>Ga0073925_1000104_pt1 | contig 20712 bp, 19 predicted proteins | sample GWRWT4_21May14_FD_70952 | JGI IMG/M metagenome (GOLD analysis project Ga0073925, IMG submission 70952) | Sand microcosm microbial communities from a hyporheic zone in Columbia River, Washington, USA - GW-RW T4_21-May-14 | ecosystem: Engineered > Artificial ecosystem > Sand microcosm >...
ACTGGCTGTACTGGCACCTGCCCACCAGCCCGATCACTGCGATGCGCGCGACGCCACCCTCCCACATCCGCCGCATGGTGGGCTGACCCTTCGGAGCAAGCCATGGACTTCGAACGTCTGAACGGCGACATCAAGGAGATGCGCCGGCGCAACCGGGCGCTGGGCCTGACCGTCGGAGCGCTGGCCAGCGGCCACATCCTCGCGCTCGTCGTGATCCTGAACCTGCTGGGCAGCGTGCGCACGGTGGTCGTGCCGCCGTCGATCAACAAGTCGTTCTGGGTCACACGCGACAAGGCGAGCAACGAGTACCTGGAACAGATGGGCAGTTTCATCGCGTGGCTGGTGCTCGACGTGACGCCGGCCTCGGTGGACTGGAAGAAGGACATCCTGCTTGGCTACGTCGAACCCGAGCAGCACGGCGAGCTGAGGACCCGACAGGACCTGGAGGCGGCGCGCCTGAAGCGCATCAATGCCAGCACCTTCTTCATGCCACAGCAACTGGTGCCGAGCGAAGACGCGCAGACCGTGATCGTGCGCGGGCGGCTGCGCACGCAGGTCAACGGCCTGGAGACCGCGAACGACCTCAAGGCCTACCTGGTCGAGTTCAGCTACAGCGGCGGCCGCATGCACCTGAAGACTTTCAAGGAGATGCCTCATGTGGCCCCATAGCCTCTGTGCCCGGTCGTCGCGCAAACGCGGCCGGTGCCCGAGCCTGCGCGCCAAAGCGCTTGCCGGACTGGTTGTCGCCTGCCTGTACGGCACGCCGGCGCATGCCTTGCAGACGCTCGAAGCACGTGACGGCGTTGCCGTCGAGGCGATTCTCTCGATCAAGGAGCCGACGCGCATCCGCATCGAAGGGGCCCCGATCACCGACGTGTTCGGCAACATCCATTCGAGCAACTGCGGCGTCACAGGTGCTGCGACGGCCGGCGCCGCCATCGCCACGCCGGTGGCCAACCCCGGGGGCGAGATCGTGCTGGAGTGCGACCGAGACAAGGGCGAGATCTACATCCGCCCGGTCGGTGAATCGACCAAGCCGGTCAACCTATTCATCTCGTCGGCGCAGGCCACCTACACGCTGGTGCTGCGCCGCTCCGACACACCGGCCGACACCATCGTCATCCGCGACAAGACGCCGCGTCAGGCGCAGCTCGCCTCAGCAGGTGCTCAAGGCCCTCAAGGCACGTTCGGCCCCTCGGCCAATCATGTCCGATCCATGAAGGCGATGCTGGTGGCGATGGCCTCGGACCGGGTGCCGCCGGACATCCGCGTCGATCAGGTCAACAGGCCGATGCAACTGTGGGCGGAAGCCAGGTTCTCGCTGATGCGGCGCTATGAAGGGCGTGGCCTGCTCGGCGAGAAATACCTGCTGCAAAACGTCAGCCCGGCCGTGATGGTGCTGGCCGAACAGGAATTCGACCGTCCCGACAGCAAAGATGGCGGCCAGGTCGTCGGTGTCGCGATCGAGAACCACAACCTGCGGCCGGGTGAGAGCACGAACGTGTTCGTGATCCGGCGGGGGACTGAACGATGAACACGCCCGTTCGCACACCCGCTGCGGTGCTTCGCGACACCTTGCAGCGCCTGTCGCCAAAGCAGCGTCAGTACGCGATGCTGGCGGCCATCTTGCTCGGCGGCGTCGGCATGCTGTGGTTGATCTTCGCCTCCGCAGACAACGGGCCGAAGGACAAAGGCGCCAAGGTACCGAGCGGCAACCCGAGCGCGGTGACCAACATTGGGGTGATGCCGCCGGGGCAGCAGGTGAACCCGGTGGATCAATGGGTCGGCACCGCCGGTAGCAAGCTCGCGCAGTACGAAAACGAGCGCGAAGAACAAGGCCGGCTCAACAAGGATCGCCAGGCTTTCGAGGCGCGCACGATGCAGCGCTTTTCCGACCTGGAGCAGCGGCTGACTTCGGCCAGCCAGGCGGCGCACATGCAATCCGTCGCGCCCGCGGTGCCGACTCCTGCGCCCGCCATGGCGCCAACCTTGCCGCCGGCAGCGAGCCTGCCCATGCCACCGCCTCCCTCGGCCGCAGCCCGGTCATCCGCGTCCGGCGTGATGCCGCCCGGTCTGCCCAACGTCCCAATGGCACCGACCGCTCCCGTGCTGACACGCATCACGCTGGTCGACCGCTCCGCTCCTGCAGGCGGTACGGCAGGGTCGCCCGGCGTCGCATCAACATCGGTCGAGACCAAGACCGTGTCGACGTATCTTCCGGTCAGCTTCACGCGCGGCACCTTGCTGGGCGGCCTGGATGCGCCCACCGGTGGCCAGTCGCAGTCCAACCCGCACCCGGTGCTGATCCGCCTGTCCGACAACTCGGTGCTGCCGAACCGGTTCCGGGGCGAGTACCGAGACTGCTTCGTGATCGCCGCCGGCTACGGCGACATCAGCTCCGAGCGGGCCTACCTGCGCACCGAGAACCTGTCTTGCGTGCGTGCCGACGGCGCAGCGCTGGAGGTGAAGATCCAGGGCAGCGTGTATGGCGAAGACGGCAAGGTCGGCATGCGCGGCCGGCTCGTCACCAAGCAGGGCCAGATGCTCGCCAACGCGTTGCTGGCCGGCGTGGTCAGCGGCATCGGTTCGGGGCTCGCAACCTCTTCGACCAGCTACAGCACGTCTGCGCTCGGCACCATCGCCACGGCGTCGGGCGCCGATGCCTACAAAGCCGGGCTGGGTACCGGCGTCGGCAAGGCGCTCGACCGGCTCGCCCAGTACTACATCAAGCTGGCCGAGAACACCTTTCCTGTGATCGAGATCGATGCTGGCCGCGAGATCGATGTCGTCATCACGAAAGGTGTGCGCATCGACGTGCCGATGGCAGCCGCTGCCGATCGCAACACCCGCGCCGATGCGGCGCCCGCTGAGCGCTACCTGGAGGTTTCCGATGATGGCAACTACTGATCGCCTGCGCAGCCGTCGGCACGCGCGGGACGCGTTGGCCGCCGGGCTGTGTGCCCTGATCTACATGGTCGCAGCACCGACTCGCGCCGCAACGCCAGACGAAGCCCGCCTGCTGGCGGCTCTCAAGAAAGCCCATCCCGGCACGCAGTTCACGCAAGTGTCGCGCTCGCCGGTGGCCGGCGTCTTCGAGGTCTGGATGAACGGCAACGTCGCCTACGTGTCGGCCAGGAATCCGCGCTATTTCATTTTCGGCCGCGTCTTCGACACGCAGACGATGAAGGACCTGACCGGGCCGAAGCTCGCGGTTGCCGCACAAGCTTCAGGCGGCACGCAGGCAGCCGTCGCGCCAGCGTCGGTTTCCTTCGATCAGTTGCCGCTGGCCGATGCGATCAAGACGGTGCGGGGCAACGGCCTGCGCAAGGTGGCCGTCTTCAGCGATCCTTCTTGCTCGTACTGCAAGCGGCTCGAACCCGAGCTGGCGGGCCTCGACAATATCACCGTCTACACCTTCCTCGTGCCTTTCCAGGGCCAGGACAAACCCATCGCAGTCTGGTGCGCGGCGGACCGCGAACAGGCCTGGCAGCGCCTCATGTTGCAGGGCGACGCCTCGCTGCTCAACGCATCGGCCGCCTGCGACCATCCGGTGGATCGCAACCTGGCACTGGCCCATCGCCTGGGCGTGCAGGGCACGCCGACACTGATCTGGGCCAATGGCGCGCGCACCGAAGGGTACGTCGAACGTGCTGTTCTCGAGGCGCGGCTGAGCCAGGCAACGCAGGAGGTGCGGCCATGAATATGCACCGCCCTCGCCTGCACATTCCGCCTGCGATCTGCGTCGGCGCCATGCTGGCCGGGTGCACGAGCATCTCCGGACTCTCCGGCAGTTCCAGCTATGCCTGCAAGGCACCCGACGGCGTCACCTGCGACTCGGTTTCCGGCACCTACGCCAACGCAGTCCAAAACAACCTGCCGAGCCAGCGGTCGCGCACCGTCGCACCCCCCGTGGCGGCTGCGGCCGCTGGCAGTGCAAGCGCGCGCTCGGCGGAGCCGAGGCAAATGGCAATGTCTTCGGTGTCACCCACACCGCTGCGGTCGTCGGCGCGCATCCTGCGGCTGTGGTTCAAGTCCTGGGAAGACGCCGACCGCGACCTCTACGACCAGGGCTACGTCTATGTGCAGATCGACAACGGCCAGTGGCTGGTCGATCACGCGCAGCGGCAGATTCGGGACGCCTACGCACCGCTGCGACCACCGCCCAAAGGCGCGGCGTCGGCCGGTGACGGGAAGGAGCGCAGTGCGCTGCCGCCCAACCTGATGAGCGGCCCGAGGCCGCCATCCGCCGACAACCCCTTCCCCGGTCTCGGTCCGCCCGCCACCCGCGTCGAGAGCAGCGATTGAGGGCCCCGGTCATGCCGTTCAACACCACTCAACATCGCCCCTCGTCGAGCCATTCAGCCGGCCCGTCGCTGTTCAGCTTCGGCCAGACGATGGACAACCCGGCCGAACAGTTCGCCGCCTGGCTCCCGTATTCGGCGTACCTCGCCACCGAAAAGCTCTTCGTGAACCGCGACAGCCTCGGCTTCATGCTGGAGGTGATGCCGCAGTCGGGCGCTGACGAGCGCATGGCCGAGGTGCTGATCTCGCTGTACTCGACCTGCCCGCCCGGTACCGGCATCCAGTTCCACTTGTTCGCGTCGCCGCATTTGCGTGACCAACTCCGTCGCTACGCCAACCTGCGCGTCGAAGACACCGACCAAGCCGAAAAGGCCAAGCACTGGGGCCGCCCTGCCCGCAACGACAACCTGTTCCACCGCCTCGCGCGTCAACGTGTGGGCCATCTGCTCCAGGGTGCCCAGACCTCATTGACCTCCGGATTCCACTACACGATCCGCGACTTCCGCTTGATGATGAGCGTGGCCGCTCCTGGCGATGCCGAGGACCTGACTCGGCGTGAAGAGTTGCTGGCCTTGCGCGAGTCGATGTCGTCCACGCTGCGCTCGGCCTCGCTGCCCAACCGCGTGTGCGACGCGGCAGACCTGATCAACTGGTGCGCACTCTTCACCAACCCCGACCGCATCTCGCAGACCGACGCGCCGAACCTGCACTACGACGACGGCCGCGAGATCCGCGACCAGATCGTCGACTTCGACACCATCCAGGACCCACACCCGGGCGGCCTGACCTTGTGGAAGGAAGGCAGCGACGACGTGCTCGAAGCACGCTTCTATTCGATCAAGTCCTTCCCCGAGCGGTTCGCGCTCTGGCAGATGGGTTCGCTGATCGGCGACCTGATGCAGCCGGCCCTGCAGTACAGCGCGCCGTTCCTGCTGACGATGGGCGTGCACGTGCTCGACCCGAATGTCATGAAGTCGGTGGTCACCGCCAACCACGTGCGCGCCACTCAGAACGCCAAGAGCAAGATGGCCGACGTGATGCCGGATGTCGGAAAGAAGCTGCAGGACTGGACGGCCGCGGCGAACGCGATCGACATCGGCAGCAACCTGGTGAGCCTGTACCACCAGCTCGCGATCTTCTCGACGCCGCACAAGGCGATTGCCGCCCAGGAGACCGCCAACGCGATCTGGCGCGGTCGCGGCTTCCAGCTCAACGCCGACGTTTACATGCACCGGCAGGCATTGCTGGCCAGCCTGCCGATGACGCTGTCCGAGAAGTTCCACAAGGACCTCGCCAAGATGCGCCGGGTCTCGCGAAAGACGATGGCCAACGCGATCCACCTCGCGCCGCTGATCGCCGAGTGGCGCGGCACGCGCACTCCGGCGTTGATATTCGGCGGCCGGCGCGGCCAGCTGATGACGCTGGACATCTTCGACAACGACCTGGGCAACTACAACTTCGCGATCATCGGCGCACCGGGCTCGGGCAAGTCGGTGCTGATGAACGAGATGGCGTGGTCCTACCGCGCCATCGACGCCAAGGTCTGGATGCTGGACCTGGGCCGCTCCTTCGAGAAGCTGTGTCGCAAGGCCAAGGGCACCTACATCGAGTTCAAGCCCGATGTGGACATCTGCCTGAACCCGTTCTCCCACATCGTTGACATCAACGAAGACATCGACATGCTGGTGCCGGCCATCTCGAAGATGGCCTCGATGTCAAGGCCGCTCGACGAGGTTCAGTACAAGGCCATCTCGGCGATGGTGCTCAAGCTGTTCAAGGCGCACGGCAACGACCTGACGATCACCGCGCTGCGCGATGCCTTCAAGGCCGGGACGATCGAGGAACTCGGTGCCGTCAACGACTCGCGTATCAAGGACCTGGCGATCATGCTGAACCCGTATGCGCGGGGCGGCCAGTACGAGCGCTTCTTCGAGGGCCACAACAACGTCGATTTCGAGAACGACTTCGTGGTCATCGAGAACGAGGAGCTGAAGCGCCGGCCCGACTTGCATGCCGTGGTCAACATCCTGCTGCTGCACCAGATCACCGGCGAGATGTACCTGACGCGCAACCGGCGCAAGGTGCTGTTCATCGACGAACTGAAGCAGCAACTTGGCGACATCGGCGCCGACGATCCGGTCAAGGCCGCCGTGGTCGAGGAAGCGGCCCGCCGCGCGCGCAAGTACGGCGGCTCACTTGGCACCGCCACACAGAGCGCCGACGACTACTACGGCTCAGCCCAGATGGAAGCGGCCTTCAACTGCTCGGACTGGGTGTTCCTGCTGCGCCAGAAGCCCGAGTCGATCGAGATGCTCGACCGCAAGGGGCGACTGTCGATGGACGAGCCGAAGAAGCGCTTGCTCAACTCGCTGCGCACCGAGCCCGGTGTCTTCTCCGAGGTCTACATCTCGTCGCCGGTGGGCGAAGGCGTGGCGCGCAACATCCTCGACCCGGCGACGCACCTGCTGTTCTCCAACAAGCTGGAGGACAACGCGCCGATCGACGAACTGCGGGCACAGGGCCTGAGCATCGACGAAGCCATCGCCGAGCTGCTGCGGCGCCGGGGGCACACATCATGAACGGCGGCATGAAGACGCTGCTGCTCCAGGCCGTGCTGGCGATGGTGATCGTGTTCGGCACCCTGGCTGCCTACGACAGGCTGGTGATCCGCCCCGGGCAACTCGTCGGTGTCGTCGACGTCGGCGAGGTCTACCGCCAGAAGGAGGCCGAGTTCACGCTGATCCTGACGAAGGCCGGTACGGACGGCGAGCGTGACAAGGCCATGCTGATGGCGCGTGTGTTCGCGCAGCGCCTGCCGGTCGCGCTGGAGGAACTTCCACGTGACTGCAGTTGCCTGGTCGTGCTCAAGAGCGCTGTGGCCGGCCCGACGCCGCGCACGCTGGACCTGACCGCGCACCTGCGCCGAAAACTGGAGGCGCCATGAACGCACCGCGCTTTGGGTTCGTCGCCAACTTCGCCGACTTTCTGCGCCACATGCGCGCTCGCTGGTACCTGTACGTGCCGGTCTTCGCGGTCTGGAGCTTCGCCTACGCCCGCGTCTTCGTCGACCCGACGCCGCGCGTCCCGGTGCTGTTCAACTGGACGCCCAGCCTGCCCTACAGCGTCGCGCTGGTGCACTACGGCACGCACGACCTGCAGCGCGGCGAATTCATCGTGTTTGCTTTCGCGGGCGAGGCGCAGACCGCCTACCCAGGCCTGCATGGCCAACCCTTTTTCAAGATCGTGCGGGGCCTGCCGGGCGACGCGGTAACCGTTGCCGGCCGGGTGGTTGCCGTCAACGGCGAGGTGGTCGGCACGGCCAAGACGCATGCGTACGACCGCCGGCCTCTCGAACCCATCGCCGCCACGGTGATCCCGCCAGGCCACTACTACGTTCAGGGCACGAGCCCTGACTCGTTCGATTCGCGCTACCGCGCCAGCGGGCTGGTGCGTGCGGAGCAGGTGCTCGGCACGGTGGTGCCGCTTTTCTGAGGGGAAGTGATGAGACTTGCGCTGCTCCAACTCGCCGTCGTCGCTGCCGCCGCTGGTGTGACAACCGCGATGGCGGTGGCACAGCCGGCGCCGGTAGACCGATCCGTCTCGATCACGGACGACATGCCACTTGCCGACTACCTCGCCCTGCTGGCTCAGATCGCCCCACCCGCCCGCGATGGTGCGCAGGCCTACCTGCAAGCATTCCTGCAGCGTTGCGGTCGGCAGATGAAGACGGCGGAACTGCGTCGGGCGATGTCCGAAGGCGATGGCGATCCCGTTCTGATGGGGATGATTCGCGCGAGCCATCTGGGCGACTCGAACGGCACCGCTCAACTCGGCCAGCGCGTGGTCTGCGACCCGAGGGCTGCCCGGTGAGACACGCCCTCGCCGCCATCGCTTCGTCGGCGCTGCTGATGTGCGGACGCGGCGCCCTCGCCACTGATCTCGGGACTTTGGGGCCCACCTACGGGATCGGCGAGCCGCACCTGCTGAACTTCATCGAGCAGCGCCTGCGCGACAAGGAGCGCAGCGGTGAATTGCAGCGACTGATCGAGCAGGCGCAGACCCGTGGCACCGAAGCGGTGACCCGGCCGCAGCCGATTGCCGGCCTGCGCACCACCGAGACCGCCCGCACCTTCTACTTCGATCCGAGCTTCACGCTCGACCGCAACATCGTCGATGCGCAGGGGCATCTGCTGTTCGCAGCGGGCTTGCGCAAGAACCCGCTCGAGGTGGTGTCCCTGTCGAAGCATCTGCTGTTTTTCGACGCCCGCGACCGCCGCCAGGTGGCACGGGCTCGCGCGCTGATGGCGCGCTACGACGGCAAGGTCAAACCCATCCTGACCGGCGGCTCCTACCTCGACCTGATGAAGGCCTGGCGCATCCCGGTCTACTACGACCAGCAAGGCATGCTGACCCGGCGCTTCGGCATCCAGCAAGTGCCCGCCATCGTGTCGCAGGAAGGCGCGCGCCTGCGCATCGACGAGGTGCTGCTGCCGTGACGACTGCCCGCGCCTTCTTTGCGGCCGCGTTGGCCGTGCTGTTCACGCTCACGTCCACATTCGTCCATGCCGCGGACACCCTGACCTGCACCGGCAAGTTCCCGAACCCGATCACCGACATCTGCTGGAGTTGCATCCTGCCGATGAGCATCGGCAGCGCCACGGTCGCGAACTTCGACGGGCAGGAAGACATCGCCAATCCATCCAACCCCGTCTGCAGTTGCGGCGTCAACCCGACCATCGGTCTGTCGATCGGCTTCTGGGAGCCGGCCCGCCATGTCGAGGTCGTTCGCAAGCCCTTCTGCCTGGTCTCGCTGGGCGGCATCGATCTCGATCCCGGTGTCGCGGCGCCAGCGGCTGCCCGGTTCACGCGGTCTGAGGGCGACGGTGACGGCGGCAGCTTCTACCAGGCCCACTTCTACGTGAACCCGGTCCTGTACTGGCTCGAGGTCGTGACGGACTTCCCGTGCCTGGAGCGCGGCTCGTTCGACCTGGCGTACCTGACCGAAGTCGATCCGCTCTGGAACGACGACGAGTTGACGTTGATCCTGAATCCGGAAGCGGTGTTGTTTGCCAACCCTGTGGCCGTGGCCGCCTGCGCCGCCGACTGCGTGGCCGCAACGGCGGGCTTCGGCATTGCCGAGATGTTCTGGTGCGCGGGCTGCCAGGGAGGCATCTATCCCTTCGACGGTCATGTGCCGTACCACATGGGGGGCGTGCGCACGGCTGCACTGCTGGCCCAGCGCCTGACCGCAAAGATGCACCGCGAGCTGTTGGCCTGGGGATGGCATGGCAAGGCAGGGCTCTGCGGACCGTACTTCCTTCCGGCGATGAACAAGACGGCCTACAAGACCCAGCTCACCTACCCCGTCGCCAACATCGGCAAGGACGGCGGCCGCTGCTGCCAGCCGTTCGGCCGCAGCACCATCGTCTGGGGCGCTGGCAAGGAGTACCCGGTGCGCGGCGAGGATTTTGCCTTCATGCTGTTTCGGAAGAGGAACTGCTGTGTGGGCTACTGAACTCGCCCGGCGAAGCGGCGGCGCCGTTCGATCGGCCGTTGCGGCCGGGGTGGTGCTGACCCGCTGCGCCGGCGCATTCGCCCAGACAGCACCGACCGTGACCGACGCGGACATCGAGCGAGCCCGTCGCGCACAACCGGTGATCACCGACCGCGACATCGAGCGGGCGCAGCAGAAACACAGAACGCCAACCGATGCCGAGCTGGCACGCGTGCCCGTGCCGTCCACGCCCAAGGTGGATGCACTGCCCCAGCCTGCGACGCGAACGCCCATCGATCTGGAAGCCCTCGCAAAAGGTTTCGATGCGCAGGCGGGCCGGCCGGCGATGGCAGCCAAAGCCGGCCCCGGTCTACTGATCTTCGTCAGCTTCTCGATGCCCGAGTCCACGCTCGCCCGTCTGGTCGATCAAGCCGCGCGCGCGCGCGCAACGCTGGTGCTGCGCGGCTTCGTGAACGGCTCGCTGCGTGAGACGGTCGAGCGCACACAGCGTCTGATCGGCAGCCGCCAGGCGTCCGTGCAGATCGACCCGCAGGCCTTCGACCGTTTCGCCATCGTTCGGACGCCCTCGTTCGTGCTGGTCCGCGACGGGGCTCAGCCGCAGCCATGTGGCGCCAGCATGTGCTTTGCCAACGACCAGTTCGCGCTGGCGGCCGGCGATGTCAGCCTCGACTACGCGCTGGAACAGATTCAGCGCGCGTCGCCCCGTCTCGCGAAGGACGCCAGCGGCTTTCTGAAGCGCATGAAGGGCGCGGGGAGTTGAGCATGCGCAAGTGGATCGCGTGGTTCACGATCTTCTGCTTCGTCACGACGCAGACCTCGGCCGTCGCCGGCCCGCACGAAGAAGGCGTTGCCGCCGGGCAGGCCGCCAACCCGGTGGCACGCGGCAGCGTCACGACGCCCAGCGCAACCACCGTGGTGCCCGGCTACACCACCGCGCCCCCCGAATCGGCCTATTACCGGCAGCCCAACATGGCTGCCCAGGGCAATGCGCGGCTCGCCTTGTGCGCGACGCTGCCCAACGATCCCGTCTGCCAGGCGCAGCGGGGCGCACTGTCATCGGCGAACACGCCGCGGCCCGCAATCTCGACCGACGACCCGTCGGTGGCTGCGGCCCGCGACATTGGTCGCAGCCCCTCCAGCGTTCTCGGAAGCCTGGCAACCTACTACAGTGGCTGCACCACGACGATGACCATGGTGCCGGCCACGACGCAGACGCGCAGTTGCCTGCGCTACCAGGGCGTCGGCAACTACAGCTGCGGCCGGTCACTGACCGTCAACACCGAGCGCACCACCAGTTGCAAGCCGGGCGACTGGTTCGCACACGCCGGCGCGGGGCGGACGGGCCTCGATGCCCAGTGCCTGCCCGACCGGCCCGAGACCGCCCAGCACTTTCGCGTCACTCAGGATGCCGCGCCCTTGAGCTTCTTCGACGTGGACATGACCCGTCCCGTCGTCTTCCCCGAGATGGTCTCTGTGCTGAGTACCGGCTACTCCGGAATGACCGGACAACTCATCCGCACCGGCGTCTGGGTAGCCGACAAGTCCTGCGTCGGCAGCGCGTGCAGCCTGACCGCGATGATCGCCGCCGAGTCGCAGGAGAGTTGCACGGGCAGCGGCGACTCGGGCACCACCTGCACCAGCGTCGAACCCTTCCTGAAGGACTACGCGGCTTGCCGCGCCGGCACGCAAAGCGGCAACAACATCCAGAACACGGTCTGCACGGGCGGCGACAGTGGCGGCTGCGACACGACCACCCTGGACGGCACCAAGTGCTATGCGCCGGCCGCATCGTCCGGCACCTACGTCGGCACCGACATCACGGGCACCGTACCGGGCTTCATGTGGAACTTCGACGCCGATCGTGCCTTAGTCGCCTGGTCGGTGAACCCTGCGTTCGGCCCCATACCGACGATGCGCCTGAGCTACGCCAGGCCGTTGACGACGGTGACCGCGACCGACCGCTGGGACGATCAGTGTCCAGCGTTGGCAGCCGGTGGGCGTTGCACCGTCAGCACCGCAGCGGTCTGCACGGACGGCCCGGCCACGAAGGTGATCGACGGCGTGTCCATCGCACGGGACTGCTGGGAGTTCACGAGCACGATGACGTGCACCAGCGCAGCCCCGGTCGATCAATGCGCACCGCTGGTAGCTGCAGGATGCACGCCGACTGCCTCGGTTTGCAAGCAGACCAACACCGCCACAGGTACCTGCGAAGTCTTCGAGGACAGCTACACGTGCCCCGTGCCTGCACAGACCGTCACCAGCGCCAGCAATTGCCCGTCGAACGTGTTCTGCCTCGAAGGCAGTTGCTTCAACATCAGTTCCCCCAACGACCCCGACTTCGCGCGAAGCATGTCGATTCTGGAGGCGGGCCGCGAAGCCGGCATCTACCTCGACTCGGACCGCATGCAGGTGTTCAACGGCGAACCGAACCGCTGCCGCGACCGCCTGCTGAAGAACTGCTGCTATTCCGACGGTGCCGGCGCCAGTATGACCAACCAGAGCGTGTTCGGCACGGGCTCACGGTTGGTTTACGACGCGCTCATGAACTCCGAGAACCGCGAGTTCCTGTACCAGGGTCTATCGGCGTTGCTGACCAGCGGGGGCTTCAGCGGCACGTTCACTTCCTACGGCGTCACCGTCGCTGTGAACGGCGCGGCACTGCCCGCCGGCTCGACGGTGCTCTATGCCGGCGAAAGCCTCGTCGTCGCGTTCGACCCGTGGTCTCTGGTCATCGCCATCATCATCTACATCATCCTGTCGATGATGTCCTGCAACGAGGAAGAGGGAAAGCTCGCGATGAAGGAAGGCGCGAAGCTCTGCCACACCGTCGGCACCTGGTGCTCCTCATGTTTCCGCGTGCTCGGCTCCTGCGTGTCATGCACCGAACACACGACCTCGAAGTGCTGCTTCAACTCGATGCTCGCGCGCATCGTCAACGAACAAGGTCGGACACAGATCGGCAAGGGCTGGGGCGGCGCTGAGAGTCCCGACTGCACGGGTTTCACGGTCGCGCAATTGCAGACTCTCAACTTCGCGGCGATGGACCTGACAGAGTTTTATACCTCGCTGGTTCCGACTCTTCCGAACCTTTCGACGCTGCAAGGCAACGGCGCAAGCCGTATCCCGACCTGCTACTACGGCCAAGGGAGGTGCCAATGAGGTGCCCTGTTTTCGCATGGCTGGTGGCCATCACCGGCGCCGTGCTCGACGCGTCGGCACAGGGGCGCATCCCGGTGCAGGACGCGCGTCCGCTTCTGATCGCCGCAATCGACGCGCCCAGCGGCGAAGCCCACGGCATGCTGGTGGGCGAGATCGCCGATGCGGTGACCCAGCGCTTCAAAGGCACGTCGCCGATCTACATCGACGTGGCCACGGAGCGTCGTTATTCGCAAGCCGGGTGTCGCCGTCTCAAGGTGCGCTTCTGGCAAGACGGCGTGCAACTGCCGGGTGTTCCCGCGCCACGGCGCCAGACCATCGACTTCGGGATCAACTACTGCCGCGACGGCCAGCCCCCGAAGTCGCTGTCATGAGGTGCCCGTCATGAAACACACCTTCCTGATCTGCGCGCTGGTGTTGGCCGTCTTATGCCCGATAGCGATCCGTGCGCAAACCCCTGCCTCTCCCTACTGGTCCGACGCATGGCGCGGCTGGCACTTCTACGAAGACCCGGAACCCGAGGCGCAGGACCGACCTGCCCCTCCACCGAAATCCTCCTACCCGACCACCAAGCCCAAGGCATTGCGGCCGCCCGAGATCGCCGAGTTCGAGCGGCTTCAAAAGACGCTCGAAGAGACCCGCAACATCGCCATCATGCGACCGACCGAGGCCAACGTCCGCCGCTACATGGAGCTGGAATCCAGGGTGGTCGCACGCGCCTCGACCTTCGCCGATGTGGCGCAACGCGTGGCCTGGGCGACACCCGAACTCGACCCGACCTTGCAGGGCCGTCCGGTCAATGCCAAAGCGCTGGAGGTGTTCGAACAGCAGCAGATGTCGCAGCGCACCGAGAACATCGGAACGCTGGGCCGCGACCATGTGCTGTTCTTCTTCTTTCGCGGCGACTGCCCGTACTGCCACGCCTTCGCGCCGACATTGGGGGCCTTCGAAGCCCGCTACGGCATCAAGGTGGTGGCGATCAGCATCGACGGCGGCACGATGCCGGGCTTCCCGGACGCCCGGCGTGACAACGGCATCGCCACCACGCTGAAGGTCAGCCAGGTGCCTGCCGTCTACCTCGCGCAGCCCTTCACCGGAAAGATCATGCCCATCGGTTTCGGCGTGCTGTCCGAGTCGCAGCTGCTGGAGCGGATATCCATCGTGTCGGCACCGACCAGCGAGTCCGGGTTGTCGAATTCTGGCCAACCGGCAGTCCTTCAGTAGCCCGTTCGGGAGCACTCCATGAACACCGTCGAAACGCAACGCCTCGGGCGCAGCACTATCGTCACCGCGATGGCGGTCGCCCTCGCCGTATCGCCGGTCACCTTGCGCGCTGGCGACCTGAATGCTGAAGTGAACAACATGTTCAACAGCCTCGGCACGATCGGCAACTACACGGCACCCGGCGCCTTCCGTGGGCAGACCTTCAACACCTACACCGGGGGCAGCCTGTTCATGCGCGCACCGAACAAGGTCTACCAACTGGCTGCCATCCAGTTTCCCAGCGCCAAGGCCGGCTGCGGTGGCATCGACGTGTTCGGCGGCTCGTTCTCGCACATCTCATCGGCCGAGTTCAAGAACATGCTGCGCAATATCACGGCCGCCCTGCCGGGCATTGCCTTCCAACTCGCACTCGAAGCAGTCTCGCCCTTGCTCGGCGGGCTGACCAAATGGGCGAAGGGCCTGGAAACCTGGATCAACAACGCCCGCATCAACTCGTGCGAGACCGCGAAGGCCATCGTCAGCACGGCGGCCGAAGCCGCAGGCTACAGCTCGCAGGAGGCCTGCGGAGACCTTGCCATCGAGATGGGGCTGGAGACCGACCGCGATGCTGCACGCAGGCGCTGCGCAACGGACCGCACCAGTATCCTGGCCTCGGCACGTACGTCGGGCGACGCCAACGTGCGCAACAAGGCGCCCTTCGTTGGCAACCTGACCTGGAAGGCGCTGCAGTACACCGGGACCTACCTCGACGATCAGGAACGTGAGCTGATCATGAGCATCGTCGGCACGGTCGTCTTCTATCCCGAAGACGCGGCGCGAGATCCAGAGCCGATTGCGCCGACCATCACCTCGATCAGCCAGTTGCTGTATGGCCAGGCTCCAGGAGCTGGCACCAATGTGACGCAGCACCTGCTGCGCTGCAACGACTACACGAACTGCGATGTGGTGACACTCAATACGGCCTACACGCACACCCCGTTCACTGCGCGCGTCGAAACCATGATGCGGTCGATCGCCGACAAGATCGCAACCCGCGCCGCGATCCCCAACAATTCGGCCGAAGTCGGCTTCGTCAACCAGACCACCGAACCGGTCTACAAGATGCTGTCGATCGGCGCGACCATCCCTGGCTCGGGCCTGGCCGACAGCCTGATCGGCCAGTACCGAGACGTCATCGCGGCCGACTACGCCTACGTGTTTCTCGAGCGCAACCTGCGCCTGGGCATGGCGGCGCTCGACAAGAACTACACGCTCCAGCAGAGCCAGCGCGACCTCGCCACTCACATCCGCCAGCGCGCACAGGCCATGCTGCTGCAACTGTCGCAGGAGAAGAACCTGCTGTATCAAAAGGTCGGGTCGTTCCGCGCGGTGTCCAGCCACCTCGAAGAGCTCGAACGGCAGCTTCGCTCCAGCATGCCGCAGCACGTGATGGACATGCTGGGGCAGCAGGCGGCCTACCTGTCTCGGTAGACGGCACCGAGTGAGCCCGCCGTGTGGGAGATCTACGCCTACCAGAACGCCGACAGCCTGTTCGGCATCTTCAATGCGGCCGCAGCGATTCACGCCTCGAGCGACTACATGGCTGCCGTCGCAGCGGTGGCCTTCTGCGGCTTCGCCGCCGCGCTGATCGCATACGCCTTTGCGCCGGAGAAGCTGCAGGGCTGGAAGTGGCTGGCCACCGTGTTGCTGGTGTTCGCCGTCCTGATCGTGCCTCGCGTGACGGTCGGGATCGTCGACAAGACAGGCGGCTCGCCAGTCAAGGTGGTGGCCAACGTGCCGTTCGGCGTCGCGATGCTGGGTAGCGTCACCAGCACGATCGGGCACACCCTCACGGGCTTGTTCGAGACGGCGTTCCAGGTGATCCCCGGCGCCGGCGCGCTGCCCAGCGAGCTGACCTACGAAAAGAACGGCCTGATGTTCGGCAACCGCCTGATCCGCGACACCGGCAACGTCGTGTTTCAGGACCCGAACTTCCGCACCGACCTCATCAACTACATCCACAACTGCACGATGTACGACCTGATCGACGGGACTGTCGATCCGGGAACATTCTCCAGCTCGGACGACGTTTGGGCGCTGATGGGCACGCCCAACCCGGCTCGCTTCAGCACGATCACCGGCGGTGGTGGTGCCGTGACAGTGGACACCTGCCCGAACGTCTACACAAACCTCAATGGGCGGCTGCCGGCGCAGATCACCCGCATCCAGGGCAAGCTGGCGTTTCAGCTGAACCCGACATTGCCGAGTGCTGCCGCAACAGCAGCCATCGCCGGCCAGATTCAGCAGGCCTACCTGAAGAACAGCATCGCCACGGCAGCGGCGACCGCTGCCGACTTGATCCGCCAGAACGCCGTCCTCAATGCGATCAACGACACCAGCAACATCATCGGGCAGAAGGTCAACGATCCGGCGTCCATGGTCCTGGCGGTCGGGCGTGCACAAGCTGTCGCGCAGCAGAACGCAACCTGGCTCAACTACGGCAAGGTCGCCGAGCAGGCACTGCCGGTGTTTCGCAACGTGATCGAGGCCATCACCTACGCCTTGTTCCCGCTGTTCGTCCTGCTGCTTCTGCTGACCAGCGGGCGCGAAACGATGATTGCCTTCAAGGGCTACGCAGCCATCCTGATCTGGATTCAGCTCTGGCCGCCGCTGTACGCCGTGCTCAACTACATGGCGTCAATCTACGCGGCCTACGACCTGGCGGCGGCGGCCGATCTCGGCACCGGCGCGAAGGCGCTGTCGTTGCAGACCGCATCGACGATCTACTCGCGAGCAATCTCGGGCGAAGCCATCGTGGGCTACCTGGCGATCAGCATCCCCTTCATCGCCTGGGCCGCACTCAAGCGCATGGAGAACTTCGGCACCGCGCTGGTCGGTGGCCTGTCGGGGCTGCAGGGCATACTGTCGGGCAGCACCGGCTCGGCAGCCGTCGGCAACGTGAACATGGGCAACGTGGCGATGGACCAGTTGCAGTTGGCGCCGAACCGCACGTCGGCGTTCATGAGTTCGTGGCAGAACGATTTGACGGGGAACACGGTTTCGTCGAACGCCTTGACGGGACGGACGGCAGTGAGTCTGCTGCGCAATCAGGGGTTCGCGTCGCGGGTCGTGTCGATGAGGGTGAGCGAGCAGGATGTGACGGAGGCCAGCCGGCAGGCGGATGCGGCGCGCAGTGAGGCGGTGTCGGCGAGCACTGAGCGATCTGCGGTGCTTGCCGATACCTTCAGTCGCGGCCTTGCGAAACTCCGATCAGTGCGCTCCAGTGGGGGAACCACTTCCAGCAGTTTCGAACAGATGGGCGAGACGCTCAACAGGCTGGACCAGATCTCAAAGAGCGTTGCGAGTTCAACAGGCTTGACCCAGAGCCAGGTGGCTCAAATCGCCTTCGGCGCATCCGGGCATTTGGGAGTCAACACCGCAGTTGCCGGTGCAGAGATACAAGCAAGGGCCGGAAAGAACTACTCGTCTGGGATATCTGCTGCTCAGCAGAAGGTTCTCAACGCCCTCACTCAGGAACAGGTCGCAGAATTCAAGCAGTTCGGAGATAGGGTTTCGCGGGACTCAAGCATCGTCGACAGCTTCGCCAGCGATTCCCGGGAGGGTCAGGAAATGTCGTCTCGACTATCCAGCGCAACCTCCCGAGCGAAACGGGCCGATGCGACTTATTCCGAAAGAACCGCTTTCGCAGAGCGCCTTTCATCTGCCAGAGATCGTGGCGAATCGATCTCGGTCGACATCGCGCAAGACCCGCACAACCTGGAGATGTTCTTGCGCTACGCCGAACGGTATGGCGGCAACAGTGCCGCCGCGCTTTCGATGTTCGACGCGGAGCTGGCTCGTCAGGGGCTCAGGCCAAATCGTTCCTTCTCGGATGGCATGGCGCTGCCCAACTCGTTCGACGACGTGCACGGCTTGCACGAGCACCAAGCCTCAGGCCCGAGTCTGTCGCCTGACCTCGCGGCGGCGAATCAGCGGCAGCGCGCCAAAGTGTCACGATCTAACCAACCGGCACAGAGCACTATCTCTGACACGAATCCGTCGCCGCTGCGAGGCGACATGCAGGCTCGCGGAAACGCTCTCCGAGACGAAGCTGGCGCGGCCGGCTCCCGTTTCGATCAAAAAGCAGAGATCGTTGATACTGGGGATGGAACCTTGGCTACCAAGAAGTCGCTACTCAAGCAATCTGGCAAGCAGGTTGTCGACGATGCCGAAGCATCCATCAGTGACGCGAGGGACGCGGTAAAGGATCTGCTTCGGAAGAAAAAGTGATCAGTCAGCCACTCCGCCACTACCGCCGAACTGCTTGTTGTCGGGCGAAGGTGGCTTCATGAACTGCGGATGGCCTTCATCGCGCCAGTAGTTGTCCACGAGGTCTTCGGGCGTAGTGCCTAAGCCGCGCAGCGTATCGTCACGGCGTGGCACGGGACTTCCGCCAAGACCGATTCTCGACAGCGCGCCGCCTCCGGCCGTTCCTACAAGTGCGCCAACGCACATCATGAGCAACCTTAGCCCCCAGCCGTCACCGAGCGTCGACAGCAGCCCAACAGCTGAGCCCGCGACGATGAATCCGATGAAGATGAGCTTTCTCATTTGAATGCCGCGCTCCTGCGCCGGAGGAGAGATTACTCGCCAGTCGAGCGTTGGCAACCTTCTTCAACGCGCCGACAAAGCCGTTCGCGTCTTTGCCACCCCAAAACCCTGGTGCTTCACTTGCCCCTGCGGTGTCGCGATGCCGCGATCCTCGAGCTACCGCGGTCGCGGGCCATCCTGTTCCCAGCCGACGCGTCATTCATCTGGCCGCTTTTCGAAAAAGAAACACTCGGGCAGGATGGCTGGGGCAATGTAGTCCACATCCTGCGCCGATACGCCGCAGGCAAAGAACACCTCGCGCCACTGGCGCACCACGGTTACGACGCGGCCGATTTCCGAGCGACCTTCTTCGGACGATAGCCCGAAACGGCCCGCCTGTGACAGCAGGTTGTAGATGCTCGCGGTGCGGCCGTAGTTGCCCACGGTAAGTGCCAGATCGCGCCGTTCCAGACTCACCACAGGTGCGGGCACCAAGTCGTAGGCGGGCGACAGTCGCCATCCCTTTTGCCTGCGCAACAACGCGTGGTTGCGCGGATGATCGTCGTTGTTCGTCACCGCGGCGTTGAACACCACGCGCCGAAACAGCTCGGCGCAGTCTGTCTCCGGCTTGTCGGACCACCGGCGCAGGTTGTCGGCCAGTAGCGGGTACGACCAGCGCTCGCGGTCGAGGTGGCTGTCGCCGCAATCGAGGACGGTCAAGCCACTAACAAGGCCGAAGCGCAGGTAGCCCTTGTCGGTGTACTCGCGATCGAAACGCTGCAGCATCAACACGTCACCATCGCCGACCACCTGCAACCGCGCTTGCGTCACGTTCAGACTGCAGCGGCGCGCGAGTTCGAGGGTGGCGTATTCGATGCGCTGCAGGTTGAAACGATCATCCCTGGCGGGAAACTTGCCGAGCCACAAGCACTGCGCGTCCTCGATGGTGGCCTTTGGGCGGGCGCCGCCCATGCTGGTGCCGGGATCGAGTTGTTCCAACACTTCCGGGGGCACCGGTCTGCCCTCCTCGATCGCCTGCGTGGCAGCGACCAGCTCGGCAAGTTGGTGGGTACGGTTGTAGTGGCGCTTTGGCGCAGGCAGTTCCGCCTTCAGACCGAAGCTCAGGTAGCCTGCCCCGTCCTGCGGACCGTGCAAAAGGTAGTCGATCTCGTGCAACTCGCCAGTAACGCGTTCGAGCTTGTGTTCGATCACCCGCCTGCCCCAGGCGTCGGGACCAGCGTCACGTACCGCGCCGGGAATGCCTTTGAGCTGGGTGAACTCGTAGACGGTCTTGTCCAAGGGCAAGTGGAAGGGATCGAGCGCAACCGCTTCTGCTCGCTGCAGATACCGATCGCCGTAGCGAAAGCGCCCGATCTGTGTGCCGTCGGGCAAGGTCTGCACTTTGAGCAGCGCCGCAGGCACCGTGTCCAATGTGCCCGGGAGCTGGATGTAGATGTAGGCTTCGCGTTCAGAAGTCATATTCGTTGCCGGCCTTCCTGGGCTTGCCCGCGCGCTTGGGGCGGCGCGAAGCCTCCAACGCCTTGCCGTGGAGATCGGTGTCGGGATCGGCAACAGTTTCCAAGCTTTTGTCCAGGCCGAGCGCCCACAGAACGGTGAAGCAGACGCCGATGGCCGTGCCGGGCTTGCCGAGTTCCAGCGCGGTGAGGGTATTGCGGTTGATCCCGGCTTTGCTGGCAAGGTCGGCCACTGACCAGTCGCGACGAATCCGCGCGAGTCGGATGCGCTGGCCCAGTTGGGCGACGCGCTCGACAGCTTGCGGTGGGCTTGAGAATTTGCTCATGATCCTAGGCGTATTTGAATCGTATGCCCTTCATGATAGGCAATATTTGAGGACTTCGCCAGCCCAGGAAAGATGGATTTGCCTATTAAGATAGGCATATGCTTCTTATATGCCTATCAAACTAGGCATAATTAAGACACCC
>Ga0073925_1000106_pt1 | contig 20273 bp, 15 predicted proteins | sample GWRWT4_21May14_FD_70952 | JGI IMG/M metagenome (GOLD analysis project Ga0073925, IMG submission 70952) | Sand microcosm microbial communities from a hyporheic zone in Columbia River, Washington, USA - GW-RW T4_21-May-14 | ecosystem: Engineered > Artificial ecosystem > Sand microcosm >...
GCCGGCGACGATGTTGCGCACGCTCGGGTCGGTCTCGATCGCGGCGACGATGCCGGCGTCGGTGCGGTCCACCAGCCGGTTGATCGCATTCACGGCGATCACGTTGCGCGTGACCGGGTCGATGCTCAGGTCGATGTCGGTCAGCAAGCGGCCGAAGGCGCTGGCACTCGTCACCGGCACGAGCCGACCGGCCTTGTTCGCCAGGCCCGTGGGGCGCGGCGTGCTCGTGACCACACCGGCCACGTTGCGCACGTCGACCGTGTTGGCCGAGCAGTTGTAGGCCGCGTGCGTGTGGCCGCTGATCACGAGGTCGACCGCGTTGTCCAGGCGCTTGACGATGGCACCGATGTCGGAGTCGGTGCCGTTGCTGTTCTTGAGGTCACCGTCGCAGCCGTTGATGTCGCCGACGTTCGGGCTGGTCTGGAAGCCGCCCTGGTGCACCAGCACGACGATGGATTCGATGCCCTGCGCACGCAGCCTCGGCACGAGGGCGTTGACAGTGTCGGCTTCGTCACGGAAGTCCAGTCCGGCCACGCCCGTGGGCGTGACGACACGCGGTGTGTCTTTCAGCGTCATGCCGATGAACGCGACCTTCACGCCGTTGAAACTCTTGATGCCGTAGGCCGGCAGCAGCGTGCGGCCGGTCGCGGTTTCGAACACGTTGGCCGACAGCCACTTGAACTTCGCGCCGTCGAAGGTGCCCGGCGCTCCCGAGCCCAGACCCTTGCAGCTGTTCGGATCGGGCAGGCCGTTCGTCAGCTTGCAGCCACCGTTCTGCAGGCGGCGCAGTTCGGCCGAGCCCTTATCGAACTCGTGGTTGCCGACGGCATTGAATTCGAGCCCGATCCTGTTCAGCGTTTCGACCGCCGGCTCGTCGAAGAACAAGGCCGAGATCAACGGCGACGCGCCGATGAAGTCACCGGCACCGACCACCGCGTTGAGCGGGTTCTGCGCTTTCAGCCGCGCCACGTAGGCGGCCAGGAACTCGGCGCCACCGACCGGCGGGCGCTGGGCGGCCGGGATGGTGGTGTTCACACCGAAGGTGCCGGGTGTCTGCAGGTTGCCGTGGTAGTCGTTGAAGCCGATCAGCTTGACGGTGATGGGTGCGGTCGTTTGCGCCTGGGCGACGGCGAAGCCGAACGTGGCCAGCGCCGTGGCGAGTACGAAGGGGCGAAGTTTCATGGGTGTGCTCCGGTGCAGGTACGGATCAGCCGCGGCGGCGGCGTGCCACGCTGGCCATCAGGCCCAGGCCGGCGAACAGCAAGGCGACACTGCCGGGTTCCGGCACGGCCGAGACGACGAGTCGCAGCGCGCCGACCGTCGAATTCAGCGGGGCACCGTCGAACGAGACCGACTGGGCCAGTGCGCCGCCGATGCGGTAGCTGCCGGCGCCGAGCGTGAAGCTGCCGTTGCTGAAGCGCGCGTCAGCGAGTGCAGCGTCGAAGTCGTAGCCGAACTCTGCGGCCGTATCCACCGTGGTCGGGGCGACCGCTGACGTGGCACCGAACAAAGCACCGAAGTTCGTCAGCGTGAAGCTGTCGCCGGCGAAACCGCCATCGACCACCGTGAGCGTGCCGAACGAACCCTGGGCGATGTCGAACACGAAGCTCAGCGGCGTGCCGTGCTGCGGTGCGAGCGTGTCGTTGTTGTCGATCCATTCGACGCCGTACGAGAGCGATTCGAACTCGTCGACCTTGAACTGCGTCCACGCGCCGTTGGCGTCGGGCGCCACGTCGATCGCGTGCGCCGGCACGGCCAGCGCCGCGACGAGCGCGCCAAAAAACAGACTCTTAGCAATGAACATGAAATCGCTCCTCGCGGGGTGGATGGGGTTCGCCGCCCTCTCGCGGCATCAAACAACTATCGGAGGAACGCATGACTGCGCCATGTCTCTGCCGAGTCAGCCGCGTGTGCGGCCCGTCGGAGCGCACCCGCCGAACGGGCCACGCGCCGCTGTCAGACGTTGTCTTCGACCAGCGGCGTGGTGCTGCCCACCGCAAGCGTGATGCGTGTGCGCTTGAGCAGCGGGCTGGCCGGCGCCGTGCCGTCGGGGTTCAGAGGCTTGACCTTGTTGAACATCACGACCAGGCTGCCGGCCGTGAGCGTCGCCGAGGCATAACCCTGGGCGTCATGGTCGACGAAGGCGAAGTCGGGGTTGTTCGCGCGCAGCGCCGCGTCGAAGCCCGCCGGCGAGGCCACGAGCGCCGCCAGCGGCGTGCCGGCCGAGCCCGCTTTCACGTAGCTGTAGAAGCTCGAACTGCTGATGCCGGCGCCGAGAAAGTCGACCAGCACCGGTGTGCCGGTGGCCGGGTCGGGCAGATCACGCACCACGCCGCACTGAAAGCTGTGCAGGTCGCCGGTGATCGCCACCACGTTGTGGATGTTCTCGTTCTTCAGGTAACCCAGCAGCTCGGCCTTGTGGCTCGGGAAGCCGTCCCACGCGTCGGCGTTGACGACGTAGAGCGCATTGAACGGCGCGGGTGCCGAAGCGCGCAGGTCGAGCCACAGGCGACTCAGCATCAGCTCGTTGCCCCAGACCTTCCAGGTGCTGGTCGCGCCCTTCATCGTGTTCTTCCACCACTGCGTCTGGGTCGTGCCGAGGATCGACGGCGCGCGGCCGAGGGCGGCCGTCTTGCCGGCTTCGAACTGCTGCAGGACTGGCTGCTGCACGAAGTAGCGCGCACCGATCGAGTCGCTGCCGTTGATGGGGTCGTGGCCCTGCGCTTGCGCGATCGCGGCTTCGGAGGCGATGTGGTCGTCGCGGTACAGGCGCTCGTCGGTCATCACCAGGTGCAACAGGTTGCCGAACTGGAAGTCGCGGTAGATGCGCAGGTTGTCGTAGGCGGCGTTCGACGCATCGAACGACACGTCGCCGAAGTCGACCGGCATGTACTCGACCCAAGCCTGGCTGGCGGCGCGGCGGCGTGCGGTCTCCTGCTTGTTCTCGTTGGTGTAAGTCTGGTGGTCTTGCCAGCAGTCGTCGCTGAATTCGTGGTCGTCCCAGGTGGCGATGAGCGGGCACTTGGCGTGCAGGGCCTGCAGGCGCGCGTCGCCGCGGTAGGTGCGGTACAGGTGGCGGTAGTCGGCCAGCGTCGTCGCGTAGCGGCTGCCGTCGGCCAGCGTCGTGCCGTTCGGAAACACGATGGCAGGGTGCGCCGGTTCGGCCTGGCCGGCCTGGAACGACGCACCCACGGTTTCGTAGATGTAGTCGCCCAGGTGCACGAGAAAGTCGAGCTCTTCGGCGGCCAGCAGAGACATCGCGCCCCAGTGGTTCACGCTCCAGTCCTGGCAGTTGAACCAGGCGAACTTCAGCTGCGGCAGCACCGCCGCGGGTGCAGGGGCGGTCTTCGCGGTGCCGACCGCGCTCACGTCGCTGCCCGCCACGAAGCGGTAGTGCAGCAGCGTCGATGCCGGCAGGCCGGTGACCTTGGCACGCACCGTGTGGTCGTAGGTCGAACCGGCGGTCAAGCTGACTTCGGCGAGCGCACTCGTGAAGGTGCTGGAAGTCGACACCTGCAAGCGCACCCCCACGTCGGCCGTGCTCGCATCGCTGCGCACGCAGCGGCTCCAGAACACGAGGCTGCCACTCTTCGGGTCACCGCTCGCCACCCCTTGCGGAAAGCTGTAGCGGCCCGCAGGCTCGTCGTCGTCACTCCCGCCGCAGGCGGTGAGCGACGCGGCAGCGACGGTGAAGAAGGCACTGCGGTGCAGAAACTGGCGACGGTCCATGGGGCTCTCGGGCATTGGTTCAAGGAACGTCGAGCGTGGCTCGTCGCGATGACATGCGAATGAAAGCGTCGAGCGGCGATGGGGTGACCCGGACCGAACGGCCTACCCCAGCCACCCACCCGTGCCCGACGCATGACACGTGCGCTGCGTAGTCTCGCGCTTGCTCAGAGTCTGTCGGCCAGCGCGACGCTCTTGCATTCGCCGTTCGATCGCACAGCCTCTCACAGGAATCAGCTCATGAACACCCGTCTCAAGAAAGTGGCCGCCGCCTGCGGCATCGCCCTCGCGGCGGCGCTGCCGGCGCACGCCGCCAGCATCGTCACCGGCACGCAGGACCTCGGGGTGCTGGCCACGCCCGTCACGCTCGGCTACAGCCATTCGTTCAACGACACCGACCCCGCCACCGCAGGCCTGCAGCTGGCCGGCGTGCCCGACACGCTGCTCGCCACCGACCTGTTCTACGACGACTACGCATTCACCGTCGGCGGTTCGTCGTTCAGCTCGATCACCGCCACCATCGACCTCGGCGCGGTGTTCGACATCTCCGACCTGCGGGTGCGCCTGTACCAGGGCAACCTGCTCACCACCACCACCGGCGCAGCCGGGCCGGCGCTGATCGCCGCCTGGAGCGCGCAGAACCTGGTGGCTTCCGGCAGCGGCACCGGCGAGTTGCAACTGATCTCGCCGATGAACCTGGCACCGGGCAGCTACGTGTTCGAGGTGCGTGGCAACGTCACCGGTGCCAGCGGCGGCAGTTATGCCGGCGTGTTGAACTTCGCCTCGCCGATCCCCGAACCCGGCGCGCTCGCGCTGCTGTTCGCCGGCCTGGGTGTGCTCGGCTTCAGCGTGCGCAAGCGCGCCGCTTGACACTGCTTCAAGGGTGAGACACGAGGTCGCCGAAGACGACCTGCTCACCCTCGAGGCGGTCTGCGCCAGGCGCGTCGTACAGCACGAGCCATTGCGGCTCGTTGCCCGACAGGCTGGTCGGCAGATTGCAGATCGCTTCGGCGCGGTTGGTGCCACGGCCGTGCGGCAGGGCGGCCGTTTCGACCGGCACGGCATCGAAGCGCGCAGACTCGCGGTTGGCCGCCAGAAAGGGCTTGGCCGCCGCCCACTTGTAGATGCGAATCTCGCCGTCGAGCACCATGGTCGGGCCGGCCAGGATGAACAGGTCGTCACCGCAGAAATGCAGGTCGCGCACGCCCAGGCCGTCGAGCGGGAGGAAGTGCTTTCGCAGCAGGGTGCCGCTGTCGTCGAGCGGCACCAGGCGCAGGTAACCGCGGCGCGCTTCGACCGCGATCTCGAGCAGGGCCGACCAGCCGCGCAGCACCGGGCCGCGCAAACCCAGCAGCAGGCGCTTGCCGTTGACGGCCAGGCCTTCGATGTCGAAGCCGTTGTCCTTGCCCGGGATCGCCATGAAGCGGCCGAAGTGCGGGTCGCTCGCGAGCAGCTCCATCAGTTCGTTGGATTCGGAATCACCTTTCAGGCGCAGCGCGCGCCGCCCGTCTTTCGTCTCGGCGACCAGCTCGGGCGCGCCGTCGGCCGCGCGCTCGATCGGCACGCAGGCCAGCAGACGGCGGTTGCCGTCGAGCGACAGTTTGGCGAGGCGCTTGGCACTGTCGGCCGGCGCGCCGTCCGGCTTGATGTTCTTGCGCTTCAACCCGTGCGAACCCACCAACCAGAGGTAGCCGTCGGCCACGGCCATGCCTTCGAGGTCGGCTTCTTCGTCGGCCGCGCCCGGCAGTTCGAGCAGGGCCGAGAGCACGAAGCTGCGGGCCTCGCCGAAGCGCAGGCGCTCGGGCCCCGCCGGCTGGAGATGGCGCAGGCGCTCGACCTGGCTGGTTTCGTCACCCACCAGCCAGAGCCAGTCGTCGGAGAACGCCGCGCCCGAGAGGTTGGTGTGGGCCTCGGCGCCGCTCGCGAACTCGAGCCGAACCGCGTTCGGTGACTGGGGCTGGGCACTCGGCTTGGGTTTGGACATGGCGATGGACTCGTGAGGTTGCGAGGCGGACGGTACCGCTCGCGTTCAATGCGAATTTCACGGCACCGTCATCAACAGGGTATACGGTATATACAGTTTATACCGATTCTGCTACGGTGAGCCTGCGTCTTCGCCACGGTCGCGGTGACCGGTTCAAACCTTTCGGAGCCCACCATGCACGCGAATCAAACACACCCGCACTACGCACCTTCGTGGGTGGGTGGCCTGATGGACCCGGTGTTCCTGCGCCACGCCGTGCACGACGCCGAGGGCGAGTGCCATGCCGACAGCAGGGCACCGCCCCCGACGCGGGAAGTTTGGCAGGCGGCGCTGCGCAGAGTCGCCGCGCTGTTTCGGCGGCACCCGAGCGGCCGTTGAGCCGCGGCGCGGTAGCGCTGCCCCTCCCGGGGCCTGCTGCGCGCCGCTTGTTTCAGCGTGCGGCGCGTCGGCGTGCCGACACACCCACGATGCCCAGGCCCGCGAGCATGAGCGCCAGGCTGCCGGGCTCCGGAACCGGGCTGATGGTGAACGCGGTGATGTCGGGCACCGTGGTCGCGAAAGTCCCGTCGCCAAGGTCCTGCCAGTTCGCGACGTTGTTCACCAGCGCGGCGTAGCCGGCGAAGCTGCTCTGGCCGGTGCGTGCGGCGTTGTACTGGCCGAAGTCGGAGCTGGCCGAGAGCTGCAAGGCCGACGTGCCGACAGCGAGACCCGTGCCTGTCAACAGCCCTTCGGTCGCAGAAAAGCCGGCGTTCGAGATCGCCGCCAGGAAGCTCGTGGCGTTGCTGGCCGATGAACCGAGGTAGGCGTAGAGGCTGTCCGCTGTCTGATTGAAGCCGTAGTTCGTGCTGCCCGTGACCGCTTCGCGCTGCAACGTGCCCGCCGACGCGGCGAGCAAGGTCGCCGAGTCGGTGGAACTGAAACGAATCACCGTGCCCGCTGCCAGCGTCGATGCGCCGCTGCTCCAGCGCAGAAAGCTTTCGCCGCCGTTGAACGCACCGCCCGCACCGATGGCCGAACCGTTCCATTCGTTGTCGGTGAAATAGATCGTGCTGCTCGGTGCCAGATCAACCAACGTGACCATGGACCAGCCGTCTTCGTCGGCATTGAACGAAGTGAACGCCAGGTCACCGGCAACTTGCGCGCTCGCGGGTGCGGCGGCCAGCGCCAGCACGGCTGAAGCGATGGAAAGAAAGCTTCTCTTGAACATGAAAGATCCTCGGGGTGATGTTCGAGCGTGGGGAGACGGGTGAAGCGATCAAGCCTAGCGGCGGCGCAGTGCCGCAACAGCGAGGCCTGCGAACAGCATCAGGAGGGCAGGCGCTTCGGGCACCGGGCTGATCTGCACGTTGTCGATGGCCAGCGTCGAGGTCACGCCGAAATCGCCGACATCGACCACGCCGAAGCTGATCTGGTGCGCGCCGGCGTTCGTGAAGACGTGGCTGTAGGTGGCCACGCCGGTCTCGAAGCTGTTGCCGAGGAAGCTGTTCGGCAGCAGGGCCTGGCTGGTGTCGGCCAGCGTGAAGCGCTGCCCGTCGACGACGAAGAACGCGTAGTCGGCAAAGCTGTCGCTGGTGCCGAAGTTCCAGCTGAAGCTGAGCACGTCGCCTGCGTTCGCACTGACAGAACGCGAAGCGGCCGAGCCTTCGAAAGCCACGATACCGTTGGCCAGATCGGGGTCGAGCGCGGTCAGCGGCAGGCCGACGGCGGTTTCGACACCGCCCGGCGAGCCGACCGCCAATGGGCTGATGCCTGAGCGGTTGAGCGCACCGGCCTCGAGCGGAAAGTCGTCCTGTTCCGTCGCCGACGCGGTCGTCAGCCAGAGCTGCGACAGGCCTTCGGGCGCACTGCCCTGAACGCTGGCGTCGCCGAACACGGACCAGCCCGCGAGGCCGGCCTCGAACCCGCCGTTGTCGATCTGTTGTGCCTTGGCACCTGCGGCGCTGGCGGCAATGGCCGCGCCCACCAGCAGGGGGTGCAGAAACTTGTTGAAGTTGAGCTTGTTCATGAGGTCGGGTCTCGTTGAATCGGGATCGGGCGCTTCACTGCACGCCGAGGTCGCGTGCGGCATCGATCGATGAAAACGCCACCGAGCGCAGCGTCGCGAGCAAGCGCGGCGCGACCGGGCCGGCGCTGCCATCGCTGTCGAGCTGCAGCAGCGTGTTCGGGCCCGAAGCCACCAAACGCACCACGCCGGTCGTCCACGCGCTGCTGGCGGGCACGCCGATCGACGCGAGCAAGGCGCTCAGATCGATGCGGTCGGTGCCGGGCAGGAAATCGGTGATCACGTCGCCGGCCTCGCGCATCGAGGTGTAGACGAACACGTCGCGGCCGGCACCGCCGGTGAGTGTGTCGGCACCCTCGCCGCCGCTGATCGCGTCGTCACCCGGCGTGCCGACGAGCACGTCGCGGCCGGCTGTGCCGAGGATGGTTTTGACAATGTTCAGGCCGACCAGCACCGGATCGTGGTCCGACGAACGGAACGGCGTGGCGCTGTAGTAGTCGGGCCCGCAGGCGGCGCAGACGGGTTGTTTGAACTCGGTGTTGTAGTCGATCACCGACGGTTCGTCGGCGTTGATGTGCCACTCGGTGGCCGCGCTGGTCTTGGCCGAAAGAGACGCTGTCGCCAGCACGTGGTCGAGCCGCCCGGCCGCACCGTTGAACACATAGGTGTAGCCGAAAGTGTTGAAGCGGCCGATCAGGTCGACCAGGCCGCCCGAGGTCAGCTCGAACACCGGGTCCTCCTGCGCGTAGGCGTTGAGATCGCCGAGCACCAGCACGTCGTCGCTGCCCGAGGCCGATTGCACCGTCGTGATGAAGCTGCGCAGTGCCTGCGCCTGCAGCACCCGGCGTGCGTTGAAGCAGCCTTGCAGATCGCCCTGGTCTTCGTCGGCCCCGGTAGCGCCGTCGCAGCCCTTCGACTTGAAGTGGTTCACGACCACGCTGAACCGCTCGCCGTTCGGCGCGGCAAAGGTCTGCGCCAGCGGCGGCCGGTTGTGGATGGCGGCGCCGTCGCTCGTGGCTGCACCGACCAGGGTGAGCCTGGACGGGCGGTAGATCAGCGCCACCTTGATGGCATCGGTGCCGGTGCCGCCCACCGGGTCGGGCACGCGGGCGAAGGTGCCACCGCCGAGCCTGGCGTTCAGGCCGTCGACCAGGTTCTGCACGGCCGTCGCGCCGTTGTTCTGGATCTCCATCAGGCCGACCACGTCGGCGCCGAGCGCGGCGATCGATTCGACGAGCTTGTTGCGCTGGCGCGCGAACTCGGCCGCGTTGCTGGCGCCGCGGCAGTTCGAGGCCGCGGTGCTCGCGCCGAGCGAGCAGCCCTGCCCGCTCTGGCCGGCGGCGGTGTTGCCGTCGGTGAAGGTGGTGAAGAAGTTCAATACGTTGGCGATGCCGACCTTGAGGTTGCCACCGACCGGGTCGGGAGCGGCGGTGCGCGGGTTGGCACGGACGAAGCTCAATGCACTGGTCGGGTGGATCTTGTAGTCGCCGAACTCGCTGTTGCTGCTGGTCGCCAGGCCGTAGTCGATCACGCCGGTCACGGCCGCCACCGTGTCGCCGGCACGCAGCGTGTTGTCGGCACCGAGGTACGGCGTCGGGTTCGGGTTCTGCAGCGAGGTGCCGTCGTCGAGCACGATGCTGGCGCGCAGGTTGGCCGTGTTCAGCGCCTGTGCATCGGCGCCGGGGCGGTGGCGGTTGGTCGGGTTCTCGAGGCGACCGTTGGCCGAGAGCGTGACCTGGCCGTAGCGGCCCTGGAAGAAGTTCTGCGACACCGTCAACGGCCCGCGCAGCGTGACCAGCATGCCTTCGAAACGCTCCAGTTCGTCGGCGCTGGCCTCGGGCAAAACGACTTCGACCGGCGCGACCGCATAACCGTTGCCCAGCACGCTCAGGCCGGTGACGCCGGTGAGTTCGGTCACCGGGTGCGCGAGCGTGTCGGCATTGCCGGCCGCGCCGGTGTTGAACTCGACCACGGTGGCGCCGAGTTGCACCAGCTGGCCCAGGCTCACGGTGGGCGCGGTGCCGGTGAACACGAAGATGCCGTCGGACGTTGCGGGGTTGCCATCGCCGCTGGCGTCCTGCATGAAGAAGCCGTTGTTGGTGAGCTTCGTGACCACGCCGCTCGTGATCACCGACTGCCCGACGAGCGGGCTGGTATTGCCGCTGCCCTGGATGGCGTAGATCGGCGTGACACCGCTGATCGTCACGTTGAAGCTGCACGTGGCCGACTGCGCTTCGTTGTTGCTCCACTGCAGTTGCAGCGCGTAAGTGGCCGCGGCGGCAGAGCTCGAGACCTCGATGGCCTGCGACGCGCTCGCACCATCGGCGGCCGCCGGTGTGAACGCGCCGAGGCTGAATCCCGGCGGCAGGCTGCCGGTGACGCTCAGCGCGTTGACGATGCTGTCGGCGTCGGCAGCGCTGACGCTCAGGCTGCCCGCCGTGCCAGCCGCGAGCGTGGCCGCGCTGCAGTTCGGCACGATCGGCTGCGCGCTCGCCACACCGCAGGCGTTGAGTGCGGAGCCGGTGTTGCGCGGCACCGGTGCGGTGGCCGTGAAGTCGGCGGCGTTGTTGTCGGTGTCGGCACAGCCGAGGCCCGCCCGTTGCACCGCAGTGGTGGCCGAGGCGTTCGTCACCGTCGCGGGCGCCGCGGCGCCCTCGAACCCGCTGGCCGCACCCCAGCCCACCAGGTCGACGAGCGCGCCGCCCGCCGGGTTCGTGCCCGTCAGTGCGAGGGTGTTCGACACCAGCGCCACCTTGCCGCCGGTGGCGGACATCGCGATCGTGCCGGTCGCGTCGGCGCTCGGCAGGTTGACCGTTCCGCCCGCACCTTGCGCCTGCTGAACCAGGTAGTACTGACCCGGCTGCAGCGACACGTTCGTGAGCGCTGTCACCGCCCAGCTGCTCCCGCCGGCCGCGGCGTATTGCACCGACCAGCCGTTCAGGCTGACGGGTGCCGCGCCGGCATTGAAGAGTTCAACGAAATCGTTGCGCAGCGTGGCGCCGGTGTTGCCACCCCCGCCGTAGATCTGGCTGACGACAACGCCCGAGGTCGAAGCCTGGGCCGCGCCGGCCAGCAAGGCCAAACACAAGGTAGCGAGATAACGAAGCATGTTCATGGGTCGAAGCGTGAAGGGCCGCGGTGTCGTGCCTGTGTCATGCACGCAGCGCGGCATGAGCCGAACCGCTCAACGTGGTGCTGCGGCCGCCGGCAAACCGTGGGCCACGCGCAAGGCATCGAGTTCGCTGCGCAGCGCCTCGGCGCGGTCTTCGAGTTGCACCTGCTTCAAGCCGAAGAAGGGGTCGCGCAAGGCCGGCGAGCCATCGCCGCCCTTGCCACGGTAGTCGTCGATCACCTTCAGGCCGATCGCGTGGAGCTGGCGGTTCTTGGCCTCGGCCTCGGCCAGCGACTGCGTGCTGCGCTCGAGCAGCTGCGCCACCGCGCTCAAGGCCTGCGCGCGCTCGGCGAGCAGGCGCTGCGCCTGCTGCAACTGGCGGGCCTGCTCTTCGTTGCGCGCCTGCAGCGCCTGCTGCTGCGTGCTACTGATCGTGCGCAAGGTCTCCAGTTCGCCACGCAGCGTTTCTAGATCGGTCTTCGCCTGTGCCAGCTCGACGCGGCTGCGGCCGGCCTGCGCTTGCGCTGCACCGAGCTGCGCGCCGTTGCGCTTGACGTCATCAACGAGCTTGTCTTTCTCGGCCGCGAGCGCGGCCTTCTCGCGCTGCAGCGTCGTCTGCTGTTCCTGCGCGCCACGCAACGCCTGTTGTGCGCGGCGCAAGGCCTCGCGCTCGCGCGAAGCGCGTTTGTCGTCCTGCGCGCTCGCGGCAGTGGCCAGCAGCATGCACAAGACACCGATGATGATCGTCAGCCCACGTGGTTTCACAGCGCTCTCCCCGGTCAGAAGCGCGAAGAGACTTCGAGCTGGATCACGTCGATCTTCAGCGGCGCACTGGAGAGGTTGCCACTCACCGAGGTCGGGTCACCCGGCACCGCGAGGAAACGCTGGCCGTCGTCGAGGTTGCGGGTGCTGGTCCAGCGCGCGCTGAAGTTCGTGTTGCGGCCGAGGGTGTAGCTCGCGCCGACGCTGTAGCCCTTGTAATTGGTGCCGCCCAGGTTCCAGGTGGTGTCGGTGTAGGCGTCGATCCACGCGTCGCGCTCGAACTTGCGCAGCGCCACGAAGGTCTGCCAGTTGCCACGCTCGGCCAGCTTCGGGCTGCCGAACAGCGCTTTCAGCTGGTATCCGCGGGTCTTTGCCGCGACGGCGTCGACCGCATTGGTGCCAGCGCGCCGGCGAATGTCGGCCAGATCGAAGGCGCTGTTCTTCACGTAGTCGACACTCAGGCCGATCAGGTAGGGGTCGAGGTGGCTGAAGCTGAGCGCCGCGCTCAGGTTGATGGGCCGGAACTTCGACGCCAGACCCCACACCGGCGCCGCGGTGCTGGTCGGGTCGTTCAGGTTGATCAGCGTGTTGCCGCGCTGGCGCACGCTGCTCGAGTACTGGCTCGTCTGGTAGGCCACCGTGCCGGCGCGCGCGCCGCTGGGTGGCGGGTCGGATTCGCGGACGCCTTCGGCATTGTGGAAGTCATACATCGCCGCGGCGAAGCGCAGCTGGGTCTTGTCGGCGACGGCCCAGTCGGTGCCCAACTGAACACCGTACAACCACTTGTCGGACTTGGTGAGCGCGAACTCTTCGAGCGCAAAGGCACCGACCGTGCCGAACACGAACACGCCCGGCATCACGTCTTGCTCACCGCGGATCGCCAAGCCGTCGAGCGACAGGTCATCGGGCCACAGCAGGTCGCTGCCGAAGAACGGGTTCGGCAAACGCCCGCCTTCGACGCGCAGGTTGAACAGCGGCTCCCAGCGCAGCCAGGCGCGGTCGAAGGTGGCGGTGAGGCGGTTGAAGTTGTTGCCCAGCGTGGTCGAACTCGAGCTCGCACCTGTGGCACCGGCGGCGACGATGCGCAGTCCGGCGCTGATCTCGTCCGACACGTTCACGTGCGCGCCGAGCCGCGCGCGCAGCGTGAGGCGCTGGCGCGAGAGCTGTGTGTTCGTGAGGTCGGGCGACCAGGCCGGCGAATCGACCTGCGAGCGGTAGACCTCGGCCGGCACGTTGCCCGAATCGAAGATGTCGCCCTGCGCGCGCACGCGGATGTCGCCTTCCAGACTGAAGCCGCGCAGCCACGTGGGGATGCGCCGCGAGTCGGCCCAGCCTTCTTCGCGGGCGGTCAGCAACACGTCGTTCTTGATGTCTTCCTTGATCTGCGCTTTCAGCGTCTCGGGGATGTAGGGCACGCGCACGGCTGGCGGCTGGCCCCATTGCGGCGAACCCGAAGCGGCGGCTGCCGGCGCAGGTGCCGCCTTCACCACCGCCTGGCGCACCAGCGCGTCGGCACGCTCGCGGCTGATGAGGCCCTGATCGACCAGTGCCTGGATCAGCGCCTGCGTGGTCGCACGCAGCTGTTCGAGTTCGCTGCGCTCGGCGGGTGCGAGTGGCGCGGCCGGCGCCGTCTGTGCAGAAGCACACATTGCGGCACACAGCGCGGCGACGGCGAGCACGCTGCGGCGCAGCGTCGGAGGAACGGGTCGGTGCAAAACGTTCATGGTGAAACTCTCGTGATCGGATTCGTTGAGTGGCGTCAGCCTTGCGGCCGCACCGTGACGCGAAAGCGCATCGGCTGGTTGAGTGCGCCAGGCGCGGGCAGGCGCAGGCTGCGCGACGCGCCTTCGAGCGCCTGGCCCATGTCGCTGTCGCGCGCGCTGTCGCCGCTGGGGTTGACCTCGTAACGGCGGATGCGCCCGTCGGGCTCGACCCAGATCGCGAAGGTCGCGGTCAGCTCGCCGGCTTCGGGGCGCAGCTGGCGCTCGATCTCGTCGCGCAACAGCTGGCGCGCCGAGTTGGCGTAGAAACGTTCGTTGGCACGGTCGATGCCCGTGCTGGCCGGAGCGGATGCCGCACCGACCACGGCCGGGCCGCCTTTGTAGTCCTGCGTCACGGTGCCGGCACCGAACGCGCTCGGCCCGTCGCCGGCTGCCCCTTCCATCTTGATCGGCGCATCGGCCGGTGGCGCTTGCTGTGGCTTGGGCTGCTCCTGCTGCACGACCTGCTTCTGCTCGTCCTTCGGCATCACCTTCTTCGGCTCTTCGCGCGGCGGTGGGGGCGGCGGCGGGGTGTCGGGCAGGATCGAGATCTTCGCCGTCTGGCGCTTCGGCGCGTCGGGGGCCGAGACCAGCGTGCGTGCGATCACCGCGAGGCCGGCCACGGTGCCGATCAGGAACAGCGCCACCACGCCCCGCCGCAGCCACACGCGCGCGCTGGCGGGGGCGATCGAGTCTTCGGCCAATTGCATGGTGAGCCTCTTTCAGCTGCCGATGCGCGAGGTCACCAGACCCATGTTCACGCCCAGCCGGTTGCACAGGTCGATCACTTCGATGACGCTCGCGTACTGCGTGGCCGCGTCACCCTTGATCGCGACCGACATCTGCGGGTCGCGCGCCTTGGCCTGGTTCAGGCGCTCTTCGAGCTCGGCCGCCGACACGCCCACACCGTTCAACACCAGCCCGCCACCGGCCGCCACCTGCACGATCAGCAGCTCGTGTTTTTCGGTGGCGGGTTTGTTCGACGGTTTGGGCATCGCGATCGACAGGCCCTGCACCGAAGCGGTCGTCATCAGGATGAACACGACCAGCAGCACGTAGGCCAGGTCGAGCATCGGCGTCACGTTGATCGAGTCGTAGGGTTTGGTTTCGGTGCCGGTCTTGGCGGACATGGTTTTTTCCTTGATCCGCTCAACTGGCGCGTTTGGTGACGAGGCCGATCTCGGTGATGTCGAGCTTCTTCATCACTTCGAGCACCTGCATCACCTTGTCGTACTGCGCGCGCGCGTCACCTTTCAGCACCACCGGCAGGGCCGGGTTGGCCGCCTTGTACTGGCCGAGCGAGGCGGCGAGCTGTTCCAGCGTGACCGGGTAGGCGTCGAGAAAGATCGCGCCATCGGCGGTGACCGTGACGGCGCGCGTCTGCGGCCGAGCCAGGTTGTTGGCGGCCTGCGTGACGGGCGAGTTCACGCGCACCCCCTGCACCGACGCGGTGGTGAGGATGATGAACACGACCAGCAGCACGTAGGCCAGGTCGAGCATCGGCGTGACGTTGATCTCGTCGTAGGGCTGGTTGCCCTTTTTCACATCGGCCGACATGCTGGGCTCAGCGTTGGCCGTGGATTTCAGCCACGCGCGTGACGAACTCGTCGACGAAGATCTGCATGTCGGCCGAGATGTTCTGGATGCGCGAGGCGAGCCAGTTGTAGCCGAACAGCGCCGGGATCGCGACCGCCAGGCCCGCGACCGTGGCGAGCAGCGCCGCCGCGATGCCGGGCGCGATCGCGTTCACGTTCACGTCACCGGCCGCAGCGATGGCGGCGAAGGTGATCATCACACCGACCACCGTGCCGAGCAGGCCGAGGAAGGGGCCGCCCGAGATCGCGATCGTCAGCAGCACCATCTGCGAATTGAGGTGGTGGTTCTCGCGCACCAGGTCGGCGTCGATCGAGGCTTTCACGGCGTTGAGCGAGGCGCCGCTGAGCGTCACGTCGTGCGCGCCGATGTCGCGTTTTTTAAGCTCGCGCACACCCGACTGGTAGAGCCGGTAAAGCGAAGAGTTCGGGTGCGCCGCGCCTTGCTCCAAGTGCAGCAACTCACTGGTCGCGCCACGAAAGCGCTTCAGGAAACTGCGGTTGTCGCGGTCGGCGCGGCTGACGAACATCGACTTGACCACCATCACCCAGGCGGCCAGCGCGAACATGATGCCCAGGATGATGATGATCACCCAGGCATCGACGGTCAGGTTCTTCACCAGAATGCCGAGGTAACCCGGGCTCTCGCCCGCATCGGCCTGCCCTTCGGCTTCTTTTTGCGTGGTGACGAACTTGCTGTCGGCGCCTTGCGAAGCCGCACTCAGGCGAATCCAGTCGGCACTGCGCAGCGCGGGTGCGAACTGCAATTCGTCGAGCAGGCCAGCGACACCGGCACCGAGCGCGAGCGGTGCATCGAGCGCGGCCAGGCTGGCATCGAATTCCGCGGCCTTCGCGCCGTTGATGTAGAGCACCGCCTTGCCACCGGAAACGGTGGCCGCCACATGCGCCCAGGTGGCGGGCGGCAGGCTACCCCCGGCAGCGCTGGCCGCACCGACCGCGAACAGCACCTGTCCGTCTTTCAGCGACAGGCGCAGCGGGCCCCATTCGAGCAGCGTGCCCTGGGTCGGGTTGTCGGGCTTGACCCACAACGCCAGCGTCAGCGGCGCGCCGCCGGCGAGCTTGAGGCGTTCGTTGGCCGGCCACGCGATCGCCACACCGTCGAGCTTCGCGCTGCCCCCGAGCAGGCCGTTGACTTCACGCGCCACCGGCGCGGCGCTGCGCCACGCGCCGGCCACGTCGGCGGCGGCACCGTCGGCCTCGGCGAAGTGCACGACCACGGCGTCGGCGGCGAGCACACCGGCCGGTGCTTCGGCCGCGGCCTTCAGGTTGCCGCCGTAGACATGCAGCAGGTTCTTGTCGGTGCCCGGCATCACGCTGGGCACCTGTACCCACAACACGGCGATTTCGTTGATCGCGTCGAAACGCTCAATCGTGAACTTGAGCGGCGTCTTGTCGTCGGCGGCGAGCACGCGCAGGTCGGAGCCGTCTTCCTTCGTCGCCGCGAAGTCGAAGTTGCCGGAGTGCAGGCGCACCGGCAGCACGAGGTTGGTGACCGCCTCTTGCGTGGCGACACCGGTGGCGCCGGTGTTGAGCGTGACCTTGGTGCGGGTGGTCCAGTCCTTGTTCCACCAGGCGTGCGCCGAGGGGCTCGCGGTGACGCCGAGGCTTGCGGTCGCGAAGATCGCCAGATGGGTGAGGAGGGTGCGAATCGTCATGTCGAGTCCGAAGGCTTCAGGTCAGGAACGCTCGGGGCCGAAGCCCAGGAAATCGAGCAGCAGGTTGCGGCGCGCGCGGCGTTTGCGCTTGGCCTCTTCTTCGTCGGACTCGGCCGGCTTCAGGCTGGCGCGGCCCACGTCTTGCCCGCTGTTGGCCAGGCCGGCCGTGGCGCCACCGGTCGGCGCCGGCGGCGGCGCACCGACCGCGACACCACCGACCGCGAGGTTGTCGGCACCCACGAAACGCGCAGCGCCGAGAAAGGCATTGCCGGCCGACTGGATGCCGGCATCACCGGAGTTGATCTCGCCGAAGGTGGCGTACAGGTCGAGCGTGCTGTCGCGGTTGAGCACGGCGATGCCGCTGCCGCTGAAGGAGCCGCTCGTGTCGACGACGAACTGGCCTTGTTCGTTGATGCGGAACACCGGCGGCGGCGCACCCACCACGGTCTTGGCACCGCGCCCGGCGTCGAGGTTGCCGAGGCTGGACCAGAGCAGCACGTCGCCCCGGTCGAGCGTGAACACCCGCGACTGGTTGACCTCGAAGCTCAGGCCCGCCGACGCTTCGATAGAGCCGCCCGCCACCGTCACGATGCCGAGCTCGCTGGCCGATTTGACGATGCCGCCACCGGCCAGGTCGCCGACGTTGATACCACCGGCCGGGGCTGCGATGCGGATGTCGCCGCCCTGCTCGGTCTTGACCTGGCTGTTCGACAGCGTGACGTTGCTTCGCGCCCTGCCGCTGTCGAACAGGCCGTCGAGTGCGTCGTAACCGCGCAGATAGGCGATGCGTTCGCCATTCAGCGCCGCCCGGCCCGCCGTGCGCAGCTCCGAGTACAAGACCCGGTTCATGAACAGCGCCTGCTGCTCCAGTGGGAGCGCGGCAAAACGCCGCGCTGACTCTGCCGCATCGAGCAGCACACCGCTGCGCAACGCCACGAAAGAACGCAGCGCTTCGGCATGTGGCGACACGGCCAGGGCCAGCGACGTGCGCGCCGCAGCGTCGAGCGCCTCGGCGCGCGCGGCCAGAACCGCGGCGACAACACGCGTCTGCAGCGCCTCGCGCAGTTCACTCCGCACTTGCGCCTGCGCTGCTTCGCGCTGCGCCGCGGTCGCACCGCGCGGCAGCGTGTGGCTGCCGGCGAGCAACTCGCTTCCCGGCACCGGCAAGGCATCGTCGTTGCGTGCACCCCCTGACACTGCGCCAGATTCGCTCGCCTGCGCCGCAGCCAGGCTCAAGGCCTCGGCCTGGGCAACGGCACGCGTCAGGTAGGCCTCGGCAGCGCGGTCGAATTCGGCCGCGCCCACCAGCTGGCGCACACGCGCACGCTGGGCCTCGGGGCTCAGCGCCGCGAACGCTTTCGCTGCGCTCGCCTGGGTTGCCTCATCGAGCAAAGCGCCGCCGGCCTGCAAGGCTTCGAGCTGCACCGCGAGTTCGGCAGGGAAGTTGGCAAAGCCGCTGCCCAGCAGCTGGAAGTTGCGCTGCGCCGCGTCGGCATAGTCGGAGAGGCGCACACCCGCCAGCAAGGTGATGCCGGCACCACCCCGACCCAGCCTCAGCGGGTTGTCCTGGTTGCCGACCGTGGTGATACCGGGGCCGCGCCCGAAGTCGATGTCACGTGCGGCGAGCACCATGACGTCACCCGGCCCGGCGATGCGCAAGGAGCCCTGCCCGGTGAAGAGCACATCGCGGCCGGCCTGCAGCACGGAGAGTTCATCGGCACGCTGGTGCTGCACTTGCAGCGGGCCGCCGTCGAGCACCACGTCGTCGTGCGCGATCAGGCGCACCGGCCGGGCGCTGAACGAGGGCAGGCTGTCGAAGCGCACGCTGCCCTGCTCGGAGACCAGGCGCACGGGCGTGCGATCGCTGGTGTCCAGACCGACCCGGGTGCCTGCCCACTCGCCGCGGAACACGTTGTAGTACTCGTCGATCTCCACCTGCGAAAGCGGGTGCGGCTGCGCATCGGCGGGTGCCACGGACACCGGCACGCGCACGGCAATCACATCCACCGAGTCACGCGCCAGCAACGCGAGCGTGCTGGCGCCGACCGGTCGCTGCGTCAGCACCGGTGCGGTGATGCCGCCCTGCGGCGCGGCGAGGAGCAACTCGTCGGGCACGATCTCGGCCGCGGAGCCCGCGTTGGAGCCGGAGACCGATCCTGGCCGCAAAGCCACCAGCGTCACGTCGCCGGCGGCGCTGACGATGCGCGCGCTCGCGTGGGTTGCGAGCCCGTCGATCACGTCGGTGCGCTGCGAGCGTTCGGTGCCTTGCGCGGCACCGGCCAGCAGCGCCGGGTTGGTGGGGCTCCCGAGCGTGATGTCACCCGCGGCTTCGACGGTCCACGCGGTGTCGCCGTGCAGCAGTTGCGGGGCCGGGTAGGAGCGGGCCGCCTCGCTGCTCCCACCGATCGAACCACCTGCGTTCAGGTTTGCCTGCGCGCCGCCGGCCAGCAGCAGGCCGCCGACCACGTTGCGGCCCGCGGCGACCTCGACCACGCCACCGCTAAACCAGCGCGACTGGGCCGGCTTGTAGTCGGCCGCACCGGCTTGCCCGAGAGCCGCGACAGCGAAGCCGCTGCCCGGCGTGGCCACATCCAGATCGACCACGTCGCGGCCCGCGTGCACAGAAATGTTGCCGCCGCCGAACGATGCGAAGCCCTGGCTGAAGAGGTCGTAGCGCGACCACAGCGCGACCGGGCGGTCGGCTTCGGTGGTGCCGGTCTGCCGGTACCACCAGTCGGTGACGTACTGAACGTTCTGGGTCGTGCCGTTGGCGAGATAGACCGTGGCCGGTGCGCCGACCACGTCGTTGCCTGCGCTCAGCGTGATGGCGCCGGCATTTTCGAAGAACGGCCCGAGCGCGCCGCCGGTGGCGCGGATCAACTGATCGGACACGCGCACGCCGACCCGTTCGAAGCCGGCCATGTCGGCCGCAGCGACCGGCGTGCCGGTCGTGTAGATGCGGGCCTGGCTGTTGAGTTGCTGCACGTCGTGGCCCGCGGCGATCTCGATCGAGCCGGTGGTGGTGCGCACGAACACGCCCGGGGGCGCGGCGTTGCCGGTGGCCGCACGGCCGATCGTCACATCGCCGGTGGTCGCGCTTCGCACCGTGGCCATCACGTCGGCCGAAGTCAGATCGGCCCCGCCGACCAGCCGATACGAGGCGGCGTCGACGGCGAGCGCCACGCCGTTGGCGGCGATGGCGCTGCGGTTGCTCGCGCCCGGTGCCGCGGTGAAGCCGTCGCTCAGGCTGTTGGCGATGTTGAGGTTGCCGGCCGCTCTGAGCGTGACCGTGGTGGCCTCGCCGATGCGGCTGCCGCTGACCGGCTGCAGATTCCAGTCGGAGCCCAGCGTCAGGTTCGCGTCGGAGCGAATTTCGACACCAGCGCCGACGAAGACCTTGCCCGCGAGATCGTCCCGCCCACCGGCGATGCGTTCGGCCATGCCGCGCGCGTTCTGCGCGGTGGTTCCGGTGAACGCGAGGTTGTCGGCACCGACGACCGACGGCTTGAGCACAGGCGCCCGAGAGACAACGGGGGACGGCGCGGGTGCAGGGGTTGGTGCCGGTGCGGGCGCAGGGGTTGGTGGCGGTGCAGGGGTTGGTGCCGGTGCCGGTGCAGGGGTTGGTGCCGGTGCCGGTGCAGGGGTTGGTGCCGGTGCCG
>Ga0073925_1000107_pt1 | contig 20119 bp, 21 predicted proteins | sample GWRWT4_21May14_FD_70952 | JGI IMG/M metagenome (GOLD analysis project Ga0073925, IMG submission 70952) | Sand microcosm microbial communities from a hyporheic zone in Columbia River, Washington, USA - GW-RW T4_21-May-14 | ecosystem: Engineered > Artificial ecosystem > Sand microcosm >...
GCCCGAAGGCGTGGACGCCGACGCGGTGCGGCGCCTGATCCACGAACGCTTCGACCTCTCGCTCGGCACGGGTCTCGGCAAGCTGAAAGGCCGCATGTTCCGCATCGGCCACCTCGGCGACAGCAACGACCTGACCCTGCTCGCCACCGTGGCCGGCTGCGAGATGGGGCTGAAGCTCGCCGGCGTGAAGCTCGCCGGCAGTGGCGTGAACGCGGCGATGGACTACTTCTCGGGCCACCCGGCACCGGCCCTCGTCAAGAACAACGGTTGAGACAAAGGAGAACATCACCATGCAACGACGCACCCTCATTCAAGCCCTCGGCGGCGCGGCCGCCACGCTCGGCGCGCCGAGCCTGTTCGCGCAGGAGTGGCCCACCGCCCCGGTGCGCATCGTGGTCGGTTTTCCGCCCGGTGGTGGCACCGACGCGCTGGCCCGCGTGGTGGCGCAGAAGCTCACGGTGATGTGGGGCCAGCAGGTCATCGTCGAAACGCGGGCCGGCGTGGCCGGCGTTCTGGCGGCCGAATACACCGCGCAGCAACCCAGCGACGGCAGCACGCTGCTGATGGCGCACATCAACAGCCACGCGCTGGCGCCGAGCCTGCAGCCCAAGCTGCGCTACAGCGTCGAGCGCGACTTCGTGCCGGTGGTGATGGTCGGCGTCACGCCCAACCTGCTGATCGCGCACCCGGGCCAGCCGGCCAAGACCGTGGCCGAGATCGTGGCGCTGTGCAAGGCCGAGCCGGGCAAGGTGAGCTTCGGCTCGGCCGGCCAGGGTTCGGCCCAGCACCTGGCGCTCGAGATGTTCAAGCTGCAAGCCAAGGTCGACGCGATCCACGTGCCCTACAAGGGCAGCGGCCCGCTGTTGACCGACCTGATGGGCGGGCAGATCCAGTACAGCTTCGAGACCATGACGGCGGCCACGCCGCACGTGAAGAGCGGCCGGGTGGTTGCGGTCGCGCAGACACGCGCCAAACGCGCGAAGGGCCACCCGACTGTGCCGACGATGCAGGAGCTCGGCTTCGCCGGATTCGAGGCCACCACCTGGTACGGCCTGGTCGGCCCGGGCAAGCTGCCGACGCCGATCGCGCAGAAGATCAACCGCGACGTGAACACCGTGCTCGCGATGCCCGACGTGCAGGAAAAGCTCGAGACCTACGGCGCCGAAGACGGCGGCGGGTCACAAGAGAAGTTCGCGGAGTTCATTCGCACCGAGATCACGAAGTGGGCGAAGGTGGTGAAGGACGGGAATGTGAAGGTCGATTCCTGATCTGCCGCGACCTCAGGGCACAAAAACCACGAGCGGCCTGACTTCGGCCGGTGCCTCGACGGCCACCAGCCGTTGCTCGGCATCCCACACCAGCACGAATTCCAGATCACGCTGGGTGCGGTAACGCCAGCGCGGCAGGTCGGGCGAACTGGTGAGGTCGGTGCGCGGATGGCCGATCGCCACGGTCGCCTGCTCCTTGGTCATGCCGGTCACGAGCTTGCCGGCACGCACCGCCGCCTGGATGTCGGCCGGCCAGGTGCCGAAGCGGGTCTTCGGGTCGTCGGCCGTCGTCAGCTTGCCGATCAGCTGTTGCATCGTCTGCTGCTTGCGGCCGTAGTCCAGCCCGAGCCACATCAGCTTGCCGTCGACCATCGCCTTGGCGCGATCACCCCCGACCTCGTAGACACGAAGCGGCGTGCCAGCCGGAACGAAGGGCTGATCGATCCAGTTCGCGTCGCTGATCCAGGCATCGCCGTCGTGGTGGAAGTTGCAGCAGGTGTATCGAAGATCGGCCGTGGCGGCCAGGCGCGCCGCTGCGGTCGGCGCCGAGACGATCTTGCGGCCGATCAACTGGTTGCCCTGCACTTCCTCGAGCCAGACTTCGTTGCGCAGTTCGTCCATCGCGCCGGTCACGCGGTAGCGCGAGCCGGGCTTGAGTTCGACCTCGATCGCGCCTTCGAGCGGTTCAGACTTCCTGGCGAAGATCGACTGGATCGGCGCTGCGTAGTCGGTCATCGCCTTGAGCTTGAGCGTGACCTTGCCCGCCGGCACCGGGCGCTCGACATCGACGATGCGCATGAACATGCCTTGCCCGAAGCTGGCGCGCTTGCTCGCCGACCAGCTGGTGTAGGCCGTCGGCTTGCCGTTGACTTCGGCGAGCATGAAGAACGTGCCACCACCGGGGCCACCGCCCTCCGCGGTGTCGTAGACCTTGGCCATCGTGAGCGGGTCGTAGGGCTCGGCGGGCGGTGCGGTGGCACAGCCTTGCAACACAGCGACGAAAGCGACGAAAGCGACGAGCAAGAGCTTGCGGAACATCGGGGTCTTTCCCTTCAAGGCGATGAAAAGATCATAGCCGCGAGAGGCAGCACCCGGCCGCGGGCCGATGGCATTGACAGGCCCCTAACGCAGCCGCCCCATCAAGCCCGCCGTAGACGCATCCAGCCCCGCCACATCACCCGTCGCCAGCCGCGGCAGCAGGTCGTTGCACAGCGCCTTGCCGAGCTCCACGCCCCACTGGTCGAAGCTGTTGATGCCCCACAGCGCGCCGCTCGTGAACACACGGTGTTCGTAGAGCGCGATCAACGCGCCGAGCGAACGCGGCGTGAGCTGGTCCAGCACGAAGGTGGTGCTCGGGCGGTTGCCGGGGAAGGTGCGGTGGCGCGCGAGCGTCAGCGCGTCGAGTTCCTTCGATGCGGTCGGCGCCTTTTCGCTCTGCGCCTGCTCGGTGCTTTTGCCCTGCATCAGCGCCTGCGACTGCGCCAGGCCGTTGGCGAGCAGCATGATGTGCTGGCGTTCGAGCTGTTCGAGCAGCGGGCCGTGCAGGTCGGAGAGGCCGTGCGTCGGGTGCTTGACGAGGATGAACTCGACCGGGATCACATCGGTGCCCTGGTGCAGCATCTGGAAGTAGGCGTGCTGGCCGTTGGTGCCCGGCTCGCCCCACACGACCGGGCTGGTGGCATAGGGCAGCGGCTCGCCGTCGAGGTCGACCCGCTTGCCGTTGCTTTCCATCTCGAGCTGCTGCAGGTAGGCCGGCAAACGCTTCAAGCCCTGGTGATACGGCGCGACGCTGCGGCTCGCGAAGCCGTGGAAGTTGCGGTACCAGACGTCGAGCAGGCCCAGCAGCAGCGGCAGGTTCTGCTCGGCCGGCGCGTGCGCGAAGTGTTCGTCCATCGCGTGCGCGCCGGCCAGCAGCGCGCGGAAGTTGTCGGCGCCGATGGCGAGTGCGATCGGCAACCCGATCGCCGACCACAGCGAGTAGCGGCCACCCACCCAGTCCCAGAAGCCGAAGGTCGTGGTGATGCCGAAATCGGCCGCGGCCTTCACGTTGGTGGTCGTCGCGACAAAGTGCTTCGCGGTGTCGGTGCCGCCGTTCGCGACGAACCAGGCTTTCGCGGCCATCGCGTTGGCCATGGTCTCCTGCGTCGTGAAGGTCTTGCTCGCGACGATGAAGAGCGTTTCGCTCGCTTTCAGCTTGCGCAACACCGGCGTGATGTCGTGGCCGTCGACGTTGGAGACGAAGTGCAGCGTCAGGCCCGGGTGCGCGAAGGCGTCGAGCGCCGGCACGACCATCTGCGGCCCGAGGTCGCTGCCGCCGATGCCGATGTTGACGATGTGGCGAATGCCGCTGGCCGGCGTGTCGCGCACCGTTTCCGCATACGCGAGCATCGAGCTCAGCACCTGTTCCACCTCGGGCTGCGCGCGGCCGAGCGCCGACGTGTGCGGCGCGCGCAAGGCGGTGTGCAGGACCGCGCGGCCTTCGGTCGTGTTGATGGACGCGCCGGCAAACATCGCGTCGCGCCGCGCTTCCACGCCGCATTCGCGCGCCAGGTCGAGCAGGAAACGGCGGGTCGCGGTGTCGATCAGGTTCTTCGACAGGTCGGCGAAGACTTCGGGCGATTCGACACCGAAGGCCTCGAAGCGGCCGGCATCGCGCGCGAAGGCTTCGCGCACGTCGAAGTCGCGGCCGTGGGCTTCAAAGTGGCCTTTCAATGCCGCCCACGCAGGCGTGCGGTCACAGCGGGTGAAGCTGCTCATGTCATCCCCTCGATCATCTTGTCGAGCCGGCTGGCGTCGGCCGCGAAACTGCGAATGCCTTCGGCGAGTTTTTCGGTGGCCATCGCGTCGTCGTTGAGCGCGTAGCGGAAGCTCGCTTCGTTGAGCGTCACGGCGTGGATCTTCGCGGCGCGTGCCGCGGCCGGGTCGAGCGCGCGGGGCAAGGCGGCTTCGCTCTTCTGCAATGCGGCGAGCAGGTCGGGGCTGATCGTCAGCAGGTCGCAGCCGGCCAGCGCAGCGATCTGGCCGACATTGCGAAAGCTCGCGCCCATCACTTCGGTCGTGACGCCGAACTTCTTGTAGTAGGTGTAGATCTGCGCGACCGACTTCACGCCCGGGTCGTTCGCGCCCGCATTGGCAGCTTCATCCCACGCGCCTCCAGCGGCCTTCTTGTGCCAGTCGTGGATGCGGCCGACAAAGGGCGAGATCAGCGTGACACCCGCGTCACCGCAGGCCACCGCCTGGCAGAACGAAAACAGCAGCGTCAGGTTGCAATGCATGCCCTCGTGCTCGAGGATTCGCGCGGCCTGGATGCCTTCCCAGGTCGACGCGATCTTGATCAACACGCGCTCGCGGCTCACGCCGGCCTGCTCGTACAGCGCCATGATGTGGTGGGCGCGCGCCACGGTGGCGGCGGTGTCGAAGCTCAGGCGTGCGTCGACTTCGGTCGAGACGCGTCCCGGCACGATCTTCAGGATCTCCAGGCCAAACCGCACCAGCACCTCGTCGACGATCGTGTCCACCCGCTCGCGCTGGTGTAGCGCCACGGCGGCGGCGAGCAGCGGTGCATATTCAGGCTGTTGCACCGCCTTGAGGATCAGCGACGGGTTGGTGGTGGCGTCGCGCGGCGCGAATTGCGCGAGCTCCCTGAAGTTGCCGGTGTCTGCCACCACCGTCGTGCATTGTTTGAGCTGGTCGAGCTGATTCATGGCCGCAGATTCAACGCTTCGAGGCGTCCATTAGAACCCCGGCGCGTGACGATTGGCAGGCCCTGGCCTCAAGTTGTTTGCCGAAAGTAACTGCGCCCCGGCGCGCAGCCTGCGTCAGGCGGCGACCACCGACAAACCGTGCCCCGCCAGCCGCAGGCTGACCGCGTCGCCCGGCTTCCAGACCCGCTCCACGTCGGGCGACACGACGAAGATCGCACCGAGTTCGGTCGCGAAGGTGTATTCGTGAAAGCTGCCGAGGTAGGCACTCTTTTCGACCGTGCCGGCCAGTTCGCCCGCGCCGGCCGGCAGCACCTGCCAGGCCTCGGGCCGCACGGCCACCTTCACCTTGCCGGCCGCCAGCGCCTGGGCCTGCGTGCGCGGCAGCGTGATCGGGCCCAGGCGCACCGAACCGTCGGCGGCCGAGGCGCCGTCGAACAGCATCGCCTCGCCCATGAAGCCGGCGACGAACTCGCTGCCCGGGCGCTCGTACAAATCGTGCGGCGTGCCGGCCTGGGCGATCACGCCGTGGTCCATCACGATGATCTGGTCGCTGACCGCCAGCGCTTCGCTCTGGTCGTGCGTGACGTAGGCGACGGTCAGGCCCAGGCGCTGCTGCAGGCTGCGGATCTCTTCGCGCATCGAGCGGCGCAGGCGTGCGTCCAGGTTCGACAGCGGCTCGTCGAACAGCAATACGGCCGGCTCCAGCACCAGCGCGCGGGCCAGCGCCACGCGCTGCTGCTGGCCGCCCGAGAGTTCGCTCGGCAGGCGCTCGTCGAAGCCGTTCAAACCGACGGTCGCCATCGCCGCGTGGGCCCGCTGCTTCGCCTCGGTCTTGTCCACGCCCGACACCGACAAGCCGTACGACACGTTGGCCAGCACGTTCATGTGCGGGAACAGCGCGTAACTCTGGAACACCATGCTGACGTTGCGCTCGGCGGGCCCGAGCGTGGTCACGTCCACGCCGTCGATGAAGATCTGCCCGCCGGTCGGCGCTTCGAGCCCGGCGATCATGCGCAAGGTCGTCGTCTTGCCGCAACCGCTCGGGCCGAGGATGGTCGTCAGCGTGCCTTTCGGCACCGTGAAGCTGATGCCCTTCACGGCCAGCGGCGCGTTGGCATCGCTGCCGTAGCGCTTGCTGATGTGGCGGAACTCGATGCCGGTGTTGTTCTTGTCGTTCATCACTCAATGCCCTCCGACGGCTCTGCGGCCGAGCTTGCGTTCACCGACCAGCCACTGGATCAATGCGATCGCCAGCGACATCAGGATGATCAACACCGTGCAGTAGGCCAGCGCCACACCGTAGTCGCCATTGCCGACGCGGCCGATGATGTAGGTGGTGGCGAGTTCGTTCTCGGCGGTGACGAGGAACACGACCGCCGAGACCGTCGTCATCGAGCGCACGAAGCTGTAGACGAGCGCTGCCACCAGCGCCGGCTTCAGCAGCGGCAGCACGACGCGGCGCAGCGTGGTCGCGGTCGAGGCGCGCAGCATGATCGAGGCTTCGTCGAGCGACTTGTCGAGCTGCTTGAACGCCGCCGTGCCGGCGCGCACGCCCACCGGCAGATTGCGGAACACGAAACACAGCACGATGATGAGGCCGGTGCCGGTCAGCTCGAACGGTGGCACGTTGAAGGCCAGGATGTAGCTGACGCCGAGCACGGTGCCGGGGATCGCGAAGGCCAGCAGCGCGCCGAACTCGAAACCGCCCTGCCCCTTGAACTCGGTGCGCGCCAGCAGCCACGCGATCAACAGGCCGAGCCCGGCGCAGACCGGCGCGGCGATCGCCGAGAGCTTCAGCGTCGTGAACAGCGAGTTCCACGCGGTGCCGGCCCACACCAGCCCGAACTCGCCCCACTGCATGTCGAACGCGGTGACGAAGTGCTTGAGCGTGGGCGTGTAGTCGCGGCCCCAGGTCTGCACGAAACCACCGGCGAAGGCGAACAGGTAGACGACGAGCGTGAACGCGAGCCAGGGCAGCGTCACGCCGAGGATCACACGGCGCAGGCCGTCGGGCAGCGCCATCGGCACGCCGGCATCGCCCTTGCCAGAGACCGTGGTGAAGCTGGTCTTGCCGAGCAGCTTGCGCTGGATCACGAACACCGCGAGTGCGAACACCGTGAGGATCAGCGCGAGCGAGGCCGCCCGCCCCTGGTCGTACTGCGCACCGACGATCGCGAAGAAGATATCGGTCGACAACACCGAGAACTGCCCGCCCACGACGACCGGGTTGCCGAAGTCGGCGATGCTCTCGATGAAACCGACGAGGAAGGCGTTGGCGAGCCCCGGTTTGAGCAACGGCAGCGTCACCGTGAAGAAGGTCGTGCGGCGGTCGGCGCGCAGCGTCTGCGCCGCTTCTTCGAGCGACGGGCCGATGCCGGCAACCACGCCGCGCATGATCATGAAGGCGATCGGCGTGAACGCGAACAGCTGCGCCAGCCACACGCCAAAAGGGCCGTAGAACCAGCGGGTCGGCGTGATGCCGAAGGCCGCTTCGAGCAACTGGTTGACGATGCCGGCGCGGCCGAACAGCAGGATCAGCCCGAGGCCGACGACGAAGGGCGGCGTGATGATCGGCAGCAGCGCCAGCATGTTGAGCGGCTTCTTCAAACGCTGCGAACCGCGCTCGGCGAGCAGCGCGATCATGGTGCCGAGCACCGTCGTGCCCGCCGCCGTGGCAAGTGCGAGGAACAGCGTGTTCCACGCCACGCCGCAGCGCTGGCCGCCGACCACGCAGCTCAGGCCCCAGGTGCGTTCGTTGCCAATGCGGTCCCACACGGCCCCGATGGCGAAGTCGCCAGCCTCGTTGAAAAACGCACTGGCCAGCGCGCGCAACACCGGCAGTGCGACGAACAGCGCCAGCAATACGCCGCAGAAGACGACGGCACTGGCCACGAACACGTCGCCGCGAAAAAAACCGAGCCGGGCCAGGCCGGCGCCGAGCAGCATCAACAAGGCCACGAGCGTGAGCGCAGCCCCCAGCCCCATGCCGAACTGGCCCGCCGCGAGCGCGCCGAAGCTGGTGTTCATCCACTCGAACGACCAGCCCTTCGCGCCGATCGTGAAGCCGCTGAACAACAACCCGGCCAGGCCGATGCCGGCGCCCGCGAGAAGCAGGCGCCCTTGGTTGCGACCGGCAGGCAGGCGCCAACCCGCCGCCGCGATCACGAGACCAAGGAGCGCCACCCACAACCATGGCTTGCCGTGCAGCGCCGCCTGCACCGCGCCGCTGGCGGTGTCGGCGCCGCCGAACACGCCGGGCAAGGCCTGCAGCACCGACCTGTCGGAAAGGAAGTACCACGGCAGCAGCAGGAACGCGGCCGCCCCCAGCAGCAGCCAGCCGCCGATGGCCGTGTGCGCCCGACGCAAGGCGCGAGCCGAAGCGCTCATGTCAGCGCGCTGTCATTTGGGCAGGGAATTGACGTCTTTCTCCCAGCGCGCGATCAGGCGCCGCCGCTCGGCACTCGCGCCGTACTTCGCGTAGTCGTAGTTGATCAGCTTGATCTTCTTGAAGTCGGGCACGTTCGGGTCGACCGGCGTGCTCTTGTTCGATGGCAGCTGGTACTGCTTGGCGGCCGCGCCGAACTGCTGCGCCTGCGGCGTGAGCGCCCATTCGTAGAACTTCTTCGCCTGTTCCAGATTGCGCGCGCCCTTGATGATGCTCATCGAGCCGATCTCGGCGCCGGTGCCTTCGCTCGGCGTGATCGTGGCGACCGGAAAGCCCTGCAGCTTTTCGCCGGGCCCGTCGTGCACGAAGCTGATCGACACGGCCGTTTCGCCGCGCGCCACCGCCTTGATCGGCCCGGTGCCCGAGCGCGTGTAGGTGCTGACGTTCTTGTGCAGGCCTTTCAGGTACTCGAAGGCTTTCTCTTCGCCCATCAGTTGCACGAGTGTGGCGATCATCGTGTACGCGGTACCGCTCGATGCGGGGTTCGCGACCTGGATCTCGCCCTTGTAGTCGGGTTTCAGCAAATCGGCCCAGGTCGCCGGCACGGCGAGCTTCTTCTTCGCGATCAGCTCGGTGTTGTAGCCGAAGCCGAGCGGGCCGGAATAGATGCCGACGGTCTTGTAGCCCGACTGCGCGGCTTGCTGCTGCGCCCACCCGTGCAACTGCGGCAGCGAGGCCGATTTGTACTCGACGCTCAGGTCGCTTTCGGCCGCTTGCAGGTGCGGGTCGCCGGTGCCGCCGAACCACACGTCGGTCTTCGGGTTGGCTTTTTCGGCGATCAACTGAGCGAGCGCTTCGCCCGAGCCCTTGAGCGACATGTTGACCTTGATGCCGGTGCTCTTGGCGAACACGGTCTGGATCATGTTGCACCAGTCGGCCTGCACCGAGCAGATCACGTTGACCTGCTGCGCACTGGCCCCCGCAGGGATCACCAGCAGCGTGGCCACGGCCACGCTCGAAAACACCGTCCTCGACTTCATCGTTCGTCCTCTGTGGGGCTGGCTGGATTCAAGGGCGCGGAATGCGCGGGCCACGCGGGCCGCGGGGCACGACCCGGCGCGGCGCCGGCACCGGTGCACGCGGGCCGCGTGGACTCCGCGGGCCGCGCGGCCCGCGGGGCGGCAAGGGCACGCCCGGCAGCACCTGCGGGGAGAGTGCCGCGCTGGCGGCCACGGGCAACGCCGCCAGCAGCGGCGCGCCCACCAGGGCCAGCAGCCATTGCCGGCGTCGATTGATCGTGTTCATGAATGCCTCCCGTTGACATGCCGGCTCTCGATGTTTCGAGCCGGCGACCCGCCGACTCTGACGCAGCGCGGCCACATTTTCAATGCGTGCTGTCACTGCACCGGGCACACGCCATCGCGGGCCGTTGACGCCGTGAAGAAACTTCGGCATCATCGAACGTGAAACAAAGTTACATCGCCGCAGTGAGTGCGGCGCCAACGCATGTCATTCGATCTTGTTTTCTTCGGCGGCACCGGCGACCTGGCCTGGCGCAAACTGATCCCGGCCCTGTTCCAGGCCTTCCGCCACGGCAAGCTGCCGCCGGGTGGGCGCATTCTCGCGGTGGCACGCGACGAGCAGACCGACGAGCACTACCGCCACTGGATCAAGGAACGTTTCCAGGACGTGGAAGGCGCGAAGCGCCCCACCGATGAAGAGTTCGCGCGTTTCGCCGAAGCGCTGCACTACCGGCGCATGGACCTGTCCAAACCCGACGACTACGCGGCGCTGAAACGCTGGCTCGACGAACCGCGCGCCGAAGAAGGCCGCGGCGACGGCCCGGCCGACACCGTGGTGCTGTACCTGGCGACCAGCCCGCACCTGTTCCCGCAGATCTGCGAGCAGCTCGGCGTGGTCGGCCTGAACCAGCCGCGCATCCGCGTCGTGCTCGAAAAACCGCTCGGCCACGACCTGGCGAGCGCGCAGGAAATCAACCGCGTCGTGCGCTCGGTGTTCAGGGAAGAGCAGGCCTTCCGCATCGACCACTACCTGGGCAAGCCTTCGGTGCAGAACCTGATGGCGCTGCGTTTCGGCAACGTCTTGTTCGAGCCGCTGTGGCGGCGCGAGAGCATCGCCAACGTGCAGATCACGATCGCCGAAGACTTCGGCGTGGGCACGCGCGGCGACTTCTACGACCGCACCGGCGCGCTGCGCGACATGATCCAGAACCACGCGCTGCAGCTGCTGACGATGGTGGCGATGGAGCCGCCCTCGCGCAACGACGCCGACGCGATCCGCGACGAGAAGCTCAAGGTGCTGCGCTCGCTCAAGCCCTTCACCGAAGAGAGCGTGGAGCGCGACGTGGTGCGCGGCCAGTACCGCGCCGGCAACGCGCAGGGCAAGGCGGCCGTGGCCTACCTCGACGAAGTGAAGGTGCCGGCGGAAAGCCAATGCGAAACCTTCGTCGCGATCCGCACCGAGATCCAGAACTGGCGCTGGGCCGGCGTGCCCTTCTACCTGCGCACCGGCAAACGCCTGGCGGCGCGCGACGCGCAGATCGTCATCAACTTCCGGCCCACGCCGCACAGCATCTTCCCGGGCACGAACCGCGCGAACAAGCTCGTCATCAAGCTGCAACCCGAAGACGGGCTGGAATTGCACCTGCTCGCCGCCAAGGGCGCGCGCCAGCACGAGATGCTGTCGCCGGTGTCGCTCGACCTCGACTTCGACAAGGCGTTTGCCGAGAACCGCGTCGGTGCCTACGAGCGTTTGTTGCTCGAAGCGATCGCCGGCCGGCTGAACCTGTTCGTGCGCAGCGACGAGCAGGAGCAGGCCTGGCGCTGGGTGGAACCGGTACTCGAAGCCTGGAAACGCGACACGTCGGGCCCACGGCCTTATTCGGCCGGCACCTGGGGGCCGGCGGCCGCGAGCGCCTTGGTCGCGCGTGATGGCTTCGCGTGGTCCGAAGAACAGTGACCCGGAGCTGACCATGCTCGACCGCATCCGTGCCTCGATTCCCGCACTGCCGCCCGCGGAACAGCGTGTCGCCAAGCTCGTGCTGCTCGACCCGCGCAGTTTCGCGACGCTGCCGGTCACCGAACTGGCGGAACGCTCGCATGTGAGCAAACCCACGGTCGTGCGCTTCTGCCGCAGCGTGGGTTGCGACGGCCTGACCGACTTCAAGCGCAAGCTCGCCGGCACCGTCAACGAAGGCGTGCCCTTCGTGCACCGCTCGGTCGACGAAGACGACAAGTGCGGCGACATCGTCGTGAAAGTGATCGACAACGCCGTCAGCGCCCTGTTGAAGTACCGCAACGACGCCGCCAACGGTGCCTTCGAGCGCGCGATCACGGCGTTGGCCGCGGCAGGCGCGTCAGGCCAGCGCATCGAGTTCTACGGCGTCGGCAACTCCGGCATCGTGGCGCAGGACGCGCAGCACAAGTTCTTCCGCCTCGGCGTGAACTGCGCAGCGGTCAGCGACGGCCACGTGCAGGTGATGAGCGCCACCATGCTCAAGCCCGGCGACTGCGCCGTGATCATCAGCAACTCGGGCCACACGCGCGACCTGCTCGACGTGGCCGAGATCGCGCGCAAGCGCGGCGCCACGCTGATCATCATCACCGCCAGCGGCTCGCCGCTGGCGCAGCTGGGCCAGGGCACGAACCAGGTGCTGCTGGCGGTCGACCACCCGGAAGACTACGACCGCTACAGCCCGATGGTCTCGCGCCTGTTGCACCTGATGGTGATGGACATTCTGTCCACCGCCGTGGCGCTGCGCCTGCCGGGCGAACTGCGGCCGATGCTGCAGGAGATCAAGAAGAACCTGCGCGCCAAGCGCTACGCGCGCGCCGATTGACCCCGGCGTGTCGCGCAGGCAGCGCTAACGCTTCGCCGGCGCCGCTTCGCTGACCACGATCTCCACCCCTTCCCCCGGCGCACCGCTGGCCAGCACGACGCGCGCCGCCAGCACGCCACGCGCGACCATGTAGTCGCGCGCGCTGGCGGCACGGTCGCGGGCCAGGTTCGGCCCACTCGCGGCGGTGTCGCCGGCGGCCGAGACCCGCAGCTTCGTCGTGTCGCCGCGCTGGCTGCGGGCCAGCCGGTCCAGCACCGCGGCGAGCGGCGGCTTGACGACGAAGCCACCGCGGTCGAAGCAGAAGCTCAAGGGCACGTCGACCTTCATGCTGCCGTCGGCCTGCATCGTGATCACGACCGGCGTGCCCTCGAACAGTCCGGCCAGGCGCTTCTGCTCGGCCGCCAGCGCCGCGCGGGGCGGCACGGGCGTCGACGTGCGCGCGGCTGAACCGGCGGGGCTGGTGGCGGGGGGGGTCGCAGGCGCCGTGGCGGTGGGGGCCGCCGTCGGCGCAGGCGCCGTCGATTTGCTGGCGCAGCCGGCGAGGCCGGCGAACAGCGCGGCGGTGATCAAGACAGAGATCTTCATGCCGCAGATTACAACGCAGATGGCGCCTGCGGTCGTGGGCCGATTGCGGCGGGGCGTCGGCCGGCACCGCCGCCCTGTCGGCGCCCCCCGCATTTCAGGCCCGCCGGCGTGCGGCTCGTCGCAAGGCGCTTGGTGCGGCGGCGAGCGACTCCTAGAGTTCACTCCATCGCAACACACCACCCCCTGGAGCCCACCATGATCAGCCGCCTCACTGCTTTCGCCGCCACCTTCGCCGTCGTCACGACCGCTTCGCTGGCCTTCGCCGCGAGCGCTCAGCAAGGCCGCATCGACGCACCGGCCGCTGCCGAGGCGGTGCGGGTCGTGCAACTCGACACCGTCGTGGTCGTCGCGAAGCGCGTCGCCAAGAGCGCGGTCTGAACCCGCCCCGCCCGCACCAGTCTCCAGGAGCCAGTCATGTCATTGAGTGAAGAAATCGGCAAGCTCGGCGAGCTGCATCAACGCGGCGTCATGTCGGACGAAGAGTTCGCGCGCGCCAAGGCCCGTGTGATCGACGCCGGCGGCGAACACCGGCCGAACCCCACGGTCGCGGCGGTCAATGGCCTGCGCCGCAGCCGCGACAACCGCTGGCTCGGCGGTGTGTGCGGCGGGCTCGGTCAGATCACGGGCTTCGCCGCGTGGGCCTGGCGCGCGCTGTTCGCCGTGCTCGTGCTCTGCGCCGGCACCGGCGTGCTGGTCTACCTGCTGCTGTGGATTCTGGTGCCCGAAGAAGAGCCGCGCTACCCGGCGCAGGCCGGCCGCACGGCTGCCGGCTGATCAGAACGCCGGCTCGGTCTCGAGCAGCGTGTCGTAGAGCTTGACGAACGTGGCTCCGGCTTCGCCGCCGCTGGCGGTGAAGCCGGCGCGCAAGTCGGGCGGCAGCGCGGCCAGCGCCACATCGGCGCCGTGTTGCTGCGCGACCGCTGCGGCCAGCGCACACGCGCCGCGCAAGGCCACGGCCAACGGCGCCTGAACCTCGGCCAGCGGCCGCACGCCGCTGCCCACCGCGTCGGCGATGCTCTGCGGGAACCCGAGCGACTCGACCCAGAGCGCACCGACCGTCGGGTGGTCGATGCCGAAGGCTTCCTGCTCGATGCCGGCGAGCTCGGCACCACGAATCACGGCAAAGCCGGCGAACATGGCGTTGGCGATGTCGGGGTAGCTGCGGCACAGGATCAAGTGCCCCGTCGCGTGCAGCAGGCCGCAAAGGTAGGCCTCTTCCGGGTCGGCGGCCAGGCGCGGCGCGAGCTTGCTGGCCGCGGTGGCCGCCACCAGCGCGTCGCGCCAGAAGACCGGCATGTCGATGCACTGAATGGTTTCGAAGGTCGACGCCACGCCGCAGGCCACGATCAGCTTGTTGAGCGCCTGCGTGCCGATCATGGCCACGGCGGCGTCGATCGAGGCCATCGAACGCTGGCCGCCGAAATACGCCGAGTTGGCCACACGCAGCACCTTGGCGCTCAGCACCGGGTCGCGCGACAGCGCTTCGCCGATCTTGCGGGCGTCGACGTCCGGGTCGCGCAGCGCCGCGATCAGGCGCTGCACGACGCCCGGGATCGTCGGCAGCTCGACCCGGCCGGCGGCCACGTCGTCGATGAAGCGGGGCGTGGCGGGGCCGGTGGCGGGCTTGGTTTCGACGGCCCGTTTCTCGGGCACGAGCGTGAAGGCGGGAATGTGGTCTTTGTTCATGTCGGCGGCTCTGCCCGGCGGCTTCAGGGTGATCGCGGCAGTGTTCACGATGCGCGGGCGGGGCGGCGTGCGCAACAGCGCTGCGAAACGGGGCCTTCTTCGAGAATCAGCCGCTGGACTTTGCCCCTGGCCGGGCCGACACTGCGCCAACCGCGCACGCCCATGACCCCCGCCGCCGATCGTGTCCCCCTGCCGCAGGTTCGTGATCTGTTGCAGATCGGTCGGGCCCTGCCGTTCCGGGTGCTCGACGCGCAAGAGCGGTTGCTCCTGAACGAAGGGCATGTGCTGCACGACGAGGCGCAGTTCGACGCCTTGCTCGAGCGCGGCGCGTGGGCTGAACGCTCGCGGGTCGAAGCCGAACACCTCGCCCGTGCGGGCGCAACCCAGGCGGCGCCCACCGTGGTGCAGCTCTCGTTGTTCGATCGCTGGGAACGGCTCCTGTGGCAGTTCGACAAGCTCTCACGCGCGTTGCTCAGGCACGAGCTGCGCGGCAGCGCGGTGGGGCCTTTCTGCGCCACGCTGCAGGCCCTGGTGAGCCGCGACGCCGATGTTGCCCTGTTCCTCTGCGTGCGGCAGGAAGATCACCGCTTTGCGCTGTACCCGCTGAGGCACTCCATTCAGTGTGCGGTGCTCGCGAATCTCACGTCCCGACAGCTCGGCTGGGACGAAACGACCTGCACCTCCGTGACGCAGGCGGCGCTCACGATGAACCTGTCCTTGTTCGAGTTGCAGGCTTCGATGGCCGAACAAGACGATCCACCGACACGCAAGCAACTCGAGCAGATCCGCAAACACCCCGACGCCACGGTGGCCCTCTTGCGCGCGGCCGGCATCATTGATGAGCACTGGCTGACCGCCGTGGCAGAGCACCACGAACACGCCGGTGGCGGTGGCTACCCGCGGGCGCTGACCGACGTGGGTGAAGCAGCGCAAGTGCTGCGCGCGGCAGACGTCTACATGGCCAAGATCAGCCCGCGCGCCAAGCGCTCGCCGATGACACCCCAAGCGGCGACCCGCCAGCTGTTCCAGCAGCACCGCGGCGATCCGCTGGCGATGGCGATGATCAAGTCGGTGGGGGTTCATCCGCCAGGAAGCCTGGTGCAGTTGAAGTCCGGCGAGATCGGCGTGTCGATCCGCCGGCCGGCGGCCGGCACGCACCCACTGGTCGCCACGCTCAGTGACAGGAACGGGCGCCCGTGCGGTGAGACCCATCGGCGCGACACCGCTCTGCCCGAGTTCGCCGTGGCAGGGCCGCCGCAGGATGCATCGGCCTTCCCCAGAGTCGTGCCCGAGCGGGTCTACGGGCTGATCGCCGGTTGAGCCACCGGCCCGGGGTCGCCTGGCGCGGGGCTTGCTGCTCGGTGGTGGGCGTGGCGCTCGGTGTGTCCACGCTGGCGCGGGCCTGGCGTGCGCCGCACTGGCTCGAATCCTTCGGCGCCTGGGTCTCGATCGGCGTGTTGACGCTGCTGGCCTTGATCAACATCGGTGCGGTGCTGAAAACACCGCGCGATCAGCCGCCTTCAGGCGGGCGCAACGCTGACCCGCGCGCGGGTCACTTTCTGCGCGCGGCCTTCGCCAGTGCCTCGCTCGCGAGCATCTCCGAACTGACCGACCGTTCGAGCGACGAGCGCGACAGACCCGACAGTTCGTAATGCAGGTTCTCGTACAGCTCGGCTGCCGCCGGGTGGGCGCCCAGCACGGCGTTCAAGGCGTCTTCGGGCAGGTCTTGCGACAAGGCGAGCGCGAGTTGCCGCACCAGCGCACGGTACTGATCGGGGTCGGCGGCCACGCCGCTGCGCTCGACGCGTTCGAGCAGGCGCGCGAGCGCGATCACGGTTTCCAGGCGGGATCGGACGGATTCGACGTGCGGTGCGGACATGAAAAGGCTCCTGCAGCGGGCGCGCGGCATGGCGCGCCCATGCCCCACAACTGCGGGCGGCGCGCGCCAGTTCAAGGCTGCAGCACGACCCGGCCCACCACACGCCCCTGCGCCAGGTCGCCCAGCGCCTGGTTGACCTGCGCCATCGGCCGCAGGTCGAGTGGAATCTCGGGCAAGGTGACACGCTGCGCCAGCGCCACCAGTTCGCGCAGGTCGTTCAGCGAACCGACGTAAGAGCCGCTGATCTGCAGCACCTTCAGCGCGAAGGTCGGCAGCGGCATGCGGAACTCGCCACCGAACAACCCGACCATCACGACCTGCCCGCCGCGGCGCACCAGGTTCACCGCCAGCGACGAGGTGGTCTCGGCACCGACGAAGTCGATCACCGCGGCCACGTTGAAGCCGCAGGCCTTGCCGATCGTCTTCAGCGCGTCGGGCATGCCGGGGTCGAAAGCGAGCGCGGCGCCGTGGGAGAGCGCCGCTTCGCGCCGCGCCGGGTCGGGGTCGATCACCACGATGCGTGCCGGCGACAACGCCGAGAGCAGCGCCACGGCCGTCATGCCGACACCACCGGCGCCAATCACCGCCACCACGTCGCCGTCGGCCAGCGTGCCGAGCCGGCGCACTGCGCTGAACGCGGTGATGCCGGCACAAGCGAAGGTGGCGGCACGCGCCGGGTCGAGCGTGCCGGTGGGCACGAGGTAACGCGCGTGCGGCACGCGCACCAGGTCGGCATAACCGCCGGGCTTCTGGATGCCGAGCGTGTTCGAGGCGCGCGGGCACAGGTGGTCGTCGCCCCGCTCGCAGACCGGGCAGGCGCCGCAGCCGATCCAGGGGTAGACGACGACCTGGTCGCCGACGGAAACGCCCTGCACGTCGGGCCCGATCTCGGCCACCACGCCGCCGATCTCGTGGCCCATGGTCACCGGCAGCTTCGTACCCGCGCGCTCCAGGGATGAAAGCTTGCCGCCGCCCATGTCGAAACCGCCGGCCTGCACGTGCAGGTCGGAATGGCAGATGCCGCAGTGGGTGACCCGCACCGTCAGCTCGTGGCCGGCCGGTGGTGCGAGGTCGTTGGCTTGTTCTTCGAGCGCACCGCCCCACGAAGAGAAGGCCCATCGGTGCGCGCAGCGGTAGTTCATGGTCGTCTCCGGTCGGTCGCGTTCGAGCAGGCTGCGACGGTAGCACCGCGCCCGGCCGCTTTGAAGCAGCGCTGTCACCAACGCTACCGCTGCGCAATCGTGCACACCGCAGTGGCCTGCCGGCCACCCCCGGCGCCACCTGCGTGGCGCATGCAGCGCGGCTCGGCAATCACGGTTGGCGCACGAGGGAACGATGCACAGAATGCCGCATCCAATGCCGTGACAGCGGCGTACCTGCTCAGTTGCAGCCCCGAACGCGAAGACTCATGCCGATGTTGCCCTCCTCATGAAAAAGACACTCAGGCACTTCCTGACCGGAACCGCGCCGAAGCCGCCCGCCGTGCGGCCCGGAACCGCCCCGCTCACGAAGCGGGCTGTCTGGCGCATCAGCGAGAGCGCGCCGATGGGCGAGTGGGTCGATCCCGACGGCTTGTCCGAGTCGAAACCGGCGCCGAAAGCGCCAGCTCGCGAAGCGTCGGGCAGTGGCTGGATCGAGTCGTCGATGGACCTGCTGAACGGGGCCGACGTGTCCGAAGACCACGAGAGCGCGCCGGGCGAACTCTTCGACGACGTGAACGCACGGCAGCGGGCGCCCAAGCGCAACTGAGCGCCACGCCCCTGTGCTACCTTTCCCCGGCGCGGCGCCGTGCCGCGGAAAGGGCAGCATGTCAGGCAGCGTCATTCAGGCCAGTTCCCTCGCCAGCCGCATCGACGTGGCCGCCGCGGCCATCGAGCCGCGGCTCATCCACTGGCGGCGTGACCTGCACCAACACCCCGAGCTCGGCAACCGCGAATTCCGCACTGCGGCCGTGGTGGCCGAACACCTGCGCGCGCTCGGCCTCGACGAGGTGCGCACCGGCGTGGCCCACACCGGTGTGATCGGCCTGCTCAAGGGTGGGCTGCCCGGCCCGGTGGTGGCACTGCGTGCCGACATGGACGCGTTGCCGGTCAGCGAAGAAGTCGACCTGCCCTTCGCGTCGAAAGTAAAAACCACGTGGAACGGCGAAACCGTGGGCGTGATGCACGCCTGCGGCCACGACCTGCACACCGCCATCCTGATGGGCGTGGCCGAGGTGCTGTCGGGCCTGCGCGCGAACCTGCGCGGCTCGGTGAAGTTCATCTTCCAGCCGGCCGAGGAGTTGCCGCCCGAAGGTGAAGACGGCGGCGCGAAGATGATGATTGCCGAAGGCGCGCTCGAGCGCCCCACGCCGAAAGCGATCTTCGGCCTGCATGTGACTTCGCGCCTGCCGCTCGGCGTGATCGGCTACCGCCCCGGCCCGACGATGGCCAGCGCCGACAACCTCACGATCACCGTGCACGGCCGCCAGACCCATGGTGCGATGCCGTGGTACGGCGTCGACCCGATCGTGACCGCAGCGCAAGTGGTGCTCGGGCTGCAAACCGTGGTCAGCCGCCAGGTCGACCTGACACGCGAACCGGCGGTCGTGACCATCGGCGCCATCAAGGGCGGCGTGCGCGAGAACATCATTCCCGACTCGGTCGAGATGCGCGGCACGATCCGCAGCTTCGACGAAGCCATGCGCGACGACATCCACGAGCGCGTGACCACACTGGCCGAAGCCATCGCCCGCGGTTCGCGAGCGGGCTGCACGGTGTGCATCCGCAAGAACTACCCGGTCACGGTGAACGACCCGAAGCTGACCGAAGCGATGGTCCCCACGCTGCAGCGAGCCGCCGGTGAAGGGCAACTGATGCTCGTGCCCAAGGTCATGGGCTCGGAAGATTTTTCGTTCTTCCAGCAGCTCGTGCCGGGCCTGTTCATCTTCATCGGCGTGGTGCCGCCAGGCACCGACCCGATGACGGCGGCACCGAATCATTCACCGCGTTTTTTTGCCGACGAACGCTGCCTGGTGAACGGTGTGCGCGCGCTCGCGCACCTGGCTTGCGATTACCTGGAGGCCTAGGGCCTGCTAACGCTATGGGAGGACTCGCGTGACTCACCAAACAGCCGCCAGCAAGGCGCAAACCGCAGCCATGGCCGCTGCTATGGCGAGGATTTGCAACGCGGCTGGCGGCTGTTTGGTGAGATCACCCTTCGGGCCGGGCCGCCACAGGCCGCAGGGCGTCGTTGCTCACTCGTTGTGTGCCGAAGGCACACGGCCTCGTTCGCGCCTGGCCCTGCGGCCTGTGGCGGCCCGGCGCGAGTTCTCCCATAGCGTTAACAGGCCCTAGCCGATCTTGCGGCCTGTGATCAGCTGGTACACGACCGCGATCACTGCGACGACAAGAAGGATGTGGAGCAAACCGCCGGCGGTGAACGAGGTCACCAGGCCGAGCAGCCAGAGGACGAGAAGAATGACGGCAATGGTGTAGAGCACGATCGGTCTCCGGTGGGGTGGCGAACGCGGGTTGCGTTCACGCATGGAGCGGAGCTTCGGGCGCAACGCAACGGCCTGGAATCGGCCAATCCGCCGCGCGCATGTAGGCGCGCTCCCACCCCCGCGGCGAGGAGGTGAAGCGTCGTGCCAAGCTAAGGCAACACTGAACAAGTCACTGTTTTCGACGAACAGTGGCGATGGTTTGCGGCGAGCTGAATTTCGTCGGTTTCGCCGGAAATTGTTCGAACATGGGGCGCATTTTCGAAGCGTTG
>Ga0073925_1000109_pt1 | contig 20060 bp, 18 predicted proteins | sample GWRWT4_21May14_FD_70952 | JGI IMG/M metagenome (GOLD analysis project Ga0073925, IMG submission 70952) | Sand microcosm microbial communities from a hyporheic zone in Columbia River, Washington, USA - GW-RW T4_21-May-14 | ecosystem: Engineered > Artificial ecosystem > Sand microcosm >...
GGCTCACGCAGCCGGCCAGCGTGAGGGCCGTGCCCGCACCGATCGCACCACCCGTCGTCAGGCCGAGGTGGCACACGATCATGTCGGCACCGGCACCGGCCATCGCCTGCGCGTCGGCTTCGCAGAACACGTAAGGCGTGGTCAGCAGGTCGAGCGCGCGGGCGCGTTTGATCAGTTCCACTTCGATGCCGTAGCCCATGCCGGTTTCTTCGAGGTTGGCGCGGAAGGTGCCGTCGATCAGGCCGACGGTGGGAAAGTTCTGCACGCCCGAAAAGCCGAGGTCGATCAGGCGCTTCAGGAACTGGTCGGGGATCATGAACGGGTCGGTGCCGTTCACGCCGGCCAGCACCGGCGTGTGCTGCACCACCGGCAAAACCTCGAGCCCCATCTCGCAGACGATCTCGTTGGCGTTGCCGTAGGCCAGCAAGCCGGCCAGCGACCCGCGACCCGCCATGCGGTAGCGGCCGGAGTTGTAGATCACGATCAGGTCGATACCGCCAGCCTCTTCGCACTTGGCCGACAGGCCTGTGCCGGCGCCACCGCCGATGATGGGCCGGCCGGCCGCGATCTTGGCGCGCAGGCGGGTGAGTACGGTTTGTCGGGAGATACGCATGGTTGAGTGCAGCAAGGGTCAGGACTTTTTTACCGCCAAGGCGCCAAGGACGCCAAGAGCGCCAAGGAAGGGCAACTCAAGATATTCATCTGTTCCTTTGCGTCCTTTGCGTCCTTGGCGCCTTGGCGGTAAAGATTCATCGCGCGCCCACCCGGTACGTCGACGTGCTGCGCACGCCCGCAAGCTCGTGCCAGGCCGCGACCAGCGCGTCGGCGAAAGCCTCGTCGTTGATGTGCAGCGGCAGGCGTTGCAGCTTGCGGTTGATGCCGCCACGAAAGTGCTGCTCGATGGTGGCGAACAGCATCCGGTCGGCTTCGGGGTCGTAAAAAGGCTGGCCGGGTTTGTCGATCGCCGAGACGCCGCCTTCGGGGATCAGGAAACGCACCGGCCCCAGCATCGCGTTGAGCTTGGCGGCGATGAACTCGCCGATCGCGCGGTTCTCGTCGACGGTGGTGCGCATCAGCGTCACGGTCGGGTTGTGGCGGTAGAGCTTGCGTGCCTTGAAGCGCTCGGGCACCGTGTCCCAGGCGCCGAAGTTGACCATGTCGAGGGCACCGCACGAGCCCACATATGGCAAGGCGTGGCGTGCGAACACGTCCAGGCGCGTCGGGCCGGCCGAAAGCGTGCCGCCGGCGATCTCGTCGGCGATCTCGGTCGTCGATACGTCGATCGCGCCCGTCAACAGCCCGGAGTCGGCGAGCTTTTCCATCGACTGGCCGCCCACGCCGGTGGCGTGGAACACGAGGCAGTCGTAGTCGGCTTCGAGCCGCTTCGTCACCGCCTGCACGCAGGGCGTGGTCACACCGAACATCGTCAGGCCGAGCGCGGGTTTGGTGGTGTCGGACTCGGCGGCCGGGTGCGCGATCATGCCGGCCAGCGCGTGCGCGGCGTTGGCCAGCACCTTCTCGCTGATGCGGTTGATGCCTTGCACGTCGGTCACCGAATACATCATGCAGATGTCGCTCGGGCCGACGTAGGGCCGCGTGTCGCCACTGGCCATGGTCGAGACCATCACTTTCGGGCAGCCGATCGGCAACGCGCGCATGCCCTGGCTGGCCATCGAGGTGCCGCCCGAGCCGCCGGCCGAGATGACGCCGCCGAGATCGCGGCGGGTCTTCACGAAGCCTTCGAACGCGAGCGCCATCGCCGCGGTCGCGTTGCCACGGTCGTTGCTGAACACCGCGCTTTCGCCCTGCGGATGGAACCGCGCCACTTCGCGCGGGTGCACGCTGGCGGGCGACGGCTTGCCCGAGGTCGACAGGTCGACGGTGACCACGCGCAGGCCGAGCCGTTCGATGCACTGGCGCAGGAAGTAGAGCTCGCGGCCCTTGGTGTCGAAGGTGCCGACCACGTAAGCGGCACGCACGCTGCTCGCGGCAACCGGGAAGTCGAAGACCTGCGGCGAGGCCACGGGGCGCGGTGCAGGCGGTGCTTCAGCCGCGGGCGCCGCGCGCAGGATGTCGGTCGCCGGCGCTGCCGTGCCGCCGGCGTTCCAGCGTGTGAAGCCGCGCACGCTGCCGGGCGCCAGATCGTCGAGCGAGGGCGCGCCTTCGGCATGGGCGCGGCGCACCGTCATCACCTGTTGCGGCGCGCCGGGCTCGGGCGCGGCATCGGGCATCTCGGGCTCGTCGTCGTGCCCGCCCGAGCGCGCCCCCAGCAAACGCTCCTGGAGTTCGCGGTCGCCGGCCAGTTGGGCCGTCGGCAGCTCCTGCGCGATGCGGCCGTTGACCATCACGCCGATGCGGTCGGCCACGCTCATCGCGACGCCCAGGTTCTGCTCGATCAGCAGCACCGCGATGTGGCCTTCGGCGGCGAGCTCGCGCAGCGCCTGCGCCACCTGCTCGACGATCACCGGCGCCAGGCCTTCGGTGGGCTCGTCCATCACCAGCAGCTTCGGCTCCAGCAGCAGCGCGCGGCCGATCGCCAGCATCTGCTGCTCGCCGCCCGAGAGTTGCGCGCCGCCGTTGCCGCGGCGCTCGGCCAGGCGCGGGAACATGGTGTAGACACGATCGACTTCGCGCTTGTGGCGGGCCACGAGCCGCAAGGTTTCGTCGACCGACAGCGAAGGCCAGACGCGCCGGCCCTGCGGCACGTAGGCGATGCCGCGTTTCGTGATCTCGTTCGGCGCGCGGCCGAGGATCTCTTCGCCGAGCAGCTTCACGCTGCCCCCCGCCGGCACCAGACCGGTGATCGCGTTGCACAGCGTCGTCTTGCCCATGCCGTTGCGGCCGACGATGCCGAGCACGCCTTCGGCCAGCGACAGGCTGACCGATTGCAATGCGTGGGCGCGGCCGTAGTAGACGTCGAGGCCGTCGACCACGAGCACCGGCCCGCGCTTGTCCGTGTCGTCACGATCACGCCCGAACCAGGCCATCAATGTTTGCTCCCCATATAGATCGCCTGCACTTGCGCGTCGTTCTCGATCTCGTTCGGGCTGCCGGTGCGCAGCACGCGCCCGTTGTGCATCACCGTCACGCGCTCGACGACGCGCAGCGCGATGTCGAGGTCGTGTTCGATCAACACGAAGCTCATGTGCGAAGGCAGCGAGGTCAGCAGCGTGACCAGCTCGCGGCGCTCCGCCGGCGACAGGCCGGCGGCCGGCTCGTCGAACAGGATCAGCCGCGGCGCGCCGGCCAGCGCCATGCCGATCTCGAGCTGGCGTTGCTGGCCGTGCGCCAGGTCGGCCACGCGCGTGTCGGCGATGTGCGTGAGGCGGGCGCGTTCGAGCAGGTCTTGCGTGGCGCGGGTCGACGTGTGCCCGGCGCCGGTGCGGCGCAGGCTGAAGCGGCCGTTGCCCACGCCGCGCACCGCGAGGAACAGGTTGTCGCGCACCGTGAGGTCTCGGAACAGCAGCGAAGACTGATACGTGCGCCGCAGCCCCTTGCGGATGCGCTCGTGCGGTGGCAGCTCGGTGATGTCTTCGCCGAAAAAATGGATCCGCCCCGAAGTGGGCGGAAAGTCGCCGGTGATGGCGTTGAACAAGGTCGTCTTGCCGGCCCCGTTGGAGCCGAGGATCGCGTACTTCTGGCCGGCGGCGATCGACACCGACACGTCGTCGACCGCGCGCAACGCGCCGAAAGCGCGTGTCACGTGGCTCAGCACCAGCGCGTCGTTGGACGCGAGCGGTGCGTGCGCCACCGCGGCCACCCCGTGCGGGGCGGCCGCGGCCGGCCGGAACTGTGCGATCGAAGCCACCGGCGCCTGCAACTCAGGGGCAGGCCGGCACGTCGCGCGAGCCGATCTTGAAGTCGGCGTCCGACATGCCGAGCTTCTGTTCCACGCCGTCGACCTTGCTGTGCACCTTGTTGAAGAGGTTGCCCTGCGCGTCTTTCACGACTTCGGTGACGAAGGTGGTGCCGATGGCCTGCCGGTTCGAGTCGAGCTTCACATCGCCGTTCGGCGTCTTCAGCGTCATCTTCTGCAGCGCTTCGCGGTACTTGGCCTGGTTGCCCGACAGGTCACCGTTGACCGCGGCCAGGCCGTCGAGCGCGGCCTTCATGTTCACGTAGTAGACGAACGCGAACAGGCTCGGGCTGGGGAAGCCGCCGGCCGAGACCGGGTAGGTCTTGCGGTAGTCGGCGACGAAAGCCTTCCACTCGGCGCCTTCATAGGCGTCGGCCAGCGGGCCGGCCGAGAGCGTGCCGACCAGCGAGTCGCGGCGCTTGCCCTTGTAGTTCAGCACGTCCTGGCTGACCGTGATCGAGCCGCCCAGCATGGGCTTGTCGCCGCCGGAGTTTTCGTACTGCGTCAGGAAGTTGACCGCATCGGCGCCGCCCAGCACCACGAGCAGCGCGTCGACGTCTTTCGGGATCGTGGCGATCACCGACGAGTAATCCTTGCCCCCCAGCGGCACCCAGGCCTTGGCCGGCACCTTGCCACCGAGGCGGCAGTACTCGGCCATGAAGCCTTGCACCTGCGAGTACGGGAACGCGTAGTCCTCGGCGATCACCATCGTGCGCTTGTAGCCCTTGGCCAGCGCTGCCTTGCCCAGGCCCACCATCCACTGCCCACCTTCGGTGTTGAAGCGGAAGAAGTTCGGGCTCGGGTTCACGAGCGTCGTGGCCTGTGCGCCCGAGCCGCCGTTGATGAAGGTCACCTGCGGCTGCGTCTTGGAATAGTCCTTGACGGCAATGCCCTCACCGCCCGACAGCGGGCCGACCATGATGTCGACCTTGTCCTGCTCCACCAGCTTGCGCGTGGCGTTGACGGCCACGTCGGGCTTGGCGTCGCTCGAGGCCTTGATGACCTCGATCTTGCGCCCGGCGACGACGCCGCCGCGCTCTTTCACCGCCAGTTCGGCGCCGCGCATGCCGTCGGCACCGCCGGCCGCGAACGGGCCTTCGAGTGTCGCCAGCAGGCCGATCTTCACCGGCTGGCCCGATTGCGCCCACGCGGAGCCCAGCAATGCCGTCGCCGCTGCGGCACCCAGGATGGAACGGACCCAGATTCTTTTCGTCGATTTCACGCTTGTCTCCTTTGGTTTGAGGTATTGGCCTGCATTGGGCTGAAGCGCGAACGCCACTTCGCCCACAGTCCGAGCAGGCCGTCGGGGGAAAACAGCACGATGGCGAGGAACATGCCGCCGATCACGAGGTTGAAACGTTCGCGGTCGATCACGTCGATCGCGAAGGTCTGCAGCAGCACGAAGACGATCGCGCCGAGAAAGGCGCCGAGCGGGTGCCGCACACCGCCGAGCACGGCGATGACGAGGATGTTGATGAGCCAGCCGGTGCCCACCGAGCCCGGCGACATCAGCGCGTTGTACCAGGCGAGCAGGATGCCGCCGACCGCTGCGATCAGGCCCGACAGTGCATAGGCCGCGACCCGGTGCGAGACCACCGAGAAGCCGAGCGCGCCCATGCGGCGCGGGTTGTCGCGGATGCCCTGCAGCGCGATGCCGAACGGTGTGCGCACCACATGGCTGACGAGCCAGTACGAGGCCAGTGCACACACCAGCGTCAGTGCGTAGAACGGCAGCGGGTCGCGCCACTGGATGCCGAAGACGGTCGGCGCCTTCAGTTCGCGCAGGCCCTGAAAGCCGTTGAACACGCTGTAGTTCTGCAGCACGAGGTAGTAGAACGCGACGCCGATCGCCAGCGTGATCATGATCGTGTAGATGCCTTCGGTGCGCACCGAGAGCCAGCCGATCAGCGCTGAGGCCAGCATCGCGATGACGATCGCGATCGGCACCGCCAGCCACCACGGCCAGCCCAGGCTGATCTCGGCGCTGCTGCTGTGGCCGAACACGGCCATCGCATAACCGGCGATGCCGGCGACCGTCATCTGCGCCAGCGACACCATGCCGCCGTAGCCGGCGAGAAAGCTCAGCGACAGCGCGATCATGCCGAGCACCAGCGATTGCGCACCGACCTGGAAGGTGATGAAGGGCGAGGTGACGAACGGAAACGCTATTGCCGCGAACACGACGATCAGGTGGCGCGGGGCGATCTTCGGCCAGTGGGTGCCCGGGGACGATGGCGTTTCCGCTACCGGCGCGACAACGCCCGCCACCAGCGGCACGGCATGGCCGCGCGCCACGGCCGCGGCGGCCGACGAATTCATGGCCTTGCGCCATTGCGAAGCTGCCATGGCTCAGGCCGCCTTTCCCATGATGCCGCGCGGCCGGAAGGCGAGCACGCCGATCAGGATCACGAAGGTCAGCACCACGCTGTAGGTCGGCGCGTAGGCAAGCCCGTAGGTTTCGGCGAGACCCAGGATCGCCGCGCCGACGGCGGCACCGACCACGCTGCCCATGCCGCCGACGATCACGACGATCAGCGAGGCCAGCAGCAGGCGTGTGTCTTCGCCCGGCACCATCGACAGCTCGACCGCGCCGATCACGCCGCCCAGCCCGGCCAGGCCGGCGCCGAGCGCGAAGGTCACGGCGAACACGAGGTTCACGTTCACGCCGGCCGCCGCGAGCATGCCGCGGTCGTCCACACCGGCGCGGATCATCATGCCGACACGCGTGCGGTTGAGCAGCAGCCACAGCAACACGCCGATCACGATGCCCATGAACAGCAGGCTCAACCGGTAAGCCGAATAAGCCTTGATGAGCGGGATGTTGCGGATCGGGCCCTGCAGGAACTCGGGCGCTTCCATCTGGTAGACCTGCCCGGTGAAGATCCACAACAGGATGTCGGCGATCACGATCGACAGGCCGATCGTCACCATGGTCTGGCGCAGTTCCTGGCCTTGCATGTGGCGCAGGATCAGCCACTGCATCAGCACGCCGGCCAGCGCCGCTGCGAAGAAGCCGGCGGCGAGCGCGAGCGGCCACCAGCCGGTGCGCGCCGCCACCACATAGCCGATGTAGCCGCCCAGCAGATAGAGCGAACCGTGCGCGAGGTTGACGTTGCGCATCAGCCCGAACACCAGCGTGAAGCCGCTGGCGACGATGAAGTACAGCGACGCCAGCGTCAGCCCGTTGAGCAAGGTCACCAGGTACAGGCGCGGGTTGCTGAACAGCGCCCAGACCGAGAACACGAGGATCGGCCCGCCGACCAGCAGCCACAGGGCCAGCTTCGTGCGAGTGGCTTTCGACATCATCACGCGGCACGCCCCCAGGCGCGTTGCGAGGCGATGTCGGGCGCCTTGGCGAACACGCCGTCCTTCATCACCGCCAGGATGCGCTTCGGGTCGCGCAGGATCGCCAGGTTGGCCAGCGGGTCGCCGTCGACGAGCAGGAGGTCGGCAAGGAAGCCGTCTTTCACCACGCCCAGTTCGTTCGGCCGCATCATGATCTGGCCGCCGTAGAGCGTGGTCGAGCGGATCGCCTCCATCGGCGTGAAGCCGAGGTACTTGACGAAGAACTCCAGGTCACGCGAGTTCTGGCAGTGCGGCGTGAAGGCGAAGCCGTAATCGCCGCCCGGCAGCACGCGGATGCCCCGCTTGTGCATCTTCGAGAGCGATTCGAGCGCCGCGTCCCACTCGATCTGGTAACCCATCTCGGTGGCCATCTTGTTGGTGATGCCGAAGGCCTCGGCCTCGTGAAGCATCGCGTACAGGATCGCGATGCCGGGCGCGACGAAGACGCGGTCTTTCGCCGCTTCGAGCATGTCGAGCGCTTCGTTGTCGACGAAGCTCGCGTGGTAGATCAGGTCGATGCCGTGACGCAACGCCTGTTTCACGCTTTCCGACGAGCGCGCGTGCGCGATGCCGCGCTTGCCGCGCATCTTCACCTCGCGCATCGCCGCCGCCACTTCTTCGTCGAGCATCCAGGTCGTTTCGGCCGGCGACTGCGGCGTGAAGTTGTCGCCCGACAGGTTGAGCTTGATCGAATCGACGCCGTACTTCAGGAACAGGCGCACCGCCTTGCGCATCTCGTCGGCACCCGAGACGTTCACGCCGAAGCTGAACTCGGGGAACGGCAGGTGCGGCAGGGTTTCATCGCCCAGCGCGCCGAGCACGGTGATCTCCTGGCTGGCTGCGAGGTAACGCGGCCCGGGAATCTGGCCGGCGTTGATCGCGTTGCGGATCACCACATCGAGGCGCGGCTTCGCGCAGGCCGCACCGACACACGAGGTGAAGCCGGCTTCGAGGTAACGCTTCGCGACCTTGGCGCACCACAGCACGTGTTCTTCGAGCGGCATCGACTGGATGGCCGCGAGCGTGGGCGCGTCGTTCCACGAAAAATGGGTGTGCGCTTCGCACATGCCCGGCATCAGCGTGGCGCCCGCCCCGTCGATCACGGTGGCGTTGCCGGTCGTGATGGGCGCGGTGCTGCGGCCGACCTGGCGGATGCGGTTGCCCTGCACCAGCACGCTGCCGGTGTAGGGGTTCTGCCCGGTGCCGTCGAGGATGCGGACGTTGGTGAAGAGCGTTGCTGCCATGCTGTGCCTCGGGGAAAAGACTTCACCGCCAAGGCGCAAAGGGCGCCAGGAACGCCAAGGAAGAGAAAGTCTTCATCTCTTCCTTCCTTTGCGTTCTTGGCGTTCTTGGCGCCTTGGCGGTAAAAAAAGACCTCACGCCGCCCACCTCGTCATCGAACGCGCCGATTGAACCGGCGGCGCGCGGTGGAACTCGCCGTCTTTCATCACGGCGAGGATGCGGGCCTTGTCCTGCAGCACCGTGATGTCGGCGAGCGGGTCGCCGTCGACGAGCAGGATGTCGGCAAGGCAGCCTTCGCGGATGTAGCCGATCGTCTTGCCCATCTTCATCATCGGCCCGCCCCAGGCAGTGGCCGAGAGCAGCGCTTCCATCGTGCTCATGCCCACGTACTTGACGAAGTATTCGAGGTCTTTGGCGTTGGTGCCGTGCGGCGTCCATGCGAAGCCGTAGTCGCCGCCGGGCAGGATGCGAATGCCACGCTTGCGCATCGCCCGCATGCTGGCAATGGCCGCTTCGAGCTCGCGGTGGTAGCCCATCTTCTTGGTGACCTCGGGCGTCAGGCCCCATTCGCTGGCGTGGTGGCAGGTGTTGATCAGCCACGCCAGGCCGGGGGCGACGAAGTGCTCGGTCTTGTGCGCTTCGAGCAGGTCGAGTGCTTCTTCGTCGGTGAAGCTCGCGTGGTAGATGACCTCGATGCCTTGTTTCACGCACTGCTTGACGGCCCAGCACGAGCGCGCATGCGCCGCCACCCGTTTGCCCCAGGCCTTGGCTTCTTCGACACAGACGCGGATCTCTTCTTCGGTGAACTGGCTCATCTCGCTGGGCATGCCGGTGATCGACTCGCCCGAGAGGTTGATCTTCACGGAGTCGACGCCCCACTTGGCCATCATGCGCACCGCGCGCCGCATCTCTTCGGCACCGCTGACGATGGCTCCGAACGCGAACTCGGTCTGCGGCAGGTGCGGCTGGGTCGAGTCACCCAGGCCACCGGGCACGGTGATCTCTTGCCCCGCGGCGAGGTAACGCGGGCCGACGATGGTGCCGTCGTTGATCGCGTTGCGGATCACCACGTCGAGCCGCGGTTTGGCGGCCGCGGCGCCGACGCAGCTGGTCCAGCCCATGTCGAGGTAACGCTTCGCGACTTCGGCGCACCACAGGATGTGCTCTTCCGGCGGCATGCGCTGGATCGCGTCGAGGCTCGGCTGGTCGTTCCACGAAAAGTGCGTGTGGGCCTCGACCATGCCCGGCATCAGGAAGGCGCCGGCGCCGTCGATCACCTGCGCGCCGGCGACCGGCGCCGAGCGGGCGCCGTAGCCTGTCTTGACGACGCGCGAGATCTTGTTGCCCTGCACCAGCACGTCGCCGGTGAACGGCGTTTCGCCGCCGCCATCGAAAACACGCACGTTGGTGAACATCACATCGGCCATGAGTCAGCTCCTCGCGTTCGCAGCCAGGAATTCGCGCAGCTCGCGCTGGCACTCTTCGGGCCGCTCGACCGGTGTCCAGTGGCCGCAGCGTGGCAGCACCACCACGCGAGTGCTGCGCGCACTGCGCAGCCGGTCGGCCATGGCGCGCACGGCCTGCGGCGGCGCCACGCCGTCTTCGTCACCGGTCACCAGCAGCACCGGCGCGTCGATGCGATCGACCGCCGCGGCCTGCGCGCCGGCCAGCGCCTCGCAGCTGCGCGCGTAGGCCTCACCGTCCTGCCGCATCAGGCTTTCGCGCACGTAGGCCACGGCCACCGGCAGGCGCTGCCGCGTGTCGGCGGAGATGGCGGCATTCATCAAAGCCTGTGTGATCTCGTGCATGCCGGTCGCGCCTGCGCGGGCTTTGGCGGCACGGGCCTTCATCGCCGTGCGCGCGGCTTCGGGCGGTTCGATCAGCGGGCCGAACAGCGCGACGCTCGCCACGAGCTTCGGCTGCGAGGCCGCGATGTGCTGCACGACGATGGTGCCCATCGAGTGGCCGAGCCAATGAGCACGGGTCACACCGAGCCGTTCGCAGACGCTCAGCAGCGTCTCCACATAGCCTTCGATCGACAGCGCACCTTCGACGCGCTGCGAACGCCCGCTGCCGGGCAGGTCGACCCGGATCACGCGGTGCCGCGCCAGCGCCGGCATCAGCGGCGTCCAGGTGTTCGAACTGCCACCCAGGCCGTGCACGCAGACGATGGCCGGGCCCTCGCCTTCTTCTTCCACCGCGACGCGGTCGATCATCTGGAAAGCCATGGGTCAGCCGAACCGGTTCTCGATGACACCGAGGCCATCGATCTCGATGCGCACCACGTCGCCCGCCTTCAGCCATTGCGGCGGCTTCAGCCCCATGCCGACGCCGGCCGGCGTGCCGGTGGCGATCAGGTCGCCCGGGTAGAGCGTGATGCCGCGCGAGCAGGTCTCGATCAGCGTCGGAATGTCGTGGATCATGTCCTTGGTGAGCCCGTCCTGGCGCAGCGCGCCGTTGACCCAGCCGCGCACGCGCGTGGCGCGGCCGTCGAGCTCGTCGGCGGTCACGACCCACGGGCCCATCGGGCAGAAGGTGTCGAAACTCTTGCCGAGGTCCCACTGCTGGTGGCGCATCTGCACGTCGCGCGCCGTCACGTCGTTGACGATCGTGTAGCCGAACACGTGGTCCATGGCCCGCGAGCGCGGAATGTCGCGGCCGCCGCGGCCGATCACGATGGTGAGCTCGGACTCGTAGTCGATCTGGACCGACGCCGCCGGCGCCGGCATCTGCACCGTGTCGAACGGGCCGATCACACATTCGGGCAGCTTGCCGAACACGATCGGCCACGGGTCGTCTTTGGGCATCGTGGTGCTGAACACGGTGGTGGCCAGCTCGGCGGCGTGCGCGTGGTAATTGCGGCCGACGCAGAACAGGCTGCGCAGCGGCTGCGGCAGTGGTGCGCGCAAGGTGATCACGTCGACCGGCAGGCGTGCGCCCGAAGGCGGCGGCAGCGGCTCGCCGCGGGCCAGCGCCTGGATCAGCGGCAGCACGCCGCGCGAGGCATCGGCCACCGCGAGCGGCGTGGCCTCGCGGCCGTCGGCCGAGACCGTGCCCACGTGATCGCGTCCACCCCATTGCCAGCTGGCCAAGCGCATTGTGTTTTGTCTCCGTCATGCCGCGAGGTTCATCCGGGTTTGCGCCCGCCGCCTCACGATCGTTGATCATGCGAGGCCCTCAGCGCCTCGATCCTCGTATGTGAGACTTGCGTCTCAATTCGGGATGGCTGCATCATACGTGCCGAGGTCTGACCTTCACAAGCGAAGACTCCCCTTCCTGGACTCCGGACAAACCCCATGGCCCGCCTGAAGCACAAGCTGAGCGAACCCCCCGTGCCACCGACGCGCGGCGTGAAGGCGGCGACCTTCCGCCTGCTGCTCGACACCGCGATGAACATCATCCAGAAGAGCGGCCACATCCCGTCGGTGGCCGAGGTGGCGGTGCGTTCCAGGGTGTCGCGCGCCACGGCCTATCGCTACTTCCCGAGCCGCAGCGCGCTCGTCACCGCGGTGATCGACAGCTCGCTCGGGCCGGTGCGCATGCTGGCTTCCGACAACCCGAGCGGGCGCGAGCGGGTGCACGAGTTGTTCGTGCAGACTTTTCCGCGTTTCAAGGAATTCGAGCCGCAATTGCGCGCTGCCGCGCAGCTCTCGCTCGAACAATGGGCGCTCGAACGCGCCGGCCTGCTGGAAGAAGAACCGTACCGGCGCGGCCACCGCGTGCGCATCCTGCAGCACGCGATCGAGCCGCTCGCACCCTTGATGCGCCCCGCAGTGCGCGACCGGCTGCACCGCGCGCTGTCGGTCGTCTACGGCATCGAGCCGTATGTGATCCTGAAAGACATCTGGGGCCTGCCCGATCGCGAGGTCGAGCGCACTGCGTTGTGGATGGCCGACGCATTGATCGACGCCGCGCTGCGCGAAGCCGGCCCGGCGTCGGCCGCTTCGAAACCCGTGGCGCGCAAGACGCGCACGCCCACCACGAACAAGGTCTGACCCATGCCCCGATCCTCACCCGCCTGGTACGACGAGCAGTACAACAACCGCGCCCGCATCCCCGGGCACCCCGCGATCCTGGCGCACTGGTTCGAAGCGTCGACGCGGGCACGCGCGCGCCACACCGACATGGTCGAGCAGGCCTACGGCAAGGAGGCGCGCGAAAGGCTCGACGTGTTTCCGGCGCGCGCGGCGGGCTCGCCGGTGTTCGTCTATCTGCACGGCGGCTACTGGCGCGCGCTCGACAAACGCGACCAGAGTTTCGTGGCGCCGCCCTTCGTCGATGCCGGTGCAATGGTCGTGCTACCCGACTACGCGTTGTGCCCAGCGGTCACGGTCGAACACATCGTGCTGCAGACGGTGCAGGCGCTGGCCTGGGTGCATCGGCATGCGGCCGAGTATGGTGGCGACCCGGCGCGCATCGTCGTCGCCGGCCACTCGGCGGGCGGCCACCTGGCGACGATGCTGCTCGCCTGCGACTGGAAGGCCGTGGCGCCCGACCTGCCCGCCGATCTGGTGAAAGCCGCGTTGTCGATCTCGGGTGTGTACGAACTCGACCCGCTGCGCCGCGCGCCCTTTCTGGCGGCCGATCTCGCGCTCACGGCGGCCGCCGCGCGGCGCCTCAGCCCGGCCTTCATGCCGGCCCCGCGTGGCCCGCTGGTGGCGGTGGTCGGTGGCGACGAAAGCGAAGAGTTCCAGCGCCAGACCGCACTGATCGCGCGGGCCTGGGGCCCGCGCTGCGTCGTGGCGACCGAGACCGTGACTGGGCGCAACCACATGGATGTGCTGCACGAGTTGGCCGATCCGCGGTCACGCACGCATCGGCTCGCGCTGGGCTTGCTGGGTCTTTAGCAGCGCCCGGCAACCGGCCGGCGTTCAGGGCAGGTGAGCGGCGGCCAGTTCTTCGAACAAGGCCTGGTGGCGCTGAAACGCCGAGCGCGCTTCGGTCACGATCGCATCGACGCCGACCGCGCCGACAGCCACCGCCTGCAGGCCATCGCGGAACGCGCGGGTCAGCTGCGTGGTTTCGGACGCGTCGCCGAAATCGTAGAACGCCGTGCCCTGGCCGTGCGGCAGATACATGCTCCGGGCCACGATGCGGCTCAGCATCTGGCCACCGCTCAGGTCGCCGAGATAGCGCACGTAGGCGTGGGCCAGCAGCAGTTCGGGCTCATTGACCTCGAGCTGCTGCAGCCGCAGCACGTACTGCGTGCCCGACGGTTGCACGGCGAGCGCCGCACCCCAGCCCGGGCCGTGCAGGGCATCGAGGTCGGCAGCCAGCGAGCGTGTGCGGGCCAGCGGCGCGGCAAACACCGGTGCGATCGCGGGGTGCGCGGCGTGGCGCGCGAGCGCGGGTTCCATCGCGGCGTAGATCGCGTGCAGGTTGCGCAGCAAGGCGCAGTAGGCGGCCTGCGCCATCTTGCCGCGCAAGAGCACCCCCATGAACACGCTGCGCTCCGCTTCCGTGTGCAGCGTGCGGGTTTCGCTCTTCAAACGCTCGGCAAGACCAGTGCTCAATCGGGGCTCCACCTGGATGACATCGTCATCATAAGCAGAGCTCAAGCAACTCGCGGGCCGGTGCCCGCGCCGCTACTTCAAAGCCAGTTCGACCCGCCGCGCCTTCGGGTCTTCGCCCGCCAGGTTGGCTTCGGCCGACTGCGGTTTCTGCAATACGACGCGGTCTTCGGCAATGCCCGCCGCCTTGATCGCATCACGCACCGAGAAAGCACGCTGTTTGGCGAGTTCCTGGTTCTGCGGCAGGTCGCCGGCGGCCGAGTGGTAGCCCGAGATGCTGACCTTGCTGGCCGGGTCGGCCTTCAACGCGGCGATCAGGCCGTCGAGGCTCTTGCCGGCTTCGGCGGGCAAGGCCGATGAACCGACCGCGAAGAACAGGACGGCGCTGCTGCCGGTGCTCGCCACCGGCGTGGCTGCCGCCGCGTCGACCGGAACGATCGATGCGCGCACGCCCGCCAGTTCGGGGTGCGTCTTCAGCATCGGCGCACCGTACAGGGGCTTGTAGGCACCCTGGTGGCAGGTGGCGCAGTTGAGCTTGGGCACGTCGCCCGTCGGCCCGAGCCGGTTCGCCGGGAACACGCCGGCCAGCGGGTCGAGGTACTTCGTATTCAGGTCACGCGTCATGCGGATGCCGTACCACGCGATGCCACGCTGCGGCGTGCTGTTGTCCCAGTCGGCGAACGAGCGGGTGTTGTGGCAGTAGGTGCAGTTCACGCCCAGGGATTGCGACATGTGCATCATCAGGCCGTAGGTCCACTCGGTCTGTTTGGTGGACTGGCGGTTGCTGACGGGCAGTGCGCTGTCGCCGATCACGCGGATGTCGGCGGCGCCCGACAGGAAGGGCGTGAACGGGTCGTTGGGCAAGGACGCCAGTGCCACCGACGAGGCCGGCGCGTTCTGCCCCGCCTTGTTGCCGGTCATGCCCGCTGCACGTTTGTCGTCCGCGGGCTTGAACCAGATGTTGTCGGGCACGTTCTTGCCGCGGTGGCAGGTGTAGCAGGTGACGCCGGTCTCGGCCACGTGCGGTTTCCAGTCGGCGTTGATGTGCTGCGTCATCTGCAGCATGCGCCGCGCCACCACCTTGGTGTAGAGCGAATCGCTGGAAAAGTCTTCACCCGCCTTGTGGCAGTAGGCGCAGCCCTGGTCGGGCGAGACCCAGGCGGTCATCGAGGTCATCAGGCGCGTGAACTCGCCGACGCCGAGATCGCCGACGACCTGCACGTTCTTGAACACCGTCTTGGCGGCCGGGCCGCCCGGCGGCACCATCGGCGAGTCGACGGGCGCCGTGTTCGCAGTGGCCTGCGCCGCGACGATGCGCGGGTTGTAGACCTGCTCCATGCCGGTGCCGCGGTAACCGCGCTGCACGGTGTCGACGGGCGGCCGTTCGCAGGCCGACAGCAACACCCCGGCGGCGATGACGGCGATCCACGCCGAAGCTCTGCTGGCGCTGGTCATCATGGCTTCACTCCCGGGATCAGGCTGGGGTCGATCACCGGCGCGAACACGGCCGGGTAGACCGGCGCCACGTGGTGTTTGACGGCCCACAGGTACCAGTTGTCGACGACGGTGCCGGTCAGCAGGATGCCGATGCCACCGACCAGCGGGCACAGCACCGCGAACCACCAGCCCCAGCGGTGGATCGATTCCATCGTCGCGTTGAAGCCCATCGTCCAGCGCCAGAACAGCGCGGCGCGCTCGGAAGCGGTGCCGCGGTCGACGATCTGTTCGATCTCGCGCTCGCCACCGAAGCGGCTGACCGCGAGGATGGTGGCGCCGTGCATCGCGAACAACAGCGTCGCGCCGTACAGGAAGGCGATCGACAGCATGTGGAAGGGGTTGTAGAACAGGTTGCCGTAGCGGATCGAGAAGGCTGCCGTCCAGTCGAGGTGCGGGAAGATGCCGAAAGGCACCGCTTCGCCCCACGAGCCCATCAGCACCGGGCGGATGAAACCGAGCACCAGGTAGAGCCAGATCGCCGCCGCGAAGGCCCACGCGATGTGCGTGCCCATGCCGAGCGCCCGCGCCCGCCGGTACATGCGCGCCCACCAGAGCAGCAGCGAGGCGGTGAGGAAGAAGCCCGCCATCAGCCACCAGCCGCCCTGGTTCAGCGGCGGAAAGAGTTTCAGCCCCATGCTCGGCGGCGGCGGCTCGAGCGCGAGCCAGAACAGCTGGCGCACGAACTGCACCGGGTCCCAGTTGACCGAGGCCAGCATGTTCAGGCCGATGATCTCGAACGCGATGAAGCCGCACAGCAGCGAGGCCAGGCCGAGCCAGCCGAGGTAGATCGGGCCGATCTGCGCGTCGCCGAGCTTGCCGATCCAGTGCACGTGGATCGGCGGGCCTTCACGCTCCCGGTTGCCCGTGGCCAGCGGAATGCCCGCGTAGGCCGGCGACACCGCCTGCACGCGGGTGAAGATGTTCTGGTACTCAAGCATCGGGATCTCCTTGGCTTGTCTCGGCGTTCGTTTTTTTGGGTGGGTTCCGGCCTAGCGCCAGATCGGCAGGTTCAGCCACCAGCTCCACCATTCGGGCCAGCCGCGGGTCCAGAAGGGGCCGCTGATGACGATGCACACGGCGCTCCAGAAACCGGCCGACAAGGCCAGGAACAGGCCGAGGCGGTGGATGCCGAGCGTGCCGATCGAATAGCCGATGGTGTCGCGGAAGAAAGTGTTCTCGTGCTCCGCGGTCTTCACCGTTTCGCCCTTGGCCGGGTTGGTGGCCGAGAGGATCAGGCCGCCGTGCAGCGAGAGCGCGAAGGTCGTCGCGAAGAAGAAACTCACGCCCAGCATGTGCGCCGGGTTGTAGTGGAAATGCAGGTACTGGTAGCCGGTGTTCGACACCCAGTCGAGGTGGCTCATGATCCCGTACGGAAAGCCGTGGCCCCAGGCGCCGAGCAAGACCGGGCGAATGACGACCAGCGTCACATAGGCCAGGATCGCCACCGAAAACGCGAAGGGCACGTGGTAACCGATACCGAGCTTTCGACAGATCTCCACCTCTCGCAAGGCCCACGACACGAACGCACCGATCGCGCAGACCGTGATGAGCTGCCACAGGCCGCCTTCCATCAGCGGCGCCATGCCCAGGCCGTACTTGAGGTCGGGTGGTGCGATCGAGATCTGCCACAGGTTCCAGGTGGGTCCCTGCGATGCGCCCCACACGATGAGCAAGGTGCCCACCGTGGCGAAGAACAGCGTGGTCACGCCGAAGAAACCCACGTAGAACGGGCCGACCCAGAAGTCGAACAAATCGCCTCCGGTCAGCGTGCCGCCTCGGACACGGTATTTGCGCTCGAAACTCAGCATGGCCATGATCAGTCCCCGAATCGGGAGCTGCCCGCTCGCGGGCGGCTCCCTTTCACACTTGAGTCAGCGAACAGGTGCGGGTGATGGGCCCGCGCCCTGCCCGCCTGCCAGCAACGCGGAAACGCTACTTCGCGGCAGGTGCCGTGGCAGCGGCTGGCATCGGAGACATTTGCCCCGCGACGGCTGCGCCCTTGCGCGGGCCTTCGAGCCAGTTGAACCGGTCGGTGCTGAGCAGGATGAAGTGAATCACCAGCGCCAGCACGAACAGGAAGGTGAACAGGGCGATCAACGTCCTGCGCGGATCGAAAAGAGTCCAGATACGCCACATGTTGTTTCCTCCCTATGCGTTGAAAGCGACTGCGATGTAAGCCATCGCGACATCTTTCGCGTCGTTCACGATCGACGCATAGCCGCTGGCACCCGGCAGCCAGGGCCGCCATTGCCATGCGAGGAAGTGCGCGACGACCGCGATCAACGTGAAGATGATGAAGCTCGTCATGAAAATGCCGTGAAACTCCTTGGCTTCCTGATCCGACAAACCGGATAGGGAACCTTGCCTGCCATCAGCCATGGTCTTTACTCCTTCTAGGCCCTTGAGCCATTTGTGGCCTTTCGGCCAACACCGCGCAACTCCCCCGCGGCGGGGCTTGATGCAGCGGGCGCCGCAACAATTCCTTGATTCCTGTGTTCTTCATGCCGGCTCGCCCTGGCGCAGCGAATCCCGCGCGCGCGCCACGCGCACTGCCGTGACACGCTCTTCGCCGGCACGTTTGGCGTCGCGCTCGGCGCGGTCGCGCAAGCGTTTGGCGGCCGAGATCTGCACGAGCACCGGCTCGGTTTCGACGAACTCGCCGAGCAGTTGTTGTGCCTCGTCGTCCCACGGCCGCGCCGGCTCGTCGCCCAGGCGCGCCGGCGTCGGGTCGACACGGTCGAGGTCGGTGCCGAGCGGCAGGATGTGGAACAGCGCGTCGAACAGCGCGTTGCAGAATTCCTGGATCAGGTAGGTCGCGCCGGCATAACCCATGAACGGCGTGCCGGTGTGGCGCCGGATGATCGGCAGCGGGAATGAAGCCGGGATGAAGCTCGTCTTCATCATCCCGCCCCCGCCGATCTCGGCCAGGTACAAACGTTCGTTGTAGCTGCCGTACATCACGAGCGGTGTCTTGTCTTTCACCAGGCGGCGCACTTCGTCGTTGTCGGTCTTGGCGCCCGGCTTGCGCGCGATGGCGAAGTGGCAGGGCAGGCCCATCTCGTCTTCGAGAAAGTGCTTCACGCCGCGGGTGTAGGTTTCGTTCGCGACGATCGCGAAGCTCGCGGTGCCGAAGAAGTCTTGTGTGACCGAACGCCACAGGTCCCAGATCGGCTTGATCGTGCTGTGCTTCTCGCGCTCGATGAAGGGTTCGGGGTCGAGGCCGAGCAATTGCCCCAGCGATCGCAGGAATTTCGTCGTGCTGTGCAGACCGATCGGCGCCTGTAGGTAGGGCCGGTCGAGCGCTTCGCACAGCATGCGCCCGAACTCGCGGTACATGCAGATGTTCACGTCGGCTTCGACCAGCCGTGACACGTCGGCCAGGTGGCTGCCGAGCGGGAACACCATGTTGATCTCGGCACCGATGCCCTGCACCAGACGGCGGATCTCGGCCAGGTCGCTCGGTGAATTGAAGGTGCCGTAGCTCGGGCCGATGATGTTGACGCGGGGCTTCTCACCAGCCGGACGCTCGGCGAAAGGTTTGCGTGCCGGCACCTTCTTCAGCCCGTACTCCGACCACAGCCAGAACATCGCGCGGTTCGCGCATTGCCACTGGTCTTCGTCGATCGTGCGCGGCAGGAAACGCTGGATGTTGGTGCCCGAGGGGGTGACCCCACCGCCGATCATCTCGGCGATCGAGCCGGTGACCACGACAGAGGGCAAGTCCGGGTCGAGCGTGGCATGCGCCCGGCGCATCGAACCTTCGGTGCCTTCGCGGCCGAGCTGTTCTTCGGCGAGGCCGGTGACGACGATCGGCAGCTCGTGCGGCGGCAGCGCATCGGTGTAGTGCAATACCGAGGTGACCGGCAGGTTCTCGCAACCAACCGGGCCGTCGATCACGACCTGCAGGCCCTTGATCGCCGTGAAGACGTAGACGGCGCCCCAGTAGCCCCCCGCACGATCGTGGTCGAGCACCAGCATCAGATCATCTCCTCGGCCTTGCGCTTCTTCGCGGCTTTCACGGCCTGACGGCGCTGCTCGGCCTTGAATTCCGGGCGGTCCTGCGGCACCCCGTGCGACGCTTCCCACACGCCTGCGGCGTGCGACACGCCGGTGCTGCCGAAGAAGGCCTTCATCTCGTCGAAGCGGGCCTTGTTGCCGATGGCGGCGTTGATCACGGTGGCGAGCGAGCCGGCACCGGCCGGGCCCATCAGCGGGCGGGCCGAGATCAGGTTCGTGAAGTACAGGGACGGCGTGCTCTGCTCTTTGGCGGCCTGCACGACCGGCGTGGTGCCGATGGCCAGATCGGGCTGCCACTCATGCATCGCTGCGAGGTCTTGTTCCAGCGAGGCGCGGAATTGCACGTGCACACCCTTGGCTTCGAGCCACTGGCGGTCGGCATCGCTCCAGGGCGTGCGTGGGCACGCGGTGCCGACGTAGCGCAGATCAGCACCGCTCTCGACCAGCAAACGGCCGACCAGCAGTTCGGAGCCTTCGTAGCCGCTCAGCGTGATGCGGCCCTTGATCGGCATCTTCGCGAGCGCGCCCCTGATCGCGGGCAGCATGCGGTTCTTCGCCGCATCGATCTTGTCCTGCGCGATGTTGGTCGCGTT
>Ga0073925_1000110_pt1 | contig 20057 bp, 18 predicted proteins | sample GWRWT4_21May14_FD_70952 | JGI IMG/M metagenome (GOLD analysis project Ga0073925, IMG submission 70952) | Sand microcosm microbial communities from a hyporheic zone in Columbia River, Washington, USA - GW-RW T4_21-May-14 | ecosystem: Engineered > Artificial ecosystem > Sand microcosm >...
GGCGGTGGCGCCACCGCCCACGTCGAGGAAGTTGGCCGGCTCGCCGCCGAACAGCTTGATGGTGTCCATCGTCGCCATCGCGAGACCAGCGCCGTTGACCAGGCAGCCGATGTTGCCGTCGAGCTGGATGTAGGCCAGGTCGAACTTGCTGGCTTCGATCTCGGCCGGGTCTTCTTCGTCGAGGTCACGGTAGGCCACGATCTCGGGGTGGCGGAACAGGGCGTTGGCGTCGAAGTTGAACTTCGCATCGAGCGCCTTGATGTTGCCGTTGCCTTCGAGGATCAGCGGGTTGATCTCGGCCAGCGAACAGTCGGTGTCCATGTAGCACTGGTAGAGCTTCTTCAGCACGTCGATCGCCTGCGCCTGGCTGGCGGCCGGGATGCCGATGCCGTTGGCCAGCTCGGTGCCTTGCGCGTCGGTCAGGCCGACGGCCGGGTCGACGAAGACCTTCAGGATCTTCTCGGGCGTGGCGTGCGCCACTTCCTCGATGTCCATGCCGCCTTCGCTGCTGGCCATGATCGCGACACGCTGGGTGGCGCGGTCGGTGACGGCCGCCACGTAGTACTCGTGCTTGATGTCGGCGCCTTCTTCGATCAGCAGGCGGCGCACCTTCTGGCCTTCGGGGCCGGTCTGGTGGGTCTTGAGCTGCATGCCCAGGATCTCGCCCGAGATCTTCTTCACGTCGTCGAGCGAACGCGCCAGCTTCACGCCGCCGCCCTTGCCCCGGCCACCCGCATGGATCTGCGCCTTCACCACCCACACCGGGCCGCCGAGCTTCTGCGCCGCTTCGGAGGCTTCGAGCACGCTGAACGCGGCGTAACCGCGCGGTACCGGCACGCCGAACTGGCGCAGGATTTCCTTGCCTTGGTATTCGTGGATCTTCATGGTCGGGTCTCTCGGACTTTCAGTTGTCGGACGGGGTGAGGGCGGGGTCGGTCTTGGCGGCGCGGTACCAGCGCGGGTAGTACGTCTGGACCGTGGGGCCGTCGGCCCGAAGCGCGTGGCATCGGTCGATCTGGAAAGGCTGCTGGCTGTCGGCGCTGGCGCCGCGCGTGTCGATCACGTCACCGGCAAAGGCCTGCACCACGGCCGTGGGCAGCACCTGGGCCAGTTCGGTGATGTGGGTGCAGGCCTGTGCGCCGCCGACACGTTCCTTGACCGCCTGGCGAAAGCCCTTCATCAGGTTCAGGCCCACCAGCCTCGAATAGACATCGCCGTAGCTGTCGCACTGGCCGGGGTAGGGCATCGCCGTGGTCTGGGCGCCGGCTTCGACGATGTTGCAGCGTTCGTCCACCACCAGGCGGAGCAGCATGTCGTGGATCGGCTGGCCCGCAGGCAGCACACCGTTGACCATCGGGATTTCGCGGGTGCGCACGTCGCTGATGTGGGCGTCGACCTCCCACAAGCCATTGCCACGGGAGTAGATCTGCACGTCGATGCTGCGGCGGTGCTTGAGCTCGCGCTCGCGGGCGGCGGTCGGCAAGGCCATCGTGGAAGGTGCGTTCGCGGGCGGGGTTGAAGGGGTGCGCAGCGAGCGGGTGCCGGGCCGGCACACTGCGCCAGACCAGCCCCACAACAGCCGGCGAATGTAGCATGCTGCTCTGCACCAAAGCTGACGCGCCGGGCGTGGCGCCGCCGCGGCTCAGTCGTTGAACTCGGCCGGCTCGCGCGACGGGACGGCGGCGGACGCGGCGTCCCGCAGCACCCGGCGGATCACTTCGGGCGAGAAACCGCGCCCCATGAGAAAGCGCATCTGGCGCGCCTGCTCGGCGGCCCCGCACGGGGGCTGCGCGAATTTGCGGGCACGCACGTCGCGGGCGCGATCGAATTCACTGTCTTTCAGCGCCTGGGCTGCGCCCGTCGGCAGCGCCACGGCGTGTTGCTTGAGCTCCTGGCGGATGCGCAGGTTGCCGAACCGCGACGCCCTGGCGTGCACGCGAGACTCGACAAAGCGTTCTTGCGACAGGTAGTCGTGTGCCGTCAGCCACTCGAGCACGGCCTCGACCCGGGCGGCCGCGCCGGCACGAGCCGACGTTTCGCCCGCCCCGCCCTCGCCGGCAGCGTACGCCGCGGCCTCTTCACCCTGCGCATGCGGCAGCAGCTTGCGCCGCAATTCGAGCGGGCTTTGTTCGCGCTGCGCCAGGTACTGCAGCGCACGCGCCTTGAGCGAGCGCGGGGGTTTCACTATTCCTTGACGACCTTGAGCTTGGCCGGCTTGGCTTCCGCCGTGTCGGCACCGGGCAGCAGGCGAATGCCGAGCTCGGTGCGCACCTTGTTCTCGATCTCGAAGGCGAGCGCCGGGTTTTCTTTCAGGAACTCGCGCGCGTTGTCCTTGCCCTGGCCGATCTTCTCGCCGTTGTAGGCGTACCAGGAACCGCTCTTCTCGAGCACCTTGGCCTCGACGCCCATGTCGATGATCTCGCCTTCGCGGCTGATGCCCTGGCCGTAGAGGATGTCGAACTCGGCGGTCTTGAACGGCGGCGAGACCTTGTTCTTGACGACCTTGACCTTGGTCTCGTTGCCGATGACTTCTTCGCCCTTCTTGATGCTGCCGATGCGGCGGATGTCGAGCCGCACCGAGGCGTAGAACTTGAGCGCGTTGCCGCCGGTGGTGGTTTCGGGCGAACCGAACATCACGCCGATCTTCATGCGGATCTGGTTGATGAAGATCACCATGGTGTTGGTGCGCTTGATGCTGCCGGTGAGCTTGCGCAGCGCCTGGCTCATCAGCCGGGCTTGCAGGCCGGGCAACGAGTCGCCCATTTCGCCTTCGATTTCGGCCTTGGGCGTGAGCGCGGCGACCGAGTCGATGACGACCAGGTCGACCGAGGCCGAGCGCACCAGGGCGTCGACGATCTCGAGCGCCTGCTCGCCGGTGTCGGGCTGGCTGATCAGCAGGTCTTGCAGGTTGACGCCGAGCTTCTGGGCATAGCCGATGTCGAGCGCGTGTTCGGCGTCGATGAAGGCGCAGGTGCCGCCGACACGCTGCATTTCGGCGATGACCTGCAGCGTGAGCGTGGTCTTGCCGCTGGATTCCGGGCCGTAGATCTCGACCACCCGGCCGCGTGGCAGGCCGCCGACGCCGAGCGCCATGTCCAGCCCCAACGAGCCTGTGGAAACGACTTCGATGTCTTCGATCACCTCGCCTTCACCGAGGCGCATGATCGTGCCCTTGCCGAACTGCTTTTCGATCTGGGCCAGCGCAGCCTGCAGGGCCTTGGCTTTTTCGGTGTTGACGGCGGGGGGGGCGAGTTTGGCGGTTGCGTCCAAGGGGTTCTCCTGAAAGTTGCTCGCATTATCCAGAAAGCTGGATGTTTGTACAGTACCCCGAACGATCATTTGCAAGCCATCCCTACAATCGCTGGGCCCGCCCGGGCAAGGAGACAAGCATGCGCATCCTGATCGCGGAAGATGATCAAGTGCTGGCCGACGGGCTGCTGCGCGCGCTGCGCAATGCAGGTTACGCGGTCGACCAGGTCGGCAGTGGCACCGAGGCCGACGCGGCGCTCGCGTCGCACGAATTCGACTGCGTGATCCTCGACCTGGGCCTGCCCAAGCTGCACGGCCTGGAGGTGCTGCGCAAGCTGCGCGCCCGTGGCTCGAGCGTGCCGGTGTTGATCCTGACCGCCGCCGACAGCGTGGAGCAACGTGTCAAGGGCCTGGACTTCGGCGCCGACGACTACATGGCCAAGCCGTTTTCGCTGCAGGAACTCGAAGCCCGGGTGCGCGCGCTGACGCGGCGCGGCCTGGGCACCGCCTCGACCATCATCAAGCACGGTCCCCTCAGCTTCGACGCGACCGGCCGGGTGGCCTACATCAACGACCAGATGATCGAACTCTCGGCACGCGAACTGTCGCTGCTCGAGGTGCTGCTGCAACGCGCCGGCCGGCTCGTGAGCAAGGACCAGCTGGTCGAGCGCCTGTGCGAATGGGGCGAAGAGGTCAGCAACAACGCGATCGAGGTCTACATCCACCGGCTGCGCAAGAAGATCGAGCAGGGCCCGGTGCGGATCGCCACGGTGCGCGGGCTGGGTTATTGCCTGGAGCGCATCGCCGCCTAGCGCTGGCCAACGCCGCACGTGCCGAACAGCGCCCCTCAAAAACCCGCGACCCGCCCGCGCGAGCAGCGTTCGCTGTTCGGCGAGATCCTCGACTGGATGCTCGCCCCGCTGTTGCTGCTGTGGCCGATGAGCGTGGTGCTGACCTGGCTGGTGGCGCAAGGCATCGCCAACAAGCCCTTCGATCGCGAGCTCGGTGAAATGGTGCGGGTGCTGTCCAAGGAAGTGGCGGTGCGAGGTGCCGCGGGCGGTGCCAGGGCCGAGTTCAAGCTGCCGATCGGCGCCTCCGAGATCCTGCGCACCGACGAGGCCGACGACATCTACTACCAGGTGCTGGGCCTGCGCGGCGAGTACCTGAGCGGCGACACCGCATTGCCGGTGCCGGGCGACGAAGACCGGGCCCCGGCCGGTGAAGTGCGCTTTCGCGACGACACGCTGAACAACGACAGCGTGCGCGTGGCCTACATGTGGGTCAACGTGGCCGATCGCCTGAGTGATCGCAGCACCGAGGGCGACATCGTCGGCGCCCCGCTGGTTCAGGTGGCCGAGACGCTGGGCAAGCGCTCGCGCCTGGCCACCGAGATCATCAAGGGCGTGATCCTGCCGCAGTTCGTGATCCTGCCACTCGCGGTGCTGCTGGTGTGGCTGGCCCTGGCGCGTGGCATCGCGCCGCTCAACGAGTTGCAGCAGCGCATCCGCCACCGTGACAGCAACGACCTGAGCCCGATCGACGAGCGCCAGGCGCCGGAAGAAGTGTCACCGCTGGTGCGGGCGATCAACGACCTGCTGGCGCGGCTCGACCAGTCGATGCAGACGCAAAAGCATTTCCTCGCCGATGCCGCGCACCAGCTCAAGACCCCGCTGGCCGGGCTGCGCACGCAAGCCGAGCTGGCACAGCGCCAGATCGATGCCGGCCAGCACGACCCGCAGGCGCTGAAGCGGCCGCTGCAGCAGATCGCGCGGTCGAGCCAGAACGCCGCGCACATGGTCAACCAGCTGCTGGCGATGGCGCGTGCCGAGAACCAGCAGCACGCCTCGCAGCAGCAGGTGATCGACCTGGCCGTGCTGGCGACCGAAACGGTGCGCGACTTCGTGCCGCGCGCGCTCGAAAAACGCATCGACCTCGGCTTCGAAGGCCCGGAGTCGGTGGCCGAGTCGCGCCACCGCCAGGGCCCGCTGGTGCTGTGCCATCCGCTGCTGCTGCGCGAGCTGATCCGCAACCTGGTCGACAACGCGCTCCAGTACACGCCGGCCGGCGGCACGGTCACGGTGCGGGTGCTCGACGACCCGTTCGGGCAGGTCGTGGTGCTGCAGGTCGAAGACTCGGGGCCGGGCATTCCGGCGGCCGAGCGCGAGCAGGTGTTCCAGCCCTTCTACCGATCGCTCGGCACCAACGTCGACGGCTCCGGCCTGGGCCTTGCGATCGTGCGCGAGATTGCGCAGCAGCATGGCGCCGAGGTCACGCTGGAAGATGCGAACCTGCGCCACCGGCCTGGCCTGAACGAACAGGCCGGCGCGGCCTTCGGACCCGGGGCGCGTTTCACGCTGCGTTTGCCGGCAGCGCCGGCGCAGGAGCCCGATCAGCTCTGAATCAGGCGCCGGCTCTTCGAGATCGCCATCAGGATGCCCAGGCCCAGGCCGAGCGAGACCATCGCCGTGCCGCCATAGCTGATGAACGGCAGCGGCACGCCCACCACCGGCAGGATGCCGCTGACCATGCCCATGTTGACGAAGGCATAGGTGAAGAAGCTGAGCGTGATGGCACCTGCGAGCAGGCGGGTGAACACGGTCGGCGCCTCGGCCGCGATCATCAGCCCGCGGAAGATCAGGAAGATGAAACCGAGCAGCAGCGCAGCGCAGCCGATCAGGCCGAACTCTTCGGAGAAGGCGGCGAAGATGAAATCGGTGGTGCGCTCGGGAATGAACTCGAGGTGCGTCTGCGTGCCCTTCATGAAGCCCTTGCCCTCGATGCCGCCGGAGCCGATCGCGATCATTCCCTGGATCGTGTGGAAGCCTTTGCCGAGCGGGTCGGTGCTCGGGTCGAGCAGCGTGCAGACACGGTTCTTCTGGTAGTCCTTGAGCATCGGCTGCCAGCTCACCCCGGGCTGGCAGATGCGGTCTTCCGAGACGACGATCGCGGTGATGCCGACCGCGCCGACCAGCAGCACCGGGATCACCAGCTTCCACGACAGCCCGGCGAAGAAGATCACGTACAGGCCGGCGGCGAACACCAGGATCGCGGTGCCCAGGTCGGGCTGCTTGACGATCAGGCCGACCGGAATGGCCAGCAGCAGCAATGCGATCAGGAAGTCGGGCACGCGCAGCTGGCCTTCGCGGCGCTGGAACCACCAGGCCAGCATCAGCGGCGTGGCGATCTTGAGCATCTCGCTCGGCTGGATCACGATGCCCACATTGAGCCAGCGCGTCGCGCCCTTCTTCGTGATGCCCATCACCGCCACCGCGATCAGCAGGCCCACGCCGAAGACATAGAGCGGCACGGCCAGCTTCATCAGCGTGGTCGGCGACACCTGCGCCACCACGAACAGCACCACCAGCGCCAGCAGCATGTTGCGGCCGTGGTCGACAAAGCGGGTGCCGTGGTCGAAGCCGGCCGAGTACATGGTGATGAGGCCCGCCGCGCCGAGCAGCAGCATCGCCACGATCAGCGGGCCGTCGTAGCCGGTGAACACCGGCTTCAGGCGCTGCAGCAGCGAGGGTTTGTCGAAGATCGAACTCATGGCGCCTTCTTGGCGGCGCCGGCGGCGGCAACCACCTGCTGCGCGGCCGATGCCGCCGACGCCGGCACCGCAGCAGGCAGCGGCGCGCCGAGGCCTTGCGGCCCGAGCGACGCGGTCGAGCCGTCGATCGTCACCCCCGGCAGCGGCACCGATGCCGCCGGGCGCGGGGTGCCGGTGGGCACGCTCGACTGGCCGAGCTGCGTGGCGGCCATGTCGGCCTCGCTCGGGTAGACGCCTTGCAGCACGTAGTCGATCACGCGGCGCGCGATCGGCGCCGCCGCGACGCCGCCGAAGCCGGCGTTCTCGACCACCATGGCCAGCGCGATGCGCGGCTCGTCGAGCGGCGCGAACGCGGTGTAGAGCGCATGGTCGCGGTGGCGTTCGTCGATCAGGGCGGCGTTGTACTTCTCGTTCTTGCCGATCGAGATCACCTGCGAGGTGCCGGTCTTGCCCCCCGACTGGTACGGCGCACCCGCGAAGGTTCGCGCCGCCGTGCCTTCTTGCGTCACGCCGAACATCGCCCGCCTGATCACGGCCACGTCTTCGGGCTTCCAGGGCAAGGACGGCAGCGCTTCGCCGATCTGGCGGCGTTGCGCGCGGGTCTCGAAACTTTCGACCACCTTCACCAGGTGCGGCGTGTAGCGCTTGCCACCCGCCGCGAGCGTGGCGGTGGCCTGCGCCATCTGCAGCATCGTGAACGCGTTGTAGCCCTGGCCGATGCCGAGCGAGATGGTCTCGCCGGCGTACCACTTCTGCTGCTCCTTCTTGCGGTAGTTGCGGCGTTTCCACTCGGTCGACGGCAAGGTGCCGCGCAGTTCGCCCTGCATGTCGATGCCGGTCAGCTGGCCCAGGCCCAGCGGCGCCATGAAGTCGTGCATCGCGTCCACGCCCATCTCGTTGGCGAGCACGTAGTAGTAGGTGTCGCACGACTGCACGATCGACTTGTACATGTCGACCATGCCGTGGCCACCTTCCTTGTCGTCGCGGAAGCGGTGGTTGCCGAAGTTGAAAAAACCCGGGTCGCTGATCGACTGCTGCGGCGTGCGTTTGCCGAGCGTGAGCGCGGCCATCGCCATGAAGGGCTTGTAGGTCGAACCCGGCGGGTAGGCGCCGCGCAATGCCCGGTTCAGCAGCGGCTTGTCGGGCGATTCGTTGAGCGCCTTCCAGCTTTCGGTGTCGATGCCGTCGACGAACAGGTTGGGGTCGAAGTTGGGCTTGCTGACGAAGGCGAGCACCTCGCCGTTGCGCGGGTCGATGGCCACGAGCGCACCGCGCCGGTTGCCGAACATCTCTTCGACCAGCGCCTGCAGCCGGATGTCGATCGACATCACGAGCGCGTTGCCCGGCGTGGCCGGGTTGCTGCGCAGGCGCCGCACCGGGTGGCCGCTGGCGCTGGTTTCCATCTCTTCGAAGCCGGTCGTGCCGTGCAGCTCGGCTTCGTAGCTCTGCTCGATGCCGAGCTTGCCGATGTACTCGGTGCCACGGTAGTTGGCTTCGTCTTCCGACTCGTCGATCTTCTCTTTTTCGGCTTCGTTGATGCGGCCGATGTAGCCGATCAGGTGGCTGCCGACGGTGCCGAGCGGGTAGTTGCGGAACAGCCGCGCCTTGATGTCGACACCGGCGAAGCGGAAGCGCTGGGCCGTGAAGCGCGCCACTTCGTCGTCGCTCAGCTTGGTGCGGATCGGCAGCGACTCGAAACTCTTGTTCTCTTCCATCAGGCGCTTGAAGCGCTTGCGGTCGCGCGGCAGGATCTCGACGATCTCCGACAGGCGATCGATCGTCGCTTCGAGGTCGACGGTCTTGCCGGGCGCGATCTCGAGCGTGTAGGCCGAGTAGTTGTTGGCCAGCACGACGCCGTTGCGGTCGAGGATCAAGCCGCGGTTCGGCACGATCGGCACCACCGCGATGCGGTTGTTCTCGGCCTGCGTCATCAGCTCTTCGTGCTTGTAGATCTGCAGGTAAACGAGGCGCGAAGCGAGCAGGCCGAACGCGACCAGCACGAACACGGCCGCTGCCGCCAGGCGCATGCGGAAGCGCCCGACTTCCTGTTCGACGTTTTTCAGTTCCGTCATAGCGGCCGATTCTGATCCGGGTCGGGCGCGCGGCGCTGCGGCGCCAGCAACAACCATGTCGCCACAGGCCACAGCAGCGCCTCGAACACCGGCGCCAGCAGCATCTGCCAGCCCGGGAACATGCCACCGGCCACCATGCGCACGAGCAAAGACACGGCATGCGCGGCGAAGAACAGCGGCAGGATCTGCACCGCCTGCGAAGGCACCGTGAACCACAGCAGGCGGCGGTGGATCGTGATCGCGAAGTAGCTCAGCAACGTGTAGGCCAGTGCGTGCTGGCCGAGCACGGCGCCGTCGTGCACGTCCATCACCACGCCGAACATGAACGCCAGGCCGACGCCGACGCGGCGCGACTGGTGCACGTTCCAGAACACCAGCACCAGCGCCAGCAGGTCGGGCATGGCCGGCTCGCGGCCCAGCGGCACCAGGTTGACGAGCAGCGCGAACACCAGCGTGAACGCCACGAACAACGGGTTGACCGGCAACAGCAGCTGGTCCGACGAGCGCGGCATGATCATGGCGCGCCCTTGCGGCTGCGCAGCGCGGCCATCATTTGCGGATCACCTTGCGCGCCGGACGCGGCTTGGCCTCTTCGACCGGCTCGGGCGGCGGTGGCATCTGCAGGCCGACGGGTTCGAGCACCATCACGTGGCGCACACCGTCGGACAAGGCGCTCGGCGTGAGCACGATCCGGGCGAAGCCGGAGTCGACCTTGCGGTCGACCAGCGCGACTTTCGCCACCGGCAGCCCCGGTGGGTACACCCCGTCGACGCCCGACGTGGTGAGCGTGTCGCCGACCTGCACGTCGGCGTTGCCGGCCATGAAGCGCATCTCCATCGCTTCGCCCAGGCCGGCGGCGCTGCCGAAGGCGGCGCTGCGCGCCTGGCTGCGCGCGTTGAGCACGGGAATGGCGGCGTCCTTGTCGGTCAGCAGCGTCACTTCCGACGACAGCGGGAACACGCGCGTCACCTGGCCGAGCACGCCGGCTTCGTTGATCACCGGCGAGGCGAGCACCACGCCGTTGGTGGCGCCGCGGTCGATGACGACCTTGCGTGAGTACGGGTCCGACGCTTCGTACAGCACCTGCGCCGTCTGCGAGCGCACCGTCAGGCGCGGGCGCAGCTCGAGCAGCGCGCGCAGGCGCGCGTTTTCGCCCTGCAACTGCTCGACCTGCAACGCGCGTTCGGCCTGGCCGGCGAGCTGGACCTTGGCCGCGGCCGCGCCGTCGAGCGCGCGCTTCAGGCCCATGAAGTATTCGCTGACGTCGCTCATGGCCTGCACCGGCACGAGCAGCGCCTGCTGCGGGTAGTACAAGGCCGTGGCCAGGCCGGCGCGCAGCTGCCGCGCGATGGTGAAGCGGTTGTCGGCCACCATCAGGAACAGCGCCAGCGCCGAAAACAGGATCAGCTTGGTCAGCGCCGACGGGCCCTGTCGAAAGAAGGGCGGCGGCGTGCGATCGATGGTGCCGAGAGACATGAAAGCAACGTCAATGTGACGGAGTCGAGGCGCCGGATTCGGAAGCGAAAAAGCCGGCCACGGTTTGCGCGCGCCGGCTCTTCGGGTGCATGCCGCTCACTCGGAGGTGAAGATGGAGCCGAGGCGCTCCATGCGCTCGAGCGCCATGCCACAGCCGCGCACCACGCAGGTCAGCGGGTCTTCGGCCACGAGCACCGGCAGGCCGGTTTCTTCCGACAGCAGCCGGTCCAGGTCACGCAGCAAGGCGCCGCCGCCGGTCAGCATCATGCCGCGCTCTGCGATGTCGGCGCCGAGCTCGGGCGGGGTCTGCTCGAGCGCGTTCTTCACCGCCGAGACCATCTGGTTCAGCGGGTCGGTCAGCGCTTCGAGGATCTCGTTGCTGCTGATCGTGAAGCTGCGCGGCACGCCTTCGCTGAGGTTGCGGCCCTTCACTTCCATCTCTTTCACTTCGGAGCCGGGGAAGGCGCTGCCGATCTTCTTCTTGATCATCTCGGCCGTGGGTTCGCCGATCAGCATGCCGTAATTGCGGCGGATGTAGTTGATGATCGATTCGTCGAACTTGTCGCCACCGACGCGGATGCTGCCCTTGTAGACCATGCCGCCCAGGCTGATCACGCCGACTTCGGTGGTGCCGCCGCCGATGTCGACCACCATCGAGCCGCTGGCTTCGCTGACCGGCAGCCCGGCGCCGATCGCCGCGGCCATCGGCTCTTCGATCAGGTACACGTCGGAGGCGCCGGCGCCGAGCGCCGATTCGCGGATCGCGCGGCGCTCGACCTGGGTGGAGCCGCAGGGCACGCAGATGATGATGCGCGGGCTCGGCCGCAGCACCGAGCGCGGGTGAACCATCTTGATGAACTGCTTGAGCATCTGCTCGGTGACAGTGAAGTCGGCGATCACGCCGTCTTTCATCGGGCGGATCGCTTCGATGTTGCCCGGCACCTTGCCGAGCATGGCCTTGGCCTCGGCACCGACCGCCTGGATGGTCTTCTTGCCGTTGGGGCCGCCTTCGTGGCGGATGGCGACGACCGAGGGCTCGTCGAGCACGATGCCCTTGCCACGCACATAGATCAGCGTGTTGGCGGTACCGAGGTCGATGGCCAGATCGGTCGAGAAGTAGCGACGAAAGGATCCGAACATGGTGTGTGGGTTTTGTCGCCCGGCCCCCTGCGGGCAGTGATGCGTGCGCAGCGGAGCGGGACGAAGGCTGTGTTGGGCGTTGTTGTTGGTCTTCGGCCCACCCCATCGGCAGGCCGAAGCGGCGAAAAATGCGGCCTCGATTCAGGGTCACAAAGCCGCCCGGGCGCGTGGCGAACTGCTGGGCTGCGCAGTCCCGGGGGGCTTGTGGATAACCGGGGATAATACCGCAAGCCCCGGGCAGAACGACCTGTTCACACCCTGTATCCAGCCCTTTCCGGCACCCGACTGCAAGCGCATTTTTCATGGCCCTGACCCCGCAAGACGTGAGCCGCATCGCCCATCTGGCCCGGCTCGAACTGCAGCGCACCGAGCAGGTGGCGATGCTCGCGCAGCTCAACGGTTTTTTCTCGATCGTCGAGCAGATGAGCGCCGTCGACACGAGCGGCGTCGAGCCGCTGTACACGCCGCTCTCGGCAGTGCAGGAGGTGAGCCTGCGGCTGCGTGAAGACGCCGTCACCGAGCACGCCGACCGCACGCTCAACCAGCGCAGCGCACCGGCCGTCGAAGACGGCCTGTTCCTCGTGCCGAAGGTCATCGGATGACGCGCGAATTGCACGACATGGGCGTGGCCGAACTCGGCCGTGCGCTGGTGGCCAAAGACGTTTCCAGCGCCGAACTGACGAAACATCTGCTCGCACGGGTTGCCGCCCACGAACATCTTGGCGCCCTGCTCGCCAGCGACCCCGCGCTGGCCTTGCGGCAGGCGCGCAGCGCCGACGAACAACGCGCCGCCGGCCGCAGCGGTGCGCTGCTCGGCGTGCCGCTGGCCCACAAGGACATCTTCGTCACACGCGAGTGGCCCACCACCGCCGGCTCGAAGATGCTGGCCGATTACCGCAGCCCGTTCGACGCGACCGTGGTCGCGCGGCTCGGCCTGGCCGACGGCGGCGCCGGCATGGTCACGCTCGGCAAGCTCAACTGCGACGAGTTCGCGATGGGCTCGGGCAACGAGAACTCGGCCTTCCGCCCGGTGCAGAACCCGTGGGACGTGACGCGCGTGCCGGGCGGCTCGTCGGGCGGCTCGGCCGCCGCGGTGGCGGCGCGGCTCATGCCTGCCGCCACCGGCACCGACACCGGCGGCTCGATCCGCCAGCCGGCCAGCTTCACCGGCGTGACCGGCATCAAGCCGACCTATGGCGTGTGCTCGCGTTACGGGATGATCGCGTTCGCCTCCAGCCTCGACCAGGCCGGCCCGTTCGCGCGCAGCGCCGAAGACTGCGCCTTGCTGCTCGGTGCGATGAGCGGCTTCGACGCGCGCGACGCGACCAGCGCCGAACGTGCGCCGCAGGACTTTCACGCCGCGATGCTGAAACCGCGTGACGGCGCCACCACCGCGCAGCCGCTGAAGGGCCTGCGCATCGGTCTGCCGAAAGAGTTCTTCCCCGCCGCATTGGCGGCCGATGTGAACGGTGCCGTGCGCGCCGCGCTGGCGGAGTTCGAAAAGCTCGGCGCCACGCTCGTCGACGTGAGCCTGCCACGCACCGAGCTGTCGATCCCGGTCTACTACATCATCGCGCCGGCCGAAGCCTCGTCGAACCTGAGCCGCTTCGACGGCGTGCGCTACGGCCACCGCGCGGCGCAGTACACCGACCTGCAGGAGATGTACAAGAAGAGCCGCAGCGAAGGCTTCGGCGCCGAGGTCAAGCGCCGCATCATGATCGGCACCTACGTGCTCTCGCACGGTTATTACGACGCCTACTACCTGCAGGCGCAGAAGCTGCGCCGCATGATCGCCGACGACTTCCAGGCCTGCTTCCGGCAGTGCGACGTGATCGCGGGGCCGGTCGCGCCCACCGTGGCGTGGAAGCTCGGCGACAAGAGCGCCGACCCGGTCGCGAGTTACCTCGCCGACATCTTCACCCTGCCCGCCAGCCTGGCCGGTTTGCCCGGCATGAGCCTGCCGGCCGGCTTCGGCGCCGGCCACATGCCGGTCGGCCTGCAGCTGATCGGCAACTACTTCAATGAGGCCGGCCTGCTGCACGCCGCCCACGCATTCCAGCAGGCGACCGACTGGCACAACGCCAAGCCGGCGGGGTATTGAGCACCATGAGCAGCAAACCCGCCTTGATCCGTGGCTTCGAAGTCGTCATCGGCATCGAAACGCACGCCCAACTTTCCACCCACTCGAAGATCTTCAGCGGCTCGAGCACGCAGTTCGGTGCCGACGCGAACACACAGGCCTCGGCCGTCGACCTGGCCTTGCCCGGCACGCTGCCGGTGATGAACCGCGGCGCCGTCGAGCGCGCGATCCGCTTCGGCCTGGCGGTGAACGCGAAGGTCGCACCGCTGTCGATCTTCGCGCGCAAGAACTACTTCTACCCCGACCTGCCCAAGGGCTACCAGATCAGCCAGTACGAAACACCGGTGGTGCAGGGCGGGTACGTCGAGTTCCTGGTGGGCGACGTGCCGCACAAGGTCAACCTGACGCGCGCCCACCTCGAAGAAGACGCCGGCAAGTCGCTGCACGAGGACTACCAGGGCCAGACCGGCATCGACCTGAACCGCGCCGGCACGCCGCTGCTCGAGATCGTGACCGAGCCCGACATGCGCTCGAGCGCCGAGGCCGTCGAATACGCGAAGACGCTGCACCAGCTCGTGCGCTGGATCGGCATCTGCGACGGCAACATGCAGGAAGGTTCGTTCCGCTGCGACGCCAACGTGTCGGTGCGCAAGCCCGGTGCGCCCTTCGGCACGCGCCGCGAGATCAAGAACCTGAACAGCTTCAAGTTCATGCAGCAGGCCATCGACTACGAAGTGCAGTGGCAGATCGACCTGCTCGAAGACGGCGGCACCGTGCAGCAGGCGACCGTATTGTTCGACCCGGCCAGCGGCGAAACGCGCGCGATGCGCAGCAAGGAAGACGCGCACGACTACCGCTACTTCCCCGACCCCGACCTGCCGCCGCTGGCGATCGGTGCGGAATGGATCGAGCGCGTGCGCGCTGAATTGCCCGAGCTGCCAAGCGTGATGGCGGCGCGCTTTCAAAGCGCCTACGGGCTGCCGTTGTACGACGCCACGATCGTGACGCAGAGCCAGGCCTTCGCCACCTACTTCGAAACTGCGGCACGAGCCTGCGGCCAGCCCAAGCTGGTGGCGAACTGGCTGATGGGAGAGGTGTCGAAGCGGCTCAACGCGAGCGAGAGCGACATCGGCGCCAGTCTCGTTAGCGCCGACGAACTCGCGAGGCTGATCGGCCGCATCGCCGATGGCACGCTCTCGAACAACGGCGCGCGCCAGCTGTTCGAGGTGCTCTGGTCGCCGAGCAAACACGCCGGTATCGACGCGCTGATCGAGTCGATGGGCCTGAAGCAGATGAGCGACAGCGGCGAGCTGGAAGCGATCATCGACGCCGTGCTCGCCGCCAACGCCAAGTCGGTCGAGGAATACCGTGCCGGCAAAGACAAGGCCTTCAACGCGCTCGTCGGCCAGGCCATGAAGGCCACCAAGGGCAAGGGCAACCCGACCCAGGTGAACGAGCTGCTGAAGAAGAAGCTCGGCTGAGCGAGTGCGCGGGCAAGCCCGCGCGGCTTACTTCGCTGGCGCCACGGCGCTCGCCGCTTCGGGCGCGTCACCCATCGGCAGCGGCCCGAGCGAACCCGCCGGCGCACCACGCCACAGCTTCTTCAAACGCTCGAGTTCGGCGTCGTAGAGCTTGTTGATGCGCACCACTTCGAGCTGCTGGGTCTGGATCAGCGAGCGCTGTGCCTCGGCCGAGGTTTCGTTGCCTTCGATCTGGGCCCGCAGCGTGGCCGGCATGGTCTTGGCGTTGTAGAACTCGGCCTCGTCGTTGAGCGGCTTCCGCGCCTTGGCCAGCAGATCGAGCCGCGCTTCGGAGGCCTTGACGGCACTGCGCATGCCGTCGAGCGCGGCGTTGCGCGCCTTCTTGTGCGCGGCTTCATCGGGGAAGCGGGCGATCAGGTTGCGGTCGCGGCGCACCGCGTCCTGTTTGGCAGCGAACGCGGCCGCCACTTCGCGGTCACGCGCTTCCTTGTCGGCGCGCTCGTCGGCCGTGAGTGTGGGGCCGACCACGTTGCGCACCGACCCGTCGGCGTTGAGCACCCGCTGCTCGCGGGTCGTGCAATCGGCGATCGGGCGGTCGGACGTGAGTTTCTTGCCGTTGGCGTCGGTGCAGGTGTAGATCGCCGAGCGCGGGTCTGCCGCCATGGCGTGGCCCGCCAGCAGCAGCGTGCCGCTGAAGGCCATGCACACCCACGATCCGAACTCACGCTGCTTCATTCAGACTCCATAACGCTCGCGGTAGGCCGCGACACGGCCGACATGGGCACTCAGGCCGGGGTCGGCACTGGCCTGCAGGTACAGCAGCAAGTCGGCCAGCGTGGCGATCGACACCACCTGCAGGCCCAGTTGCCGCTCCACGAACTGCACCGCCGACATCTGCGCGCCCTCACCTTCGTCGCTGGCCTTTTCCTGCCGGTCGAGCGCGATGGTCACGGCGTGGGGCGTGCCGCCCGCGGCCTTGATCATCGAGATCGACTCGCGCACCGAGGTTCCGGCCGAGATCACATCATCGATGATCAGAACGCGCCCGGCCACCCCGGCGCCGACCAGCGTGCCGCCTTCACCGTGATCTTTTGCTTCTTTGCGGTTGTAGGCGAAGGGCAGGTTGTGCCCGAGCCGCGCCAGCTCGACCGCCACCGCGGCCGCCAGCGTGATGCCCTTGTAGGCCGGGCCGAACAGCATGTCGAAGGCCAGGCCGCTCTCGGCGCGCGCCTGCAGCAAACGCCGCGCATAGAATTCTGCGAGGCGGCCGAGCTTGGCGCCGTCGTCGAACAGGCCGGCATTGAAGAAGTAGGGTGACAGCCGCCCGGCCTTGGTCTTGAACTCACCGAACCGCAACACGCCGGCGTCGACCGCGAACTTCACGAAGTCTTGCGCGAGGGCGGTGTTCGGCGCGGCTTGGCTCATCGGAAAGTCCTGCTCTTGTTCCGTCTTGTTTCGTTGAATCTGAACGGCATCCGCTCGGCGGCGACCAAGGGCTTCGAGGCCTGGGCTTCAACGCTGGCCGCCGATTGTATGGGGGTGCAGGAGATCAAGGCCCAGGCCGACACCGTGGTCGGCCGCTTCGACACGGTGGCCGGCATGAAGGGCCACTTCCACTACGCCGACAGACGAGGTTACTCGGGCGTGGGCCTGTACTCGCGCAAGACGCCGAGCGCGGTGGTGCTGGGCATCGGCAACCCGGAATTCGACGCCGAAGGGCGCTACGTGGAAGCGCGCTTCGACACCCCCACCCGCAAGCTCAGCATCATCAGCTGCTACTTCCCGAGCGGCTCCAGCGGCGAAGAGCGCCAGCAGGCCAAGTTCCGCTTCCTCGCGCTGATGGCGCCGCGCCTGATCGCGCTGGCGGCCGAGCGCGAGCTGATCCTGGTCGGCGACATCAACATCGCGCACAAGGAAATCGACCTGAAGAACTGGCGCAGCAACCAGAAGAACAGCGGCTTCCTGCCCGAAGAGCGCGCCTGGATGACGAACCTGCTCGACCAGATCGGCCTCGTCGACGTGTTCCGCACGCTCAACCCGCACCCCGAGCAATACACGTGGTGGAGCAACCGCGGCCAGGCGTATGCGAAGAACGTCGGCTGGCGGCTCGACTACCACCTGGCCACGCCGAAGACGGCGGCCAAGGCGAAGGCCGAGCACATCTACCTGGAGCAGCGCTTCTCGGACCACGCGCCGCTCGTGATCGACTACGACTTCACGCTCTGAACGGAACCTGATCCATGCCCCTCGAAACGATCGACATCGAAACCGGCCCGAACCCGACGGCCAGCATCATCATCCTGCACGGCCTGGGCGCCGACGGCAACGACTTCGTGCCGGTGGCCGAAGAGCTCGACCTTTCCAGCGTCGGCCCGGTGCGCTTCGTCTTCCCGCACGGCCCGACGCGGCCGGTCACGATCAACGGTGGTTACGTGATGCGTGCCTGGTACGACATTCTCGGTACCGACCTCGCCCGCCGCGAAGACGAAGCCGGGCTGCGCGAATCGCAGGCGCTGGTCGACGAACTGATCGCCGCCGAAACGGCGCGTGGCATCAAGCCTTCGCGCATCGTGCTGGCCGGTTTTTCGCAAGGCTGCGCGATGACCTTCATGGCCGGGCTGCGCCACAAGGACAGGCTGGGCGGCCTGCTCGGCATGTCGGGTTACCTGCCGCTGGCCGACAAGACCGCGGCCGAACGCAGCGCCGCCAACGCAGACGTGCCGATCTTCCAGGCCCACGGCACGGGCGACCCGATGATCGTGCTGGCCCGCGCCACCGCATCCCGCGACGCGCTGAGGGCGCTGGGCTACACGGTCGACTGGCACCAGTACCCGATGCAACACTCGGTGTGCGCGCCCGAGATCGCCGAGATGAACCGCTGGCTGCTGCGCGTGCTGGGGTGATTCGCGCCGCGGGGCGCCGTCACCTCCGGTTACGATCGTCCATGACTTCGAGCCCCGCGCGCACTGCCCACCAGGACCAGCTTCTTCACACCCACCTCGTCGCCCTGCTCGGCGACGTCGACCCCGAGGTGCTCGCGCTGCTGCGCCGCCACCTCGAGTGGGTCGAAGTCGCCGGTGGCGACACGCTGATGCGCCAGGGCGATGCCGGCGATTCGATGTACATCGCGATCAGCGGGCGCCTCCGCGCCTACGTCGCCGACGACGACGGCTCGCAGCGTCTGGTGCGCGAGATCTCGCGCGGCCAGATCGTCGGCGAGATGAGCCTGTACACCGATGAGCCACGTTCGGCCACGGTGCTGGCGATCCGCGACTCGGTGCTGGTGAAGTTGCCCAAGGCCGAGTTCGCCGGCCTGCTGGCGAGCAGCGCGCAGGTCTCGATCGCGCTCACGCGCCAGATCATCAAGCGCCTGCAAGGCGACCAGAACCGGCCGGCGCTCGAAAAGCCCGTCACGATCGCGCTGCTGCCGATCACCGCAGGCATCGACGTGCCCGACTTCGCGGCTCGGCTCGAAGCGCAGCTCTCGAAGATCGCCCGCGTGCGGGTCGTCGACGCTGCCGTGATCGACCGTGAACTGCAGCAGACCGGCATCGCCGAGAGCGACGGTGCCAACGCCGACACCAACCGCCGCATCGCACTGCTGCTCGACGCGATCGAGGCCGACACCGACTACGTGCTGCTGCTCGCCGACACCACGCCGACCGCGTGGACGCATCGCTGCTGCCGCCACTGCGACGAGCTGCTGTTGCTCGCCGACGCGGCGCAGCCGCCGGCCCTGCACCCGATCGAAGAGCAGGTGCTGATGCGCCGCCCGCCGCGCACCGGCGCGGCCGAGATCCTGGTGCTGCTGCATCCGCAAGACCTGCAATCGCCACGCGGCACGGCGGCGTGGCTCGCGCGCCGGCCGCTCGCCGGGCACATCCACCTGCGGCCCACGCTCGAGCGCGACATGGCGCGGCTGGCGCGCTTGCAGAGCCGCACTGCCGTCGGCCTGGTGCTGGCCGGCGGTGGTGCGCGCGGCTTCGCGCACCTCGGCGTGCTGCGCGCGCTGCAGGAGCGTGGCATCGAGATCGACTGCGTCGGTGGCACCAGCATCGGCGCGGTGATGGCGGCGTATGTGGCGTCTGACCGGCCGCTCGCCACGGTGATGGCCAACGCGCGCCAGTCGTTCAGCGTCAACCCGACCGGCGACTTCAACCTGTTCCCGCTGCTGTCGCTGATCAAGGGCACCCGGCTGCGTGGCATCCTGGCCCGCTCGGCCGTGGACCTGCTGGGCTTCGATGCCGACATCGAAGACCTGTGGAAGAACTGCTTCTGCATCGCGACCAACTACTCGAAGGCCACCGAACAGTCGCTGACCCACGGCAAGCTCGTCAAGAGCCTGCTGGCCAGCATCTCGATCCCGGGCGCGCTGCCGCCGGTGATCCACGACGGCGACCTGCTCTGCGACGGCGGCACCTTCAACAACTTCCCGGTCGACGTGATGCGCAACATGCGCGGCATCGGCCGCGTGATCGGCGTCGACCTGAGCTTTCGCAAGCCGCGGCGCATCGAGCACGACGACGTGCCGGGCAGCTGGGCGCTGCTGCGCGACCGTTTCCGCGCCAAGGCCCGCCGCCGCTTCCGCCTGCCCTCGCTCGCGTCGTACCTGATGAACGTGACCGTGCTTTACAGCAGCTCGCGCCAGCGCAGTGCGCAGAAGCTGACCGACCTGTACTTCAACCCGCCGCTCGAGCGCGTCGGCATGCTGGAGTGGAACAAGTTCGACCAGATCGTTCAGCAGGGGCACGCGCACGGCACCGAGGTGCTGGACAGGCTCGCACCGGTTTCGCCATGAGCGAACGGGCGCAGCTCGAAGCCGGGATCGCCGCGCTGCAGGCGCAGCGTGCGGTGCTGGGCGACGCGGTGGTCGAGATGGCGCTGGCACCGCTGCGGGCCCAGCTGAGCAAGCTCGACGTGGCACGCCGCACCGAGACCCAGCAGCTGCGTCTGGTCAGCGTGCTGTTCGCCGACATCGTGGGCTCGACCGCGATGGGCCAGCAGCTCGATCC
>Ga0073925_1000112_pt1 | contig 19392 bp, 13 predicted proteins | sample GWRWT4_21May14_FD_70952 | JGI IMG/M metagenome (GOLD analysis project Ga0073925, IMG submission 70952) | Sand microcosm microbial communities from a hyporheic zone in Columbia River, Washington, USA - GW-RW T4_21-May-14 | ecosystem: Engineered > Artificial ecosystem > Sand microcosm >...
GGCTACCGCATCTCGCCGCCGGGCGGCAAGGGCGAACCCAGCCAGCCGTCGGTGCAGGAGATGACGGTCAAGTCGTGGATCAACTCGCCCGCACCCGACGCAGCTGGCGTGAGGGCCGGCCTGGTGCAGGTGCAGGGCGTGGCCTTCGGCGGGCTGAACGGCATCAAGCGCGTCGAGGTGTCGCTGGACGGCGGCAAGACCTGGAGCGACGCGCGGCTCACCGGGCCCGACCTTGGCCGCTATGCCTGGCGCCAGTTCGTGCTGCCGGCCAGGCTGCCGGCCGGCAGCCACACGCTGGCCAGCCGCGCCACCGACACGGCAGGCAACGTGCAACCCGAGCAGCGCATGGAAAACGCCGGCGGCTACAACAACACGAGCTGGGCCGACCACGCCGTGAAAGTGACGGTGGCCTGATCATGCGCAGCACCATCCAGCAGCGCTTCATGTTGCATGCAATGAGGGTCGCGTCGGTGCTCGTCGCCGGCTTGGCGCTGCCCGTTCTACCCGCGCTGGCGGCCGACGACAGGGCGCAACTCGCGCTAGGGAAGAAGCTGTTCCTGCAAGGCGTCGTCCCGTCGTGCGCCGTTTGCCACACCTTGCAGGCCGCGGGCGCCGAGGGCGCCGTCGGCCCGGTGCTGGACGAGTTGAAGCCCGACGCTGCGCGCGTGGCGAAGGCGCTGCGCAACGGGCTGGGCCAGATGCCTTCGTACAAGGACAAGCTCACCGATGCAGAGATTGAGGCTCTGTCGCTGTATGTGTCGAAGGCCAGCGGGGGTGCCAAGTGAGACTTCAGGTGGGTGGAATCTGTGGTGCATCCCCACCGATAAAGGCTCGTCCGCGCGGGCCGCAAGACGCTGACTGGCACCGAAACGCAGGGCATCTTCATCGGTCGCCGCCGTCGGCAGCGACTGCTTCTCAACTCCTCGACAGACTGGATTGGGTCGATCTGGAACAGTCAGGGCGACGGCACGAACGAGCGCGATCTGAGCACAGCAGTCCTTCGCGCGGGTTCCGCCAACTCCCTTCGTGGTCATCGCCAATGCCGAGGCCCTGCGGTCCCAGATGGTTGTTCTGGAGCCCTCATGGACGGTTAGCCGAGGCCTGCCCGCATGGCCGCCGCCGGTACGCACACGGCGGCGGCATGCAACACTGGCAAGCCGATGACGGAGTGCGACCGGTTCAGAGCGCACTGAGGAACGCCATCAACTTGTCCTCCGGCCGATAGCGCCTGGCCTGCACACTGGGAGGCGCAACCGTGTCCAGCACACGCTCCTTCAACGTCAGATCGGCATCGAGGTAAATCTGAGTGGTCTCCAGCGATTCGTGGCCAAGCCACATCGCGATCACCGACCGATCTACTCCAGCCTGAAGGAGCTCCATCGCCGTGGTGTGCCGCAACACATGTGGCGTCACGCGCTTGCACGTCAAGGATGCGCAGGTCCGGCCAGCTGTGGCAACGTGCTTGGCCACAAGGTACTGGACGCCGTCGGCACTGAGGCGGTTGCCTCTGGCACTCGGGAACAGAATGACGGGCTCAGGTCCCAAGTCGCTGCTCATCCATGACCGCAACGCTGCCTGTGTCTGTTTGGCCAGCGGCGTGCAGCGCTCCTTGCGCCCTTTCCCGAGCACGTGGACGTGGGCGCCCGTGCCGAGCCTGACATCGGCGGCTCGTAGACCGGTGATCTCGGACAGACGCAGCCCGGTCTGAACCGCAAGCAACAACAGGGCATGGTCGCGCCGCCCCGCCCATGTGGTCCGATCGGGTGCGGCAAGCAAGGCTTCGACCTCTTCACGTGTCAGATGGCAGACCTGCTTGCGAGTGCACCGCTTGCTGGGAATCGCCAGGACCCGCTGGATCAGGCCTGCATGACCAGGCGATTCAAAGGCGGCGTACTGAAAGAACGACCGAATGGCGCTCTGCCGCAGGTTCCGGCTTCTGGCAGTCACGCCGCGTTCGTGCTCAAGGTCGGCAAGGAACGCCGCGATCAGCGGCGCGTCGAGTTGCTCCAACACCAGCGCGCTCGGGGCAACCTTGAGGCGCTTCTGGGCGAACCGGAGGAAGAGCCGGAAGGTGTCACGATAGGACGCGATCGTATGGGCGCTTGCCTGCCGCTGCTGCATGAGTCTTCGGGTGAAGAACCCCTCCAGCAGCACAGGGAGATTGCCAGTCGCGGCCGTCATGACAGCTTCTCCCAGTGACGCTCGAACCGGGCGAGCGCGTGGCCCATCAACTCGGGACACGCGCTGAGGTACCAGTAGGTGTACTCAATGCGCACGTGACCCAGAAAGGTTGACAAGGTCGGCAGGTGGCGCTCTACATCCTGGCCGGATCTGTACCAGCGCAGCAACGTTTGGATGGCAAAGCGGTGGCGCAGGTCATGCAACCGAGGGCGTGGAGCACCCGCGGAGGCGCGCACCTCCGCTTGGTCGAGCAACTGATAGAAGGTCCGATGGATGTGTCCCGGGTCAAGCGCCGTCCTCCGACCCGAGATGAAGAACTGCGGAGGCGCCAGCCGCTTGGCGAAGCGATCGCGGTGCGCGCGGTATTCCGCGAGTGCTGACCTGGTCGAGTCAGCAATCGGAGCCAGCCGAGACTTGCCGAACTTCGTCTGCCGAATGGTCAGCAAGCCTTGGTCGAGATCGACATCGCCGACCTCGAGACGGATCGCCTCACCGAGCCGCATCCCGGTGACGCTGAGCAGCCCCAAGAGGCAGTGGTAGGTCGCCCCTCGCAGGCCATCTGTAGGAGGCAGCGTCAACGCGCAAGCCATCAAGCGAGCAAGCTCATCGTCCGAGTACAGGTACGGTTGTCGCCGATGCCGATGTGAAGGAAGGAGGTTGGCGGGGGTGACCTCCGTGGCAGGGTCGAGCAACCGGTGGTGGAGCGTGAAGCCGCGAATCCGACGCAGCCGATCGGCGGCGAAGCCAGGGCGCGTGGATGGTTTGCTCAGGGCCCACTCTACGGCGGCGGCCGCCGTGATGGTCGTGACGCCGCGCCGGTCGAGAAAGTCCGTGAACTCGATCAGCGCATCTTCGTTCGCCCGAAGCTTGAACCCGAGCGCTCGCCGGAGTGCAAGGTAGTCGGAGGCAGCCTGTCTCAGCGGCGTCATTGCGCACCTCCCGGCCAAGAAGGAGCGACGGCCCGCAGGGAGCGAAGATCCACCTTCGCATAGATCGTCGTTGTCTGCTGCTGGCGGTGACGCAGCACTTCGCCGATCTCGGGCAGCGACGACCCCTCGCGCAGCAGTCGTGTGGCCAAGGTGTGACGGAGCACATGCGCTCCCTTGCTCGGCACATCGATGCCGGCGCGCTGAAGCGCGCGGCGGACGATCGCTGCAACAGCGGTACCACTGGAGAAGCACCTCGATCGGTGCCTGTGCTCGAAGGAAGACCTGCCGGGAGGAACAGCGTGGCCGGGCCTCGCTCAAGTATTGCGCCAGCGCTTGGCCCACCTCGTATGGAAGCGGGAGGCGATCGACTCGGGTTTGTCCATTGCGAACCAGCAACTCGCCGGCGTGCCAGTCGATGTCCTCCAGTTGTAGTGCTACCACCTCGCCAGCCCGCAGCCCGAGCCGCGCAAGTAGGACGATGACCGCGTAGTCACGACACCCACTCAGCTTAGCCCGATCACATTGGGCGAGGGTGTGCAGAACCTGATCGTCCTGGAGCGAGCGGGGGATCGATGATTGCGACCAAACAGCAGGCGCCGGTATGTGCGAAGACATATCGGTGTCGAGCCAGCCGCGGTAAAGCGCGAACCGTAGGAACGCCCGAACTCCACCGACGACTCTGCATGCAGAGTTCGGACGGCAGGTCTTCGTCGCCAGCCTGATGTGCGCCATGACGTCCGGCGCCCCCACGCTGTCGAACGTCAAAGGCCCGTTGGCGAAGAGGAACGTCAACAGATTTCTGGCCGTGATCCGGTTGGAGCGGATGGTTGCAGGCGCCAGATTGCGCTCGTGGCGCATGTAGTCGACATACTCGGCCTCGATCTGCTCAACCGCAGTTGGAGTGCGCTCAGCTGAGGGTGTGCAGATGATGCCCTGTGCCGCCAGATGCGCGAGCAGCCTTAGCAGCGTCGAACGGTCTTCGGCCCTTGGGGCGCGACGGCGCCTGCGGCCTCGCAAGAAGGTATCGACCGACTCTTTGGCTACTGCCGCGGCGGCTACGCCGCGTCCGTCCAACCACCGGCTGAAGTCTCCAACCAACCATGCGGCGCGGCGTCGTGAGTCGCGGCTATAGCCCTTTGCTGCCAATGAATCGATGAAGGAATCGATGCACACGCCCAGCGGGCCCTCGCGCATCCGCATCAGTGCGCGCGGGCGCACAAACAACTCTTCCATGAGGGTCTCCTTCCGGAGAAACCGTCCCCGGTGGAGTCGAACATATGGCAGTGAGGTTCCACCCCTGAACCCGAGTAGGTCGTGTCACCGATCGGAAGCATCGATGCCCGCTCGCGGCTCGGCCTGCATGGCGTCAAGGTCGATGACTGCATCGGCCATCGTTGCGAGGTGCGGGGTCTGGGTGATGAAGAACTCCTGCCGGTAGCCGCCGAGCCGAAGGACTTCGCGCTTCATGGCCATGAACATGCGCTTGTGTTCTGGGTCCAGCGGCCCATCGGCCTCGTCGGAGAACAGCGTGTCGAATCGCCGTCCGGTGTTCTGGGCCAAGTACAGGGCGATCGCGCGCGTCAGGCAGGCGTCGATGAAGGTTCGCTCACCGCCGCTCATCAGGCTAAGGCTCTTGCCACCGCGCGCGTCGGGGCTCAGCGTCCCGGATCCCGACGTGCTATGCCGCATCGCTTCGCAGGTACCTGCGGCGCAGTTGCAGGGGCGGGGACGCCGGCCGGATCGCGAACTCGGCATATCCGGGGTCTCGGCATAGTGGATCTCATGCCGATCACGGCATGAGATCCAGACCCGTTCGCCGCCACTCAGCAGGGCCACGCTCTTGGACTCGCCACCTTCGCTGTCGTGAACGACGATGTCGAAGCCTTCGCGCATCTCGCCATTGGCAGTCGCCACCTGGGTACGGATCTCCAGCGTGAATCGCCGTCCGTAGCAGGCCAGCAGGAGGTCATTGGCCAGACCAGCGAGCGTCGGTCCGGCGTCGTCGATGTCCAGCGCGATCACGCCATCGTTGCTCAGGCACCTTGCCAGCAGCGTCCAGCCACTCAACTCAGATTCGACGTCCGATGCGCGCGCGTCGGTTGCGACCGCTGTGCCACTGATGCGCGCATGCTGCGCCTGGAGCGCAGCTCGGCGCTCCTGAAGGCGAACAGCCGCGAGGTGAGCCTGCTCCGCACTTCGCAGCCCCGCATCGGCCTGTATCGAAGCGCGCCGCGCCGCTTCCAGCCGACCTCTGTCGAAGGCGGGAGGCAACGCGGCCACTGCGGCCGCGATGCGTCCTATCGACGCATCACGCTCGGTGCTCAGACGATCGCGCTCTGCAACCAGTCGGGCGCGGGCGGCGTCGATGTCGGCGCGCTCTGCCACCTCCTCGTCGGTTTCGGCCGGCGCGTCTTCGGCCAGCACAGCCAGTTCCGCATCGACCGCCGCGAGTGCGGCCCGGGCTTGGCGCATTTCGCCTTCCCGTGCTGCCAGCCGTGCCAGGCTCGACAAATGTGCGCTGGCACGTTCGAGTCGTCGTTCGGCTTCGTTACGCAGTGCCGCGACACCAGCCAGCGGGCGCAGTCCTTCGGACAGACCGGCACGCTCGGCTTCTGCAGCGCGCTGGCGATCGCGCAGCGCGGCGATCTGGCCATCGACGGACGGCAGCATGGCCTGCGCGTCCATGGCGTCACCGAGCAGCTTGCAACGACCCTGCAGGTCGGTCCCGACGCAGGGCACTTCCGCGGCAAGTCCGAAGCGCCGCTGCAGGTCCGCGTGCCTCAAGCTCACCTGCCCGGCCTCGCGCTCGATGCCCTCGATCTGCTGGGTCAGCAGCCTTAGCTTGCCGCGAAGCTGGTCCGCCTTGTCAGCGAGTGCCTGGGCGGCCGTCGCCCGGTCGGTACGCAACTGCACTGCCCGTTCCGCCGCCATCAGCCTGCGCGATGCCCATGCGACCCGACTCGCTCCAGCGCAGGACTGCCGGAGTGCATCGCGCTGTCGGGTGAGCCGGGCCCGCTGTTCGGCATGCTGGCGCTTCCTGGCAGCGGCCCGCTGCGCCAGCGCGCCGGCCCTGACGTCGAGTCGAGCGAGTTCCTCCGCAAGCCGCTGGAGTGCCGCCCTGGCGCCGGCTGCAGCCCTGTCGCGTTCGGCGGCAAGCTCGGTGCGTCGCTTGTCGGTTTCCGCTGCCGCCTGTGAGTCCGCGAGCACAGTGGCCTCTGCAGCACGGGCCGCATCCAGTGATCGCGCTGCGGCGTCCCGTTCGCTGGCCGCCCGTGAGAGGGCTGTCTCGGGATCACCGAGTGCGCTCAGTTCGCCAGCCAGGCGCGCGATTTCAGCCGCCGCGCCGGCCTGCTCCTGCCGGATCAGCGCCAGACCATTCTTGAGCAGCCTGGCCGTTTCCGCAGCCCGCTCGCCCTGCTCCCGGACCTGGTCCAGGCCCAGCAGGTCGGCCAGCAGGCCCTTGATCTCGCCGTTCCGGTAGGCCGACAGCGGCCGCTTGCCCTGGGCCGAGAACACCGACGTGAAGAAGGTCTCCGGCGGGCCCAGCAGTTCACGCACTGCCTGCTCGTAGATGTCGACCTTGCCGTCGCTGACGGTGCCGTCGGCCAGCGTTACCGGTTTCCAATGGCTGCCGGACTGCTCGAACAGGAACGCCTCGGTCTTGCGTTTGCCATTGACGCGAAACACAAGTTGCGATTTGTAGCGGTGCCCCCGGTGCTCCCAGGTCAGTTCCTTCTGGCTTTCCGGTAGAAAGACGTGGTCGTAGTACGAGAACGCACCGAGACCATCGGCACCGGCGCGGGAGGGCATGACGAGGTACGGATGGAGGTTGTCCATCACCGTTGTCTTGCCGCGCCCATTGGCTCCGGCGATGGCCACCAGCGTTGCGTCGCCGGCCAGCGCCTCGACATCGAGTCGAAGGGTGTCGCGGCCGAGCCCGCTGCGGATGCCCTTGAAGCCGGTCAGTGTCAGCACGAGGGGGCGGTAGCCGCGCGCCGCATTCGGTTGCTCACCGTGTTTTTTGTCGCCCATTGCAATTCCCCTTTCCAAGGTACTCTGTGCAGTAACTCCAGCCATGCTCATGAGTCTCTCGCCAACGATCAGGGCGTCAACCATCGGCCGCGAGACGCGTGCGCCCGTCAGGTGGCTGCTGTCTGCAGCACGTTGTTTCATCGACCCGGGACCCATCGCGCCGAAAAGGTGGGCGATGTGAGCTCGCGCGACCTCGACTCCGCCTTACCGGCGGACAGCAAGGAGGTCGGGCAGGGAAGCGGCGACAGCGATGCCGCGCAGAACGAGAGCGAGGCGCGGCTGCGCCGCAGCGCGCTGCGCGCAACTGCCAACAACGCAAGGTTGAGTTCGGTGGCGCTGGGCTTCGCCACGCTCTACGTTGGGTGGCTGGCTTGGCGGTTCGCTGATTCGAGGCTGCTGGCGCTGGCGCTGGTCGTCACGGGACTGGCCACCGCGATCTGGCGCTGGTCGATCGCCGGCATGGCCGCCGTCGACATCCTGCCGCGCGAGGATCTGGAGCGCCGCTTCCATGGCGCGCTGGACCGCAACGCCTACCTGGTCTGCTGTTTCTGGGCCCCAGCTTCGCTGATCGTGTATCCGGCCATCACCGACAAGGGGCACGCCGTCACCTACGCGCTCTGCGCGCTCGGATCGATGTGCGTCGGTTCGATGTACCTGCTGCCGGGGGCGCACCGCGGCTTCTGGGTCCTGGCGGGCGTGCAGTTCGTGTCCTTCCTCGTCGCCACCGTCCTCATCGAGACCGAGCACCTCTGGGTGACGGCTTTCCTGCTGGTGCTCTACGCCGTGGCGGCGTATCGGATCTCGGACCAGGTGCGACGAACGACTCGCAACCTGCTGCGCACGCACCAGGTCACTGACCAGCTGCGGCACGAAGCGATCGAACGCGAGCAGGCGATGCTGGTCGAGGCGGCGTCGGCTGCGCGCGCTGCCGAACTGACGGCCACGGAGCGCCAGCAGGTCTTCATGGCCAAGGTCGGCCATGAGATCCGCACGCCCGCCCAGATCATCATGGCGGATGTCGAGTTCCTGGAGCACCGACTCGCCGACAGCCCGGAGCTGCATCTGACCCTGCGCCGGCTTCACTCCGCCGCGGACCTGATGGCCCATCAGATGCAGGGGATCGCCGACTACGCGCGCAGCCAGTCCTGGCGCGCCGACGATCGGCTGCAGCTCGCGCAGTTGTCCGCCGTCGTCGGCGACATCACCAACCTTCACGCGTCGACCGCCGGCGCGAAGGGGCTCGCCCTCAAGGTTGCTGCGCAGGACGTGGAACTGCTGCTGGACCTCGGCAAGGTCCGCCAGATCGTCGAGAACCTCGTCGGCAACGCCGTCAAGTACACCGCCACCGGCGAGGTCAGCGTCTCGGCGGAAGTTCGATCGACCGCGTCCGGGCCGCGCGAACTCGTGATCGTGGTCGCGGACACCGGCATCGGCATCCCGGAAGACGTCCAGGACCGCGTCTTCGAGCCCTTCTTCAAGGCGGCGCAGTCGCCGGTCCGAAGGGACGGTCTGGGCCTCGGCCTGGCCATCGTCAAGTCGCTCGTCACCAAGCTCGGCGGCCGCATCGAACTGCAGTCGCGCGCCGGCAAGGGCACGACGGTCGCGGTCTCGCTTCCGATTGCCGAGTAGGCGGACTGCACGGAAGGAAGGAGTACTGCATGCCCAGGATCGAAGTCACCACCGTACCCGCACGCCAGGGATCGGGCTATCCGAAGCCGTTCGATGCACCCTGCAGCGAGCGCACCCGCCGGCGCCTGGGCGAAGCCGGCGGGCTTCGCGACTTCGGCGTCAACCTGATGACCCTGCCGCCGGGCGGTTGGTCCAGCCAGCGCCACTGGCACAGCGACGAGGACGAGTTCGTCTATCTGCTCGAAGGGAAAGTGACGCTCGTCGAGGATGCCGGCGAGACGTTGTTGCGCGCCGGCGAATGCGCGGCCTTTCCGAAGGGCAGCGGCAACGGCCACCACCTCATCAACAGGTCCTCCGCGATCGCCGTCTACCTGGAAGTGGGCTCGCGCAATCCGAACGACCTCACCACCTGCTCCGACATCGACATGATGAGTTCCAACGCCGACGGCCGGTTCGTGCACAAGGATGGCTCGCCCTTCTCTGGGTGATAGCGGCGCGCATCGCTTTGAAAGCGCTGCTGCAGTGGCCGCGGGAGATCCCGGACTGACCGTTCGATGTTCCGGGATACCGAGGGCTCAGAACAGCTCCAACTCGGCTGGTTCACCGGCCGCAGCCGACGCGGATTCCGCGGCGGCAGACTCCGGACTGGCTGCCAGCGACAAGGGGTCTGGAGCTCCTGCCAGAGGACGCCGCCTCAGCACCTCTGCGGCGATCTGCTCAGGCGTCTGGTGCGAGAGGCGCTCCAGGGACGCCAGCAGCGGATCCACCCGGGCGCCCGTGACCCCGGCCCATGCGCGCACCTTGTCGCCCAGGCTCGCGCATCGCGAGATGCCGTCTGCCCGGCTGCGCACGATGGGCACGAACCGTCCTTCCAGTTGCACGCCTGCCGCACCCGCCAGCGCGCGCTTGATGGCCTCGCGGTCGACCTCGTGCCGATCCTCGTCGGCGACCGTCCAGCGCACGCGGACCCAGGCACCTTCCAGGTCACCAGCCGCCACTGCCGACTCGATCCGCGCCAGGTCGGGCTTGCCCTCGAAGAACAGGTCGACGGTCCGCCTCGCAGGGGTCGGCACCAATTCGAACGCCACCGCCGAGGCGTCGACCTCCCACAACACGAAACCCTTGTCGCCGACCTCGCCATGGTGGAAGCGGCCGATCGATCCGGCATAGGCCACGACACGCCCGCCCTGCTCCCAGTGCTGGTGTCGGTGGATATGCCCCAGCATGAAGGCCTGGGCCTGCGCCGAGAACAGCGCACCCGAAGTGAACTCGTGGTCGAAGCCGGCCATCGGAACTCCGTGTTCGGTGATGCAGCCGGTGACCGTGCCATGGGACACACCGACGGTCGGCACCAGCGCCTCACGTGCCGCCTGGTTGCTGGCCGCAAACCCAGTCAGCAGGGCCGCCAGTTCCTGGCCCAGCGCGACACCGGCGTCCGCCGCGCCGACGCTCGCGGCGACGGTCGCCTTGTTCACCGTCGGCACGCATGTGAACAAGACCCGCGCGCCGTCGGGCAACTGGTCCTGCGCGCCGTCGAAGCGCCAGCCTTGCGAGCCGAGCCAGGTGCGGTCCAGGCGCAGCGCCACCTGGCCGATGCGATCGGCCACATGCACGCCGTAGCGGCCCCCGAGCAGGCGGAAGATGGCCAGCGTGCCCGGTGGCTCGTGGGAGAAGGTGCCCTGCAGCATCAGCACCGGACAGTGATCCGCCAGCCGGCGCACCTGGCGCGCCAGGCGTTCGACCGCCGGGCTGTGCACGTCGAGCGCGTGGTCGGTCGAGTCGCCCGAGATGACCGCGACCTCGGCGCCGCGCCGGATGGCTTCGTCCACCGCGAAGCCGAAACAGCGGTCGGCCTCGGCCAGGTTCTTCTCGCTGTAGTGCAGGTCGGAAAACTGCGCGATCCGGATCATGGAGTCACCTCGCTGTAGCTTCGATCGGGGTTCGGACGTGTTGCCATCGTCGCGCGCCGCTTCGCCCGATCAAGGCGGCGCCCTGGGATTCAGCTGAAGACATCCAGCTCGGCATCGACCTTGGCGCGGAATCCCTCGCCGTCGTCGGCGAATCCGGCAACTTCGTCGAGCGCCCGCTTTCGGCCGTTCGCGTTCATCTTCCAGCCGCGACCCCAACGCTTCTCGGCGTAGCGCTCGAAGCGCTCGACCACGACACCCAGCGCCGCGGCGGCCTGTGCCACCCTTGCAGCCTCGTCGCCGCCGTTGGCCGCCTGCTCGCGCTGCGCTTCGGCCCGGGCGCTGTGGGCCGGCATCGCTGCCCTGTCAGGGCCGCCCTGCGAGGCCGGCGTCGCGGCGCGATCCGGTGCCGGTGCAGCCCGAGGTGAAGAGGCGGACGACTCCATCACGCCATCGTCGCCGACCACTGATCCGCCAGCGAAGCGGCGGTCCGCAGGCCCGCCCTCAAGTATGTTCAGCGCCTCGGCAGCACGTGCCTCGGCACCGTCCAGTCCTTCGTCGGGCCGCAGCAGCGCCGCCACATCGACCGGTGCCTCGAGTTCGATCAGCCACTGCGAAGTGCGCACCGGCCGGCCTTCCTCGTCGATCCGGGGCACCTCGACCAGCCGCTTGGTCAGGTAGAACGGCGTGCGCCTGCCGTCCAGGAAGCCTGAGATGCGGCCGCCCCGCATGAAGCCGATGGTCTGGAACTTCTGGATCGCGGCGTTCATCGCGTAGAAGCTGTTGGTCGGCAGCTCGAAGGCGCTGATCGACTTGATCCCGGGGATGAAGAAGATGAACCGTCCCGACAGGTTGCACTTGCGGTCCTGGTACTCGGCACAGGATTCGGGATCGCACAGGCCGCCGTTGTCGGCGCGGCGCATGGTCTTGCGGCCGCCCCAGACGCGGATGGCCCGGCGCGTGCCGCTGACCACCGGCACGGGCGCGTGACTCATGCAGTAGCGGGTCTGGCCGTCCGGGGCGTACTCCGACCAGAAGCGTCGCTCGTTGGCCGTCCACGCCACCAGTTCATGCGGCATCACCGACTGCCACGCATCGGCCGGAAAGACCACCGGGAACCGGTACAGCCGCTTCACCCCGTCGCCCCGGTCTTCGCCGAAAAGGTCCGTGATCTGCCGCGCGATCTCCGGGTTCGGGAAGTCCTCCCCACGCACCGTGAAGTAGGGGACGTTCTTCGGCGCCAGCGGGTTCTTCACGTCCGGCACGGCGTCGGCGATCTCCCGCTCGATGCTGTCGAAGCTCTTGCCCTGCTCGACGCCGCGTTCGTAGATGGCGCGCACGCGCTCGTTCTCGGCCGCGCGGCGCGTCAGCACCTTGATGCCGGCACGGATGCGGCCGGCCACCGGGATGCGGGGTGCCGTGCGGCCCAGCAGTGTGGGCACGGCAAGCGCACCGCCCTGCACCACTGCGACGGGACCGGCCTGGCCGTTCGTCGCCACGTTCTCCATTGCACTTGCCATTGCAGGCTCCTTGTCCAGGTTGAGGGGGATGGAGCAACCATGCTCGCCCCTGAAACGCGTTCATCAACCCCGCGATCCGCTCGCTGCACATCCGCGGGCCGGCTCGACGACAAGCTCGAAGTCGGGCAGGCCGCGCATCAGCAGACGACCCCAGCGCCTGGAGACGAGGCGGCGATCCAGGATCGTTGCCGTGCCGTGGTCCTCGTCGGTGCGGATGAGGCGTCCGAGTTGCTGCTTGAGGCGGACCGCGGTCTCCGGGACGGTGATGTCGATGAAGGGCGAACGCCCCTGTGACTCGATCCACTCCCGGCGCGCCTCTTCGAGCGGAGAGTCAGGCACGGAGAACGGCAACTTGGCGCACACCACGTGCGTGCAGTACTCGCGTGGCAGGTCGACGCCTTCGGAAAAGCTCTGCAGTCCGAACAGGACCGATCGCTCGCCGCTGTCGATTGCGGCACGATGCCGGGACAGCATCTCCATCTTCGGCATCGTGCCCTGCATCAGGGTGCAGCGCCGCAGGTCCTCCGGCAGCAGCGCATAGACCTCGCGCATCTGCTTGCCCGACGCGAACAGCACCAGCGTACCGAGCGTCTGAACGAGACCGGGCATGCGCTCGACAACCTCGTCCGTGTGCCGCCGCGCATCGCCAGGATCCGTGCGCATCGCAGGAATGACCAGCCTGGCGTTCGAACGGTAGTCGAACGGTGACTCCACGCGCAGAAACTGCACGGCCGCGTAGACCGACAGGCCGGACTGCTGGAGGAAGAGGTCGAACGTGCCGCAGGAAGTCAGCGTCGCAGACATCAGGATCACGCCGCTGGCCCGGTTCCAGAGCAGGTGGCGCAACTTGTCGCTGCCACTGATCGGTGATGCACAGACCAGGTAGTCGCTCGACGAGGCCGTGCCGTCGTGCAGCTCGATCCACCGGGCGACCGGCGCCTCACCTTCGACGTCCTCGGCCAGCACCAGGCGCCAGGTCTCGACGAGGTTGTCCAGCTTCGCCGCAAAGAACCCGAGCGCTGACAGCACCTGAGTAGCCAGAGACCCTTCGATCGGGGCACGCTGCAGGACGGCCTCGCGAAGCACGGCGAAGGTCTTCTGCAGCCCGGATGCCGAAGAGTGGAGCACACCACCGTGTCGCAGTACCCACTCGGGCAATTCGCCGCTCCTGAAACGGCGGGCCCTCTTCACCTCGAAGGCCCGGGTCGCGTGGATCAGCCGGAACAACTCACCCAGTGCCTCGTCGATGCACCGCGCCTGGTCACGGGCATCACGCAGCAGCCCGTCATCCAGGCGCAGGGCCAGAACGGCGTCGCGCACCGCGTCGGTGGCACCCTGCACCCAATCCCTGGCCCCGCGCAGGGCGTGTCGGGCCGCGAAGTGCTCCACCACCTTGGCCGACAGGCTGTGCGCCTCGTCAAACACGTAGAAGGTCTCGCTCGCAGGCGGCAGCACGCTGCCAGCCTCCATGTCCAGCGCCGACAGGACAAGGTCGTGGTTTGCGATCACCAGGTCCGCCTCCTTCGCACGCTGGCGCGCGGCCTGAAACGGGCAGCGAGCGAAGTCCGGGCAGCGATTGCCCGAGCATCCCTGGCGGTCTGTCGTCAGGTCGGCCCAGAGCTCGTCGGCGACCGGGACGGCCAGTTCGTCTCGATCGCCGTTCCAGCGTCCGGCCTCGAAGGACTCGGCCAGGCCGACGACGATCCTGCGTTGGCGGCGCAGCGCAGACTCCGTGGCGGCGAGGCTGGCGCTGTGAAACTGCCCTTGCAGGCCACTGTGCTCATCCCTGGCCTCGTCAGGCAGCAAGTCCTGCTGGCCCGCTGCCGCGCCGGCGGCCATCAGGAGGGCTGTGCAGGCGTAGCGGCGTCGACCCTTTGCAACCGCGAAGCTGAAGTCCAGCGGAAGCAGGGCCTGCAGCATCGGAGCGTCCTTCTCCGCATACTGATGCTGGAGCGCGACCGTCGAACTCGACACGACGAGGCGCTTGCCGAGCGTGCGTGCCATCACCAGCGCAGGAACCAGGGCACCGAAGGACTTGCCCGTTCCGGTGCCGGCCTCGATCACCGCGATGTGTTCACCCCGGCCGCCACCACCTTCATCCGGCTCCTGCCGGCAGCAAGCCAGAGTGTTCGCGACAGCGGCGACCATCTCGAGTTGAGGACGTCTCGTCCTGAACCCAGCGATGCCGTCCCGCAGCGCGTTCATGCACTGCCGGACGAGGTCCTTGTCGGTGTCGGTCAGCATCGGAGCAGGCTACGAGTCAACCCACCGCGATCAAGTCCCCGCGTCGCACTTGTGCACCTGGTTCTTCGAGTTCTGACCGCGCCGCACGGAGTTGGCCAGGGTCGAAATGACGTGAACGACAAAGCGCTTGCCCGACAATCGAGCCCATGAGCCGCTACGTCTTCCTCAACAGCGAAGCGCAGGACGTCAAGGTCCTGGCGGCGGCTCGGAAGGCTGCGCGCCCGCGTGGGGCAACGGTAGTGAAGTCGCTGGCAGGCACGATGCTGCTAGAGCTGGCCCCGGCGCAGGTAACCGAGGTGGCGCAGGCCCTGCCCGATCGAGCGCAAGACGTCCGGGGTACTCGAGCGCAAGCCTCTGGATCGCACAACGCACGGCGCGCGCCGGCGCCTGTCGCCAAGGGATAGACCAGGGCTTCAGGCGGATCGGCGGCGCGGAAGACTGGACCACGCTGCCGCCGGCATAGTGTTTGTCAACTCGGAAGGAGTGTTGGTGCCCGGAGGGTCGCCAGCCGTATTGGCTGCGTCCCTATGCAGGCTTGCGCTTGGTCGCTGCGCGGTCAGCGCTCGCGGCCACAACGTGGCCCGTGGTTTGGCGCAAGACAAGGGACTCCACTCACTGAGGTGTAACACCCCAGCGACATAACGCGACTGCGACGACGAGGTCGTGCACAGCCATTCCGCCCCCCAAGGCGCCATTGAGTGCGGCGGCGATCAAGGTGGCGTTCACGCCGGCCGGCCGATTGCGGGACAGCGGGTATCGAGCAGGATAGGGTCGCGTTACCGGCGCTTTGGAGCTTTGTAGCTGCCATTCAGCGCGCTGTCACGTCGGCCACGAGCCGGGCCTTGGTCGCGCGTTCGCGGATGGCAGCCTCGGGCTCGGAAGCCCATTCGTATGTGCTCTTCCAGGACCAGACCATGCCGTCAATTCGGACGTAGCGCACATCACCAGCCTTGCCGTCCACGGTCGCGCTCTTGCGTTGCCCTTCGAACTCGAAGGTGATCGTATGCGGGCCAGGCTTCAACCTGAAGCGCACCATCGTGTCGGGCAGGGTCTCGGTGGCGGCTCCGCCGTCCGCGTTGACCTTCACGAAATTGCGGCCGTCGCCCCAGTTGCGCCGTACGACGTATACGGTGAGCGCACTCGGGTCGGGCGAGAACTGCTTGGCCTGCGCGTCAGCGTCCAAGCTGGGCGCCGGGGTGCTGGTGCACGCGATGATCCTTCCCTTGTTGGTCTTGTAGCAGTGCGGGACCTCCGCGGCGCGATCAGGCAGCGGCGGTGTGACGCAGCCGGCCAGCATGCAGGCCAGTAAGGGCGTAGAAGCAAAAATCAATCTTCTGCTAAGCATAAGCGTTCACTTTCAATGGACGTTCATGAGGCATTCCTGAGACCTCGACCGCCCGGTCAAGATCGGTCACCGTGATCCAGTCGGCATGGGGCCGCCCGGCACCTGCCGTCGTGCGGATGGTCTCTACCAGTTCACCCCCTTCGGTGGCATCAGCAGTCCCAGCTCGTATTCGTTGACCATCACGTTGCCAAGCTAGCAGTCGGGTTCAACAGTACTTCGGCCCCGCGCATCAGCCCGAGGCGAGGGTAGGGGCGGTGGGTTCTATGGCACCAGTCTTCGGTGCCCCGCCCTTATAGGCCAGCAGACGCAGCGCATTCACGACCACTAGCAGCGTCGATCCTTCGTGGAACAGCACCGCGGTCCCGATGTTCAGACCGAAAATCGTGGCCGGGATCAGCACCGCGACAACGCCGAGGCTGACCCAGAGGTTCTGCTTGATGATGCGGCTGGTGCTGCGCGACAGCCCTACCGCAAACGGCAGTTGCGCCAGGTCGTCGGCCATCAGGGCCACGTCGGCGGTTTCCAGCGCCACGTCCGATCCGGCCGCACCCATCGCGATGCCCACGGTGGAGTTGGCCATCGCCGGCGCGTCGTTGACCCCGTCTCCCACCATCGCGACCTTGCCGTGGACCTTGCGAAGATCCTTGATCGCATCGACCTTCTGCTCCGGCATCAGATCGCCGCGCGCTTCGGTCAAGCCGACGGACTTGGCCACCGCCTCCGCAACCTGCTGGTTGTCGCCGGAGATCATGATCAGGCGTTCGATCCCGAGCTTGCGCAATTCGGCCATGACCTGCGCAGCCACGGGCCGCGGCGTGTCCATCACACCGATCACGCCCAGAAAGCGCTGTCCCTTGCGCACGACCATGGTGGTGCGGCCTGCCGCGACCAACGCCTGGTTGGCCTTGTCGACCTGGGCAGGCATCGCCGAGTCGGGCAGCTCGGAGAACAGCACCGGCTTGCCGATGTGCACCGTTTCGCCATCCACCTGCGCCTGGACGCCACGTCCGGTGATGCTCTTCACATCGGACGCGCTCAGAGGTTGCTGCCGATCGCCCAGGCGTTCGCGCGCGCCGGTGACGATGGCCGATGCCAGCGGGTGATCGCTGTGCTCTTCGACCGCCAGCGCCACGTGCAGCAACTCGTCCTCGGTCGCCCCTTCGGCCGCGACCGCATCGGTCAACTTTGGTTTGCCCTCGGTCAGTGTGCCGGTCTTGTCGAAGGCGATCGACGTGAGCGTGCCCAGGTTCTCAAGCGGGCCACCGCCTTTCACCAACACACCGCCGCGGGCTGCGCGCGCGACGCCGCTGAGCACCGCACTCGGCACCGAGATGGCGAGCGCACATGGGCTTGCGGCGACCAGCACCGCCATGGCCCGGTAGAAACTCGTGGCGAAGGGCTCGTCGATCACCACCCATGCGAACATCAGCAGGCCGACCAGCGCCAGCACCGCCGGCACGAAGATGCGCTCGAAGCGCTCGGTGAACTGCTGCGTCGGCGAGCGCTGCGCTTCCGCCTCGGTCACCATCTTGACGACCCGCGCCATCGTCGACTGATCGGCCTTGCGTGCCACCATGACGTCGATGGCACCGGAGCCGTTGATCGTGCCCGCGAAGACGCGGTGCTCGGCCGAGACCCGGTCGAAGTTGGCAACGGCCGCTTTCGGGTCGCCGATCGGCCGCTTGTCCACCGGCACGCTCTCGCCGGTCACCGGCGCCTGGTTGATGCTGGAGGTTCCGACCACCACGACGCCGTCGGCCGGGAGCCGTGCGTTCGGCCGCACCACCACCACATCGCCGACCTGCAGCACGTTGAGCGCGACTTCTTCCGTCCGACCGTCGCGCCGCAGCGTGGCCGTTTCCGGTGCCAGCTTGGCCAACGCCTCGATGGCGCGCCGAGCACGGCCCATCGCGTAGTGCTCCAGGGAATGGCCCAGGCTGAACAGGAACAGCAGCAAGCCACCTTCCGCCCATTGGCCGAGCGCCGCCGCACCGGCCGCCGCCACCAGCATCAAGGTGTCGATCTCGAAGCGACGTGCACGCAGGTTCTCGATCGCTTCTTTCACGGTGAACCAGCCGCCGAAGACATACGCCCCGACGTAGCAGGCCGTCGGCACCCAGGTCGGCGCGAAGGCACCACGACCGACAAGCCAACCGACCAACACCAGCGCGCCGGCCAGCAGCGCAAAGATCAGCTCCGACTTTTCGCCGAACAGTCCGCCGTGGGCGTGGTCATGGCCGGCGTGATCGCCTCCGCCTTCCGCGTGCTCGTGGCCGGCATGTTCCTGTGCAGGTCCATCAGCGGCTTTGACTTCAGGCTTTTCATGGTCATCGCCATGGCCATGGTCCTTGTGATCACCGTGATCCGCCTTGCCAGGAGCGCTGCCCTCGGCAGGGTTGTGATCGTGGTCGTGGGTATGCTTCTCGGCCACGGCTTGCGCACCTGCCCCGTGAACACGCGGTGGTTCGAGCGTCGCATGACCAGCCAGCCCGAGTGACGTGGCCACAAGGAGCAAGGTCTGCTCTGAGACCGTCGAGCGGTCGTATTCGATGCGCAATGCACCGGAGGCTGCGACATCGGCCTCCAGCACGCCCGGCACGTTGCGCAGTCCGTCTGCCGCACGCCGCGCCGCTCGGGCATGCAGCGGACCGCTAGATCGAAACACGAGGTGCGCATAGCGCACCCCGAGCTGCGCGCCGACCGATTGCACCAGTTCGCGCACACGGCCCAGCGTGATCTCGTTGGGGTTGTAATGGACGCACAGTTGGGGCGACTCGCCGTCCCCGCCAACGATGTGCGCTTCCTCGATGCCGGGGCGGCCGGACAATGCGTCCGTCAAGCGCGCCACGCACCGATCTTCGGCATCGTCGACCCCGCTCAGCACCAATGGCAGGTCGAGACGGAGCTTTTCTGGAGCACTCATGGTGAACGCCTCACTTTGTTGATGAAGGCGGCTTCGGGCCGGCCCCGGCGCCTTTCGGCGGGGTATGTCCTGGGCGCGATGGCTTCTTCCGCAAGCGTTGCCGAAGCTGCTCTGCGTACTTCATCGGCGGTGGCGGTGGTGGCTTTCTGGGCTTCAGCCAGGGACGCAGAAGCCGGTACACCAGGTACGCCGCCGCGCCCACCGCGATGAAGCCCAACCAGATCCAGAAAATCGACCACGCGACCGGCCCATGCATCGGTTCGGTGAACATGAAAGCCTCCTGCAACGATCATCGGACGGAGCGAGGACGAAGCGCCTGTCCCCACGGGCGTCATCGAGCCCATCAGCCGACCCTGATCGCTTTTGCGATGTCGATCACGTAGACCCAGCCGGCCGTCACTTGCCCGGTGCGCGCAACGCGGCTGATGACCTCGACCAACTGGTCCGCATACTCGTCGCTGCAGTGCATCTCCAGCTTGTATTCATTGACGACCTCCTCGCCCAGCTCCACCGAATAGCGCTTCTCGGCATTGTCGAGCGGCACCAGCGATCCCTTGACCATGTAGACCGTCAGGTTGTGGTCGCCGTTACCGCCCGCACTCCACACCGACGACGCCTTCAGCGCGGCGATGACGTCGGCAATGCGGTTGCTATGGACGTACGCTTTGATTTCCTTCATGTC
>Ga0073925_1000114_pt1 | contig 19291 bp, 16 predicted proteins | sample GWRWT4_21May14_FD_70952 | JGI IMG/M metagenome (GOLD analysis project Ga0073925, IMG submission 70952) | Sand microcosm microbial communities from a hyporheic zone in Columbia River, Washington, USA - GW-RW T4_21-May-14 | ecosystem: Engineered > Artificial ecosystem > Sand microcosm >...
CCAGCTCGTGCCGTCGCGCTTGTGCTGATCGTCCTTGACCATCGCCAGCGTCGTCGCGGCCTGGTCCGGGCCCATGATCGCGGCGCGGCCGTTGGGCCACATGATCAGCGCATTCGGCTTGAACGGGCGACCGCACATCGCCAGGTAGCCCGCTCCGTACGAGCCGCCGATGATCAGCGTGTACTTGGGCACGTTGGCGCAGGTCATCGCCGTGATCATCTTCGCGCCGTGCTTGGCGATGCCGGCCTCCTCGGCCTCGCGGCCGACCATGAAGCCGTTGATGTCGGCCATGAACAGCAGCGGGATGTCGCGCTTGCAGCACAGGTCGATGAACTGCGTCGCCTTCATCGCGCTCTCGGAGAACAGCACACCGTTGTTGCACAGGATGCCGACGTCGAAGCCCTTGATGCGGGCGAAGCCGGTGATCAGCGTGTCGCCGTAGTCGGGCTTGAATTCGTGCAGGTCGCTGCCGTCGATCAGGCGCAACACGATCTCGCGGTTGTTCGTGGGTATGCGCGGGTCGGCGCTGATGATGGCGTTGATCTCGACCGGCGGGTGCAGCGGCTCGATGGCCTCGGCCACGTCGCGGCGCTGGGCGGGGATGTCGCCGAGGTGGGCGACGATATCGCGCAGGATCGCCATCGCATGCGCGTCGCTCTCGGCCAGCCGGTCGGTGTTGCCGTCCTGGCGGTTCGCGCGCTCGGCATCGGCACCGGAGGGCATCGCCGCATCACCGATCGCCAGGGCACCCTGATCCCGCACGATCACCACCTCGTCGCACACGGCCGCCACGAACGCGCCCGCGTCGGCGGCCGGGCCGTGCACACTGGCGATCTGCGCGATGCCCTCGCGCGACATGCGCATCTGGTTGTACAGGATCGAACCGAACTGGCCGTCGTCGGCGAACACGCCGGGCTTGGCGCCGCGCTCCGCCACACCCGGGCGCCCGCCCGACTGCACCAGGGTCAGGCAGGGCAGCCGGTGCATCCACGCAAAGCGCTGGGCGCGCACGTGCTTCTTGCAGGTCGTGGCGGTGTAGGTGCCGTCGTGCACGGCGGCGTCGTTGGCGATCACCATGCAGGGCCGGCCGGCGACCATGCCGATGCCGGTGACGATGCCGGCGCCCGGCGCGTCGTCGCCGTAGAGCCCTTCGCCGGCCAGCTGGCAGAGTTCGAGAAAGGGCGAGCCCGGGTCGAGCAGCGCGCCGACGCGTTCGCGCACCAGCAACTGCCCGCCGTCTCGCAAGGCCGCGCGCGCGGCATCGGACCCCGCCGCCACGGCCGCAGCGCGGCGCGCGCGCAGGTCGACGACCCGGGCTTCGTAGAACCCGCGGTTGGCGCGCAACTCATCGGGGCTGGCGGTGAGGGCTGACTTGATGACGCTCATCGCGTGCTGCCGCCAGCCCGGGCCCGTTTTTCTGCCGGCTGGCCCTTGGGGGTCGTTGATTTCATCAGGGTGCTGTGAATTAGTTGCAGGGGTCGGCTCAAGGCGGCTAAGATAACAAACATTCGTTAGGTTGCCAATCCTCCCAAGCCATGAATTCGATCCGATCCGAACTGGCCGTCGATACCTCGGCGTTCGAGCGTCAGCGCGACGCCTACCTGTCGTTCTCGGCCGCGCTGCAAGTCCGGCGCGACGAGGCCACGCTGGGCGGCAGCGAAAAGGCACGCAAGCTCCACAAGAGCCGCGGCCAGATGCTGCCGCGCGAGCGCATCACCGCGCTGCTCGACCCGGGATCGCCCTTCCTCGAGATCGGCCACCTCGCCGGTGCCGACCTGTACGAGGGCGTGCCGCCGGGGGCGACAATCATTACCGGCGTCGGCCAGGTCTGCGGTCGGGCCTGCATGCTGATCGTCAACGACGCCACCGTGAAGGGCGGCACGATGTTCGGCATGACGACCAAGCGCCACACGCGTGCGCAGTTGTTCGCCTGGCAGCACCGCCTGCCCTGCATCACGATGGTCCAGTCCGGTGGCGGGTTCCTGCCCGACCTCGAGAACATCTTTCCCGACGACGGGCAGGCCGGTTCGATCATGTACAACCAGGTCAAGATGTCGTCGGAGGGCATCGCGCAGATCGCGCTGGTGCACGGGCCGTCAACCGCCGGCGGCGCCTACATCCCGTCGCTGTGCGACGAGGTCGTGATCATTCGCAACCAGGGCGCGATGTTCCTCGGCAGCCCGCAACTCGTCTTCGCCGCCACCGGCGAAGTCGTCGACATCGAGCCACTGGGCGGGGCCGAGATGCACAGCCGGCTCAGCGGCGTCACCGACCACATGGCCGAAGACGACGCGCACGCCTTGAAGATCACACGCGAGATCATCGCCCACCTGGGCGAACCGCCGCGCCTGCGCTGGACGCCGGCTGCGGCCGAGCCGCCGGCGTACGACCCGCAGCAACTCACCGGGCTGGCACGCGTCGGCGACAAGGACAGCGTGGACTGCCGCGAGATCATCGCCCGCCTGGTCGACGCCAGCCGCTTCCAGGAATTCAAGCAGTTGCATGGCGAGACGCTGGTGTGCGGCTTCGCGCGGCTCGAGGGTTTCGAGATCGGCATCCTGGCCAACAACGGCGAGCTGACCTCGCAGGCCAGTGCCAAGGGCGCGCACTTCATCGAGCTGTGCTGCCAGCGCGACATCCCGCTGCTGTTCCTGGTCGATTCGCCGGGATTCGCCGACAGCAACCAGGCCGACCAGCGTGGCATCGGCAAGCACGGCGCCAAGCTGCTCAATGCGGTGGCGAACGCCGACGTGCCCAAGTTCACGCTGATCATCGGCCAGGCGTATGGCGCTGCCTACTACGCGATGTGCGGCCGCGCCTTCAAGCCGAACGCGCTGATGATGTGGCCCAACGCGCGCGCCGCCGCGTCGCGCGAGGCTGGCGACGACGTCGCCGGGGCGCTGAACTGGGCCCGCCATCTCTGGTGCGACATGGTCATCGGGCCCACCGAGACGCGCCCGGTGCTCGCCCAACTGCTGGACCTCGCAGGCCGCACTCCGGCCAAGCCCACCGAGTTCGCCGTCTTCCGGATGTAGCGGCGCGTCAGACGAACGCACCGGCAGAGTCACGCCGCCCCCGCGCGCCGAGGAACTCGATCATCAGGCGGTTCACTTCGTCTGGCGCCTCGAACGCCACCCAGTGGCTCGCGCCCGGCACGATGCGGCAGGCGATGCGCGGCGCCGTGGCTTCGAGGTACGCGGCGCGCGACGCGGCATCGGGCTGCGGCAGCGGATCCTTCTCGGGCAGGATCGCCAACACCGGGCAGCGCGTCTGGCGCAGGCTCGGACCCAGCGTGTCGCGGTAGCCGAGAAAGCGCGACCTGAACCGGGTCAGCGCGTGGTTGCGGCGCTGCATCGCGACGATCAGGTCGTCAATGCGCGCCGGGTCGCCGACCATCATCATTTCGAGGTTGCGGCGGTGCACGGCATTGGCTTCGGCGTCGCTGGCGCCGGCCGGCACGGGCCGCAACGGCGGCCGCGACCAGCTGCCCGGCGGGAAACCGCCCGGCGCCAGCAGGCAGATGCCGGCCACGCGCTCGGGCAGGCGCGCGGCGAGCCACGCGGTCATCACGCCGCCGTACGAGAAGCCGGCCACGCGGAACGGTTCGCCGACCGGCACCAGGCCACCGACGACGCCCGCGAGCAAATACTCGCCGTAGGCATCGAGATCGGCATCGTCCGGCACGTCGAGCGACTCACCCATGCCCGGCAGGTCGGGCAGCACCAGGCGGAACTGCTGCGACAAGGCCTCGATGTTGCGCACCCAGTGTGTCCATGAGCCGGTGCCGCCATGCAGCAGCATCAGCGTCGGGCCACTGCCGACGCAGCGCGCCACCACGCCGGCAACGCTGATCGTCTCGAACTGCAGCCCGGGAAACAGGCCCTGCGGCGTGATGTCGGGCAGGGCACTCACAGCGTGGCCTCGGTGCCGAGGATGTTGGTCACCTGGCTGGACAGCACGCCACCGTTGCCGTGGCACAGCGCCAGCGTGGCCCCCGCCACCTGGCGTGCGCCAGCCTCGCCGCGCAGTTGCCGCACGGCTTCCACGAGCGTGAACATGCCGTACATGCCGGGGTGCACGCACGACAGGCCGCCGCCGTTGGTGTTGACCGGCAGCGCCCCGCCGGGCGAGATGGCGCCGCTGGCGACGAAGGCCCCGCCCTCGCCCTTCTTGCAAAAGCCCAGGTCCTCGAGGAACAGAATGGTGTTGATCGTGAAGGCGTCGTAGAGCTCGACCACGTCGATGTCGCGCGGGGTCAGGCGCGCCATCTCGAAGGCGCGCCGGCCGGAGTCGATCGCCGCGGTCTGCGTCAGATCGGGCATCGCGACGATGTTCATGTGCGTCGTGGCCGCCGCCGCACCCAGCAGGTAGACCGGCTTCATCGGCAGGTGGCGTGCGCGCGCCGCGGTCGTCATCACCAGCGCCGCACCGCCGTCGGTGACGAGGCAGCAGTCGCGCACCGTCAACGGGCTCGACACCATGCGCGACGCCAGCACGTCGGCCACGCTCAGCGGCCCGCGCATGAAAGCCTCGGGGTTCAGGTTGGCCCAGGCACGCGCCGCCACCGCGACCGCCGCGAGCTGCTCGCGCGTGGTGCCGTACTCGTGCATGTGGCGCGAGGCGGCGAGCGCGTACGAGGTGGCCGGGAAGATCGGCGCATACGGTGCTTCGTAGGCGAAGGGCTTGACCGACGAAATCAGCTTGCCCGCCGCGGTGCGCTGGTTGCTACCGTAGAAGATCAGCGCGGTCTCGCACAGCCCTTCCTTCAGCGCCATCGCCGCGATCAGCGTGTACGACAGGAAGGTCGAACCGCCGGTGCGGTTGTTGTCGGTGAACTTCGGCTGCACGCCCAGCATCTCGGCAATCAGCAGCGCCGACAGCGGGTTGGCATTGCCCGGCAGTGAGCCGAACACGGCGTCAACGTGGCACGTGGTCAACCCGGCTTCGGCCAGCGCCTTGACGCTGGCTTCGACCGCGATCTCCTCGGAACTGCGGCCCGGCGCTTCGCCGAGGCCGGCCAGTGCCGCGCCGACGATCGCGGCGCTGCCACGGATGCCGCCGCTCATGCCGCCACCCCGACCGGAACGGCATCGAACACCACGCAGGGCTCGCTGCCTGCTCCGGTGGCGACGCGGGCCTGAACCGCCAGGCCGATGCACACGGCGTCGTTCGGCACGCCATCGACGCGACTCATGACGCGCGGGCCTTCGGCCAGATCGACCAGCACCACGTTGTACGGCCCGCCCTTTTCGGCGCTGCGGTTGACGATGCTCAGCGCGTAAACCACGCCGCGACCACTCGCCGGCACCCACTCGAGCGCGACGCTGCCGCAGTGGTTGCAGGCCAGGCGTGGATAGAACACATGCCGGCCGCAGCCGCGGCAGTGCTGGATCCTGAACTCGCCCGTGGCGAGGTACTGCGCACAGACCGCATCCGGGCCCAGGCCCTGGGTCCAGCTCGGGGTTGCCGTGGTGTCGCTCATCGGGTGATCCTTCAGTGTCATCTTCGATGGGTGTTCGCGCTGGCGCGTGGCGGGCAGGGGGCGCCAGGCTCAGCCCGGCAGCTCCAACACGCCCTTGGCCAGGATGTTGCGCTGGATCTCGTTGCTGCCGCCGTAGATGCTGGCCGGCCGCGCCGAGAAGAACACGTTGGCCGGGTGCAGCGCACCGCCGGGCAGGGCCAGGGCCTCGTCCGCGACGCCGCCCTCGCCCGCCGCCTCGAGCATCAGGTCGGCGACGCGCTGCTGGGTTTCGGTGACCCAGATCTTCAGCATCGACACCTCCGGACCGAGCTCGCGCCCGCGCCGCAGCACATCGACGCAGCGCACGAACAGGGCGTCCAGGTCGTCCACGTCCAGCCGCAATTCGTCGTAACGCGCGCGCCAGGCGCCATCGTCGAACAAGCCGTTCGCCTGCGCCAACTCGCGCAGGCGCGCGAGCGGCGCGCGCGCGCCGCGCGGGTTGCCGATCATGATGCGCTCGGAGCCGAGCAGCGACTTGGCCATCGTCCAGCCCTGGTTCAACCCGCCCACCAGGTTGGCACGCGGCACGCGCACGTTGTCGAAGAACACCTCGCAGAACTCGGCACCACCGCTCAGGTTGCGGATCCGCTTGACGGTGATGCCCGAAGCGCGCATGTCGGCGAGCAGGAAGCTGATGCCTTCCTGTTTCTTGGCCTGCGGGTCGGTGCGCACGAGCAGAAAGATCATGTCGGCCTCGTGCGCGAACGAGGTCCAGATCTTCTGCCCGTTGACAACGAACTCGTCGCCGTCGAGCACCGCGGTGGTCCGCACGTTGGCCAGGTCGGAGCCGGCCGACGGCTCGGAGTAGCCCTGGCACCAGCGCACCTCGCCGGCCAGGATGCGCGGCAGGATCTCGCGCTTCTGCGCCTCGGTGCCGTAGCGGATGATCAAGGGGCCCAGCATCACCACCGCCATGTTGGGCGCGATCTGGATGCCGTGGCGATCGAACTCGGACTGCAACGCCACCTGCTCGTAGGCGCCCAGCCCCATGCCGCCGTGCTCCGGGGGCCAGTTCGGCGCGGCCCAGCCCTGCGCATCCAGCCTGGCATGCCAGGCTTGGGTGTCTTTCAGGCTCATCCGGCTGGACGGAAAGCGCCACTCGGGCGGAAAGTTCTGCGCGATCCAGCGACGCAACGCATCGCGCCGGATCGGCCGTTCGCCCTCGACGATGAACTCGGGCGCCGCATCGTCGTCGCGGTCGGCCGGGGTCAGGTCGGCGTAGCGGCGCCGGTGCCAGGTGGCCATGCCCAGCCAGGCCGCACCGAACATCGCCTTTTTCAGGTACAGGCCGATGTCGCATTCGTCGGTGTAGCCGATGCCACCGTGCAGCTGGATGCAGCCCTTGGTGACCTCGAGCGCCGCGGCCGAAGCGCGCGCCTTGGCCTGGCTGGCGGCCGCGGCCAGACGCCGCGCATCGGTGGCATCGAAGTCGCCGTCGCCGCCGGTCACGCTGTTGGCCAGCGCGGCCGATTGCATCACCACCGCGCGCGTCAATTCCACTTGGATCAGCAGGTTCACGGTGCGGTGCTGCAGCGCCTGGAAGCTGCCCACCGGGCGGCCGAACTGTTCACGCAGCCCGATGTACTCGACGCTGAGCTCCAGCGCCCGCCCCATCACGCCCAGCAGTTCGGCAGCAGCGGCGATGCGCGCCTGGTCGAGGGCACGCTGCAGGACCACGTCGGCACGGCCCGTCCCCGCCACCACCTGCGCCACCGACACCCGCACGCCCCGCAACTGCAGGTCGCCCCAGAAACCACCATCGACACGGGGCTGGAATTGCATGCTCAGCCCGGGCTGGCCGGACTCGACCAGCAGCAGCAGCGGCCCTCGCGGGCCGGCAGCGCAGACGATGAAAGCATCGGCGCCGTGCGCTGCTGCGACGAAACGCTTGCTGCCGTCGAGCACGAAGCCGTCGCCGCTCGGCGTGGCCCGCAGGGCCAGCGGCATGGCGGTCTGGTCGTGCTCGCGCTCCTGCCAGGCCAGTGCGAGCTGGCACTCGCCGCGGGCCAGCAACGGCAGCCAGCGCGTGCGCAGCGCTTCGTTGTCGCCATGCAGCACGGCCCATGCGGGCAGCAGCGCCCCGGCGACCAGCGGCTCGGGGGCGAGCGCGCGCCCGCATTGCTCGAGCAGCAGCACGGTTTGCGCCAGCCCGCAGGCGCTGCCGCCGTACTGTTCGGGCAGGCACAGGCCGGTCCAGCCCAGCGCCGCCATTTCGCGCCAGCGCGCGCGGTCGAAACCGGGAGCGCGACCGCGCCAGTCGCGCAGGCGCTGCCCAGCCTCGTCGGCAGAGAAGAATGCCGCCGCCGCGTCGCGCAGCATGCGCTGTTCGTCGCTCAGGTCGTCGAGTTTGGCAGCGAGGTCGATCATGAGTGGAGCGCCTTCACATCGTCAGCACGAGGCGCCCGCAGGCCTCGCGCGATTCCATCATCCGGTGGGCCTTCGCGGCGTCGGCCAGCGGCAAGCTGCCACCCACCACCGGTCTCAGCCGGCCCAGCCGCACCAGCTCGAGCAGGGTCTCGACCTCGGCCAGCGTCACGCCGTCGGTGCCGAGGAAGGACATCTCTTTCAGGATCGCATGCGCCGGGCGCAAGCTCACGGGCGCGGCATTCAGGTTGCCGACGAAGACATGGCGCGCACCCAGCGCCATGCCCTTCAGCGCCGCGGCCCAGGCCATCTGGCCGACGATGTTGAAGACCACGTCGACGCCGGCGCCGCCGGTCAGCTGGCGCGCCTGGGCGGCGAAGTCGAGATCCGGGCTGACGATGACGTCGTCGGCACCGTGCTCGATCAGGAACGCGCGCTTGGCCTCGGACGTGGTGACGGCGATCGTGCGCGCACCCAGCATGCGTGCGACCTGCACCGCATGGATGCCGACGCCGCCGCTGGCGCCGGTGATCAGCACCGCTTCGCCCGGCTGCACCGCTGCCACCTTCTGCAGACCGTGGTAGGCCGTGCCCAGCGCGCAGGGCACGACGGCGGCCTGCGCGAAGCTCACGCCCGCCGGGATGCGCACCAGCGCACTCGCCGGCACCGCCACGTACTCGGCGTACCCCCCCGGCACCGCTTCGCCGAACAGGCCGGTGCCGTTCTCGCACAGGTGGTCGCGGGCGCGCACGCACTGGCGGCAGTGGCCGCAGTGGTCCTTCATCAGGATCGCCACGCGCTCGCCGGCTGCGAAGCCCGCGGCACGCGGCCCGAGCGCGGCGACCTCGCCGGCCATCTCGTGACCGATGATGCCCGGCAGCGCGGTGCGCGGGAAATGCCCCTGGCGTGCCATCACGTCGTGGTAGCACACGCCGCTGGCGCGCAGGCGCACCAGCACCTCGCCGTCTTTCGGCACCGGCATCGGCAGCTCGACCGCGGCGAACTGCTCGGGGCCGCCATAACCTTGAAGGACGATTGCTTGCATGCTTCACCTCGGGTGGCTTGCCGCTGGCGCTCGGCGCGCGTCTGTGGCATTGTTTTATTCTAACAAACGGCCGTTTGATTTATTATCAACCCCACATTCCCCAGACCCTCGACAGGAACCCGCATCATGTTCAACGGCAAAGCACTCGACAACAAGGTCGCCATCGTCACCGGTGCCGGCCAGGGCATCGGCGCCGCGGTGGCGCGCGCCTATGGCGCCCAGGGCGCCAGGGTGGCCGTGATCGACTGGAACCTGGAGACCGCCGAGCCGGTGGCGCAGGCGATCCGAAGCGCGGGCGGCCAGGCGGTCGCGCTGAAATGCGACGTGTCGGACCGCGCCGGCGTGGACGCGATGGTCGCTGCGACGGTGGCCGAGTTCGGCCCTGTCGACGTGCTCGCCAACAACGCCGGCATCACGCGCACCGCGATGCTGCACAAGATGACGCCGCACCAGTGGGACCAGGTGCTGGCGGTGCACCTGACCGGCAGCTTCAACTGCCTGCAGGCGGTGGTCGGCGGCATGATGGAGCGCAAGCGCGGCTGGGTCATCAACACGATCTCCACCGCCGGCATCCTGGGTACGATCGGCCAGATCAACTACGGCTCGGCCAAGGCCGGCCTGATCGGCTTCACCAAGTCGGCGGCGCGCGAACTGGCACGCTACAACATCGTCGTCAACTGCGTCGCGCCGGGCGCGGCCACGCCGATGACCGAGACCATCCGCACCGACGAGCGCTTCGCGGCACGCACGCTCGAGCGCATTCCGCTCGGGCGCTGGGCCGAGCCGGAAGAGATCGCGCCGGTGTGGGTGTTCCTGGCCTCCGAAGGCGCGAGCTACGTCACCGGCCAGCTCATCGGTGCCGACGGCGGCATGTCGATCCACTGATGCCGGCCATGAGCAGCCCCGCCGAGGCCCCGCGCGCATCGCTGAACCCGCTGTTCCACCCGCGCGCGATCGCGGTCTACGGCGCCTCGTCGGACCCGACCAAGATCGGCGGGCGCCCGCTCGACTTTCTGAAGAACAGCGGCTTCGACGGGCCGCTCTACCCGATCAACCCGAAGGCGCCGCAGATCCAGGGGCTGGCGTCTTTCGCCAGCGTGTCGGCAGTGCCGGGCCCTATCGACTTGGCGATCGTCGCGGTGCCGGCACCGGCCGTGCTGGCCGCACTCGAAGACTGCGCCGCCAAGGGCGTCGGCGCCGCTGTGGTGCTGAGTGCGGGCTTTGCCGAGGTCGGCGGTCAGGGCGCCAAATGGCAGCTCGGCATCAGCGCGCTCGCGCGCCGCACCGGCATGCGCGTGGTCGGCCCGAATTGTATGGGCGTGATCAACGTCAGGCGCCGCCTCCTCGGCACCTTCACGCCCAGCGCCGCCGGCTTCGGCCTGGTGCCGGGGTGCATCAGCCTGGTCAGCCAGAGCGGTGCGTTCGGCGGCTACTGCCTGTCGCTGATCCGCCAGCGCGCGCTCGGCCTGAACCTGTGGATCACCACCGGCAACCAGAGCGACGTCGACTTCGCCGACTGCGTCAGCCATTTCGCGCAGGACGAGGGCACGCAGGTCATCGTCGGCTACATCGAGGCCGCCACCGACAAGGGTCGGCTGATCGCCGCGCTCGAGCTGGCGCGCCGCAACGGCAAGCGCATCGTCGTGATGAAGGTCGGCAGCTCGGAAGCAGGCGCGCAGGCGGCGGCATCGCACACCGCGTCGCTGGCCGGCTCGGACCAGGTCTACGACGGCCTGTTCAAGCAGTACGGCGTGTACCGCGCGCGCAGCATCGACGAACTCTTCGACGTCGCCTATGCCTGTTCGCTGTCGACGCCGACACCGCAGGGCCGCCGGCTGGGGCTGCTGACCGTGTCGGGCGGCGTCGGCGCGCTGATGGCCGACGTCGCCGCGGAGTGCGGGCTCGATGTCGCACCGATGCCCGAGGACGCGCAGCGCCGGCTAAAGGAGATCCTGCCGTTCTGCGGCCCGCGCAACCCGGTCGACATGACGGCCCAGCTCGTCAACGATCTGACGCTGTTCGAGAAGAACTTCGTGCTCATGCTCGAGGAAGGCGGCTACGACCTGATCGTCGCCTTCCTGTCCAGCGTCGGCCAGGTGTTCGATCTGAGCAGCGCGCTGCTGGTGCAGTTGCAGAAGGTGCTGGCACGCTTCCCCGACCGCACCGTGATCATGTCGATGCTGGCGTCGCCCGAGGTGCGCAAGGTCTACGAAGCCGCCGGCGTGATGCTGTTCGACGAGCCAACGCGTGCGGTGCGCGCCGCGAGTGCGTTGGTGTACTTCGCGCAGGAGGCCAAGCGCGCCCTGTCGCGCCCCGCCCTGCCGCTTCTGCCGGCCGCGGCCCTGGCGCCGCCGGCGCGCGCCGTCAACGAGGTCGAAGCCAAGGCGGTGCTGGGCAGCGCGGGCATCCCGGTGGTGCGAGAACTCGTGGCCGCGACCGAAGCCGATGCCGTGCGCTGCGCCGCCGAACTCGGCTACCCGGTGGTGCTGAAGATCGCCTCGGCCGACATCGCGCACAAGAGCGAAATCGGCGGCGTACTGATCGGCCTGCAGGACGAGGCCCAGGTGCGTGAAGGCTTCCGCACGCTGATGCAGCGCGCCGGGACACACGCACCGCAGGCCCGGCTCGACGGCGTGGTCGTTGCGCGCCTGGCAGGCAGGGGCGTGGAGACGATCCTGGGGGTGGTGCGCGACCCGGTGTTCGGCGCGGTCGTGATGTTCGGCCTGGGCGGCGTGTTCGTCGAAGCCTTCAAGGACGTGGCCTTCCGCGTCGCGCCTTTTGGCACGGACGAAGCGCGCGCGATGATCAACGAAGTCAAGGGCCGCGTCCTGCTGACCGGACTGCGCGGGCAGCCGCCCTCCGACGAAAACGCGCTGGCCGATGCGATCGCCGCGCTGTCGGTCTACGCCGCGCGGCACGAGGCCGACATCGAGAGCATCGACATCAACCCCTTCGTCGTGCTGCCGCAAGGCCAGGGCGGGCTCGCCCTGGATGCGTTGATCGTGCCGCGCGCGCAGGGCTGACGCGTCAGACCAGGTCGTCGACCCGCCCGCGGCGCATCATCAGCTTCTCGCTGAACTCGAACACCTGCTGGGCGCGCTGGTTGAACACGCGCACCCGGCCGCTCATCACGCCGCGCTTGCCGTCCGACAGGTTCTTCTTGCCCTCGATCGTGATCTCGGCGCGCAGCGTGTCGCCCGGCCGCACCGGCACCGTGAACTTGAAATCGGTCAGCTCGAGCGCGGCGATCGTCGCCGGGCCGAGGATCTCCTCCATCATCCCGGCAGCGATGCTGGCGGTCAGCAGGCCGGGGCAGATGCGTCCGCCGAAATCGGTGTGCTTCTTGGCGAACTCCTCGTTGATGAAGATCGGCAGCTTCAGGCCGGCCAGGCAGGTGAAGTTGACGATGTCGGTCTCGGTCACGGTGCGGCCGTAACTCTTGAAGACATCGCCGGGGTTCAGATCGTCGAGCGAGCGGTTGGACATGGCATGCGCCTCGGTTGGGGTTGCGCCGGAGTGGCCAAACTAACAGTTGGCAGGATACTCTACCCGGTGCATGATGCGGGCGGCCCTCGGTGCCGCGCTTCCCCGGTATTTCCCATGTTGTTCCTCAACCCCGACTTCGAACTCCCCAGCATCGGCGCAACGACCGCGGCCCTGCGCTGCGCCGTGCGCGAATTCATTGCCGACGAACGGGCCGGCGGCGGTTTCACGCCCCGGTGCGACTCGTGGACCGAGGGGCTGGCCCCGGATTTCAGCCGCCGCCTCGGCGCGCGCGGCTGGATCGGCTACCACTGGCCCACGCAGTACGGCGGCCGCGGCGGCAGCGCCTTCGACACACTGACGATCAACGAGGAGTTGCTCGCCGCCGGGGCCCCGGTCGGCGCGCACTGGATCGCGGCGCGCCAGAGCGCGCCGCTGCTGATGCGCTTCGGCAGCGAGGCGCAGCGCCAGGAATTCCTGCCGCGCATCGCCGCCGGCACGACCTATTTCGCGATCGGCATGAGCGAGCCCGATGTCGGCTCCGACCTGGCCTCGGTGCGCAGCCGCGCCGAACGTGTCGGCAACGCCTGGGTATTGAACGGCCGCAAGGTCTGGACCAGTGGCGCCCACCTGTGCCACTACGCGATCGTGCTGTGCCGCACCGCGCCGGCCGATCCGAAGGCGCGCCACGCCGGCCTGAGCCAGCTGGTCGTCGACCTGCACGCCAAGGGCGTGACGATCCGCCCGATCCGCATGCTCGACGGCAGCCACCACTTCAACGAGGTCGTCTTCGACCATGTCGAGGTGCCCGACGAACGCCTGGTCGGTGCCCCCGGCGACGGCTGGAAGCAGGTGACCAGCGAGCTCGCCTACGAGCGCAGCGGGCCTGAGCGCTTCCTCAGCACAATGCCTTTGCTCGAGCGCTGCCTCGAGCTCGTCGTGGCCGGCCCGCCCGCCGTCGGCGACATCGCGGCGGGCCGGATGCTCGCGCGCCTGATGACGCTGCGCAACATGAGCCTCGGGGTGTGGGGTGCGCTCGGCCAAGGCCAGTCGCCGGTGATCGAGGCGGCGATGGTCAAGGACCTGGGCACGAACTTCGAGCGCGACTCGATCGAGATCGTGCGCGAGGCGATGGTGGCCGACGCGCGTGTCGCCGGTGACGAAGCACTCGCACAGCTGATGGCCGACGCGCTGCCGCTGTCGCCGACCTACAACCTGCGCGGCGGGACCAACGAAGTGCTGCGCAACATGATCGCGAAGAACCTGCAAGGAAAATGAGCGACCTCGCCCGCCCCCTGGCCGAAGCGGCCGAACGACTGTTCACCCAGCGCTGCGGCACCGACGTGGTCGCCAGCGCCGAAACCGGTACCTGGCCGCAGGCCTTGTGGTCGGCGGTCGAGCAGCTGACCCCCGCGCAGCTGCTCGTGCCCGAAGACCGCGGCGGCGCCGGCGGCGACTGGGCCGATGCCTGCGCGCTGCTCGAGCGCGCAGGCGAGTTCAACGTGCCGCTGCCGGTGGCCGAGACCGTGCTCGCCGGCTGGCTGCTCGACCGCGCCGGCCTGCCGGCCATGGCCGGGCCGCTGAGCTTCGCCTGCAGCACGATCGACCTGGCGGCAGCACATCGGCACGGGCGCGTCGCCATCGACGTGCGCAACGTGCCGTGGGCGGCACGCAGCGCCGGGATCGCGCTGGTCGGGCGCGGCGGCGGCGGCGAGGCCTGGCTGCTGTACCTGCCGGCAGGTGCGTATGTTGCCGCGCCCGACCGCGCACCGGCCGGCGACGCGCGCGACCATGTCTCATTGCCCGACCTCGCGCTGACCGGGCCCGGCGTGACCTGCCAGCGCCTGCAGGGGCTGCGTCATGCCGACGTGCTCGGCCGCGCCGCACTGCTGCGCGCTGCACAGATCGCCGGTGCCTGCCGCCGAGCGCTCGCGCTGACATTGGCCTACACCGGCGAGCGCGTGCAGTTCGGCCGGGCCATCGGCCAGTTCCAGGCGGTGCAGCACCAGCTGGCGCAACTCGCCGAAGAGACCGCAGCCGCGCGCGTCGCGGTCCAGGCGGCGGCGCGCACCGCCGACGGCCCCTGGTCGGTGGCGGCAATGGCGGCCGCCAAGCTGCGCGCTGGCGAGGCCGCGGGCCTGTGCGCCCGGATCGCGCACCAGCTGCACGGCGCAATGGGCGTCACCGCCGAACACCCCCTGCATCAGAGCACCCGCCGCATGCTGGCCTGGCGCGACGAGCACGGCGCCGAGGCGTACTGGGCGCGCGAACTGGTGCAGGCCTTGCGCGACGCCGGTGCGCCCGGTGCCTGGCAAGCCATCGTCGCCGCGACGAGCCGATGACGGTGCGCGGAACGAACTGAAGGCACGAACAACACCATGACACCGCTGCACGGCATCCGGGTGCTCGACCTGACCAGCTATCTGATGGGCCCGTTCGCCACGCAGATCCTCGGCGACATGGGTGCCGACGTGATCAAGGTCGAACCCGTCGAAGGCGACCTGGTGCGCGCGATCGGCCCGACGCGCAGCCCCGGCATGGGCGGCATCTTCCAGCAGAACAACCGCAACAAGCGCAGCGTCGTGCTCGACCTGAAGCAGCCCGCCGGGCGCGACGCCGTGCTCAGGCTGGCCGCGAACGCCGACATCTTCGTCTACAACGTGAGGCCGGCGGCGATGGCGCGGCTGGGCCTGTCGTACGAAGCGGTGTGCGCCGCAAATCCGGCCATCATCTACGTGGGAGCGGTCGGTTTCGGCCAGGACGGCCCCTACGCCGCGAAGCCCGCGCTCGACGATCTGATGCAGGGCATGGCGGCGATCCCGAGCCTGTTCGAGCGCGCCGGCGCCGAAGGGCCACGCTACATCCCGATGGCGATGGCCGACCGCTATTCCGGCATCTCGCTGGTCAACGCGGTGCTCGGCGCGCTGGTCCACCAGCTGCGCAGCGGCCAGGGCCAGTCGATCGAGGTGCCGATGTTCGAGTCGCTGGTCCAGGGCGTACTCGGCGACCACCTGATGGGCGCCAGCTTCGAGCCGCCGCTCGGGCCGCCAGGCTATCCGCGTCACCTGAGCCACGACCGGCGCCCGTTCCGCACCGCGGACGGTTATCTCTGCACCTTCATCATCAACGACCGCCAGTGGCGCACCGTGCTCGAGGCCATCGGCGAGCCCGAGCGCATGGCCGATCCGCGCTTCGCGACGCTGCAGTCGCGCACCGACCACTCGGCCGACGTCTATGCCTTCCTCGATGCGACCTTCCGCACCCGCAGCACGGCGCAGTGGCTGGAGCTGCTGGAAAAGGCCGACGTGCCGGCGGGCCCGCTGCACACCCTCGAATCGCTGCTCGACGACGAGCACCTGAAGGCGGTCGGCTTCTTCGAGCACCACGCGCATCCGACCGAGGGCACCGTGGTCAGCCTGCGGCCGCCGTCCCGCTGGTCGCGCACGCCGCTCGCCATTGACAGGCTGGCGCCGCTGCTGGGACAGCACAGCGGCGAGATCCTGCGAGAGGCCGGGTTCACCCCCGCCGAGATCACGGCCATGGCTGCGGCGGGCGCCACTTCGCCAGACGCCGCCGGGCGCTGAGCACACCATCATGCAGGGCAAGGTCGCATTGATCACCGGTGGCACGCGCGGCATCGGCTATGCGGTGGCGCAGGCCCTGGCACGCGAAGGCGCGCAGGTGATCGTCACCGGACGCGACGCGGCGCGCGGCGAAGAGGCCTTGAGCGGCTTGCGTGGCATCGGTACCGAGGCTGCGTTCGAGGCCGCCGAAGCCGGCGACCATGCGGCGATGGTCGGCGTCGTCGAGCGCACGGTGCAGCGCTTTGGCGGACTCGACATCCTCGTCAGCGCCGGTGCGGCCGGTGCGCTCGGCCCGACGCCGTTTGCCGATATGACGGCCGCGCAGATCGAGGCTTCGTTCAATGCGCGGCTCTACCCGCGCATCTTTCCGGTCCACGCGGCGCTGCCGGCGCTGCGAGCCCGGGGCAGCGGGACGGTGATCATGGTGACGACCGATGCGGCGCGCCATCCGACCCCTGGCGAGGCCATCATCGGTGCCACCGGCGCAGCCATTCTGCTGATGACGAAGGCTCTCGCACGCGAGTTCTCGCGCTGGAACATCCGCGTCAACGCGGTCGCGCTCACGCTGACCAGCGACACGCCAGCCTGGGACCGCATCTTCTCCAAGCCCGGCTTCGAGAACCGCCTGTTCTCGAAGGCGCTGGAGCGTTTTCCGCAGGGCCGCGCGCCGAACGCCGCCGAGGTCGCCGGCGTCGTCGCGTTCCTTGCATCGGACGCCGCGTCGCAGGTCAACGGTCAGACCGTCAGCGTCAACGGTGGCCTGTCGTTTGGCGGATGGTGAGAACGTGCGCGAGACAGCTTGCCCAACCCGGCCCTGCACGATGACCGCGGCCGCGCTGCGATCAGACGCCGCGGAACTTCGGTTCGCGCTTTTCGAGCAAGGCGGCCACACCCTCCTTCGCGTCGGCCATTTCCAGCGTGCGCGATTGCGCGAACGCCTCGAGTTCGCCGGCGCTGCGCGGGTCCCAGTTCAGGCCACGGTACAAAGAGCGCTTCATCATCCGCACCGCCACCGGCGCGCACGCAGAGATCTCAGCGGCCAACTCACGGGCCTTGGACAGGACCTGATCGGGTTCGACGGCGTGGTTGGCGATGCCCATCTCGGCCGCCTGCGTGCCCGAAAAGACACGCCCTGTGAACAGCAGCTCGGCGGCACGCGGCACGCTCGTGATGCGCGGCAGCAGGTAGCTGATCGCCATGCCGGAGTGGATGCCCAGGCGCGCGAAGTTCGCGCCGTAGCGCGCGTCGCGATTGGCGATCCGGATGTCGCACACCAGACCGAGGCCGAAGCCGCCGCCGATCGCATGGCCGTTCATCGCCGCGATCACCGGCACCTGGACCTCGAGGATCGTCAGGAACGGTCGGTAGATGCCGAACGAGGCGTCCTGCGGCTGTTCGTTGCCCCGGTCGAGGATGCCGCTGCGAAAGTCCGCACCGGAACAAAAGCTCGTGCCGTTGCCGGTGATGATGACGCAGCGGATGTCGCGGTCGGCCTTGACCCGGTCGATGACCTGCTGAAACGGCGCCAGCATCTCGGGCGACATCGCGTTGCGATGCTCGGGGCGGTTGAGGGTGATCTCGCAGACGAGATCGCGGGTGGTCACAAGGACGGCAGCTTCGGCCATGGGCTCTCCTGTTTCGAGGCCGGAGTGGCCTCATCAATTGCGGGCACTGCCGAGACGGCGGTGTCTTTGAGGCCCGCGCTGCGCCTGCAGCGCGGGCCTTTCTCACGTCGATGCTAGTGCAAAGGAGCCCTCCATGAAATCTCGCAAGTTCAGCCTCGCTCTCGTGGCCTTGTTCGCGTTCGCGCCGCTGGCCTCGGTGCAGGCGCAGGCCTGGCCGTCCAAGCCGATCCAGATGATCATTCCGCAAGGGGCGGGCGGCAGCACCGATGCGATCGCCAGACTCGTGGCGCAGTCGCTCGGCGACCGATTGGGCCAGACGATCGTCGCCGACAATCGCGCCGGTGCCGGCGGCACGCTGGGCGTCGTGGCCGCCGCGAAGGCGCCGGCCGACGGCTACTCGCTGCTCATCGGTTCGAACACGACAATGGCGGCGAACGCCTTTCTGTACGCGAACTTTCCGGTCGATCCGCTGAAGGATTTCGTTCCGCTCGCGCTCGCCGCCGACGCATCCTTTGTCTTCGTGGTATCGGCCAACTCGCCCTACAAGACGCTCAAGGAGTTCGTCTCCGCAGCCAAGGCCCAGCCCGGCAAGCTGAGCTACGGCTCCGGCACAAGTTCGGCCCAGTTGTGCACAGAACTCTTCAAGACCGCGGCGGGCATCGATCTGCTCAGGGTGCCCTACAAGTCATCGGCGCAATCGCTGACCGATCTGATGGGAGGCCAGTTGGACCTGGTGTGCGAACCGCTGTCCAGCAGTCAGCCGAACATCCGGGCCGGGCGCTTGCGCGCGTTGGCCCAGACGGGTGCCCATCGTTCGCCGCTGGCGCCCGAACTGGAGACCGCCGCCGAGGCCGGCATCAAGGGCATGGAGTACACCGCCTGGGTGGCCTTCTTCGCGCCCGCGGGGATTCCGAAGGACATCGCCGGCCGGCTCGGTCGCGAACTGCTCGCGATCCTGAAGGATCCGGGAATCGGCGTGAAGATCAAGTCCATCGGATTCGATCCGCGGCCGGCGGATGGGGACGCGCTCCACCTGCTGCATCGGGCCGAAATGTCGGCGGTGGCCGCCACCGTCAAGGCCGCGGGCATCAAGCCCGAGTGAATGCCGCGTTGCCATCTGCCGGCATTGCCAGGGAGAACCCATTGCTCGTCGAAACCTACCTGGGCCGCGTGTCGCCGCTGGAATGCGACCACCTCGGCCACATGAACGTGCAGTTCTATGTCGCGAAGGTCTCCGATGCCGCCTGGCACGTGATGACGTCGATCGGCATCACACCGGTCTTCATCCGACAGAGGCGCCAGGCGCCGGCCGCTGTGAAGCAGGAGATCGCCTACCTGAAGGAAGTGCTGGCCGGCGACCTGCTGCGCATGGAGAGCGGCGTGCTCGAAGCCAGCGAACGCAAGATCACCTTCTTTCACCGGTTGACCAAGATCGAGACCGGCCAGGTGGTGATGACGTCCAAGGTATTCACCGTCAACATGGATCTCGACGCGCGCCGCTCGGCGCCGCTGGATGCGGCCGTGCTGGCGTGCGCGCAAGCGCGTCTGCTCCCGGAAGGAACAGCATGAGCGCACCGACCTTCGTCACCGGCCGCGGCGCGATCAACCCCTGGGAGTGCGACCAGTGGGGCCACCTGAACGTGCAGTTCTACCTGGCCAAGGCCAGCGA
>Ga0073925_1000115_pt1 | contig 19129 bp, 15 predicted proteins | sample GWRWT4_21May14_FD_70952 | JGI IMG/M metagenome (GOLD analysis project Ga0073925, IMG submission 70952) | Sand microcosm microbial communities from a hyporheic zone in Columbia River, Washington, USA - GW-RW T4_21-May-14 | ecosystem: Engineered > Artificial ecosystem > Sand microcosm >...
ATGCGAGACTTCATTTCGGTGGTTCCTTTCTTTGCTTGCTAGGCACCTGGATGGTCTCATCCAGGCGAAAGGAGCCGCCACCTTCAGCTCAAGCGTTCAACAGAACTCGGGACATCGCCCTTCTGTACGAGCAGCAAGACGCTCGCTGCTGGCGCCCTCAATCAGATCCTTAAGATCAGCGGCTCCGCCGCCCCCGATGCTCCACGGATGCCTGCTTAGAGTTGCCCGCGGCGAGTCGGCCACGCTGACGAACTCGCTCTCGCTTCCGGCGTGGTCGATCTGATCAACGATGGCTCGCCACACCAGCCCCTGTGCTGGGTCTTCGGGCCTGCTCGGCTCGCCGTTGATCCCCATCACCGCGCGCACAGTGTTGGATGGTGAGCGCAAATCGTCATGCGGCGGACGGTGGCGACCCAGCAGGATAACGGTCGGCGTGCCGTGGCCTGGGATGTAGGCGCCCGAGGTGTCGATGACGTGGCTGAGGTCCAGTCGCGGCAACACGTCCTCGATCAGCTTGCTGCCGAACTCGCGCTTCATGAAGCTGTTGGCAGTGATCAGGCCGACGAAGCCGGCTTGGCCAAAGCGTTCACCGGTGACAGCCAGTTGGAAGAAGCGCTCGGTGAAAGGGCAGCCCAGCGAGTATTGGCGGTGGCAGCTCGCGTAGCGCCCGCGGTAGGCGGCGTTGAGCGCACTGTCCTTGACGACGATGTAGGGCGGGTTGCCCACCACGGCGTGGTACTGGCGGCCAAGGATCTGCTGCACCTGGGACAGGTCTTCGCTGGCGTAGGCGTGCTCCAGGCCCGTGTCGCGGTACTGGTCGTGACCCAGCAGATCTTGGGTGGCGCTCAGGCCAAAGCGCATCCCGTGCAGCAGGCTGTCGCCGATGGCCACGTGGATCACGAACGTCGGCGCGTCGGCCAGCCGCTGCACGCCAGCCACCTTCAACGCAGCCACCAGCAAACGGAATCGGCTGATAGCCACAGCGAACGGGTTCAGGTCCACTCCAGCCATAGCGTCTAGCGCCTTCTGCGCGATGTCGCGCGCATTGCGCCCGGGCTCGTTGCGCTGCCACTCGTCCACCAGCCGCGCAAAGCCGCCGAGCAGAAAGTGGCCCGATCCGCAGGTGGGGTCGATCATCCGCGCCTCGCGGAAGCCGAAGGCGCGGATGGCCGGTGTGAGCGTGCGGTCGAGGATGAACTCCTCGACGAACTCGGGTGTCTGCAGCAGCGCATAGCGCTTGCGGGTGGCCTCGCTCAAGTCCTGGTATAGGTCACCCAGGAAGCGGGTGTTCCAGGCCGAGTCGGTAAAGTCGCGCAGCAGCAGGCCGGTGTCGGTATCCACCTGTTGCCAGAACTGCCGCAGCGCCATTGCCGCGTCGCCGCTGATGCCGAGGCGAAAGACGGGGTTGTGCGCTTCATCGAAGAAGGTGTGCAGGCCGGGCAGCGTGCCGGCTTCGCGGAACGCGGCCAGCAGGTAGTCGCGGTCGCTCTCCAGCGGGTGGGCGCCGAAGTAGGCTTCGTGCCGATCGCGAGCCAAGGCCAAGCGGCCTGAATCCGGTGTGCCAGCCAGCCAGGGGCGATCGACGAGCTGGTTGTCCTCGATAAAGCGCAGGAACACGCAGCTCAGCAGCCAGTGCACGCTGGCCTGGGTGATGACTTGGTCGGCCCAGGTCTCGAACGTTTCGGCGCAACGCTTGGCGTCGAGCGCGGCCTGCCACTCGACGCGCAGGCTACTGTTCACGTCGGGCTGCTCGGCGATGCGCTGGCGCAGGTCTTCCTCCAGGCCCTTGAGCTGGCGCGTCAGGTCAACGAGCAGTTGTTTGGCATCAATCACGTGTCCTGCTTCCTTGGGTTCTTGTTCTTTGTGCTCATGCTTCGGTGCAGCCGATCAAGCGCTGACGCCCGCACGGTGCTGGTTCTCGATCCAAGCCTGCGGCAAGGCCAGCGTCTGCGAGTTGTGGATGTTGTTCACCAGTGGCACGGCCACTCCGTCGATGACAGGCAGGCCTTGGTGGGCCGTGGGCAGCAGCAGCCAGACGTTGGGCGCTTGCCCTGGACGGCCTGCGGCAGCTTCGATCTCAGTGATGAGTGTCATCAGGTCGTACCGGGCCAACAGGCCCGCGCTGACCATCAGCACGGGCGACACGCTTTGAATTAGCGCCGTGCGCAGGGCCGGCAGCGCGCGCTGCACCAGGCGCATCAGGTTGGTCCAGTCGCGGCTGCCCTTGTCAGCGGCATCTGCGCGCAGCACCACGTTCCAGTCCACGTTGGCTGCAGCGGCCTGTACCTTCAGCTCGGCCAGCAGCAGGGCGTCGCAGTTAATGCGGCTCAACCCGTGCGATGTGCTGAATCGCCGCATCAGCTCTGCATCTGCATAGCGGCCGAGGCGCACGGCGGTGGTCAATACCAGCAAGCCACCCTGGCGCAAACTGCGTTGCAGCCGCTCCTCGGCAGCTGCGGCCTGAGCCAACGCGCCCTCCAGTGTCAGGTCATGGTGTGTGCGCGTCGGCATGCGCACAGTGTGGGTAGTTGTGCCCGCGGTTTGCGTGCTGCCCAGCGTCGCGGAGCGATAGGCGCCGGCGCCGTCCGCTGCTGTGGCGTCCCAAGTCAGCGGCGCGCCCGCCTCGTCCAGAAGTCGATCCAGGTCTGGGCGGCCCGGCAGCGGTGTCGCCTCGGGATATCGTCCATGGACGCGGGCCTTCAGTGCAGAGGGGGTCAGCGTGGCGCCGACGAGTGCATTGATGGATGCCTTAAGCGCCTGCAAGGCAGGCATCCCGCGCGGGTAGATCTCCTGCCGACTTGAGAGTGCGGCCATGCGGGAAGCAGATGCCGCCAGGCGCAGCAGGCGGGTGGGCGGCAGCAGTGTCACTGAGTTGGCTGTATTCGCCCCTGCCGGCGGATCGATGCCCTCCAAGACACTCAGCACGCGCGTCGGCGGCAGCAGGGGCTCGGCCACGGCGCAACCATCGGCGGCGTTGCCTAACTGGCGGGCGTAGTCAGCCCAGGCGGCACCCGTGGCGATGAGCGTGACCGGCGCGTGGTCGAAAGCTTCGAAGCGCGGCTGGTCCAAATGCGATTCGGCTTCGATCGCTGCGCGTAGCACGGCGCTGGCCTGGCGCAGACGTTCGGCATCGTCTTGCTCGGCGCAGCCACGCAGCGAGAGCAGGGCGAGCGCGGCTTCGTGGACGCTCATAACCTGGCCTTGGCTGCGTAGCAGCGTTTCAAGCTGCTGGCGCAGTTCGGTAAAGGCGGTGTTGCGCAGCCAGCGCTCGCGGGCCTTGATCAGCGCGGTGGTGAGCACCGCACGGTCCACCTCGCAGGCCTGGGCAGCGTCGCCCAAGGTTGGCCAGGCGCCGGGAGTCACCGCATCGTCCAACCCCAGGAAGTGGGCCAGGGCGGCTTCCTCCGGCCGGTCGTCACCGGCGGGCCGGCGCGGCAGCAGCTGGGCGGCCAGCTCGTTGATGCTGACGGCGGCGGAAGCGTCTTCGTCGCTGTCGTGGGCGGTGCTGCGGCCTTGCGTGAGGTCGGGTCGCAGGCGGGCCAGCTCCTTGGCTTTGAGGCGAATCTCCTTGCGGACCTTGTCGCCTACGCTGCGCAGAAAGCGGAAGGTAATGCGATCAACGGCCAACAGACCGCGGGCGTTCTGAATGCCCATGCGCTCCAGAACAACCTGCGCTTCCAGGCTGTAGCCGAGTTCGGCCATGGTGCTGAAGGGCGTTGCCGCCAGCGCGATGGAGGCCATCTCGCTCTCTGCGCCGCCTTCGCTCGGGTGCACTGTCTTTCGCGCAGCAAAGATGGACCGCCAGTGGCGCAGCATCTCTTCGGCGTTGTCAAAGCGCTGGCTGAAGTTGCGCTTCAGCGCCTTGGCAAAGAAGGCCGTGAAGCCTTCGCGCGTGACGGGGTCGAACACATCGCTTTCGATGGTGGCCTCCACGTCCAGCATCTCGGGCGAGGTTTGCCCGTCGCCCCACACCGGTGGCTGGCCAACGGCCATCTCGTAGAGCGTGACGGCGACGGCAAAGCGCTCGGCGTAGAGGTCCCAGCGCGGAGGCTTGCGCAGCGACAGAAAGGGGTCTAGGTACGGGTGCGTGCCGGCGGTGATGTTGTCGGCCGGCGTGCGGCACAGCGAAAAATCAAACAGCACGAGCTGCAGCTTGCCGGTGCGGTTGCGGCTGATGCCGATGTTCTCGGGCTTGATGTCGCGGTGGGCCACGCCCTCAGCTTCGAGGTGGTTTACTGCCTCAATGAGTTCTTCGCCGAACCGCTGCAGCATGTCCAGCGACAGGCGGCCTTGCTCGCGCACCTCCTTCAGCGTCTCGGCCAGCGTCTTGTCGCCGGCTGTCTTCAGCAGTAGCGCGGTACGCCCGGCCACGCTGAGCGTGCGGCGGTGGGCCACGATGTTGTGGTGGTGCAGCTTGGACAGCACGTCGCCTTCAGCGATGAGGCGGTCGTTGTGCGCCACGTCCAGCGCGACCTTGAGGATCAGTTCCTCGTCGCTGCCGTCCTCGCGCACCAGAAGGGCGTCGCTGGACGAGCCGCGGCCCATGCGCTTGATGACAGTGAAGCCGCCTTCCAGGCGGTCGCGCTCGCGGGCGATGCTGGGATCGACGGTGGCTTCGGGGTCGGGCGTGGTCAGCTCGTCTTCAACTGCGTCCAGTTCGTCGAGGAACCCGCGGATCGTGTCGTAGCGGGCGAGAACCTCGGGGCAGGTGGACACGTGCACGAGTTCCTGCTGATGGGCGCTGCAACCGTCCATCACGTCGGACAGGTTCAGGCCCTGGCCGACGCGCAGCTTCTCCTGCAAATCGAGCACCGACTCGGCCGGCGGCTGACCACTGAACACGTGGTACGCGATGCAGCCGAGCGAGAACACGTCGAGGCTGGGGCCGTGAGCGTGGTCGGCGCGAGTGGTCTCGGGTGCCAGGTAGACCAAGCCCGGATCTTCGACATAGTCCTCGACGTGCCTGGTTCCAGTGGTGCGGTGGACCGTGTCGGGCGAAGCGGAGTCTCCGACGTTGCGTGACGCCGTCTGCCAGTTCATCAGCCGCAGCTGGAAGTTGCCGCTCTCGACGTTCTGAACGAGGATGCTCTGTGGGCCCAACGCGCGGTGGTACAGGCGCTTGGAGTGGGCGTATTTCAGCGTCTCGGCGATGTCCCGCACGAGTTGCAGGCGCTGCGTGATGGTGAGGCGCGTGCCGTGGTCACGAAGCAGGTGGTCGAGGCGGATCGCCTTGGGGTCGTGGTCGAAGACCAGCGCCGGGCCCAGGTCGGTCTCTTTGTAGTCCTTGACCTTCAGCACGCCCGGGTGGTCGATGCCTTCGAGCACCTCGAACTCGCGCCGCGCCTGGCGCACGCGTGTGGCGCGAGCTTCGGGACTTGAGGCAGTGGCCACGGTGTAGATGCGCACACGACGGTGGACCGTCTCGATCGAAACGTGCTGGGCCTCCCAGTCCTGGAAGCCTTCGCCTTCAGCCAGCAGCTTGCCGAGCCTGTAGTCGCCCACCTGGCGGTGCTTGTTAGATGGGCGGATGCCAGCTTCGTTGAGCCCCCGCGCAATGGCGCGGGCTTGCTGGGCATCGACAGTGGTGGCGCCGCGGGTGGCGATGCCATTGGCCAGCGCGCCCGCGATGCCGTCGTCATCGATCGACCCCGGCCGTCCATGCTGGAAGGTGGCGCTCTTGGCGATGCCTTCAAGCCTGCAGGCCAAGCTGCTGGACGACAGAAAGATGGCCGGCTCGACGAAGGGCAAGCGGATCTTGGCCTTTGTGATGGCCGGCTGGCGCTTGAGCAGGCTGGCCAGCCGCTTGGCCTTGCGGTTCGCCAGGATCAAGGGGTTGTCGTAGGTGTTGCTGCGGCCGTCGGTTGTCCACGTCCAGCTGTGCGCGTCGCCGGTCAGGACACCGGGTCGGCTTTTGATCTCGACGAGAAAGAGGCCTGCAGGAGACAGCACCAGGGCGTCAACCTCGCTGACCTTGCCCTCTTCGTCGATGAACTCGAAGTTGGTCCAGACGTGCCAGGGGTCGCGGTCCGGCAAGTGGCTGCGCAGCCAGTCCAGCGCCTCTCGCTCCCACGCGAAGTTGCTTTCGGCGATGACGTGCCAGCGGGTTTGGCTCAGCGTCATGGGGCACCCTTGTTGTCGTGCGACACCACTTCCAGCAACTCGCCGATGGAGCACTTGAATAGGGCGCAGAGCTGTTCGATTGCGGGAAGCTCAACCCTGGTCGCGGTCTCGCGGTACAGCGCCGTGATCGTGCTGCGGTTGAGGCCTGTGGCGCGGGCCACATCGGAGATATTGAGCTTGTCCCGACCCATCAGGGACGAGAGGTGGCAGCGGATCATGGGGTCCGTCTATGGTCGGGGTGTTGCGCAGAATAGCAAATTGCAACACAACGCACAAGCCCGTTGAAGTGGTTGCCCAATCCAAGTTCTCGGCGGGCCTCATGAGTAGTCATGGACCGGGCGCCTGTTGGCGTTCGAACACGCTGGGAATTTCCTTTAGCGTCAGTTGACTGTCTTAAACGAAGTGTCGCATAATGGCCCATGACCTCGCAAATCCCCCTTGAGCGCTTCTCGATCGACGAGTTGTCGACGCTCGCCGGGGTCACGCCACGCACGGTGCGCTACTACATCGCCGAAGGCCTGGTCGACAGGCCTGAGGGCGAGAAGCGAGGTGCCCACTACCTACGGCGGCATCTTGAACAGTTGCTTGTGATCCGTCGCTGGACGGATGCTGGCCTGAGCCTTGAGCGCGTGCGCGAGCTGATGGCCGGAGCGCCGGAGGACCCGGCACCTCGGCGTGCGGCGCCGGGTGCCGTCGAAGTCTGGAGCCGCGTGACGATGGCCGACGGACTCGAAGTCCACATCGAGCCTGGGCGTGCTGGCCTGACACCCGAACAGGTACGCGCTCTCGTTCGCGGCATCACGGCCCTGTATCGCCAGGTCCGCTCGCCAGATGCATCCGAATCGGCCACTGGCGCGGTCAACACCTCATCCACCTTCAGGGAGAACAACGATGAATGACGAGCGGACTCAATTCGCGCTGACTTGCCGAGACGGCGACGCCCCGGCTCCTGTGCTGGTGGGCGTGCAAGCTGAAGGTCGATTGGACGCCGTTCTATTCGTGCTGACGCTGCGTCAGACCTACCGGAACACGAGCGATCGGGTGCTGGAAGTCATCTACACGTTTCCGCTCCCCTTCCAGGCCGTGCTGCTTGGCTTCGCATCGGAGCTGAACGGCGAGCGACAAGAAGGTGTGGTCGTGGCCAAGCGCGAAGCCGAACGGCAATACGAAGAGTCGCTCGAGGAAGGCGACGCACCGGTGATGCTCGAGGCGCACGCCGACGGCCTGCACACCGCGAACATCGGCAACCTCAAGCCTGGCGATGAGATCGTCCTCGAGTGCCGCTTCGTGCAGCTGCTCAGCTTCGAGCAAGGAAGGTTGCGGGTCTCGATCCCGACCACTATCGCCCCGCGCTATGGACGTCCCGAAGAGGCCGGCCTGCAGCCCCAACAGGTGCCACTAACCAGCCTTGACGCTGAGTACCGTCTGAAGCTGTCGATCGCGATCGGCCAGGCGCTGACCGGCTCCAGAGCAGAGTGCCCGACCCATCGCTTCGAAACCACCGAAGCCGTTGACGGCTCGCTCCGCCTGGACCTCGCACCCACGGCGAGGCTGGATCGAGATGTCGTGGTGATCGTGACGCCGCGCGAGCCGCGGCCGTCGCTTCTTGTGCGGGCCACCGACGCCGCCAACCCGTCCGCGCCCATCGTAGTGATGGCCGCGCTACAGCCGCCGCTGGGCGTGCCGCGCGCGCGCATCGGGTTGAAGCTGCTGGTCGACTGCTCTGGTTCGATGAACGGAGACAGCATCGCCTCCGCTCGTGCAGCACTTCATGGCGTCATCAACGGACTGGGCGAACAGGATCGGCTCTGCATGAGCCGCTTCGGTTCTACGGTCGACCACGTGGTCGAGCCGACCGCAGGCAAGCCGCAGGCGCTTCGGCACATCCGCTCGGTGATCGACACCATGCAGGCGGACCTCGGCGGAACCGAGATGGAAGGCGCCCTTGCGGCAGCCTTTGGTCTATCGGTGCTTGAAGAGGAGGAAGGTGGAGATGTCCTGATCATCACTGACGGCGAGATCTGGCAGGCAGACGAGATGGTCGCTGCAGCACGTTCCAGTGGTCATCGCGTCTTTGCGATTGGCGTGGGCTCTGCGCCGGCCGAGGGTGTCCTGCGTACGCTGGCGGAGGCCACGGGTGGTGCCTGCGAGTTCGCGACGCCGGGCGAGGCGCTGGAGGCTGCGGCGCTTCGAATGCTGAGCCGAATCCGCCAGCCGCAGTTCACCCGCGCGCGTGTCGATTGGGGCAAGGCCCCGGTTTGGACCAGCGGACCCACCCACGGCCTGTTCGGAGGCGACACGGTGATCGCTCTCGCGGGCTTCAGCGAGGCGATCGACGGTGGGGCTGTGCGGCTCCTCGCGGAGGATGCAAATGGCAAGACAGTTGAGCTTGCGCGTGGCGAGGCAGACGCTCCGTGCCCGGGAGATTCACTGTCCAGGGTCGCCGCGGCCCGCCGACTGAGCGCGAGTACCGAGTCCGATGCGCTGGCCCTGGCCGTGCAGTACCAGCTCATGTCAAAGCAGACCAACTGCATCCTGGTGCACCAGCGCGCAGCGGCCGACAAGACGACCGAGCAGGCGGAACTGCACCGCGTCAGCTCGATGGTGGCCGCCGGCTGGGGTGGAATCGGCACGGTGCGGGAAAGCGCTGCGAGCTACAGCCTTGAGACCCGGGCCATGTTCTCGCGAGCCATGCCGAGTGCTGCATCGGCCGACATCCACTTCAGTCTTGCGGACGACGCCTTCGAGATCCCGGCGTTCCTTCGCAAGCAGGATGATGCCCAAGTGATGTCGTCGCTCGAGGCAATGGCGCGCAGGGTCGAGGACCAGCTCGACAACGGCGGGCGCCTTGATGGCCTGGCCGCCAGTGTGGAAGGTATGGCGCTGCACGACGATGCGACGAGGGCACTCGAAGAGGCGGTGGCCTTGGGACTGACTCTCGAACAGGCTTGGTTGGTCCTCGCAAGCTGGGTCAATGCGCGTTCGAACGGCTTGGCCGATGCTGCCTTGGCGGCACGTTTGCGGCCATTGGTCGATGCGCTTGATGCCCAGGTGGTCTCGGCCGCCACCAAGGTGATGGAGCGGATCCTCGGTGGCTATCCGGTGGACGGCTGGACGATGTCGCGGGTGCAGCGCCTGCGGCGCGCGCTTGGGCGCATGGGAACCTGAGAGGAAAGAGATCCGCTCGCGCCATGTCGGCCGAGCGCCCGATGCCGAGCCGCGGCTGCTTCGTGGTTCACTGCAGCACCGAGAAGTCAGGAAGTCCCGTGAGCGAGTCCATCCAACCCAATGTGCCCTTCATCTGGCCGGAGCCGCGAGTCAGCGCGGGCGTCGTGGCACCCTATGCGTCGCTGCCCTTCGACGAGGTGGCCCGCTCGTCGGTGAGCATCTTTGGCGTTGCAAGCGCCATCGATCGACAGGCCGTCGAGTGGATGGAAGCCTACTTGGCTGACAGCGCGGGCGAGACACGATTGCGCCTGGTGGTCAGCATTCAGCCGACCTGCCGAACAACCGAGGCGGACTTGCTGGAGCTGGTGCGCCTGGCAGAGCGCTACGCCGGGCGCGCGGCGTTCCGTGTCTACCCGGAACGGTCGTTGCGCGACCGGTCTTCGAATCTGCTGTGCTTCTCGGCACGCGACGCCAGCGCGGTGGTCGTCCTCGGGCCAGCGGAGAACCTGGGCCTTGGTCCGACCTCGCCTTCGCAGGCCAACATCGTCACCTCCGTGTCGGCACCCACCCTGGAGGCCTGCCGCAAGTGGTTCGACTACCTCTGGGGCGTCGCAGGGCCGCTGCAGCCGGAAATCGCGGCTTCGATGCCGCAACTGGTCATTCCGGAGGGCGATGCGGAAGCGGCACGGCTTTGGCGAGAGTACCGGACGCGTTGCTTCGCGCAGCCGCAGGGCGGCGCCGCGCAGTCCAAGGTGTCGGTTGATGTGAAGACCGGCGAAGTCACGCTGACCGATCACAACGATCGGCCGGTGGAGTCGCCGACGGCGGAACTCGGTGTGCCCAAGCTCGACGGCGTGGCCGACGGCATCGCGCGTGTCTTCGAGCAAGGCCTGCTCGTGGCTGTCGACAAGACGAGCCGTGTGCCGCCGCTCGAGGCACCTGTGAAGCCGGAGTGGTTCGGTGTCGACAGCTTCAAGCAGACCGGCATGGTCAGCTCCAAGACTTCGTTCAAGGTGGCGCCCTTCGACGAAGCCACGCTGAAGAAGGTCGATCGCCTCAGGCGGGCATCCGGTGACATCCTGCCGCACTACACCTATGCGCTTGCCGACGGCATGCGCTGGATTCCGAAGGCAGCCATCCCGCTCTTCGAGGCCGCTTTGACCGAGGCCAATGACGCCGCCAAGAAGCTGCTCGGCGTCACGGTTGGCGATGACATCGACGCGTTCCTGTCGACCCAGCAGGACCGCATCCGCGCCGATGCGCAACGGATGTACGAGGCCTACCATCCGGGCGGCAAGATCCCGGACACCGCTGTTGGGAACATTCTGGATGAGCTCAAGGCGCGGCTGGGCAAGACCCGCGGTGAGGCGCTCATACCCAAGGTGGCCTACTCGCCCGTGGCCTTCAGTGTCGGTAAGGACACGGCGTGGTCATCGCCTTGGGGACAGGCCTTCCAACTGCTCAAGGGCGTTGCGGAGTTTCCGCGGGAGGCGATGACGAGCCGCTTCTTCTGGCAGGGTGTGCGTGCCGACGAGGACGAGCTCATCCAGGCGATGAACGTCGCAGGCGACCACCTCGTGGTGGAGTACGGAAGCCGCAAGGCAAAGCAGCGTGCTGAGCATGAGCTGGCGATCATCAAACAACTCGAGTCGAGTCAGGCCGACGTGCGCGAGCGCTGCGCCGCGCTGTGGGCTCTGGTGACGACCGGTGACGACTCGGTGGCCCGCGAGCTTCTCGAGGCCTCCGCGCGGACGGGTGCCGCGAGTGCGTGACCAGGGCCCAGGCCACTTTACCCAACAAGCGTCCTGAACCACCTGCAACAGCGCCATGGGCTTGAACCAATCCGAGACGATCGGCAAGTACCTGCCCCCGGGGGCGAAGCTCTGGCTGAACGTCAGCCGGTTCGACGAGCGCCAGCGCCGTCTGCGACTGGTCCTGCCCAAGCCGGCAACCTGCTGGGACTACGCTGCGCTGATCGATCTTGTCGTGCACGAAAGCGGAGTCGACGGCTACCGGTTCCTCGGACAGACCGTGGCAGACCGCGTGGCGCTACTGCGGCGCCACAAGGATCCCGCGGCCGCGCACTTCATGGCCTGGTTCGAGCGGGCCATCGCGCCGCATATGGCGGTGCTCGATCGTCGCCGGCGCGTCCCGGACAACCACTACTGCGTCGACGTGGCCCCCCTACCGCTGGTCTCGTCGATTCCAGCGACCGTGAGGGAACTGGGACCGAACCGTGCAAGTGCCGCGCAGTGGTCAGCAACTCTTCATGGCCTGACCGAGAAGGGCGTCAGGCGCGAGGAGTTGCAGCTATCGGGCGTGACTGCGCGCGTGGATCAGTTGCCGAGCGATGCCAAGCTCACCAAGGCGCAAGTGCTACGCCTGATCAACCTGTCCCATGCGATGCCGAAGCTCGTCAGCGAGTCCCGCTTCGGGTTCGCGGCTCGGGCCGGCTGGCGTGAGTGCTGCGACCGACTGCCTGCGAAGGAGGTAAGCGGGGCCTCAAGGCCGCATTCCCCATCCGGCCGGCATTGAGCACGATCCGCTGATCCGTGCCCCCGCTTGTAGGTGTGCACTTAACCGGCAGATGCACATCATGGACGGCCAGCGAGTCACCAAGCCCAAGGACATCCGGCGCCGGCACACCGAGGCATTCAAGCTGGCGCTGGTCGAGCGCAGCCTGATGCCCGGTGCGTCGGTGGCGGCCATCGCCCAGGACGCCGGCATCAATGCCAACCTGCTGTTCAACTGGCGGCGCCTGCATCTGCAGTCGTTGGCATCCGCCGCTGCCAAGGACTCTCGCGGCCCGGTGCTGCTGCCGGTGACGGTCGTCGAGCCGGTGGCGGCGTGTGCCCCCTCGCCGGCGCCACCGCCACCGCCTGCAGCGACGGCACGCGCTCCACTCGGCACCATTGAGATCAACGTTCGCGGCACGGTGGTGCGGGTTCGCGGCCCCGTCGATGAGACCAGCCTGCGCACGGTGCTGCGGGCGCTGGCCGGCGCCGCATGATCGGCCTGCCGGCCAACACCCGGGTCTGGATCGTCGCCGGCCACACGGACATGAGGAAGGGCTTCGACGGCTTGGCTGCGGTCGCGCAGAGCGCGCTGGCGGCCAACCCGTTCTGCGGGCACGTGTTCGTCTTCCGTGGCCGGCGCGGCGACATCCTGAAGGTGCTGTGGTTCGACGGCCAGGGCCTGATGCTGCTGGCCAAGCGGCTGGAACGTGGGCGCTTCATCTGGCCGCAGGCGGACGCCGGCGCCGTGGCGCTCAGCCCGGCGCAGCTGTCGATGCTGCTGGAGGGCATCGACTGGCGCATGCCTGTGCGCACGCACACCCCCGACCTCGCGGCCTGACGGGCCTGATGGTGATGCCGACTACTGTATGAACTCGGCTCGGTGATCCCCCGGGTGCCCAGCCCAAGCGCTGCTGGGCACAGTGGTGTTGTGTCCAACGACGTCCACCGCCACGAAGACCAGGCACAAGCCGCCGACTCTGTCGCCGCTCTGCGCCTGGTGATGCAAGCGCGCGACGCCGAGATCCAGATGCTGCACCTGGTGGTGCAGAAGTTGAAGCTGCAGCTGGCCCGTCGCGACCGGATGATCTTCGGCAGCGCCAGCGAGCGCTTCGCCGACGGCACGCCGGCCGCGCAAGGCAGCCTGCTGGAAGGTGAACTACTGGATGGAATCGAGCCGAAGAAGGCGACCGAAGTGCTAGTGTCGCCTGCGGCCAACACCGCCGCGAGCAGCGCTGCGAACGACAAGTCGGTGGACCGCAGCCTGCCTGCGCACCTGCCGCGTGAGCCGCATGTGCACCGCCCCGAGACGACGCCGGCGCACCACGACGCGCAAGGCCAGCCCTGCGGCTGCGGCGAGTGTGGTGGCCGGCTGCGCGAGATCGGCCGCGACGTCTCTGAGCAGTTGGAGTACGTGCCAGGTCGCTTCAAGGTCGTGCGCCACGTGCGACCCAAGCTGGCCTGCGTGCGCTGCCAGCGGGTGTTCCAGGCGGCCGCGCCCAGCCGGCCGATCCGCCGCGGCCTGCCCGGTCCGGCGCTGCTGGCCCACGTGATGGTGGGCAAGTACTGCGACCATCAACCGCTGTACCGCCTGAGCGGCATCTTCGCCCGTGACGGGGTCGTGCTTGACCGCTCCACGTTGGGCGGCTGGGTGGCCCAGGGCGACGCACTGATCGACCCGTTGGTGGCGGCCATCCGCCGCTACGCGCTGGCCAGCGACAAGGTCCACGGCGACGACACGCCGGTGAAGGTGCTGGCGCCGGGCACCGGCAAGACCCGCACCGGCCGACTGTGGGTCTATGTTCGCGACGACCGGCCCGCTGGCGACGCCTCCCCGCGCGCGGCCTGGTTCGCCTACTCGCCCGACCGCGGTGGCGAGCATCCGCAGGATCACCTGCGTGGCTTCCGCGGCGCGCTGCAGGCCGATGCCTACGCAGGCTGGCCGCGGCTGTATGCCACCGGGCAGGTGCAGGAGGTGGCCTGCTGGGCGCACGCACGCCGCAAGTGGTGGGACTTGTTCGTCGCCGGCAAGCGCGACCCCGACAGCTTGGCGGCCCAAGCGCTTGCCCGCATCCGAGCGCTCTATGCGATTGAGGACGAGGTCCGCGGCCAGCCGCCCGAGGTGCGCCGAGCGCAGCGACAGGCGCGTGCCGGGCCGCTGCTCAAGGCGATGCGGACCTGGCTGGAGGAACTGCTGCCGCGGGTGTCGGCGAAGTCAGAGATCGCGCAAGCCATCGGCTACAGCCTGGGGCGGTGGATGGCGCTGACGCGCTACGTCCACGACGGACGCCTGGAGATCGACAACAACGCGGCCGAACGCGCGCTGCGCGGCGTGAGCCTGGGGCGCAAGAACTACCTGTTCATGGGCTCGGACGCCGGCGGCGAGCGGGCAGCGGCCTTCTACAGCCTGGTCGAGACGGCCAAGCTCAATGGGCTGGACCCGGAGGCGTACCTGCGCGAAGTCTTCACCCGCATCGCCGACCACCCGATCAACCGCATCGACGAGCTGCTGCCATGGAACATCGGGCTGCAGCCGGTGGCGCGCGGCGGTCGCGGCAAGATGGCGGCATGAACGTCCCCGGCATCGACGCGCGGCTGCTGGAGTTACTTCAGCAAGCGAGCAACTTGCAGTTGTTCCAGCTGAACTCGGTGATCGAGCGCATGCTGGCCGACCCGCGGCGCATCCTGCAGGTGCGCAAGGACCTGCACCTGGGGCAGACGGTGCGCTTCATGGACTGGCGCGATGGGCAGATGCGCCTGGGCACGGTCGTGGCGATGAAGGACACCCAGCTGACGATCCAGGAGCAGGCCACGCGAAGCGCGTGGACGGTGCCTTACACGGCGGTGGAGCCGCCAGCACCTGGCGCGCCGCGCCCGGCACCCGAGCCTGCGCCGCAGTCGGCACCGCGAGCCGGCCGCAACGACTTCCGCTGCGGCGAGAAGGTGGCCTTCGAGGACAAGCACCTGAACACCGTCGTAGGCGTGGTCGTGCGTATCAACCAGCGCACGGCCAGCATCGATCCGGGCGACGGCACGACCTGGCGGGTGGGCTTCTCGTTGCTGCGGCACGTGGTCGACATCTGACCTGCCAGCACCCCGGTCAAGAGGGCCTGGAGGCCACGCTTACCGAAGGAGCACAAGCGTCGCCGGTTGCATGGAATCGGCCACGGCATGGCCCATGTGCGCTTTCGGCACCGCTCCCTGGGCTGGGCTGTGGCACGAACCCGGTTCAGTGATTTGCTGGTGGAGCAGCGGGACTGGTGGATCGTCCTCGACGAGTCGGGACGTCTTGTCGAGGCCGCCAATGGGGGCTTTGTCTCGCCGGAGGACGCGCTCGAGTTCGCGGAGCTCCAGATCGGCCGGCGGTTCTCACGGTGGGGCAAGGACCAGGCAGCAGCGCGTTGGGAGCATTTCTCGTTGCCGGGCGGCGACGACTATCGTGAGCTCTTGCTTCAGCTCGACGACTGGCCGGAGACCTATCGGCCACGCCACTACCGAACGCGCAATGCCTTGGTGCACGTGCGCACGAGCTTGCGCCGAACCACAGATGGGCGCCGGGTCCTGTTCCTGGATGAGGTGCAGAGCGACTGGCATGCAGACCTGCATGCGCTGGCTAAGCGTGCCCCTACCGCGGCGGCAGAACCACGAATCGCGACTGCTCCCTTCGGCAAGGAATGGCCGCTGCTGACGATGAAGGTCATGCTGTGGTGGGCTCAGCGGTGTGGCGCCGAGGGGCTCGCATGGAGCAGCGCGGAGCTTCAGCAGCAGCGCTGGCACGGCTACGGCCCCCCTGACCTGCTGTATCGCAAGATGCTGCCCGATGCAGGTCTCGCGCTATCCAAGGCACTGACGCTTCGGCTCGGCGCGGCGAGCCTTTGGATTCGTGGCGGCGACAGGGTGGTAGAACGCGGCGCGCATGGCTGGGAGGTCTGCGGCCGGGACGGGCAGAAGTTGACGAAGGAGTTTCGGAATCGTGGTCAGGCAGAGGCGTTCGCCGACCTGACGGGCGAGTTCATCGTGCTGGACATGCCGGTGCTGTGGCTCGACGGGGCGGAGAGGTTGGCCAGCATCCCGCTGTTCGGCTCCGGAAGCATCGACAGTTGGGCCGCTGGCGTGCAAACGATGACGATGAATACGACTCGACGCAACGGCAAGTCAGGCGGCGAGCAGGCGAGCGGTGATGCCGACTTGCATGCCACCAGACGGTTGCCGCGCAGGGGCGCGACCGCGTCTCCAAGCGATGCCTCGAACTTCAACCACTGTCCGCACCATGGCTGATTCCCCGGCTTCCGAAGACGACGTTCTCGCGATCGCGACACAAAACGAGCGGGTCTGTCCGATGCCGCAGGCGTGGAACCGTCTGTACGACCTGCTGCCCGGCAAGAGCCGGGTGGGGGCTGGCTGGGAGCCATCACTGCCGCTGATTCTCGCGGCGTGGCACGACAGCACGGCGATGGCAAAGGGCGTGCGGTTTCGGGAGCACATCGAGTGGGCCGCAAGTCACGGCGCCCTCGACGAGGTGCGCCAGTTCCTCGCGACACTTCCCGAGGATCAGTGGTTCCATCTCGGTGACTGACCCTTCTCAGTGCGCCTCGCGTTCACTTAGGCGGCACACATCCAGCAGGGTCAGTCCCGGCGCCAGGGACTCAATGCGTGCAGTGCACTCCCGAAGTCCGGGTCGAGTTGCGGCGCGTCGGGCATGCGCCGAGAAGTCTCGGTGTTCAACGCAAGTGCAGTAGCGCCTTCCAGTGGTGTCGCACCACCCAAGGTCGGCGCGGGCGAGTCCGACATGTTGGCTTGACTCTGGGGTTGTTCAGGCGTCCACCAGGGCTGGTTCGCGAAGTCGACGTTGGTCCCGAAAGTGTGCGCTGTCGCTGGTGGCGGCCGCGTCGGCCATGACATCCCGTCCGGGGTCGAGCCGGCACCGGTACCCACGGGTCCCGTATCGAACAGCGCGAGCGGCGACCGGTCGCCCTTGTCATCACCCGTCGCACTCGTGCCCGCATCCAGAAAGGAAGTCGGTCCCCAGATCGTACCGGCTGGGCGCTGCGGACCAGGTTGTCGCTTCTTCGAGAAGACAGCGGCTTTCAGGCGCGTCGACTTGGGAGGTGGGGGCTGTTGGGCTGGCAGCCGGGCCTCCTCGCCCGCCCGTGTTCGATCCGAGGCCTGTCGACGGCTGGTGGGTTCGATCTCGGTGCGGCGCTGAGGAGCATCACCTGTGTCGGCGCGAGATGAGTGCCGGCCGCCGTCAGAGGACGGGCCTTCGCGCAGGGGACGGCCGAGCTCGCGCAGTCTGAGTCTCAGGCGTTCCAGCAGGGAGTTCACCAATCGTCTCCTGACCTCGAGGTGGACATCGGCGCGACAGGGTCGCGGTTCGGTGTTGACCTGGTGACTATGCAAGGAGGTAGGGGCTCCCGTCCAACTGAAACGAACCATCAGACCCCCTTCGAAACCAACCGCCACCGAGATGCTTGGATGACACCCGACGTCGACGGATCAGGGCCGAGGGGTGCGTCAGCTCAGTCGGCTCGTCGACCCGGCTGCCGACCTTGAAGATGCAGGACCGACTCGTATCGTGATCAGGTAGCAACAGCGATATGGAGCATGCGATGAGTGGCGAACTGCACGACGAAGACCTGGAAGCGGTGGAGGCATGCGAAGCGCCGGCCACGCCAGCCCGCGAGATCCCCGACATTCCATTCGGTGTGACCCGCGGCGTGAGCAACGAGGACTATCACGGCGACCGCAGCGCCGTCTCCTCGACCCAGCTCAAGCGCATGCTGATCAGCCCCGCGCACTTCCTCAGCGGCATCACCGATCCGGAGGAGTCCACCGAGGCGTTGCTGTTCGGCTCGGTGCTGCACGGCCGGCTGCTGGAGCCCGACACCTTCGATTCGCGCTTCTTCGCGATGCCGAAGGTGAACCGCGCGAGGAAGGAAGGCAAGCAGCGCTATGCCGAGTGCATGGTGCAGGCGGCTGGGCGCACCGTGTACCCCGAGGCCTGGAAGGAACCCATCGAGCGGATCATCGACAACGCGATGGGCCACCGGAAGGCACGCGAACTCCTGGCCCAGGGCGAAGCCGAAGTGGCCCTGGTCTGGCTGGACCCCGACACGGGGATCAAGTGCAAGATCAAGATCGACTGGTGGCACGACGCGCGCACGCTCGCCGACGTAAAGTCTGCCGAGGACGTGACCTTCGACGGCTTCCGCCGCTCCTGCGCCAGGCTCGGCTACGCGTTGTCCGCGGCTATGTACTGCGAGGGGGTGTACCAGCTGACCGGCGAGGAACCCGAGTGGGCCTTCATCGCCTGCGAGAAGGGCCGGCCGAACACCGTCGCCGTCTACCGCGCGATGCGGCCGTTCCTGGAGCGTGGTCGCAGCGACTTCCGACGGGCACTGCATCGGCTCGCCGAGTGCCGTGCGCGTGGCCACTTTCCGATGCTGCAGGCCGAGGGCGAGTGGGAGGACATCGATCTTCCGCGATGGGCGTGAACGAAGGGGCGTGATGCCCCGTCAAGGCGCCCAGCCGCTGGCGGCCAGCATCAGCCTGCTCGGCTGGAGCAACGGGACTGCAGCCCCGCGCCAGAAGAGCCCGCCATCGCCTGGGTGCCCGACCGAGGGCACCCTGATACTCAGCTGACGGCGAAGTCCGCGAGTTGCTTGCCTTCGGCGAGCCGAGCGACCAGCCACCGTGGCTTGTTGCCGCGGCCGGTCCAGGTGTCGTTACCGTCGCGGTACTTGATGGCCACCGGACGGCCCTTGGCGGCCGACTTGCGTGCCGGGGCCTTCTTGGCCGCAGCCCGGCCAGCCACGGCCTTCTTGGCTCTGCCGAACAACTGGTCCGGCGTGATGCCGTAGTGCTCGATGGCCGTGCGGATCCGCGCGATGACGCCTTCGAGCTCCTTGGCCTTGAGCGCCTCTGCCTCGGCCTGCAGCTTCTCAATCTGGGCCTGAAGCTGGCTGTATGACTTCGCCAATTCACTCTCCTGTTGCCGCGACAGTCTACTTTGGCGAAGGCAAGGCTCGGGCGCGCGAGGGCGAGCCATCCACAGGGCCGAGTGAGTCTCGATTTCGATGCATTCCTGCCAGGGCGGGCGGGGCGGTGCAGAGCATTGGACATGGACGGCTCCCGGCTCAAGCGGCAGGGGGCGCCACGGCCTCGTCGCCCGCTGCCGGCGCAGTCGCCCGCGCATGGGCCAGGCTCTTGCCCAAGTACGCCATATGTGCAGCTACACATATCGCCTATTTAGGTTCGTCCGCGGTTATGCGCAGCAAGGGCAGCAAAGCCCCGCCTGCTCAGGAGCCCGTTGACCCTGTCTCCGCATA
>Ga0073925_1000117_pt1 | contig 18793 bp, 12 predicted proteins | sample GWRWT4_21May14_FD_70952 | JGI IMG/M metagenome (GOLD analysis project Ga0073925, IMG submission 70952) | Sand microcosm microbial communities from a hyporheic zone in Columbia River, Washington, USA - GW-RW T4_21-May-14 | ecosystem: Engineered > Artificial ecosystem > Sand microcosm >...
AGCCTGCTCGCCACCCTGCTTTCCGCACCTGCCACTGCCGGCCCTCTCGACCCCAAGATCCTGCCAGCCCTGCTCTTCTCTGCCGGCCGTGTCGACAGCCGCAACGATGATACCGGTGTCGGCAACGGCTTCTTTCTCGATGCCAACTACACCCGCACCTTTCTGAACGGCGGCGTCAGCTACAAGAATTTCGGCACCGAGGATGACCTCGCCAATCTGTATGTAGGCGTAGGCTTTTCCAAGCTGCTGCAATTGCAGGCTGGCCTGAGCACCCAGGGAGGATTGGTGACGCGCGTACGCAACGATTTCAACCTGACCTCCATTTATGACTTCCTGACCGGCACCCAGCGCAATCGCTATAACACCAGTCTGGGTAATCGCCTGACGCTGACGTTTGCCCTTGAGGAATACAAAGAGGACGATCGCCAGGACAACTTCCATATCGGTGTTGGCCTGCTCTATTAAATCCCCGGCATAAACCCGCATCCGGGCTCTGTCCCGGATGCACTCAACACTGCCTGTCACCATTCCTTCATCAAACTGTCGTCCCATTGCCGCCCGGGCCTTTTTCCGGGTCACGAGGGCGACATCCTGAACACCAACAGCTTTCCCGAACTGCAGGCACTTGAAGCGCTGCTCAAACGCGGCCGTCCGCACTTGCGCGCTGAAGTGGTCACGCAGATCAGCGTCAACGGCAGCGAGCTGCCCGTCTGGTGTCTGGAAGCCGGCACCACCGATATTCGCGCCCCTGCCATCGGTTTTTTTGGCGGCGTGCATGGCATGGAGCGTATCGGCAGCCAGGTACTGATTGCCTATCTGCACACCCTGATAGAGCGCCTGAAGTGGGACAGCCACTTTGCCCACCTGCTGGAAAATGTGCGGCTGGTTTTCATGCCCATGGTGAACCCCGGCGGACTGCTGCTGAACACGCGCGCCAACCCCGAGGGTGTGGACCTGATGCGCAGTGCTCCCGTGAACGCCAGAGAAAGTGTGCCCTTTCTTGTTGGCGGTCACCGTCTCAGCAACCGCATTCCCTGGTATCGCGGCAAAGTGGAGGACTCGCTGCCAGTCGAGGCCGCTGCCCTGTTTGAAATCGTGCGGGCGCGCCTGCACCCGCATCCGTTCTCACTGGCCATGGACTGTCATTCCGGTTTCGGTTTTCGCGATCGCATCTGGTTTCCCTATGCACGCAGCAATGAGCCCGCCCCCAACCTGCCAGAAGCCTTTGCGGTACGTGCACTGTTCAACCGTACCTATCCCAACCACAGCTTCTACCTGATGGAACCGCAATCGTTGAGTTACACCACGCATGGCGATCTCTGGGACTTTCTCTACGACGAATTCCAGGAGCGCCGGCCTGGTGTGTTTTTGCCCTTTACGCTGGAGATGGGCTCATGGCTGTGGGTGAAAAAAAATCCGCGCCAGTTCCTCTCCTGGTTTGGCCATTTCAATCCCATCCTGCCGCACCGTCTTGAACGCGTGCTGCGTCGCCACCTCACTCTCTTTGATTTCCTGATTGCGGCAACGGCATCGTGGGAAGACTGGCTGCCTCAAGGCACGCAGCGCGAGGTATACCGGCGCGAAGCCATGAAGCGCTGGTTTGATGATGGCCGGAACGAGAATCTGCGCGTAGAAAATTCCCCCATCAATAACAAAGGCCGCTGAAGCGTCCTTTGTTATTTTGCGTTTGTGATGTTGCGATGCCCGGCACGCCTCAGGGGCAGACCACCCCACCGCCCGTGGTACCGCATACGGCACCCTCGCGAATCCAGTTCACGATGGTGCTGTAATGCTTCTGGCCTGCCGGTGTCGTGCGGTCAATGCGAATGCCGCCCCCGTGATTAAGGCTGGTTGACTTGGTCAGCAGCTTGCTGTTTTCAGGGTCGCGCAAATCCACGCGCGCCATGACGCGGCTGTAGGTATCGGCATCACTGGTCCAGAACACCGGGATGCCGGGATGCGGGCCGGTATTGCCAGCCACGCTGTGGCAATTGGTACAGGGGCCCGCCGGCAAGTCCGTGGTGAGGATGGGCACGATATCCTGCACAAACGTCAGCTCATGCGGTGCACGCGGCAGCGTGTTGTCCACGGTGATGACACTGCTGACAGCAGTACTGCTGCCTTTGCTGTTGCTCACCACCAGCTCGATCTCGTAATTGCCGTTGACCACCGCCGCACTGGTCACCAACTGCGGTCGTACCGTAGCGGCATTGAGCAGAGACGCATTGCCGCCCAGAGGCTGGCTCTTCAGGGTCCAGCGCCAGCTGCTGGCAAAAAGACTGGCATTCCCGTCGAGCTGCAAGGGCAGCGTTTTCACCGTACGGTTATTGCCGGGGCGGGCCACCGGACTGCCCGGCGCCGTGACATGGCCGTTGCCATCCAGCAGAGCCGGGTCCTGCAAAAAGAAGGCGAGCACAGCCGGTGCGCTGCTGGCATTACTGGAATTGCTCCAGAAGCTTTCATAGTTGCGCAAGGACATGGGCATCAAGCCGCGACGATACACATAATCGATAATGCGGCTCCTGTAGCTCATGAATTTCTCGTAACTGGAGAAATTGATGGCATTGGAAAGCTGCACGGGCTGGTCATCCACCACGACAGCCGCTGCCGTTTCTCCGGCCGTGGTGCCTTGCAGGGAGTGGCACCCGGCACAATGCGGCTCGACCACATTCTTGAACAGCAATTCGACACCCACCGGCCGCGAGGGAAACGCGGGATCCTGTTTCCAGCCTGCCGGCACAAACGCATCGTTGCTGACGCTTGCATTCAAACCCGTATCAGCAGGAGTAGCGGCATAACGCCCCTGTGCAAGCGCCTGCGCATACTCGGGTGACCAGTGCGCACTGGTCGTGGCCACTGTGCGACTCTGCATTTCCGCAAAAGAGTCATGCACCATCCGGTTGATCGTACGCAATCCGGCTTCCAGTTGCGGACGCTGATACGCCGTTTGTGGAGAGTATTCCAGTTGCACCGCATCAATCAGGTTGAACTTGGCCGAGCGCAATGACTGGGCCTGAAACTTCCCGCTGGCATCAAGCGGCAGTGTCTGGCCACCGTGACATGCCCAGCACATGCCAGGCATGTGCTTCACGCCACGACCGTCAAGATCGGCCGACGCCACCCGGTTGCCGTTTTTGTCGAAGGTAAAGAATTTGGTGATCCGCATGGCACCGTCCGCACTGGCACCATCCTGATTGGCGGGCGTGAACTCGATGGCATTGGTACCGATGAGATAGCGGCTGTCCTGGGAGATCGCCGCCTCCACGTTGAGCGGACCATAATTCGAACTGCTTCCGGGCTGCAGGGCCACCACATAATTGTTCACAAAAACGGCAATGTTGTTGCCGCTCTTGAGTGCATACATGTCACGGCCATAGCCGAGATCCTTGGCATCGCGGAAAATCACGTGGGCATCGGCCGCGCCAAAACCGTTCTTGGCCTTCCAGGCCGCCAGGGTTGTGCGCTCACCGGTCGGATCGACAGCATCGTAATAGGCCTGGCCATACGCCGCCGAACTGATACGACTTACCGGCAAATCAATCGTGCCCGTACTGGCGGCCAGCACATGGCTGTCACCTTGGCGCCGCAAACGGAGTCGTGTGGTCGCCGAAGGCGTGGCCACAATTTTCAGGCCGCCGGCATGTGCCATCACGATACCGGTTTCGGTCGCCGTACTCCCTGTCGTCCAGCTGCCGCTACGGGTTTCCGTAGTGCCATCGTCACGGGTCAGCAGCAACCGGTAGGTCCCCGCTGCCGCTCCGGAAGCCGGCCCCACTTCAACGTCGTAACTGCCTGCGCCCAGGCTGGCCTGGGTATTCGGAAACAGCAAAAAGGCATCGGGCGAGTCTGCCGCAACAGTCGACCGCGTTACCCCGGTATCACCATCGCCAACACAGCCTGCGAGACCGACAAAAAGTCCTGCCACCACCAGATTTCGTATGGACATGATCAGAATCTCGCCAGCAAACCAAAACGCACAAGCATGCGCTGGTAATCATTGTTGCCCTGGGCCTGTACATCGATGCCCTGCACGGAAAGGTCCGCCGAAAGACGGTGACTGAAGGCTTTGTTCAAGCCCAGTGTCAGCGCATTGGTGTGCGCGCGCAGCCGGTAGGCAATCCAGTTACCGCAGAAATCCTTGTTAAAGGCTTCATCCGGTTCGAGGGCCTCGCTGGCCTGGATCAGGGGAAAAATGTCGGTGGCCACGGCGCCGTTGCAAAACGAGAGCTGTGCAGAGGAAAAGGTGTCCCCATACAGATAGCTGTATGCCCCGTAGGCACTCAGGTCGCTGGTCAGGGAAAAATCGGCATTGATGAACAGACGGCCATTGGTGGTATCAAACACGGTGCCGTCAGACTGCCGCCGAACCCCCTCAACGCCATAGGCCAGCAAGGTGCTGTCATTGACACGCTGCGAGGCAAACGCCTGCACGGTGTAAACCGCACTGTCGCGCTGGTCAACCGCGTAATCATCAATCTGTGCGGTCACGTTCAACTGGTAAACCGGCGCGGTAAAACCCACCACCGGTTGCCAGCGACCCAGTATCTGCCCACCTGCCGTTGCACGATTCAGCGAGCTGATCTCGCGCCAGGCCTCACCCTCGATAAAGCCGCGCAGATTCAGCGCAGTTTTGAAGGTGGGCTGTGTGCGATAAATCACCGCCAGATTGGCGAGCAGGTTTTCATCCACCAGGATGTCGCGTTCGCGCTCGGCACGGCTGACATTGTTGTCATACGTTGCCGTCGCCTCACCGTCGACTATCCAGCCCGCCTGTGCATCAGCCGCCAGAACGACCCCCAACAACACTCCCCATGGAGCAAGACGACCCCGTACCAAAGACCTCATTGCGCCTGCTCCTTGCGGCGAAGAATACAAACAGCAAGTGCCAGCAACAGCAGCATGCCAATATCGAGCGCACCGCCACTCTGGCTTTCCGTTGGCGCCGCTGCCGCCGCAATACTGCGCGGTACGCTACCGGCTGCCGTCACACGCACGACCCCATTGCTCTGGCCATCGGCATCGTTGGGACCGCCATCGGTGATGGTGAGTTGCACACAATCATTGCCTGCCACCAGGCCGACTTGATACGCCACATCCTGAGGCGCCGGACACTGTCCATTAACGCGCAGCGCGGAACGGATGTCATCGCCACCGGCCTGCGTGAAACCGGTCCAGCGATCGCTGGCAGACAATTGACGCCACTGCGCACCTGCCGGCAGCGCCAGCGGCAAGGGCAATACCACATGCACGGTTTTACTGGCCGCTGACACGCCGCTCACTTCAACATCATAAATCGTGCCGATCGCTGCATTGTCCGCATCGAGAAGGGGGCTGCCAGCCAGCGTCACCTGTGTTTCGAAAACCTGGATGCCGGACTGCAACGGTTGCACCGACTGCGCCGCAGCGGCAAAACGACCGGCGCGCAGTTGCAGGCCGTTATCCGCGACGGCCATGAGCAACAAATTGGCACTCCCGCCCACACGCAGGACGATGGACTCAGGCGCTTCGCCGGCAGCAGGCTCGAGGTAATCCAGCAAACCATTGCCGTCACGATCTCTCAGGCCTTCCACATTATCAGCACTGCCGTCGGCATCACTGTCGGCAGCCAGCAGAGTGGGGCGTGCAGCCTGCAGCGAAAAACTGGTTTCGTGCTGGCTTTGCACACTGCCGTCACTCACCGTCACCGCCACCTCGTAAACACCCGCCGCCAATCCAGACGGATCAATGGTCAGAACACAGGCCGCAGGGGTGCCGGCAACACTGCTGCCCCAGACACAGCTGGGCACCGTACCGTTAGGATCACTGACCGTTGCCTGAACCGTGACAAGCCCGTCATTCCGGTAAACCAGCTGCCGACGCTCCCCGGCCTGGCTAACGCTGAGGACAGCCGTCGGCGCTGCATTCTGTGTGGTAATCCGTATCGTGTGGGCAAGACTGCTGCCCAGCACTGCAGGGCCCGTCACGCTGGTCAGTTGCACGGCGACCACGCTGCCATCCACTGCCGCGCCACCGATGACCACGTTGACTGGCTTGACGGTTTCACCACTGTTGAACTGGACCGTGCTGGTTCCGGCAACCCCCGTCACGGTGTAGCTCACCCGCACCGGATACGTGGGTGCCAGGCCATTGAGACGGATCGGCACACTCACGGTGCGGCCTGCCGCACTGAGCTGGGTGCCACCGACGGTCACCAGCGGTTTTATATCCAGGGTCTGCGTAACCGGAGTGGCGGCATTGCCTTCGGCATCCGCCGCTGTCCATGTGATGGTGTGACGGCCACTGCGGAAAGGCCCGCTACGGTCCGCCGTGACGGTGACAGGCACCAGCACGCCGGATTGATAATCCGTGGCTCTGGCGCTGATGGTATTGGCCACTACCGTGCCGGCACTGACGGTGATCGGGGTGTAGTAGCCGGTGGCCGTCATCACCACCGCGCCGGCGGCCGTAATCACCGGCGCTACGGTATCAACGGCAATCGCCAAGCAGTCCGGATCAACCCCTGCCACGACACACTGGCCGTACTCGACCAGATTGCTGTCGCCGTCACCATCAAGGTCGAGAGCCGCATCCGCCGCACTGAAAGGATTGAGACCGTTGGCCGTTTCCACCGTGTCGGGAATGCCGTCGTTGTCGTCATCAAGATCACAGGCATCGCCCTGGCTGTCGCCATCGTTGTTGGCCTGACTGATATTGCTGACCAGAGGGCAGTTGTCGCGGTAATCCGCCAGTGCATCCGCATCGGAATTGGCGACTGTAAAATTGAAGGTGCGTGTCCCCGCCAGCGCAGGTGCGCCATCGTCAGTGAGGTTCACGCTGACCAGCGTGGTGCCCGGTGCATTCGGACTGCCTGCATTCGGGGTCCAGCTGATGCGGCCGCAACGCAAGGCGCCTATCGTCGCCGGCGAAGCAGGAGCACACGTCTGCGGAACAATGCTGAGACCGGGTACTGCCGGGCTAAGCGACCACACCAGCACCGCAGGCACATCGTCCACATCACTGCCTGTCACGGCCACCGGGGTAAAAACCGGTGTCGCTACGGCGGGGGGATTGGTGAAATTATTGACGGTCGGTGCATCATTCACCGGATTCACGGTGACGGTAAAAGTGCGGCTGACCGCAATGCTTCCGTTTTCGAGTCCGTCACGCAGGGTCATCGTGACACTGTAGTTTTTGGCCGTCACCCCGTTGGTGAGTTTGCTCTGGTCCGGGCTCCAGCTGAACGCTCCCAGCGCACTGATGCTCATGTCCTCGGCAATTGACGCTGCATCCAGTGACCACAGGAGATCAGAACCATTATTGCTGTCGTCACTGTCGCTGAAGATCGGCGTAAAGCCGAGTGTCGCGTCTTCATTCACGTTCTGGTTGCTGATGACGGCCAGTGTCGGCTGGGCATTGTTGCCACTGACATTGATGGTAAAGGTGCGTTGCACGGCAAGCGTGCCGTTCTCCTGGTCGTCACGCACGCTTACCGTCACGTTTTGCGTGGCCAGTGCTTCGACACCAGGCGTCCACGTCAGCACTCCTGACGAGCTGATATCCATATTGCCCACTTTCCCGGCGGTAATGGACCAGGTCAGCTGATTGTCCGCATCATCAATGTCACTGACATAGAGTGCGCCAAGGTCATAACTGAAGAGGCTGCCATTGCTGGCATTGGCGGGGGGCGGCTGATTGAAAACGAGCTGGTCGTTTACCGAGGTCAGATTGACCGTAAAAGCATCCGTGTCCGTATCACTGCTGCTGCCAGTGGCGGTAACGGTCACACTATAGGGATGCAGACCCAGTGAAAGATTTTGCGGAATGGCCCAGCTGATCGCACCACTGGTGGCGTTAATGCTCATCCCTGGCGGTTCACCCGACAGCGAATATGTCACGCTGCCTGGGCTGGCCGTCTCGCCAAGAGAGCTGGCATTCAGTGCAGGAACGCTGTCGTTCTCGGTGAGCGTGTAGCTGGTGAAATTGCTGGAAAAGGTCGGGCAGCCACTGGAAGCAGTAACAAAGTTCAGCGTGCTGCCATTGCTGGCGCGCGAAGTTGCTGTGGCAACTCCCGTAGCATTGTCCAGATCAAAATTGCTGCCACGCACACGGAAACTATAGGTTTGACCACACGCCAGACCCGTCAGGGTTGTACTGACTATTGCCGTAGCAAGCCCCCCCATAGTGCCCGAGGTTGTCAAATTGCCACTGCTGAGTCCAAGCCCTCCGATTCCATACTGGAAGAAATAGGTGGCATCAGATCCATTGTCATTGACGTCTGCCGAAACATTGGCCGTAAACTTGGTCGTGGCTCCCACCACATTGGTAGTGACCGCAGGGGCGGCATCAGATGGAGCCCCATCAGCCACCCATTGAACAATCAGGCTCTGTCTGCCCGCGCTCAAGGCACCTGCCACCGGCATGCTTTCGGCATCAACCCGGAGAGAGGCGGCCGCCGCATCCTCGAACGATTCGGCATAGGTATTGAAATTGACACCGACAGGAGCACTCTGCCGGCCAGCACCGGCAACGGCAGTGCTGTGGCACACAATGCAGGCCTGCACGCCATTACTGTCAAAAATATTGCTTTTGACACCCGCACCGCCCCAGTAGGTGACCGTGGCATACGCCGGAAGGGCTGAAAAACAAAGACAGGCAACGGCAAACACACGTGCCGGAAGACGGGGTGTCATAACGGGATCCCTCCACAAAAAAACAGCTTCAGTCGTGCGCAGCGTTCGTCCTGGCACAACCCGGGGGCCTCCAGAGCCGGTCCCGTAACAAAATCCACACAGATGATATGGAGAGTCGCCACAAATGCCTAGCCACCTGATCGAAAGACCGACGGCCTTTAAATTGGGACGATCGTCAGTCTTGTCCGCCTGCCGCCGGGCCTGCCGGTGCGATATAGTCGGCTCGTTGACTACTCAGGAAGCCGCCAGCCGGCCCCAGGCACTATAAAGGAGAAACCCCCAGATGGACCGCGACGACCCCCTAGAAGCCCGCCGTCACTTCCTGCGCATGTTGATGGCCACCAGTGGTGTGGCCATGACAGGCAGCCTGCTCGCCCCGCTAGTCCATGCCTTTGGCAAAGTGCCCCGCCAGCTCCCGGTAGGACAGTCGGTTTATGACCTGCGCGGAAAAGTGCTGGTGGATGGCAAACCGGCCAGTGAAGGGACCCGCATCAGGACAGACTCCCTGATCGAAACCACCAGCAACAGTTACGTGATTTTTGCCGTTGGCCAGGACGCACACATCCTGCGCGAAAACAGCCGCATGCAACTGGCCGGAAAAGATGACCTGGCCGACGCCATGCGCCTCTTCACCGGCAAGGTCCTGTCGGTGTTCGGGCAGCGCACGGCCGGCCGCAAGCTGGCCATCCACACCACCACGGCCACCATTGGTATCCGTGGCACCGGCGTGTACAGCGAATCGCATGAGGACAGCAGCTATGTCTGTACCTGCTACGGCCTCACGCAAATCGTCTCCAAGGCTGACCCCAAGGCCACCGAAGATGTGCTGTCACGTCATCACGATGCACCGCGCTACATCGTCAACAACCCGGAAGGCGGAAAGCTCATCCTGCCGGCCCCGATGAAGAATCACACTGACGAAGAACTGATGCTGGTGGAAACACTGGTCGGCCGCACGCCGCCGTTCTCGTCGGCACAGGGTTACAGCGCACCGCGTCGCGGTTACTAAAAACACCTTCAAGGAAGCACCATGCAGGGAATGCTGCGCCGCTTGCGCTCACAGCCACGGCTTTTTTTAGGTCTGCTGATTTTCTTTTTCTTTTTACTGAATGCCGTGTGGCAGCTCGGAGCGCTCGACGGCCTCGAGCGCAAGGCCTACGACCTTCGCGTCATCGCTACCGTGCCAAACACGGTGGACGATCGCATTGTCATCGCCGACATCGATGAGAAAAGCCTGAAGGCACTGGGACGCTGGCCCTGGAGCCGGGATGTCATGGCACGATTTGTCGACACCCTTTCTACGCACTATCAGGTGCGCGTGATCGGTTTCGACGTGATGTTTGCAGAGCCGGAAAAAAACACAGGCCTCACACTGCTGAACGAACTGGCACAAGGCCCGCTACAGCACGACAGCAGCTTCATGGCGGAGTACCAGAAACGCAGCCACACGCTGGACAACGACGCCCTGTTTGCGCAAGCACTGGCCGGCAAGAACGTGGTACTGGGCATGGTGTTCAATGCCGGCTCCGGCCTTGACCTGAATACCGAACCGGCACCCTTTGCCACCCTGACACCCGCTGGCGCAGATGCCCTGCCTGATCTGCCCCACCCGAAAAGCTACACCGCCAATCTGGATGTATTGAGCAAAAATGCCGCCAGTACCGGCTTTTTTGATAACCCGCAGATTGATGCCGACGGCATTTTCCGCCGCGTGCCGCTGTTCCAGCTTTACAACAACAAACTCTACCCCTCTCTGGCACTGGCCACCGTGCACGTGGCGCTTGGAGCGCCGCAAGTGCAACTGCACAAGGGCAGCTCCGGCGCCTATGAAGCCTTTGAAGGCATTACGATTGGCGACATCACCGTGCCGACCGATGCACACTCGTCGGTGCTCGTGCCCTGGCGCGGCCGTCATGGCGACAGTTTCAATTACTACTCCATCAGCGACATTCTTGAGAAAAAAATCCCGCAAGACGTGTTGAAAAACCGCATTGTCCTGGTGGGCACCACCGCGCCCGGCCTGCTCGACCTGCGCTCCACCCCGCTGGAAAAAACCTACCCCGGTGTCGAAGTCCACGCCAACATCATTTCCGGCATTCTTGACGACATGGTACGTCACGAGCCGGCCTGGGGGGTGGGCATGGAAATACTCATGCTGCTCGCCGTTACCCTGATCACGCTGCTGCTGACAACGCGCCTGCCTCCGCTCTGGCAGATTGTGGTCACCCTGCTGCTGGCCGGCGGCATCATCGGCATCAACTTCATGGCCTGGAACAGCGGCCTGGTAATGCCGCTTGCCTCACCGTTACTGCTGCTGGTGATCCTGTTCACCTACACCATGGCCTTCGGATTTTTCGTAGAGACACAGGGCAAACGCGCCATCACCCGCCTGTTCGGACAATATGTACCACCGGATCTGGTGGATGAAATGGCGAAAAATCCGCAAGCCATTTCCCTGGAAGGCGAGTCACGTGAACTGACCGTACTGTTTTCCGATGTCCGTGATTTCACGTCCATCTCGGAAGGGCTTTCCGCCACGGAACTTTCCGCCCTGATGAATGCTTACCTCACCGCGATGACCCGCCTGATTCACAAGCACCGCGGCACCATCGACAAATACATGGGCGACGCCATCATGGCGTTCTGGGGCGCTCCCGTGCACGACGCCAATCACACGCGCCTTGCCCTGCTCACTGCCATGGACATGAAGGACGAGCTGATCGCACTGGAAAGCGATTTTCGCGCACGCGGCTGGCCCGCGCTTAAAATCGGTATCGGTCTCAACGCCGGCCCCATGAATGTCGGCAATATGGGATCGGAATTCCGCATGGCCTACACCGTGATGGGCGATGCCGTGAATCTGGGCTCGCGCCTTGAGGCGCTCTCCAAGAATTATGGCGTGACCATTGTAGTGAGCGAGTCCGTATGCGCTGCCGTCTCCGACTTTGCCTACCGCCCGCTGGACAGTGTGCGCGTGAAAGGCAAGATGCAGCCAGTGCAGATTTTTGAACCGGTTGGCATCGCCGCCACGCTGGATGAGGGCACGCGTTCCCACCTCGAACAATGGCAAGCCGCCTTGGCGGCCTACGCTCGCCAGGACTGGGACAGGGCGGAAAAAGTACTGAAGGAACTGGTCAATCATGATGACCGTGCGCTGTACCACCGGTATCTGGAACGCATCACGGCATTCCGTACCGCACCACCGCCAACCGACTGGGATGGCGTCTACACCTACACCACGAAATAAGGCCGCATGTAAGACAAGGCGTGTGCAGGGCTGATAGAGTCAAACCGGATTCATGCAACAAGGCAGTTTTGTGATGACACGTCCGACCTGGGTTTTTCTGCGCGGCCTCATCCGGCAGCATCGTCACTGGGAAGATTTTCCCGCGCATTTTCAGGCCGCCTTTCCAGAGGCTGCCGTCGTGCTGCTTGATCTTCCCGGCAACGGTGATCTTCATGATCACGACAGCCCGAGCAGCATTGGCGACATGGTGGAGTCGGTACGCGAACAGCTCGTACGCCGGAATGTGCACGGCCCGGTCAATGTGCTGGCACTGTCACTGGGTGCCATGACTGCCATCGAGTGGATGGAGCGCTATCCCTGTGATATCGAACGCGCAGTCCTTATGAACACGTCGCTGCGCGGCATGAGCACGTTTACCGAGCGCCTGCGCCCGGAAAACTATCTCGACATCATGAAAAGCCTGATCTTCAATTCGGCCGTCGAGCGTGAAAAACTCATTCTCGACATCAGCACCAATCTGTATCAGGCCAAAGCCGCACTGGCCGAAAAATGGGTGGGCTATGCCAAGGCACAGCCGACCTCGCGCATGAACGGTTTGCGCCAGCTTTTCGCGGCTGCCACCTATACCGCACCACCCGCACGCCCGCACGAACATGTGCTGATACTGCAAAGCCTAGGCGACCACCTGATCAACCCCGTCTGCTCCACACGCATTGCTGAGAAGTGGCGCTGGCCGCTGGTTTCCCACCCCGCTGCCGGGCACGACCTGACACTGGATGACGGGGACTGGGTCATCCGGAAAATCCGGGAGTGGCTGGATACCGCCTGAAAAAACACCGCGATGACCCATAAAAAAACCGGCCTCAGGCCGGTTTTTTTATGGGAGTTACATAGATAACGCCTTCAACCATGGGCGGCCTGAAGCAGCTCACACAGTTTGTCGCTACGCCGCCCCAGCACCCCGCAGGGGTCGCCTTTCTTTGCTTACTTTCTTTAGCGAAGCAAAGAAAGTGAGGCCCGCAGCAGGCGCCTTGGCCTCGCAGAGAAACAGCGGGTGCAACCCAGTCGGAGCACTTCACCAAATCCCCGACAACGTATAAATCCCCGCACTCCCGGGCAATGGCTAAGCAAAAGTCTAGGCCGCGCATACCCCGGGAGCTAACTATGTAGCTCCTGGGATATGACTTGAAACATCAGGCCAGCGCAGGGTAATCCGTATAGCCTTCGGCACCGCCGCCATACAGCGTGGCCGACACCACGGCATTCAGTTCCGCGCCTTTTTTCAAGCGCTGCGGCAAATCAGGATTGGCGATAAAGGGACGGCCAAAAGCCGCTGCATCAATCAATCCCTTTTCCAGCAAGGCCTCGGCTTTTTCCACCGTGTAGCCACCGGCACCGATTATGGTGCCCGGGAATTTTTCACGCAGGGCGCGACGGAATGCTTCCGTATGCGCCGGACCACCAGCCCAGTCCGGTTCGGAAAGATGCAGGTAGGCAATGCCGCGCTTGCTGAATTCCGCGGCAAGATACAGGCCCATTTCCAGTCCGGCTTCATCATTCAGGCCATTGAAGGTCCCGAGCGGGGAAATGCGGACCCCCACATGGCTGGCATCCCAGGCGCCGATCACGGCATCCAGCGCTTCCAGTGTCAGGCGAGCACGGTTTTCCAGTGAGCCGCCATAGGCATCACTGCGCTGATTGCTGGTGGTCGACTGGAACTGGTGCAGCAGATAACCGTGCGCCGCATGAAGCTCCACCATGTCAAAACCCGCTTCGCGCGAGTTCACTGTGGCACGACGGTAGTCTTCAAGCACACCCGGGATTTCTGCGAGCTCGAGTGCACGCGGCGTATCGCAATCCACGCGCACCGGCTTGCCATCCTCACCGCGCACCGTGGTGCGGTTTTCATAGGGAATGGCCGAGGCCGATACCGGCAACTGCTGATCGGGTTGCAGGCTGTGATGCGACACACGACCTACATGCCAGAGCTGCAGTGCAATCTTGCCGCCCTTCTCGTGCACGGCCGTGGTGATTTTTTTCCAGCCCTGCACCTGTTCTGCGGAATAAATGCCCGGGGTGTCCATATAGCCCTTGCCCTGCGGCGAAATCTGCGTGGCCTCGGCAATGATGAGGCCGGCACTAACGCGCTGGGTGTAATACGTCTGCATCAGCGCATTGGGTACATCACCCGGCTGGGTGGCTCGCATGCGCGTGAGTGGTGCCATGACCACGCGATTGGGAAAATCAAAAGCGCCGCTGTGAAATGAGGTGAAAAGTTTGCCGGACATATCGAACTCCTGATGCCTGTCGTAGGGATGTCTTGAGGCAAATGCCTGAAGACGAACAAGTAACCGTGAACCACAGCGGCTAGACCGATCGACTAGTCGCTGCTCCAAAAAAATGGCCGGAGCCATCGCCTTTCTCAGACCTTCACCTGCCTTGAAGCACAGGATGACGGTCAAATTTTCTGTCATGCCGGACGCAGCAAAACCTCGGTTTGCTGCAAGGCCTGCTGCAGAGGGCGTGCAGAGCGCTGCACCTTGGCCATCAGCTCGGCACCGACCCAGAGGGTGTACAGCGCCGACGCCAATGTATCGGGTGCAAGGGCGGCGTGCAGCGAACCCTCCTGCTGGCCCTTGCGAATGGCATCAGCCAAGCGCAACTCAACCTGCTGCATCCCGGCCGCCAGCACCTCGCGCATGGGCTCGGACAGATCCGACACCTCAGCCGACAGCTTTACCGCCAGACAGGCCTGCTGACAGTTGCCGGCCTCATGGCTGGCCCAGCGCGTGTAGTGATCCAGCAGCAGAACGCGAGCACTGGCACCCGGGCGCGACAGCAGTTGCTGCAATTGCTGGTCATAGCGCTGGAAATAGCGCTGCAGCATGTCGACCCCGAAGGCTTCCTTGGATTTGAAGTAGTGGTAGAAGGAACCCTTGGGCACTTGCGCCTCCGCCAGGATTTCCGCGAGACCCGCCGCAGCAAAGCCTCGGCCACGAATCACCGCCTCACCCGTATCCAGCAGGTGCTCCCGGGTATTCCGGTAGGCAGGGCTGTCGGCAGGTGCGGAGGAAGCGGTCATGGCGGCTCGAAGCGGTTCATGGCAAATCAGGTCAGGGCTTGTACCCTGTGCGTGAAGCCATTCTAGTAGACCGACCGTCTATAATGCAAGCCCGCTCATCCCGACCCTTTCAGGACCACGTCAGGAGTCTTCGGGAGAACGGCCACCCTGCCGCGTCTTGAGCAGGGACAGCCGGATGCCGCCACCGAGCACGCCCAGCGTGACGGACAGCGATACCGCAGGGGGAATCTTGCCAACCAGATTGACGAGGAAAATCTTGCCCCCGATAAAAACCAGGACGATGGCCAGCGCCACCTTCAGATAGATGAAGCGGTGCAACAAGGCGGCCAGTGCAAAATACAGTGATCGCAAACCCAGCACGGCAAAGACGTCCGAGGTGTACACCACGAAGGTGTCCTGCGTGATCGCAAAGACGGCGGGCACACTGTCGACGGCAAACACCAGATCAGCCACTTCGATGACGATCAGTGCCAGAAACAGGGGCGTGGCATAAAGCTTGGTGCCTTGTCCGGGGCCGGCGGATTCACGCACAAAAAAACGGTGGCCATGCAGCTCATGCGTCACCGGCAAATGCCGCTTCAGCCAGGGCAGGGCACGATTGTTTTCCAGATCAGGCTTGTCATCAGCTGAAGCCGTCAGCATGCGCACACCGGTGAAAAGCAGGAAGGCGCCGAAGAGATAAAGAATCCATTCGAATTCGTGAATCAGCGCCGCCCCCAAGCCAATCATGATGGCGCGGAAAACAATGACGCCAATGATGCCCCAGAACAGCACCTCATGCTGGTAGGCGCGAGGAATGCCGAAGTAGGAAAAAATCACGGCCATGACAAAAAGATTGTCCATGGACAGCGACTGCTCAACGAGATAGCCGGTGAAATACTCCATGGCGCGCACGCTGCCGGACTCCCACCACAGCCAGACACCAAAACACAGGGCCACGCTCATATAGCCGGCAGACAGCCAGAGGCTGTTGGCCACACCGATTTCGTGGTGATCCCGATTGAGCACGCCGAGATCAATCACCAGCAGGAGAATCACGATGGCGAGAAAAAGCAGCCAGAACCAGACCGGTGTGCCCATCAGCCTGGTAAAGAGAAAGTCCGTTAACCGAGCACCATGCAGCGCGTCCATATGAGCACGTCCCGAATGTCAGCCTAGATACTGCGCCCCTCTCCTTCTTTCAATACCAGAAAGCCGGCAGCATCCATACCGTGCTTTTGCAATGCAGCGGCCAGATCCAGCACCGGCTGGCCGATGTTTTCATCAGTCAGCTGGAAAGTATTGAAATGAATGGCCAGTGACTCGCGCGCGTCCAGATCCCGGTGCGCCAGCACGGCATCTTCCGGATTCATGTGCACCGGCCCCATGAACCAGCGCGGCTCGTAGGCCCCTATCGGCAGCAACGCCAGACGCGGCGCACCCAGGCGCTCGCGTATTGCACGGAAATGTCCGCCATAGCCGGTATCACCTGCAAAGTAGGCACCACCGGCCTCCGTTTCCACATAAAGGCTGCCCCAGAGCGTCATGTCGCGATCACGCACACCACGACCGGAAAAATGCTGGGCCGGCGTGAAATGGATGTTCAGGTCCTTGTGCTCGACATGTCCCCACCAGTCGAGCTCGGTGACGTGCTTGATGCCGTTGGCATGCAGGATGGCGGCCACACCGAGGCCCGTCACCACGTGCGGATGATCGCGCTTTTCCAGATACTTCAATGTGGCCAGATCCAGATGGTCGTAATGATTATGGCTGAGCAGTACCACATCGATCGGCGGCAGATCCTTGAGCGCAATACCGGCAGCTCGCACTCGTCGCGGTCCCAGATTTTTGAACGGACTGACGCGCTCCGACCACACCGGATCCGTCACGATATTGTAGGGGCCGACCTGCAACAGCACCGTGGCGTGATTGATGAAGGTCACTTTCCAGTCACGCAATTGCGTGGACAGGCGCGGAGCCGGCAAGGGGAATGACGGATTCTCTTCCCAGCCCGGCCATTTCGACGGCTTGCGGGTACGCAGCCAGGTAAAGACATCACCGAGATCACGGGCATTGCGTTCAAGATTATGGAAATGACGGCCGTTGTAATGATCGGACGGCAGGTAGTCGCGTGCCGGTCGTGCGAACAGTTTCTCGCGCAGTTTTTCCTGGCGCAGATGCACTTCATGCTCACGGGAGGGTTTGTCGCTCATGCTTTTTTACCTTTTCTGGCTGCTTTTGCCGGCGTTCCGGCAGCTCCACTCATGTTTTTCTTCACCGGTTTTCGTGCCCGCAAGGCCGCATCCAGTGCCAGCCGCCCCCACAGGCGCAAGCTGTCTTCTTCATCGTAAATGTCTTCCGGTGGACGGAAATAATTCATGTGTACCGGCTTGCCGTCTTTTTCGTAAATCCATTCATCAAGCCCTGCGGCCCCGAACTGCGGGCGGGTGACCTTGTCCACCATGAAATACAACTGCTCATCGATCACGAGAGCAAAGAAAAGATCGTCGGCATAAATGCCGTAGCCGCCGAACATGCGGCGCAGACGGATATGCCCGAGCGGCTGCAGCAGGTCACGCAGGTAATCGGCATATTCGGAAGATACCGCCATCATCGCTCTCGCTTGCCGTCATTCCGCCATTCATGCGAATGCGCCGGCAATAGCTCAGGGACGCAGATACAGCACCAGCCCGTCATGATCCGAACTGCGCAAGGCACTGCGATCCTCCGCTTCACGCCGGCCGTAAACACCGGCATTGCCTCGACTCACGGCCACACGACTCATCGCCGGCAGCAGGGCCGGACTGAGCAGCAGATGATCCAGCGCTTCAGCACGGCAGTCGTAAACATAGCTGTAACGCTCCGCCTCTGGCAGACGCTCATCGACATCCTGCATGCCGGTCGCCTGCAGCATGCCCAGCACATCCACGCCACCCAGCCGGTCCGGCGTGGCATTGAAATCGCCCAGCAAGACCACTCTGGCCTGCGGGTATTTGGCCAGCCAGGCATCCAGCCACTCTGCCAGGGCCTCTGCCTGACGCTGGCGTTTACGCGCCGTTTTCTTTGCCAGCTCAGGATCATCCGAGCCACGCAGGGATTTCAGATGCACATTGATGATGTCCAGCATGTCGCCTTTTGCCGTGCGTATCTGCAGATGCAGCGGTGGTCGGTCAAACAGCGGCGCCCTGTCCAGGCGACGCGCTTTCAGCAGCTGCTCCACTCCCAGTACGTCGATATCGGCGCGCAACAGAAAACCGGAATCAATACCGCCGTAATCACGACCCTCCAGCAAGAGCGCCCGATATGCAGGCTTGCCATCACGCTCGGCAATCATGGCAGCCAGATCGCGCAAGACCTTGATGTTTTCTGCCTCCTGCACGGCCAGCACATCAGGATGATGCAAGACATCCGAAACCTGTCGGGAGAGCTTGCCGAGTTTCTGGCGATATTCGGTGGCAGCGACAACATCACCACGCCCACCGGCTTCGTTGTCAAAAAGCCGCTGCAGATTTTGCGTGGCGATGGTGAATTCACCCGGCTGCGCCAGCGGCACGGCTTTTACGGCCGTGATGCGTGGCGCGCATGGCGCATCAGCCGCTCTTGCCAGCGCGGGCAATGGAGCAGAAAACCAACACAGCAGCAACACAAGTGCCATGCCCGGCAGCCACGGCCTCGCTAGGCTGAACTGAAGGTCACGCTTGCATGCCTGCAAAACATACTGGAGAGATAACATGAAGGAATTACAGCAACGCTCATTCATCACAAAAGTTTTTCCGGTAGCCGGCGCTTTCTCGCTCTGCCTGTTGCTGGCAGCCT
>Ga0073925_1000119_pt1 | contig 18254 bp, 17 predicted proteins | sample GWRWT4_21May14_FD_70952 | JGI IMG/M metagenome (GOLD analysis project Ga0073925, IMG submission 70952) | Sand microcosm microbial communities from a hyporheic zone in Columbia River, Washington, USA - GW-RW T4_21-May-14 | ecosystem: Engineered > Artificial ecosystem > Sand microcosm >...
ACTCAGACGCTTGGATCTTAGTGCATGAAGGGATGGCATTATGTTCTGCTAGGCCTTCTGTCCTACGTGTTTTTTCTGGCTCTCAGTCTGCCTGTGAGTGTGTTCTGGCAAAGTAGTCTGGTGCAGAATCAGCTAGGTGCGTTACCTCTGGGTGTGTCTGAGCTCAAAGGAAGGCTTTGGCAGGGCAGTGCCACGATCCATTATGGTGAAGAAACGTATCCGGTGAACTGGCGTATGTCTGCGCAAGCTTTGTGGCGAGGAGAACTTGTGGCGGAGCTGAATTCCGAACATCCTGACTTGACAGCCCGTGCCACCGTATTTGTGTCGCCTTTCAGTGTGGGTGTGCGTAGCCTTCAGGCCAGTATGGGTGATGAATTTATTAATTCACATCTTGCCGATCTGGGGGTAAAAATGCACAAGCCTGTTTTTGTGAATGTGCAGAATATCCGTTGGAATCATCATGTGTTTACCGAGGCAGTGGGTCGTCTCTCGTGGGAAGGTGGCACTGTGCGCTATCCTGGCGGGCGAACAGCTCATGATGCCAACTTGCCTCGTTTGCTTGCTGATCTGACCGTTTTGCCTGATGGCCAGCTGTCCTTGAGTATGGTGGCACCAGATCAAAGCGATACCAATGAACTGCTTGTCTTGCGCTTGAGCGGCCAAGGCTTGGGCTCGGTGCTGGTGCGACGTCGTTTTCTTGATGTGTTGGGGGAGCGTTGGGCGGCCAATAGTCAGGCTGATGATATTGTATTCGAAGTGTCTCAGCAGTTTTAGTTTTTGGAGTGGATTTGAATTTCCTTAAATAGAAAGTTGAAACAGAAAATTTTGTTGGGCAATAGATCGCGGATGTTCGAGGCAAAGTGATATTAAGCAATAAACAAACGATTAGATTGAAAAAATTACCTGCCGTGCTGCTGCTTGCTCTGGTGTTGGGATTGAGTCATTCGCTTGCGCAAATCACGTGGGTATTGCTGGAAAAACCCTCAGATGAGATTGTGCGTGAAAACAACCGTGTGCCTGAAACACATTCGGAGCAGTCTGTCAGTGAACGCTTTGGGCGTGAATTGGCGAGTTGGGACTTGTTTGGTGCGCTGACGATGGAGACAAATGCCCCGATCAATGCTGCGAGTGTTCAGGCGCCTGACACCAGTCTGCAACTTACGCTGGAAGGTGTGTATGTGGCCAGTGAGGCACAAAATTCCAGTGCAATTATTGCCGATAAGGGTAACGCCAAACGCTATCATATTGGCGAAGAAGTGCAGCAAGGAGTGACACTTCATCAGGTAAATAATACCTTTGTTATTTTGCAGCGTGGTTCTCGTTACGAGACGCTCAGATTCAGTGATGTCAGTCTGCAGCAAGTGCCTCTGAGTAATGGGCGTGGTGCAAGTACTCAGTCTTCTGCTCGAACAGTTAATGCGAATAAGGGTATTGTGAATGGTATTCGTGGCGGGCAGATCAAATCTGTGCAAGATGTGCTGGAAGATTATGGCGCCAATCCGGCAGAACAATTCCAGGCATTATTGCTTGAGTCAGGTATGGAGGCCACTCAAGAGGGGGGCGAACCTGGTTTCAAAGTGGCAGCCAATGCGCCGGGCGATATTCTGAAAACAGCAGGGTTAATGCCGGGTGATATTTTGCGTTCAGTGAATGATCATCCTGTAAATGAATTGCAGGGTAATGATGTCTTGGTTAGAGAAATTCTCACCTCCGGACGGGCTAAAATTGTCATTCAACGAGGAGCACGTCGATTTGCGGTCAGTTATCCTTTGCCGCAACACTGACGTTTGGCTTCACCCGGGTTTTGAAATCACACTACAGGTAACGATCGACATAACATGAAACGTTTACTTATTTTAGCCAATTGCTTGCTGCTTCTTGGTCCCTGTTGGGTGATGGCGGGCAGTCTGAATGTCAGGGATGCCGATGTGCGAGCCTTGGTCACCCAGATCTCAGATATAACGGGTAAAAGTTTTGTGATTGATCCACGGGTCAAAGGCAAAGTCACTGTTATATCCAATACCGATATGAGTAGTGAAGAAATTTACGAGGTTTTCAAAACCGTTTTACAAGTGCATGGTTATGCCACCATTGAGGAGGGTGATGTAGTCAAAATCGTCCCCACCAACAGTGCTAAACAAGATAATCTTGCCCTTGATTCGAAAGGCGTGGCAGTGGGTGCGCAAATGGTAACGCGTGTTATTGAACTGCAACATGCGTCGGCCAATGAGCTGGTGCCCGTGTTACGTCCTATGGTGCCCCAGTATGGTCATGTCGCAGCGGTTGACTCGGCGAATGCCTTGATTATTTCTGATCATGCACAGAATATTGAACGAATTGCACAGGTCATTCGTCGTATTGATACCGCTGAAAACGAAGAAATTGATGTGATTGAGCTGAAGGAAGCCTCCGTTGCCGAAATGGTGCTTGTGCTGGAGAGTCTTGAAACCTCCTCTTCAGTAGCCTCGCCCGCCGTGAGACCCCAGGGGGTCAACAAACCAGGTCGTGTACGGATTGTGGCCGATGAGCGTACCAATCGCCTGATACTACGAGGTGAACCTTCTGCCAGAGAGCGAATAAAACGATTAATTTTTCGTTTGGATAAACCCTCTTTGCGCAGTGATACCGTGTCGGTAATTTATCTTCAACATGCGGATGCGGTGAAAGTTGCTGATATCATTTCGGGTTTGCTGCTGCAAAAACAGCAAAATCCGCAAATGAATCGCGGAGCTGCGAATACGAATCTGGCGACAGGCATGGCAACAAGTTCCACTATTGGAGGACGTTCTCCTGCGCGAACGCCCTCGGCGTCAGGACCGAAGCCGTCCATGGTGCAGGCCGATGAAACGCTGAATGCACTTGTGGTGCAAGCCGATCCCCGGCAGATGGCGGAAATCAAGAGTATCGTTAGTCAGCTGGATGTGCGTCGTGCGCAAGTGTTGATAGAAGGGGCTATCGTTGAAATTGCCGCTAACAGTGGTCGTGATTTAGGTGTGCAGTGGGGCTTCGGAGCAAATGACAAGGGGCCGGTAGGCGCAATAAATTTTGACAATGTGGGCCGAAGTGTAAGCGAAATTGCGGCGGTTGTTACCAATCCTGCGGCAGCTTCTTCAGCGGCTTTGGCGAATGGTATTACCTTGGGGGGCGGTAAACGCAGTGGTGATACGATTGAGTTTGGTGCCTTGTTGCAGGCGCTGGCGTCAACTGCCAACACAAATATTTTATCTACCCCCAGTATTCTGACCATTGATAATCAAGAAGCTGAAATTGTTGTAGGTCAGAATGTGCCTTTTATTACCGGTTCGACCACAAATACATCGTCAGGCATCGCGAATCCTTTTACGACTGTGAGCCGTCAGGATATTGGTTTAACCCTGCGTGTATTGCCTCATATTCATGAAGGCGATGTATTGCGACTGGAAATTTATCAGGAAACCTCTGATCTGGTGGCGCCTCCTGCAGGTATTGTGGCCAGTGACATTACCACGACCAAACGATCAATCAAAACGGTCATTCTTTCTGACGATGGACAAACCATCGTGCTGGGTGGTTTGGTTCGGGATGATGTGCTGGAGTCGGTAAGCAAAGTGCCTTTGTTGGGTGATGTTCCCTGGTTTGGCCGTTTGTTCCGAAGCAGTACGCAACAGCGCGCCAAGAAAAATTTGATGGTTTTTTTGCGACCAACGATTTTGCGTGATGATAAGAGTGCCACAGCATTAACGCATGAAAAATATTCCGGCATCAAAAAATTGCAGAGTGAAATAAAAGCAAATAAAGGGATTATTGAGTTGGATGTGAATACAGATTTTCCTGAGGAAGCGAACAGGATTTTCCGTTAATTAAAAAGGGTATAGAAAAATGCCTGGCTGGGGCGTATGAATGACAGCACAACAAAAGGCTTGTCGCTTTTATGTGAAACTTATCCTGCTTGTCGTCATGGCCATGACAACACTGAGCCTTGCGGGATGCACGATAAAATTTTTTTACCAGCAGCTAGACTGGTTGGTACCTTGGTATATTGATAAACAGCTCGATTTGAATGCCGCACAGGAAAAGCGGCTGCGCGCTCAGGTGGCTCAACAGTTAACGTGGCACCGCAGCACTCAAGTTCCTTTGTATATAAATACGCTGAAGTCTTGGCAGATTTTTTCTGCAGGCCCTTTTTCCAGGCAAGAATTTGACCGCCTCAGTACTGAAACTCAAAGACACTTCAGTCAGTTGAGTGCGCATGTATTGCCCGATTTCAAGGAGCTGATGTTCACTCTTGATGCCAGGCAACGCAAAGCACTGTACGCGGTCATTGAAAAAAGCAATAAAGAGTACGAGAAAAAATATCTGGGTCCAGGCGTGAAGCTTGACAAGGTACGTTTGGAAGAAACGCAGGAAGCCGTGGACTTCTGGTTGGGCTCAATCAGCAAGGAACAAGACAAACGTATTCAACGCTTATTGAGTGACTATAAAAGTACTGAGCCCGAGAGTATGATCAATCGCCGTAACTGGCTGACGCAGTTTAGACGAATTCTGGAATCGGACGCTTCGTCGGCGCAGATAAAATCCCGGCAAATGGATGCGCTATTTTTTTCGCCTCAAGACCACTGGAGTCAGGACTATAAAAATCGTTTTGATGCCAATGCAGAGCTGTCTGTGGTGATGGTTGAGCAAGTTTTGTCTCTTGTTAGCAGCAAACAGCGGGAGCATTTGATTAAACGTTTCAAGGGCTGGGAGTTGGAGTTTCGTGATATCCAGCGTTAACAGGCACCAGAACATTTTGTTGTTACTTGTTGTCGCATTACGAAAGGCGGAAAAAAGATTCAATTTATTTATTAGTAAGGCACCATTTATCAGTAGGGCTCATGGCTAAAACAGAATTATTGTACGGATTACACAGCATAGAAGCGGTGTTAAAAAATCATCCTGAGCGCGTGCTTGAATTGTTTATTCAGCAAGAACGCGAAGATCAGCGAATAGAACAACTATGCCAGCTTGCGCACAATTTTGGTCTGGTGGCGCAGCGTCTTCAGGCTAAAAGGTTGGATCACTTATTGGCGCAGGAATACTCAGGCCCCCTTAATCATCAAGGGGTGGTGGCGCGCTGCAGATTGCAGCCTGTTTTATCTGACGATGAGTTGGCATCGTATTTATCAACACTTACACATCCGCCTTTTTTATTGTTGCTCGATAGTGTCAGCGATCCACAAAATCTGGGTGCCTGTTTGCGGGTGGCCGACGGTGCCGGCGTGGATGCAGTCATCACCACCAAAGATAAAGCGGTAGGTTTAACGCCCGTTGTACGAAGGGTCGCCAGTGGTGCTGCTGAAAGCATGCCATTTTTTCAAGTAACTAATTTGGTGCGTACGCTGCGTGGTTTACAGGAAACAGGTGTGTTTGTTGTGGGTGCCGCATTGGAAGCGCAAGCGTGTTCTATTTATAAGGTGAATCTTCAGGGGCCTTTGGCCATTGTGATGGGTGCCGAAGGCAAGGGCTTGCGGCGCTTAGTAAAAGAAGCCGCTGATCAGTTGATTTATTTGCCAATGCTGGGCAGTGTGCAAAGTCTGAATGTCGCCACGGCCAGTGGTATTTGCCTGTATGAAGCTCTGCGACAAAGACAGCTTTAAGGTATACAGAATGAATTAATTTCGTTCGCCTCGTGTTTTCCTGGCAGCGGCGAGTCGAATCAAATCAAGAGTAAGCCGATGGCTATTATTTTTGCGGGTTACTCGTTCATGATTCAATCGAAACGTGTAACCCGCAAATGATTAGCTGACGTGTTTAGAAGGACGCAATAGCCTCAAGTCCGACCTGCATGTCGCCATCGTTAAAGTCACCATCAATGTATTTTGCTTCTGTAGCAAAACTAAGGGCTTTATTCATGGTGTACACGCCAGCCAGTGTCAGTGCGGTAGTATCATTGTCATCACCATCAAGAGACAGGGATTCGCCACGGAGAGTGACGGACATGCTTGTTTCTGGAATAGGCATGTTCAGCATGGCCATGGCGGAATAATCAACAAGTTCGCTTGCAGTAAGGAATTCGCCGGCTACAGTCATGCCATTTGGCAGTTTATAGGTCACGTTAGCATCTATGATGTTGCCCATTCCAAAGTTGCAATCATTAATGCCATAGGGAATGCCAGCGATGACAACGAAATTGTTGCAGTAGAGGCCGTCATTATCCTGAGTAATGAAACCTATTTCAATTGCCAGCTCAGGCATGGGGTTAATGCCAACCGCTACAGCGATTGAGTTTTCTTCCGGTACTTCTTGTATATCGTTTAATACGGCAGCGGTTACTGATACGGTGCTGAATTTTCCTGTTACGCCCACGCCAGTGACATTGTTGCCACGTAAGGCTGTTTGGCTATTCAGAATATCGTAACTGAAGTTGTGCGAAGTCTGGTACATATTGGGACGGTCTTCGGCTTCCCATCCAATAGGGTTGTTAAAAACACCACCGATCAAGCCGATGTTATTCGAGATGTCGGTTTCAAAAAAAGCCTGTTCAATTTCAGCAGAATCAAATGATCCGGTAGTGGTACTTAGATCTATATCAGCCTGCACCCTAACGTTGCTGGCTAAATTGCCAGCGAAATCAATTTCACCGTCAGCAGCAAACTGATTTTCTTTGTCATTGATGTCCGTTACGGGATTTTCACGGGTATCGTCAATCAATGTGTAATTGATGTCAGCAAAACCGCTGACAGTAGGTGCTGCGGCATTAGCAACAAAAGGAGTCGTGGTCGCTGCGGCGACAGCAAGAGCAATAAGGGTTTTTTTCATGTAATAGTCTCTCTGATTAATGGAATCAATTCCGGGCCGGACTGTATATGAATTTTTTGGCTGAAAATGTGATACTTTTCATGGATTCATATAAATAGTGAGCCGCCATCCTAAGATTGCAAACATTAACCTAGTGTGAATAAATTTCTGTCAGTTGGATTTGTGTTGGTATGTATATGGAATATGTTTTACTGGCATTAATTCATCGTTGGGCACGGATTGATTTATTAAATGCGACCAAGGAAACTGTCCTGTTCAATGGAAATAGATCAGGGATTGATTTATTGTGACAACAGGCTTGTGAACTTCGTAAGTTATTCAGGGGAATTTGATTTGTCTCAAGCTGTTCTTTATATCATCGCTACGCCAATTGGAAACTTGCAGGATATCACGCTGCGTGCTCTTTCTACCTTGAAAGAAGTTGATTTTGTGGCGGCAGAAGATACGCGACATAGCCGTAAACTATTACAGCATTTTGGTATTGATAAACCCATGCTTTCGCTGCATGAGCATAATGAGAGTCAGCGTGCAGTAGATATCATTGCCAAGCTGATGGCGGGCATGAGTGTTGCCTTGATTTCCGATGCGGGAACGCCCTTGATCAGTGACCCAGGTTATACGCTGGTCAAAGAAGTTCTTGCTGCGGGCTATCGTGTGATTCCTGTTCCGGGCGCTTGTGCTGTCATCGCCGCACTTTCGGCCTCGGGATTGGCAACAGATCGTTTTCAATTTGAGGGTTTTTTGCCAGCCAGTGCGTCGTCGCGTAAGCAGCGCCTGGAGCACTTATCCAGGCAGACGGGAACATTGGTTTTTTATGAAGCACCTCACCGTATTCTGGCTTTATGTCAGGCATTGATTAACAGTTTTGGCGAAGAACGTCGGGCGGTATTTGCCCGTGAGCTGACAAAAAATTATGAAACCATTCATGGGGGTGCCCTGAAAGAACAGTGGCAGTGGTTGAATGCTGATACCGATCAGCAGCGGGGTGAGTTTGTTGTTATGGTGGAGGGTTTTAATGAGAAGCAGACGAGCCCGTCTTTGGCGCTGGAGTCCATGCGCTTGATGGATTTATTGTTGCTGGAATTACCGCCCAATCGTGCGGCGCAGTTGGCGGCAAAGTATTTCGATGTGCCTAAAAAAGTTTTTTATGATTATGCCTTGAGCAAAAAAACTTGACATTTCAGGAGCTCAACTCGAAGATGTGCCCGCGAGTTGGCCGGGTAATCGCCGCTTGTTTGCTTTTTAAGTAAACAGGGGGAGGAAAGTCCGGGCTCCATAGAGCAAAGCGCCAGGTAATCCCTGGGGGGCGTGAGTCCACGGAAAGTGCAACAGAAAGTATACCGCCAAAGCTGTTTTGCAGCCGGTAAGGGTGAAATGGTGTGGTAAGAGCACACCGCACGGGTGGTAACATCGCGTGGCATGGTAAACCCCGCTTGGAGCAAGACCAAATAGAAATCCAATGGCGTTGCTCGCGCTGGATTTGGGTAGGTTGCTTGAAGTTTATAGTGATATAAATTCTAGATGAATGATTACCCTCGACAGAACCCGGCTTACAGGCTGACTCGTATCCTTATTTGAGTGACAGGTGGCGTTATATAGCCACTTGATTACTTTAAAGTCTTTTATATTCTGAATAAATCTGATGCCTAAAGTGTTTTCTTAGAAAACATGGGTAACTTTTTGTTTCTCAATGTCGACTGGTTCAAAAAATAGACAAATAGCCCGCGCCATTCTGAATCGCATTCATATCATTCTGTTTTATAAAGGGTTTTTATGGCGTTCTTTGCTTGCGCTCAAGGGGCTTGGCTTGACCTTCTGTACCATAATACCTATAGTGTGGGAGTAAGTGGTATATTGTGGTTGGATGTAGTTAAAAGTGGGTTAATGGCCTCTTAAGAGCGAGCAAAACGGTGTTCCGAGGAACGACGCAAATTAATCTGGATGAGAAAGGACGCATGGTTCTTCCTGCTCGTTATCGTGACGAGTTGATGGAGGGCTGTGATGGTCGTCTTATTTTGACGCTTGATACAGACAAGAAATGCCTGCTTCTTTATAAATACCCGGATTGGCAAAACATAGAGAACGCCCTCTTTCGACTTCCAAGCTCCAATCCTGCCGTTAGAAAAATGCAAATGATTCTTCAGGGACACGCTACAGATGTCGAGATTGATGGTAATGGTCGTATCCTGATACATCCTTCTTTACGGCCCGTGGTTAATCTCGATAAAAAAATCATGCTTGTAGGTGTAGGTCGGCGCTTCGAAATCTGGGATTTGTCAGTGTGGGAAGCTGAGCGCGATGCGATTTTGTCAGTGGGGGTTCTGGGGCTGGAAGGTCTGCCGCAAGAAGCATCCAATATACCTCTGTAGTCATTCATGGTTGGTGTGGATTGATGAGTAGATCAGATGAACATCAAACGGTTTTACTCAATGAAGCCATTAATGGTTTGGCTATTGACCCCAAGGGGCGCTATGTCGATGGTACGTTTGGACGTGGAGGGCATTCGCGCGCACTGTTGTCGGCACTTGATCAAGAGGGTCAGTTACTCGCGATTGACAAGGATCCGGACGCAATAGCCTTTGCGCGTGAGCATTTTGGCAAGGACAAAAGATTCAGTTGTGTGCAGGGTTCGTTTGCGGATATTGCTGCCATGATAGAGTCCAAAGGATGGACGGGAAAAGTGAATGGAGTGTTATTAGATCTCGGCGTTTCGTCGCCACAAATCGATAATTCCGAGCGGGGCTTCAGTTTCATGCAAGAAGGTCCGCTGGATATGCGTATGGATCCTGGCCAGGGAGAAAGTGCTGCACAGTGGTTGGCTCGTGCGTCAGTTGACGAAATCACTCATGTGTTTAAAACCTACGGTGAAGAGCGTTTTGCAAAAAGAATTGCTCACGCCATTGCTGAACACAGAGCAACTGAGTCGATTGTCACAACGCAACAACTGGTGACAATTATTGCAGCCGCACAACCAATAAAAGAAAAACATAAACATCCGGCAACGCGGTGTTTTCAAGCAATACGAATATTTATCAATCGAGAACTGGAAGATCTGGAAATATTTCTCGATACAGTGCTCGACTCACTGGCTCCGCATGGGCGGCTCGTGGTGATAAGTTTTCATTCGCTGGAAGATCGTATTGTGAAGCAGAAAATGCACACGCTGGAGAAGGGCGAATCCTTGCCTCGACACTTGCCTGTACGTCACAGTGAAACGGGGAAGAAGCTAAAAATCATTGCCAAAAAAGTGCGTGCAAATGAAGTAGAAACCAATGCCAACCCTCGAGCGCGCAGTGCCATTTTACGTATAGCTGAAAAGAGTTAAGTGCAGGCAAGACGAACTTTTATGGGAATTAAAGCAGACTATCTTAGAAAAAGTTTTATGCCTTTTGTATTGGTAGTGGTTTTAATTGTTTCGGCGGTGGCGACCAGTTATAGCGTGCATCGAACACGAAAAGCGGTGGGAAAATTACAAACACTCGAACAACAAAGAGATCATTTGTATGAAGAGTGGAGTCGTCTTTTATTAGAACAAAGTACCTTGGGTTCTTTTGTTGAAATTGAAAATAAAGCGCAAAAACAGCTGGAAATGACAGTTCCTCAACTTGATCAAGTGGTGACGGTAAGCCCGTGATAAAGTCAGACGTAAATACATTTCAAGGAATAAGCCGGTTCCGGTTTGTGATTCTTGTTGTCTGCTTTTTATTGGCGGTGTCGGCAGTGTTTGCCCGCGCAGTTTATTTGCAAGTTATTAATGCCCCCTTTTTGTTGCGACAAGGTGATGCTCGCGTTGTTAGAACTGAAGCAATCCCCGCACACAGAGGGTTGATTGTCGATCGTAATGGGATAGCACTGGCCGTAAGTACACCGCTTAAGTCTATTTGGGTGAATCCTAAGGCTCTTTTGGAGGACAAGGCGGTTTCTGGAAAAACACAGCAAATACGCCAGATTGCCAAGGCCTGCAATTTGGTGCCGGAAGAATTCCAAAAACTACTAAATAAGCACAGGAACAAGGAGTTCTTGTATATCAAACGTGGATTAGCCCCGCAGGAAGCAGATCGCATTATCGCACAGGTTGAATCTGGATTGTACGGCGCCACTGAGTATGGCCGATTTTATCCGGCGGCTAATGTGGCCGCGCATGTGGTTGGCATGACTAACATTGATGAGCAGGGGCAGGAAGGTTTGGAGCTTGCTTACAATGATTGGCTGGCCGGTAAACCCGGGGCAAAAACGGTTATTCGTGATTTGCATGGTAAACGGGTTAAAGACCTGAGTCTGATTAAATCAGCGAGCGCGGGCAATAATCTTGAGCTCAGTATTGATATGCGTTTGCAGCATATTGCTTACCGAGAGCTGGAGCTCGCAGTGAAAAAACACCGTGCGAATTCCGGGTCCATGGTCATTCTTGATGTGGAAAGCGGTGAAGTGTTGTCAATGGTGAATCACCCGTCTTTTAATCCTAATAATCGGGCGGCAATGGCGGCAGGAAATGTCCGTAATCTTGCGGTGACGGATCTTTTTGAGCCGGGTTCTACCATAAAGGCCTTCACAGCGGCTGCTGCACTGGACAGTGGTAAATATGATGAGAATTCCTTGATCGAAACAAAGCCTATTTATATGAATCGTAAGCGCATTCAAGACATTCATTATTACGGCACGCTCAATATCGAAGGTATTCTGACTAAATCAAGTAATGTGGGTGCGTCTAAATTGGGTATTGCGGTAGGCCCCGAAGCGCTGAATGGTTTCTTCGGCCAAATTGGTTTAGGGCAAACCACAAATAGCGGTTTTCCCGGAGAGCGTTCCGGCGGTTTGCCTGTGCATGTTAAATGGAAAAATATTGACGTAGCCACTTTATCTTATGGTTATGGTTTATCTGTGACGGCTTTGCAACTTGCGCATGTGTATGCAACCTTGGCTAATGGCGGTGTGAGTCACCCCGTATCCTTGATTAAATTAAAAGAAAAACCGGCAGGTGACAGGGTAATAAAACAAGAGACCGCTGAAAAAGTTGTAGCCATGCTGGAGTCGGTAGTAAGTCGCAAGGGTACAGCTTCACGTGCGCAAATCGAAGGTTATCGTATTGCCGGAAAAACAGGAACGGTTCATCTTCTGCAAAGAAATGAATCAGCAAAAAATAGTTATGCCGATAATGCATACATGTCTTTATTTGCGGGTATTGCTCCGGCACATAAACCTAAAGTAGCTGTTGTCATTGTGGTGAAAAATCCCCAGGGTCAGGAGTATTACGGTGGTGCTGTGGCAGCGCCTATTTTTGCCAGTGTTATGAAACAGGCCTTGCCATTGCTCGATATCAGGCCGGATAAACCGGAAACTAAAATTGAGCCACCCGTTTTAAAGGTAAGTGATTTATCGGGGGCGACTCTATGAGTAATCATGATCAGCACCCATTGACGACAGCATTTTTACCTAAATATCTGAACGATGTTGTGACACCCTTTCTTGAAATAAATCAAAACTACAATCCATTAATATCAGGCTTGCAGATAGATTCCCGTAATGTGCAAAAGGGGGATCTTTTTCTGGCATTCCCTGGTGTGCATACGGATGGGCGAAAATACATTGAGAATGCCGTTTCGCAAGGCGCTATTGCCGTTTTATCTGAGGCGTTAGAAGGTTTTCCTGCCATGCGTCTTGTTAAAGGGCCAGGTGCAGAGGTGCCCGTGTATTATATTGCGGATCTTGCGCAGCATGTCGGATATTTCGCAGCAAATTACTATTCGCATCCTTCTAAACACTTACGCGTTGTTGGCATTACAGGTACGAATGGGAAAACCACCTGCAGTCATTTGGTGGCGGAGGCTTTGTATTTGTTGGGTGAGCGCTCGGGGCTTATTGGCACACTAGGTTCGGGCCTTTGGGGGACGCTTGTAGAAACCAAAAACACCACACCAGATCCTGTCAGTTTGCAGCGGCAATTGGCCGAAATGCGTAGTAAAAACGTGAACTTTGTGATCATGGAGGTATCTTCGCATGGTTTGGCTCAGGGTCGTGTAAATGGCATTTGCTTTGAAACAGCGGCGCTGACAAATATCACCCGTGATCATCTTGATTACCATGAAAGTATGTCGCATTACATTCAAACCAAAGAGAGACTTTTTTCCTGGCCTGATCTGAATAACGCCATTTTTAATATGGATGATTCAATTGCGCATAGTATGAGTGGGCGTGTTAATCAACAAGCAGATGTGAATGTTTTTGGAATAGGTTCAACGCTGAGTCTTCAAACGTATGCGGGCATAAAAATACTCGACTCGGTTATTAGCGATGAAAAAATAACAATTAAATTTACGTCTGCTTGGGGTGAGGGTGAAATTATTAATTCACATCTTTACGGTGCCTACAACGTATCTAACCTGGCTATGGCACTTGTTATTTTGCTGTTGCTTGATGTTCCTCTGGCTAACGCCGCAGCTGTGTTGGCACAGGTACATGGCGTGCCTGGACGCATGAATAAAATGGGCGGTGGAAATAATCCCCTGGTATTTATTGATTATGCGCATACGCCCGATGGACTTTTAAATGCCATTAAGTCAGCGAGAACTTACTGCAAGAACAGACTCATTTGTGTTTTTGGCTGTGGGGGTGATCGGGATCAAGGCAAGCGATCTCAAATGGGGCGTGTCGCGTGGGAATGTGCCGATCTGTTGATTGTCACGGCAGATAATCCACGCAGTGAATCTGTGGAAAAAATTTGTCAGCAAATTATCAGCGACATCCCATCGCAGGAAAATACGCACGTTATTCTGGATCGTGCCGATGCGATCGCGTATGCGATTAACGTGGCAGAGAAAAATGATGTTGTTTTAATTGCAGGCAAGGGAGCAGAAAACTATCAGGAAATCGCAGGCGTAAGACGGCCCTTTTCCGATTATCACGTAGCTGAAGCGCAGTTAGCCAGGAGGGCGGCTTAATGTTGCTCTCTGAAATTGCCCGAGTTACACATGCGGAATTTTATGGGCAGGATGTTTCAGTAAGCAGTGTCAGCACTGACACGCGCGCTATTAATAGCGGTGATTTATTCCTTGCCTTGCGGGGGGCGCGCTTCGATGGCCATGATTATCTTGCTGAAGCCGCAACAAAAGCCTGCGTTGCGGTAGTGGTCGATCATTATGTTCCTTCGTTACAAATTTCTCAGTTGGTGGTGGTCGATACGCGAATTGCTTTGGGGCGTTTGGCTGAAGCCTGGCGTTTGCAGTTTCAACAGTTAAAAATGATTGCGATTACCGGCAGTTGTGGCAAAACAACGGTCAAAGACATGCTGGCGTCTATATGCAGCCAAGTGGCGCCGACTTTAGCGACGTTGGGGAATTTAAATAATGATATCGGTGTGCCGCTGACATTATTAAGACTCAATGAAACGCATCGATTTGCTGTTCTCGAAGTCGGAACCAATGCGCCTGGAGAAATCGCCTATAGTGCGCAACTGGTGCATCCTGATGCGGCGGTAATTACCAATGCTGAAGCGGTTCACCTTGCCGGTTTTGGTAATGTTGCCAATGTTGCCAAAGAGAAAGGCGCTATCTATCACGCGCTGCATCAGGATGGAGTTGCGGTGATTAATCTGGATGACGCTCACGGCGCTTCGTGGTGCGGCGAGATGTCTGCAGCAGGAAAAAAAATTATTACCTGCGCAAAACATTCCATCCATCAGCAGGGAGTTGCACCTGATTTCTGGCTTGAAAATATTACGGTCTCTGAACAAGGAGACTATCAATTCGATATTGTTTCTCGGGATTCCAGTGTGACCATTCATGCTGCCTTGCCGGGAGAACATAATGTAACAAATGCAATGCTCGCAGCTGCGCTTGCAAAAAGTGTGAATATTGATGACGCATATATCAAAGCAGGGCTTGAGAACGTAAAATCCGCGCCCGGCAGATTGAATCTTTATCCCTTGGCTCGTTGTGAGTTATTGCTGGTAGATGATACCTACAATGCCAATCCGCATTCGGTAAAAGCCGCAATCGATTTTCTTGCGCAATACCCTGAAACAAACAAAGTTCTTATTCTCGGCGATATGGCCGAATTGGGTGCGGACGTTCAGATGTACCATCGGGAAGTGGGCCAATGGGCCAAAAAACAAGGCATTAATACGCTTTTTGCCGTGGGGCACTATGCAGAATCTGTTGCAGAAGGTTTTGGTAAAGGCGCGCGCTGTTTTAATACACAATCCGAATTAATGAGCGTGTTGCCGCAATTACTGATGGCCGGAACGACCGTTTTAGTGAAGGGTTCACGATCAGCAAAAATGGAAGTTATTGTTCAGGCAATCAGAGCACTGGAAAGGGGTAAGACCTAAATGCTTTTACTGCTAGCTGACTATTTGGTGCAGTACGATGTCCGATTTTCTGCCTTCGGGTCAGTGACCTTGCGAGCGATACTTGGGGCATTAACCGCCTTGATGATTGCCTTGTGGATGGGGCCCTTCGTTATTAACAAATTACGTTTTTACCAAGTGGGCCAGTCGGTACGAAATGACGGCCCTCAAAGTCACCTGGCCAAAGCGGGTACGCCTACCATGGGAGGAATTCTCATTCTCCTGGCCATTATGATCAGCACCTTGCTGTGGGCCGACTTGCGTAATCATTATGTGTGGATCGTTGTTTTTGTCACCTTGGCATTTGGTTGGGTTGGCTGGGTGGATGATTATCGTAAAGTGATTGAGAAAAATTCGAAAGGTTTGCCCTCGCGCTGGAAATTCTTCTGGCAATCGGTTTTTGGTTTGAGTGCCGCCATTTTACTTTTTTCTTTTGCTTCGGTTCCCGCAGAAACGCAATTGATCGTACCGTTGTTTAAACATATCGTGATTGATTTGGGTGCTGCTTATATTTTCCTGACGTATTTTGTCATCGTAGGCAGCAGTAACGCGGTGAACCTAACCGATGGTCTGGATGGATTAGCCATTATGCCCACCGTAATGGTTGCAGGTGCCTTGGGCATGTTTTGTTATTTCACGGGACATATTGAGTTTGCGCAATATTTGCATTTGCCCTATATCGCCGGTGTCGGCGAATTATTAATTTTTTGTATTGCGATTGCCGGTGCCGGGTTGGGTTTCCTTTGGTTTAACGCGTATCCAGCACAGGTGTTTATGGGTGATGTGGGCGCACTTTCTCTGGGAGCCGCCTTGGGCGTTATTGCTGTTATTGCCAGACAAGAAGCCTTGTTATTTATTATGGGCGGTATTTTTGTTGCAGAAACTGTTTCAGTTATGTTGCAGGTGGCTTCGTTTAAGTTGACGGGACGCCGGATATTTCGCATGGCGCCTTTGCATCATCACTTTGAATTAAAAGGTTGGGCTGAGCCAAAAGTCATTGTTCGTTTTTGGATTATAACGGTTATTTTGGTGTTAATCGGGATTGCTTCTTTAAAATTACGGTAGAGAATCGGTAGCGGTATGGGGCGTTATTTGGTCTTGGGACTGGGAAAAAGTGGACTGTCGACGACGCGTTTTTTACGTCGACATAACGCTGCCGTTAAAGTGGCCGATACCCGTGCAAGATTGCCAGACATAGAAGCCTTGACCGATCAATATCCCGATCTGGATATCCATCTTGGTGATTTGCCCATGGCTCTGCTTGAAGATGTTGATCAGCTGGTGATTAGCCCGGGCTTGTCACCTGCACATCCCCTAGTGCAGGCAGCCAAACAAAAAGGCATTCAGGTGATAGGTGATATCGAGCTCTTCTGCAGGCAGGCACAAGCCCCCATTATTGCAATTACCGGTACCAATGCCAAAAGCACGGTTGTCACACTTATTGCCGATATCATCACCGACGCTGGATTCAAAGTTGCGCTGGGAGGAAATATTGGTATTCCAGTATTGGACTTGCTTGATAACGCAGAAGGAGAGCCAGATTTTTATGTATTGGAATTATCGAGCTTTCAGCTGGAAACAACGTATTCACTCAAATCAAAAGTTGCTGCGGTTCTGAATGTTACGCCCGATCATATGGATCGTTATGCTGATTTTGCGTCGTATACGCAAGCAAAACAGCGGATTTATGCACAGTGTGAGTGGGCGCTTTATAACCGCGATGATGAAGCGACCAGACCTTCACAGAACGCATCCTCGCCAGATAGAAAAACCAAACGGATGAGTTTTGGTTTGCAAGCAGCCGTAGAGGACGATGTCATTTCGTACAATCTGCTGAACAATGGCGATAGCTGGCTGGCACAGGGACAAGACGCTGTATTTCCGGTTCGGGACTTGAAGTTGTCAGGCGTACATAATCATATTAACTGTTTGGCTGCACTGGCAGTGAGTGATGCCTTGGGCATAAATCGAAGCAGTGTGCAAAAAACCTTGAGAAATTTTCGTGGATTAGCGCATCGTTGTGAGTGGGTGACCGATATTGGCCATGTGCGCTGGATTAATGATTCCAAGGGAACAAACGTTGGATCAACCCTGGCGGCATTAAGAGGTTATGCTGACGCGTATTCTGGCAAAATAGTTTTGCTGTTGGGAGGGGTGAGTAAAGAAGCCGACTTTACGCCGCTGTGCCAAATGATCACGCAGCATGTAAAAATAGTTATTGTTTACGGAAAGGACGCTGCAAAAATTCAAAAAGATTTGGCCGGTGTGACTTGCCCCGTGACAGACGTTGACGATTTTGACTTGCTTGTCAAAAGGGCACATTACGAGGCTGGCGAATCAGGTCTGGTTTTGTTTTCTCCTGCCTGTGCCAGTTTTGATATGTTCAAGAATTTTGAAAAACGCGGTGATGAATTTAAAAAACGCGTTCATGATTTAAAACATGGCTTGATTCAGTCGACGGAAATAATATCATGAGTGAGTCGCAAAACAGCTTGCCTGCGTTAAATCGGCTCCTTTTGGGGAGTGCATTTGTATTGCTGTGTCTGGGTTTTATTATGGTGACCTCGGCATCGATGGCTATTGCCGAGAGTAAAACTGGCGGTAATACGTTTTATTTTATTATTCGACATGGCATCTCGATTGTTATAGCGCTCTGTGTTGCTGTGACTGTATATCAAGTACCGATGAAAGTATGGGAAAGGTCCAGTGCAGCCCTGTTCTTTGCAGCCTTGCTGATGCTGATCGCTGTATTGATTTTCGGTGACAAAATCAATGGAAGTAAACGTTGGTTGAATTTGGGTGTATTAAATTTACAGCCTTCTGAAATCGCCAAGATTTTTATTCTGATCTATTTGTCGAGTTTTATTGTCAGAAAACAAGCCGAAATCAGGCGGCAGTGGATGGGGATTATCAAGCCCATCGTTATTTTATCCGTACCTGCGGTTTTGCTGCTGCTTGAACCCGACTTTGGTTCTCTTGTTGTTTTAAGCGTTGCGGCATTTGTCATGATTTTTATGGGCGGGGTGCGAATCAGTTATTTTCTGTTACTGATGATTTCAGGTAGTGCTGCCTTCTACGGAATTCTAATGACACAGTCCTATCGTATTCAACGGATGGTTGCCTTTCTGGATCC
>Ga0073925_1000124_pt1 | contig 17737 bp, 18 predicted proteins | sample GWRWT4_21May14_FD_70952 | JGI IMG/M metagenome (GOLD analysis project Ga0073925, IMG submission 70952) | Sand microcosm microbial communities from a hyporheic zone in Columbia River, Washington, USA - GW-RW T4_21-May-14 | ecosystem: Engineered > Artificial ecosystem > Sand microcosm >...
CAGTAAGGATGAGAAAAAGCGTGGGCTCTGGTCATTAGTTTGACCAGAGCTTTTTTAGTTGTTGTTTTCCGGCAGAAGCGTTTCCAGCTTTTTCATGAGCTGAGTTATACGCGTTTCGGTTTCAAGCGTTAGGGTTTTGAGTTCTGCCTTGCGTTGAAGTAATTCATGGTTAATGTTCAATGCAACCATGACGGCAATACGCTCCAGTCCAATGACTTTCCCCGACGCTTTGATCGTTGCCATTTTCTCGTTCAGGTCGCTGGCGGCTTGTCGTAATTCGTATTCTTCTCCAGCGGGACAGCTGACGTGATATTCTTTTCCTAGTACATGGATGGTCACGGCTTTTTCTGTGTGGGTGGACATTGCTTGGATGCCTGTTGGTTACGATCGTTGTTCGAGTTCTTTAAGTTGGCTGATAACGCGTTGCAGTTTATCACGAAGCACTTGTTTTTTTTTCTCCATCTCGGTGGATGAATGCATGAGCGTTAACTGCTGTTCTTTGAGTGATTGATTTTGCAATTGAAGCGTTTGACCGCGTTCAATAAGCTGATCAATTTTTTGCTCAAGCGCATGAAAACGTTGTTCAAGCATTCTTTGATCCATACAGTAGATGAGATGGGTGTCAACTATAGAGTGGAGACCGCATGGGGTCAATGTCTGCACATTACCCGTTGTGGAATAAAACGATTACACTACACATTTGATTGTGCGTTTTCTGGCGTTTTATTGATGACTCATCGCCGGGTTATCGGGCCGTAAATAACGCGAAAACAAGTGTGAGAAGGTAGGGGTGAATTCATGGAAATACCATCGTTCGATGTGCTGGATGCGTTGTTGGCACAATATGGCGCTGAATTCAGCCCAGCAGATGTTCACGGATTATTAAGCGGCTGTCATTGTGGCGGGTTTGTTTTGTCTGGCGATATGTTGGCGGCCATGTTGCTTGAGTCGCTGGATCTGGATGTGTATGGCAACCTGGAACTCTTGGCTGTTTTGCAGACATTAAATAGTGGTATTGCATCGTCCTTGCAATCGAATGATTTTGATTTTTCACTTATGATTCCCGACGAGGGCGACTTTTTTGAACGGCTGAATTTATTCAGTCGCTGGTGCGAGAGTTTTATCAATGGATTCAGCGCAAGCCCTCTGGATGAGGCGCATTTCGGGGAGGATATTCAAGATGCGCTGGAGGATTTGATAACATTTTCCAGGTTATCTGAGCAAACTGATGAGGCTGATCAGGATGAGGCTTCTTTGATGGAGCTGCAGGAATATTGCAAAGTGGTGGCTTTAATGCTGTATACCGAACTGGTATTGATTCCTCTGGAAAATGCCGAGAAAACATTAGAACAAGCCGAACAGACGGTTGAGCCTGAGCGGCGTATGCCGCCTTCAAACCATCGGCATTAATGGCTATTCATGGAAATTGAATCATGAGGATTGAAAACGATGAAACTTGATCGTGAAGAGTACGCCAGCCGTCGCTCATTATTTCTGGCAAAAATGGCGGTCAACAGTATTGCGATTTTGCCTGCTGCGTTGAGCAAAATACGCAATCGTGATGCAGAGTACGCCTATCGTCAGGACAGTGATTTTTATTATCTTTCGGGATTTCATGAGCCGGAATCAGTGATGGTTCTGATTCCCGGTCGTGCTGAAGGGGCTTATGTGTTGTTTTGCCGCGAACGCGATCCAGCCAAGGAAGTATGGAACGGTTATCGTGCCGGTCCCGAAGGCGCCTGTGCAAACTATGGTGCAGATCAGGCCTTTGCAATCGAAAAAATTGATGAAATCTTGCCAGCACTGATGGATGGTCGGCAGCGTCTTTACTTCACGCTGGGGCAGCAGGAAACCTTTGATCATCAATTGATGGCGTGGATGAATAACTTACGGGCAAAAGCACGCAGTGGCGCCCAGGCGCCGCGTGAAATTGTCTCCTGTGATGATCTGCTGCACGAAATGCGGCTATTTAAATCGGTCGCTGAAATTAAGCTCATGAAACGCGCCGCAGAAATCTCTGCCCAAGCGCATATACGCGCCATGGAAAAGTGTCGGGTTGGTATGATGGAGTACCAGCTTGAGGCTGAATTTCTGCATGAATTTGCGCGTCACGGTGCGCGTCATCCTGCCTATTCCACTATTGTCGGTGGGGGCGCCAATGCATGCATTCTGCATTACATCGAAAATGATGCGCCGCTGGAAGATGGCAGTCTGGTGCTGATTGATGCCGGTTGTGAACTGGATCATTATGCCTCTGACATTACACGGACATTTCCGGTCAATGGTCTTTTCAGCGAAGAGCAAAAAGCCATTTACAATCTGGTGCTTGAGGCGCAGTTGGCTGCCTTGGCCAAGGTGGGTCCGGGGCATTACTGGAATGAGCCACAGGACACTGTTGTCGACGTGATCACACGGGGCCTGGTGCGACTGGGTATTCTTCAAGGTGAGCCGGAAGAATTGATTCAGCATCAGGCGTATTTGCCTTTTTATATGCACCGTGCCGGCCATTGGCTGGGTATGGATGTGCATGATGTCGGTCAATACAAAATTGAAGGACAATGGCGGGCGCTGGAAGTTGGCATGGTACTAACGGTAGAGCCTGGAATTTATATCGCTAAAGATAACATGGACGTTGAGGTTAAATGGCGAGGTATTGGCGTGCGAATTGAAGACGACGTGCTGGTGACAGAATCCGGGCATGAGGTATTAACTGTACAGGTGCCCAAAACCGTGACTGAAATAGAAGCGCTGATGCTAAAAAAAGTTGTTTGAACACGCTGACTGCGGGAGAGTTTGATCATGTCAGAACGGGTGACGGAGCATGATGTACTGATTATCGGTGGTGGCATGGTCGGTGCGACACTTGCGTGTGCCTTGGCGAAAAAAACAGCGCTAAATATCGGCGTAGTAGAAGCAAAATTATTGCCGCAGCGTGATGAGCAGGGTGATTTGAGTCACTCTTTTAACCCTTCTTACGACGAGCGTAGTACGGCGCTTTCACTCGGTTCTTGCCGTTTCTTCGATGCCATTGGTGTGTGGGATGCGCTGCGACAGCATGTTGAATATATTCACCAGATTCACGTGTCAGAACAGGGTAAGTTCGGCGTGGTCTGTCTGGATCGCAAGGAAGAGCAGGTTGACTATCTGGGCGCCGTGGTTGAAAACGCGTGGTTGGGCGTGGTTTTGGGTGCCAAATTGTCTGAATGTTCATCCGTCACGCTTCATACGCCGGCGCAGATTATTTCGTTGCAGCAAGAGCAGTCAGGTTATCGTGTGCGGATTCAGAGTGGTGATCAGGCGCTTCTGTTACGTTGCCGATTGTTGGTCGTGGCCGATGGCGCAAATTCAACGTGTTGTAAATTGTTGGGCATTACCCAGATACACAAAGACTATGAGCAGGTGGCGTTGGTGGCCAATCTCAGTCCGGCAAATGGCCATCAACAAACAGCCTATGAACGGTTTACTGCAAAGGGCCCTATGGCTTTGTTGCCTTTGCGAGAAAATCGTTTTGCGTTGGTGTTAACGTTGCCTGCTGATCAGGTGGATACTTATCTGTCTATGGATGATCAGAGTTTTTTGAAAACCATCGATCAGGCCATGGGTGGCCGTTTAGGTGGTTTTATCAAAGCAGGTGAGCGGCTTAGTTACCCTTTGCGTTTGATTCAGGCGCGTGAACAGGTGCTGCCCTGTTGTGTCATTCTGGGTAACGCTGCGCATAGTTTGCACCCGATCGCCGGACAGGGCTTTAATTTATCCGTACGTGATGTGGCCATATTGACTGAAGAGCTTGTCATCGCTTTGGCCGAACAATGCGCCATTAATGAATTTTCAATCTTGCAGCGTTATTTTGCCCGACGTGAGCAGGATCAGTTCCTTACGGTTAATTTTTCTGACAAGTTGCAAAAACTTTTTGCTGTTGAAAATGCCGGCCTGGGTTTGGCACGCGCCACAGGCTTGGCGGTGTTTGATTGTTGGCCGGCGGGAAAGCATTTGTTAGCACGACAAACCATGGGTTTAAAAGCGGGCGTTTCAACCTTGTGATAAGGCAAAAGGTGCTTGATTTATTCCGCAGGGGACGTGCAAAACAGGAAAACGGCGATGAACTACGATTTTGATATTTTAATTAATGGCGGTGGCATGGTCGGTGCGACTTTAGCCTGTGCGCTTCTGCAAGCGGATCATAAAAGTAGCTTACGTTTGGGTATCATAGAAGGCCAGGCCTTTGTGCCGAATCAAGAAGAGGCTTGGGCTTTGCGTGTAAGTGCAATCACGTGTGCCAGTCAGCGTTTATTCGAATACCTGGGCGCCTGGTCATTGATGCAAGCGCAGCGCGTCAGTCCTTTTAATGCGATGGACGTATGGGATGCTGAAGGCACGGGCCGTATACAATTTTTTGCGCAGGAATTGGGTGAGCCATGCCTGGGCCATATCATTGAAAATAATGTTATTCAGCAGGCATTGAATCAGCGTCTGCAGGAAATGCATTTTAGTCACACCTTTTGCCCCGACCATTTGCTTGCCTGTGAACGTTATGCGGCCGGTTGGCGTGTGCATTTAAGCAGCGGCGAAACGCTCACAACGCGATTGCTGATTGGCGCCGATGGCGCGCTGTCAAAAGTCCGTGACTTATTTGAATTCAATCTGAAAATTGAGCCCTATCATCATCACAGCATTGTGACGACTGTGCGCACTGAGAAATCTAATGGCACAGTGGCGCGACAGTGTTTTCTGAACACAGGTCCACTGGCCTTATTGCCTTTACGCGATGTGCAGGGTAACCGACATCATTGCTCCGTAGTGTGGTCAGTAGAATCACAGATGCATCAAAAACTGATGAGTATGGATGAGAATAGTTTTGCCCAGGCACTTACTGAGGCATCGGAAAACTGCTTGGGGCGGGTGGAATGGGTCGATCACCGTATCAGCTTCCCCTTGTATGCGCGCCATGTTGACAGTTATGTGCGAGAGGGCGTGGCTTTATGTGGCGATGCGGCGCATACCATTCATCCTCTGGCGGGACAGGGTGTGAATCTTGGTTTAATGGATGCTGCGGTATTGGCTGAGGAAATCCATCGCGCGTCAGACAAGGGACTTGATATAACTGATTTCAACGTATTGCGTCGTTACGAACGTCGTCGTCGAGGCGCAAACACCTTGATGCTGGAATCTATGCGCGGATTCAAATCCTTGTTTGAGGCAGACCTATTGCCATTTCGATGGGCGAGAAACGCGGGAATGTCCTGGATGAATCAGTTACCACCTTTGAAAAATAAGGTGATGCGTTATGCCATGGGCCTGGAAGGAGACGTGCCTGATGTAGCGAAGGGGACTATGTCGAGATTGAGATAAATTGTCGAGCTTGAGATGAATTTAAAGGAGAAGAAAATTGACAAACGATAGAGCTAAACTCTTCCACCGTTTGTCTGATCTTAAAGCACGAAATAAAACTATTGAGCGGCTTGTTGGCCCTGTTCGTCTTTATTCTTTTTACGACCGCCACCGCCGGGTATCCATGTGAAAGGTACTTTATAGGTTTGCATGAATCCACCTAAGGTACCTATAACACGTCCAAGCGCCACAAACTGATCCGGTACCACAATGTTTGCTTCCTGGAGTGTTTCAAGGAGCTGGGCAATAACTTCTTCAACCTGAACTTTTTGAGTCGGTTTCTTGGTGCGAACCACGTATTGAGACAGTTGTTCAAGTGTTGAGTTGTCGATGTTACCCTGGAAACCTGCTTTGGCCAGTAGTTGCCCGATGTCACCTTCCATATGGCCGAGGAGTACCATGATCAGCATGCTGTAGTTCATGGTTTCTTCAGGCGTCAAACGACCAATCGTGCCGTAATCAACGATAAAAATTTCTTTTTCGGGTGTTACCAGAAAGTTTCCGGGATGTGGATCTGCCTGGAACTTACCGAATTGCGTAATTTGCTGCATGTAGCTGTCCTGCAGAACACTCAGGAGATCCTTGGCTTCTTCTTTATTGCTGCGATCCAGATGCTCAACCAGACGTGAGCCAGTTATCCACTCGGTTACGATGACACGCTTTGTGCAGAGGTGTTCAACCAGCACCGGTACGCGAATACGCGGATTGTGTTTGAGTGCACCAAAGTCGCGCGTATTGCGTTCTTCGTTGCGGAAATCCAGCTCCTCAGCCGTCATTTCCAAAAGTGCCATGACCATTTGTTCAATATCCAGATTGCCTGGCAGTCTGCCACGCAAGGCTCTGGATAGAAGCTGGAAAATAGTGAAGTCTTCATCAAACAAGTCACGAACATGCGGCTGCTGAATTTTTATGGCAACGTCAATGCCTTCTTTGGTACGTGCTTTATGTACTTGCGCGATAGAGGCGGTTGCAATAGGGGTTTCGTCGACCCACTCAAACTTGTCGCGCCAGTTCCAGCCTAATTCTTCCTGAAGCACAGGGACAAGGGTCGCGAAAGGAATGCGTCTGTTTTCATTTTGCAGGGGCTTTAGCGCTTCAATATAAGCTTTTGGCAAAATATCAGGGCGGGCGCTTAAAAACTGAGCCAGTTTGACCCATGTTGCGCCATTGTTTTTGCACAAGCGGAACAACAGGTCGGCATTTTTTAAATGCAGTTCTTTGTAAAGAGATTTGTATTGTTCCTTGGGCCAACCTTTGGTTTTTTTGTTGAGCCGTGCATAGGAACGTTCAATGCGAATCACGGTAGTGATGGCGCGAATGGAGCGACTTCTTCCATGCCAGAGTTGTTTGACTTTTCTTAAGTTAATCAAAGGTTCATCAAAACTGAATTCTCGGTAAACCTCAAAATCCGTATTACTCATAACGCCCTCGCTACCTGGAATCTGGAATAGTTGCATAAAAATGCAATTATATGATTATTGGATTTAATAGTGACCACAGGCTTGGCACTTTTAAGACAAGATGCGAAGTCTACCTTGTTTTACCCTTTATGCAAGCGTCAATACATGACAGCCCCTTGGGTGGTATGAATCCCGTGGCAGGTCGGCAATTTAATGAGACAACTGTCTGATCTTAAGACGTTATTCATGCGGACATAAATGTCAGCAAGAGAGAATTTTAACTGTATTTATGCGACACGCTAAATCTGTTGTGGTCTGGGTATTGGCTCTTGCTGAGGTTTTTTGAGCGCTCATAGAAAGTTACAGCAGCTTGGGTCGTTTCTGCAATTTGCGTTGCAGGGTTCTGCGATGGATGCCCAAGGCGCGGGCGGCTTCGGAAATATTATTATTATTTTCTTTCAGAATTCGCTGAATATGTTCCCATTCCAGGCGGTTTATAGACATGGGTGATGTTTCTACTGTTTGGTCTTTATCAATAGCGGGCTCACTGGTGAGCGCTGCCATGATTTGCTCTGCATCGGCCGGTTTGCTGAGATAATGCGTGGCGCCCAGCTTTATCGCTTCAACGGCCGTTGTGATTGATGCATAACCGGTAAGGATCAGGATTCTACATTCCGGATTTACCTTAAGCAGGGGCTTAATCAGACCCAAACCGGATTGTCCATTCATGCTTAAATCAAGCACAGCAAGCTGTGGAATAAAGCGATGAAGGGCCTCCAGGGCGCTTTCCACACTATTGGCAGCCTGTACGATCAAGGATCTACGCTGAAGCGCTTTTGTGAGAACTCTAAGATAGGTTTCGTCATCATCGACTATCAGGCAGGTGTTTGCTGATATGGTTTGATTGCTCATATGTTTTCCAGTGTAGATTCGTGGATCAACTGCTTGATGGGGATGTTGGCCTCCATCAAAGTTCCACCCTGGGGTGCTCTTTTCCAGTGCAATTCCCCGCCAAGCTGTGTAATGGTAATTTTCGCCAGAAATAAACCAAGCCCCAGACCTTGTTCTTTTTGGGAATAAAAGGGTGTGCCAATTTTACCTTGATCAAGCAGGGTAATGTCCTGGCCGTCGTTAATACAGGTAAAAGTCAGCTTGTCGCCGATAAGTTGCACTGTGACAAACACATGATTCGCGCTGGCTTCGGCGGCGTTGTTTAAGATGTTTTTTAAGCTGTGCAATAATGCCGCGTGGTAGATGATCTCGATATCTGTGTTCGGATCGTATTTAAATGTGATTGATTTTAATGGGTAGCGCGACCGAAGTTCATTGAGTTGCTGCGTTATAAACTTACACAGTGAGATCGATTCCAGAGAGTCGGGGCGTGAGAAACCGGTTTTTTCTGTAAATGTTGTCAGTATGTTTTTGCAGCGATCTATCTGGCTCCTGAGCAGTGACAGATCTTCTTGTATGGGGGAAATTTCTGCAAAACTGTGCTGCATTTCATTAATCGTAATGGCCATGGTAGTAAGTGGTGTGCTTAGTTCGTGTGCGGCATCGGTCGCAAACGTGCCAAGAGAAACTATTTGTTCATTCAGGGCCAGTGCTTCTTTTTGTGCATTGATTTCTACTTCTTTTTTTTTCATTGAATTATTCATTCTTTCCAGAAATACGCTCAGCAATGACGCACTTAGAATGAAGTTTAACCACATGCCTACAAGGTGATTGCTGAATTCACTGGTTTGACCATGGTGTGGGCTGTGTGGGTTGGGTTCATGAAAGTAAAAAGGCAACATCAGCAGGCTGTAAACCAAAATGGCACTAAGAAAAACCGTAATGACTTTATTTCTGGACAAGGTGGCCGCAGCGATTGTCACGGGCACCAATAAATAAGATATAAAGGGATTGCTGAAACCACCATAAAAATAAATCAAAAAATAAACGCCGATAATGTCTACGAGCAGTTGGCAAAACAGCATGTTTTCACTGACCTGTGCTGTTTTCAGTAAAAAGTAATACGTTGCCAGATTGATTAAAAACAGCAGCGACAGGGTGCTTAGTAATCCAGGCAACAGTAATTTTTCATCAGACAAATTGTTGTGTGAGAGAAGACTCAACAATAAAGCGATCAGATAAAGCGTTCTTAGGGTACAAACACGAAAGAGATTTTGTCTGTGTGCCGATGAAAATAAGACGCTGACTGCCATTAGGAGTTCTTCATTTTATTGTATGGACGTGTTCATTCTAGGGTATTTGCTTGTCGAGCTGAACGTTCAAGTGCTCATTGATTGGGTGATGCCGTTATCAGACAACCAAAACCGTTCTTAAAACTCAGGCGGACAGAATCCAGAGAGTTTTTTTTGGGTGATGGGGTGCGTTAACTGGAGCGACGTGGCATGGAGCAGGAGGCGAGGGGATCTTTCGAGCGCTTCAGCATGGGCATACATGTCACAACCCAGAATGGGATGTCCAATTTCGCTCAAGTGAATCCGGAGCTGATGTGTGCGGCCCGTATGCGGCATCAGCAAAAGTCTGGTTTTGTTTTGTTTAAGGTCGCGCTGTAATACGCGCCAATGGGTGAGAGACGTTTTGCCATGGTCGTGGTCAATTTTTTGTTTAGGGCGATTGGGCCAATCTTTGGCAATAGGCAAATCAATGCTGCCACTGTCTGCTGAAACAATACCAAACACTTCGGCGATGTATTCTTTTTGTATGTTTCGTTCCTGGAATTGACGACTGATATCGCTATGCACCTTTGTTACGAGTGGAATGACCATAATCCCTGAGGTGTCGAGATCAAGCCTGTGTACAATGGTCGCGTGTGGAAAAATTCTTTGTAGTCTTGTGATCAGGCAGTCCTTGTTTTCAAGGGCTCGCCCAGGGACGGACAACAGGAACTCCGGTTTGTTGACCAACAAGAGATAGGGATCTTGGTAAAGAATGATGGGTTCTTTTAAACAGTTTGGAACAATATGATAAGAAGTGGATGTCATAGTGCCAGCATGGGAGTTAAGCGGCGCCTATTTTAACCACATTCATAGGAAAGTTTAAATGTATTAGGTTTGCGGCAGGATCTCTGCTGATATGTAAAACAGAGTGTGGCAACGTTATGAACGTTTCTTGTTTGTGGGCCCAGACGCAGGAAATGTGACCACATTGTTATGCCCATATTCAGATTGATTGACGGCATGCTCCAACGATATGTTGCGGGACATATTGCGATGGTGCTTTCGCATGGTTCTTTTAAAATGCTTGATGTTGTTAATGTTGACGATAGAGTCTTTAAGCGCGGGATAGATTTCTTCTGCTTTTTTTTGTTGCACACGGGTAAAAAAAACAAGTATCTGTTGGTGAAAGTTCCAGATAATCAAACCAAGAACAACAAGGCTGATAAAGATTCCACTCGGCAAAAAGCTCAATATGAGCATGCTTGAAACACAGGTCGACACGATAATGAGAGCTAACATTTTTGTAGACACAGTCAGACTTTTATTTTGCCATGACATATCTGGTTTATTAACTTCGGGTTTCATAGCTTGCCCTCATTGACTCGGCACATTAAAAGCACCGCTTGCTAAAAATTGAATGTACTGACTTGTCCCGTATTAACGCTGACATTGGTGCGCGACTTGAAGTTTAACGTGTTAGTAGTGTCTACCGCATCGCTAGCGGCATTGCAGGCCAGAGAAATGGTGTAATCACCCACAGGTAAAAATGCCAGTGTGTATGCATAACCGCTTTGAGTCTGGATAATATTCGCTGTACTAATAGGGTCGTTAGTGGTGCCTCTGATATCTCTTGGTGTGGCGTTCTGGCCAGAAAAAGCATAGACAGCACTGTCAGCTGCCACGCAAAGACTATTAAACTGATTGGCATCAATGGTCCCGGAAATTCTTCCGGCCTGCGCTGTTAATACGGATCTTATAGCTGGGGAAAAACTTAACAGACTACTGCCTTGTTCTTGAAAAATGGATTTTCTCAGGTCAAAGTCAAAAGTGATGTTAGTGTTAGCTCCCTCACCAATGCTAAACCGTGCGATAGGTGCAGAAGCCGAGGCGTCATTAACGAAGAAATCGATCAAGGTGCTTATTGCCCCCCGTTGATTGGAAATGGTTAAACCTATGTTGCCATCAGCTGTAACGACATAAGACGCATTCAGATCAAGATCAAAAGTCACATAGGCGTAATCTCCGGCTTTCACTGGATAGTCGGAAAGAATAGTCTCACTTAAACCACCCTGCAGTGCGAGCACATCAATTAATTTGGGTTCTTCAAACGTAATTTCGGATTGCTTGCCGTTTGCATCGTAGAGCGTTAGGCCATTTATTTGGAGAAACACCGCACTTGCTTCATCAATCGGGCTGTCGGTGATGGCGATTGTAAGAGTACCTGTATCGCTACTGCTTAGATTATTACTGTCTTTATTTTCAAGGCAGCCGCTGAGTGCGAGGGATGATGCTAAAACATAAAAAGGTAAACGCGTTGAATTCCATTTTTTCATTTTGATAACCTGTTCGTAAACGATGCTTTGTTTAGGTATAGAACACGCACAGGTTAAGGACAATTGGCGAATAAAAAACGGCAAAACAGATCTGTGTGTATGCAAATCAATTGCTTGCATTATTATTTCTTGAAAATAATGGCTTGTATGAACAACTAAATGGAAAAGTCGAGGGAGGGTAAGTAAATATTTATGCTATTAAATCATGCGGTTAATGTAACTGTTAATATCTGCGTGGTAAATGTAACAACCTGTTGAATGATTGTTACATTTTAGATTGCTATGAAAACCCGGCAGGCGAAAGTCAATATTAGAATCTGATGCCTGCACCTACACGTATATGACGGATATTTAACTCGGCAACCGGGGCGGGTTCGTTTTGACGGGTCGTAAATTTTGGATCCGGGATGCTGGCATATTTAACATCAAAAAATCCAAACCACGTGTTACTCAGGTCAAGATAGGCGCCTGCATGGACGATGTATCCATACGATATGCCGCCATCAAGAATCATAATATCCGTTGGCTGGCTTTGGGCTCGGCGATTATCCAGAAGTGCTATCATTGCTCCTACGCCAATATAGGGGCTGACAATGTAATCAGGGATAGGTGTATAAACAATACTTGCGCCAATCGGAAGTAATTCAGGTGCCAGAATTTGTATGCGGCCTGTTGATTGGGTATCACTTTCCAGCACATTGCCCAACTGAACATCACGAATCAAAATATTGGGGAAACCCAGATCCAGGTGCGCCTCAAGTCCGAAGTAATCGTTATATTTGTAACCTAACACCGCACCCAAGGAGAGAATCGGGCGATTTTCAGGGCGCCCTTTCGCTACATCACCGTCACCATACAACCCAACAAGTTGCAAAGGTTGGTCTACACCAACAAACGGAACACTGATACCAACAAAGGTAAGGGCTGAATCGCCATCAACACCTTTGACCGTGGCATTTCGTTCTAAAACAAAGTCAGGAGAAAAAACACCACCACCGAGGTTCAGATAAAAATCCTTGGGTCGAGGGCCTGCTGCAAAAACCACCGAGGAGTTGATTCCAACAAGGGTAATGGCAAGTAATATTATCTTTTTGCTAAATAAGCTGGATTGGATAGTCATAAGTAATTTTTAGGTTAGGTGAATTGTAGGTTTTGTGGCAAAAAATCGAGCGCTTAACACAGTTGTTAAATCCCCTCGAAATGTTTGCCCCCTTAATACCTTAATAAATTAGATTGGGTAACCAATACCAAAACGCATATGTCTGACTTCGAATTTCGCAACACTTACAGCCTGGCCAAAACGATCCTGGATATCAGGGTTCGAGATGCGGCCATATTTAAAGTCGGCAAAGGCGTACATGCCTTCGGAAATATCCATTTTTATGCCTGCGTGCGCAATATAGCCAAATTCAACGCCGCCATCCAAAACAACAATGTCTGTGGCGGTATTAGGAGCTCTTCGATTGTCCAGAATCGCAAGCATTGCACCAAAACCCACGTAAGGGCTGACACGGGATGAAGGGAAAAAGGTGTAAATGCCTGAAAAAGTAATGGGTAACAGATCGGGTGGAAGAATTTGTATGTTGATCGTTTCTGGATTGCCGGGCAATACGTCTTTGATGATGTACAAGTTTTGCACATCAATTTCAAGCATGGCGAGATCCAGCCCGATCTCGGCACCAAATTCATCAGTGATTTGGTAACCGAATACACCACCCAATGAAATCATGCCCCTGTTTTCGGGTTTTATGAGCTGCTCTTCGTCACTCTCAAAGACCAAACCAATGAGGGGGACCGGGGTGCCGCCGCTGTTGGGTAGTGTTGCATAAATTTGGGTTTGCCCCGCCGGACCATCAATACTGCCAGCATTTAACGTAAACTGTGGAGCAAAAGCACCACCGCCTAGTTGCAGGTAAAACTCACCCATTTTTGAACCGGCAGCCGAGCTATTAAATGCAAGGCACGTTAAAGCAATTACGCTTAATATTGATCTTAGCTTGTAGTGAGTCATGAGTGTTTTTTGAGAAGAACACGTCGTGTAGTTAGGACATTTTCTCATGCCGTATCCTGCATTAATTAGTCAGTAAACCCAAAATTAAATACGCAATATCTTTATTGATGGTGAAAACAATTCCCTGTTTTTTTATTATATTTATTTTTAATAACAGAACGGGAGAATAAATTTCTAATGAATTTTCAAGTGCGCACAGAGTCTACGATTTTGTTTGGCAGATAAAGTGTGATAATGCGCCAAAAAAACATTTGTTTGGTAGCTTTAAAATGTGTCATTCCAAGCGGGCATCTGAAGATTGGTATGAATTGTTTAAATCTGATCGTAATTGTAAAGGAGATTCGGGGATGTTTGTGGGAAAATAGTTCGCGTATTTAATGTGACTGATAGTAATAAATGAGCTTCAAATGGCATGGTAAACCGTATAAATCTCTGGTAGAACTAGCAAATAGAATTACGTCGCTCGTTTTTGTGTTTTATAGTAGGGCTCCATGATTATTTTTCTCATGGGGGCTGGGTTGGTTTTTAAATATTATTAATGCAAAAAATACGTTGATGGATTTACATTCTACTTTTTAGTGAAAAGCTTCGTGTAAGGCGAATTTTAATCAAGGGGATAGGGATGAAAAAAATAACTAAATGGTTTGCTCTTAGTATAGTAATAACGTTAGGCATGGGTTGTAGTGCGCTAAAAGAATTAAACGGCCAGTCCACACTGGATGCAACCGAGTTTAAGCCCGCACAACCTTATAATCGTATTGCGTTGACCACAACTTCAGAACCTACTTTTTACGATATCAAAATAATGGCGTATGACATGAAAGCACCTGGTGTGACTTTGCCGGGCAGGATTGTGGCGGGTGGTTTTAATACGGCAAATAAATTTGTTGATCAGGGGCGAAGAAACCGGCGTTTAACGCACACGCTGGAAGAGTGGAAATTTAAATTATCTGATCAGTTGGTCAGTGATACGAAACGCGCGCTTGAAAAAGCCGGTTATGAAGTGGTGTTGATTACGCCTGAATTTCGTCGGGGTGGACGTTTTGCAACGGCTTACCCAAAACCGGCAAAACCTGTAGATGCTTATCTGGATCTTTATATTGCTTTTGCGGGTTATGTGGCAATAAAACCCGGTGAACCCTATGTGCCAACCATTGAAACACCGGTGCGTTTGGTTGATGCTTTTTCCGGTGAAACGCTTTATGCCGGTGTTATGAACTACGGCGGCCCGATTCCTGTGGATGGCCCCACTGATCGTCCCGCAGAGCCTGAAGATGTTGTCAGAGGCTGGGATAAACTTTGCGAAGTTGATTGCGAAGTTAGTCCGGCTGTTAAAGGTTTAATGGCAGGTTCTCAAGCCATTGCTGATCTAATTGCCAAAAATATAAAGTAAATAAAAAATGACAGCAGAAAAAAACCCATCGTCATAACGATGGGTTTTTTGTTTCAGGGATAGGTTTTTTATCCTTTGGATGGTTTTGTACTGCTGAAAAGGTACGGATAAAAAAATCGTACGGCATTAATTACGAGCCAAGTCTGCCATATCGACATGCTTGTCGACAAAATTATCAGTAGGATGCATGGCTTAAAGTTTGTGCAATTTTGAGATAATTTTCCAGACGTTTTGGATTTATTTCACCTGTTATTGCGGCATTTTTGATGGCACAACCGGGTTCATGATCGTGCCGGCAGTCTCTAAACTGGCATTCACCAATGTAACGTCGAAACTCTCTGAATCCCGTAGCCAGAAGATGAGGATCATCAAGATGCAAGCTGAATTCACGAATGCCAGGGGAGTCGATAAGAGTGCCACCTTCGGCGGTGTGAAACAAACGCGCAGTGGTTGTTGTATGTACGCCTAGTTGTGATGTAGATAAAGCCGCTGTTTGTTGATCACTTCCGGGCAATAGAGCGTTAATAATGGATGATTTTCCAACACCGGATTGCCCCACAAACACGAAGCTGTGTTGACGTAACAAGGGATTAATATCCTGCAAACCCATGTCCTGTTTTGTCGAGCAGCTAAATGCGCGATAACCGATACTGCGATAGCTCTGAATTAATTCGTTAAACTTGCCAAGTTGAGCGTCATTCAATAGATCTATTTTGTTGAGCAGCAGAATCGGTTCAATGTGTGCCAGTTCAGCGGCAACCAAATAACGGTCGATAAGCAGCGTGGACGGTTCTGGCAGCGGAGCAATTACAATAATTATGTAGTCAACATTGGCGGCCACTGTTTTAATAAGCCCGCGCGTATCGGGGCGACTGAGGCTCGAATGCCGGGGATATTGTGCCTCAACGATGCCTTGATTATCCGGGCCCATTCGCCACACAACACGGTCACCCGTGACCAATGCAGGAACGTTGGCGCGTAATAAGCAACGATAACGTTTGAGCTGAGTGTCTTCTACTTCAACTTGCGTACCAAAATGCGCGACAATGAGGCCGTCTTGTTCCGAGCCCAAGACAGAACTATCGACCAAGGTTTCGGCGCGTTGAACGCGATCCTGCGCACGATCGATGCGTTCCTGCTGGATTTTTTCAATGCGCCATTTTTGTTGGCGAGTCAGTTTGCGTTTAGACATCAGTGAGTCTGGAAGGATTTTAAAGTGTGAAAATATTACTATGCAGAGTAAACTATCCGGATAACGATTGGTAGGAGTAGTAGATAATGGTGGCAAGTAAAGATAATTTGATCTGGATTGATCTGGAAATGACAGGTCTGGATTCAGATAGTGATGTTATTATTGAAATAGCCACTATTGTAACGGATGCAAATCTGGAAGTCGTTGCCGAAGGGCCTGTGTTGGCTGTCCATCAAAGTGACGCTGTGCTGAAAACGATGGATGAGTGGAATATTAAAACGCATGGTCAATCGGGTTTGATTGAACGGGTGCGACACAGTACGATTACTACGGCGACGGCTGAGCAGCAAACACTGGAGTTTTTGCAGGCCTATGCGGTGAAGGGTGTGTCGCCCATGTGTGGCAACAGTATTTGTCAGGATAGACGTTTTTTATTTCGTCTGATGCCTGAGCTGGAAGCTTATTTTCACTATCGCAATTTAGATGTCAGCACGCTCAAAATTCTCAGTCAAATGTGGGCACCGGAGGTGGCCAAGGGTTTGACGAAAAAGTCATCACACCAGGCACTTGATGATATTAAAGAATCCATTGAGGAGCTGCGTTATTACCGTCAGCATTTTATAAAGAGCGCTCAATAGTTTTGCTTTGTTTTTGTGTCTTTTATGGACTGGCGCAGTGTTAGTGCGTACTCACTAAAGCTCTAACAGCCCGCTAAACAAAAAACATAATGCAGTTCCATTTTCAGGATGGAATAAAATCAAGGAAGAAATTATCACTCCAGGGCTGGGCGCCTGCTATCGCACCAAAATTAAAGAGTTTGATTCGTGCAATCAGCTTTTGTGTTAGCGTCGCATCCTTTAATTCACTCGAAACAATTCTGCATTCTGTGACCTGTCCCTGTGCATTGATCTGCAGGTGAAACACGACTTTTCCTTGCAAATCAGGATTACTACGCAAGGCCCGATTATAAATGGTATAGATGGCGCCTTTGTTTTGATCAAACACCGTTTGAATGGACTCGCGTGAACGCTGCGTAGCCGGATGTTTTGATTCGCTCGGGCTTTTCGTGTTTGTTTGCGTAGTTTGTGTTTGCCGTTTACTGACCTGGGCCAAGGTGTTGCTGGAGAGCGCTTGTTGCGTCACGCCGGCTTTTTTTATCGAGGCGGCTGTTGCGTTACCGTCAGAATGGCCTGAAAGAGCACGGGTGTTTATACGTTCACTGCGCCCTGCGGGTGCGGATGTGTTGTTGTAGTCCTCGTTTAGATTTGAGCGCAGAGTTGGTACGTGAGCGGGTGCGACCGAGGGATCATTCATGTCGGCTAACAGATCTGAAAACGTGTTTATTTGCTGTTGAGCGGCAATTTTACTGGCAGTTTTTTGTTCGGCTGCAATTTTACCGACCGCTTGTTGTTTTGTTTGTGCCAGAGGCTGGGCCTTTTGGACTGCCTGTGCAGGTTTAACGGTGGATTTATTTTCAGCGCGAGCGCCTTCGACGGGTTTTGTCTGAACAGGGAGTGGAATCACTTTTTTTTCTTCGAGTTTTAATTCCTGCACTTGTGCTGGAAATTCTTCTATGAATACGCGTTCGATTTTAGGTAACTGTATTTGTGAGATAACTATGCTGATCGATACCATCAAAAAGACGAGCGTGCCCAAAATGTGCCGGAAGCGTTTTTCGTCAGCGGGATGCGCTGACCAGGGCAGTTGAGCGTCAATTACCCTGTGCCTACTCATCATGACGCGTGCTCGGTTTTATGCTGAACAGCCAATGATATCTTGCTGTAATTGCTTTTATTACAGGTGAGGATAATTTTTTCCAGCAAACGATAGGGAATTTTTTTGTCACCCAAAATAG
>Ga0073925_1000127_pt1 | contig 17586 bp, 16 predicted proteins | sample GWRWT4_21May14_FD_70952 | JGI IMG/M metagenome (GOLD analysis project Ga0073925, IMG submission 70952) | Sand microcosm microbial communities from a hyporheic zone in Columbia River, Washington, USA - GW-RW T4_21-May-14 | ecosystem: Engineered > Artificial ecosystem > Sand microcosm >...
GTGCGCGAGAACGCGGTGCTCGCCGGGCGCGACTGGTTCGACGGTTGCGTACACGCGCTCGATGCGACAGCGCGCATCGTCTGGCGCTTCGACGAAGGGGCCGACCTGCCGGCCGACGCCCAGGTCTGCGAGATCGAAGCCGATGCGCGCGCCTTGCTCTCGGCCGAACGGCCTGCGCTCAACTTCCTGCAACTGCTCTCGGCCACCGCCACGACCACACGCGAGCACGTGCGCGCGATCGAAGGCGCGTCGCCGAACCCGACCGGCTGCGCCGTGCTCGACACCCGCAAGACCGTGCCTGGCCTGCGCCAGGCCCAGAAGTACGCGGTGCGGGTGGGCGGTGGGCAGAACCAGCGGCTCGCGCTGTGGCACGGCATGCTGATCAAGGAAAACCACATCGCCGCGGCCGGCGGTGTGGCGGCGGCGCTGGTGGGTGCATTTGCATTGCAATCGGGCGTGGAGATCCAGATCGAGGTCGAGACGCTGGATCAGTTGCGCGAAGCGCTTGCGGCCGGAGCGAAGAGCGTGTTGCTCGACAACTTCAGTGAGCCGGCGATGCGCGAGGCCGTGGCCGTCACGGCCGGTCGCGCCGTGGTTGAAGCCTCGGGGGGCGTCACGCTTGCACAACTGCGCAGCATCGCCGCCACCGGCGTCGGCCGCATTTCGGTCGGCAAGCTGACGAAGGACGTTCGAGCGGTGGACTACTCGATGCGGGTGTCGGGCGGGGTCGAATGAGCGGCCATTGAGTCGTTCGACGACACCGCGACGGACAGTGTCGAACGTCCTATCGGCCCCGAAGCAGCGCTCTCTTGAGGGCCGCCAGCGTGAAGCACGGCGACCACAGGCAAGCGCGCGTCAGCCTCGGACATCGGTGGTCTGCTGCTCTCCAGCAACTTGACCAGCGCATGCAGCACGCGGTTGACCGGCGTCGCAACACCAACTGCTTCACCTCGACGTACGACAAAGCCGTTGAGATGATCGATCTCGCTGCGCTTTCCACGCGCGAGGTCCTGCGACGTCGAGGAGCACTGGGCTGGCATGGTCCGCGCGATTTGGCGTACGGCCGCATCGACGTCACTCGTCATCTGAACCCCGTCGGCCCGCGCGACGGCCAGACACTCCGCAACCACGTCACGCATCACCTCGCTCACGCCGTCGCCCTGTACCAGTGGGCCATAGGGAAGCCGCGCGATTGCCGAGAGCGCGTTGTACGCACAGTTCAGGATCAGCTTGGTCCAGAGCGCCCCACGAACGTTGTCAGAAATCGCGGTAGGCACGCCTGCTTCAATCAGAATCTGTTGCACGGCATTGCTGCCGCCGAACCGCTCGATGACCAGTTCGCCGCGGCCGTGGTGCCTGACGTGACCGGGGCCGGCCATCTCGGTTGCGACATAGACCACCGCAGTCGCCACGACTTGAGGCAGCAGGGCGCGCAATCGCTGTGCGTTGTCAACGCCGTTCTGCAGCGTGAGGAGCACCGCGTCGGGTGCGAGGTGCGTCTGCATCTGGGCCGCTGCGGGTTCGGTGTCGGTCGACTTCACGCAGAACAGGACCAACTTCGCCCCGCTGACGGCGCTCCCCTCCGTACTGGCGGACAGGTGCACCTGCTCGTCCCAACCGTGTGCTTCGAGCCGAAGCCCATCCCGCTCGATCGCCCGGATGTGCTCCGAACGACCAATCAGCACCACATCGTGGCCGGCACGTGCAAGCATCCCGCCGTAGTAGCAGCCTACGGCGCCCGCGCCCATAACGGCGATCCTGATTCGCGAATCGCCCGCCAAACCCATTGAACGCCGTGACAATATTTGCTCTTGCAGCCGCACGATTTCGTCGCCCGTAGTGTCTGAAACAGCGCTTGCCGATGATGCAATTCGGCGTTTGGACGCGAGCGCGCAACTCAAACCTCCACCCTCGGCTGGCCGTCGGCACAGCCCTGCGCCTCGCTGCGCGCCGGCCGCGTCAGCACGGTCGGGAAACTCACCGGCAGCGGGTTCGGAAAATCGCGGCTGTAGTGCAGGCCGCGACTCTCGTGGCGCAGCAGGGCCGAGCGCACCACGAGTTCGGCGCAATCGACGAGGTTGCGCAACTCCAGCAGGTCGCGGTTGACGCGGAAGTTGGCGTAGTAGTCGAGGGTTTCGCCGCGCAGCAGGTCGATGCGGTGCAGCGCACGCTCGAGCCGGCGTGTCGTGCGCACGATGCCGACGTAGTTCCACATCAGCAGGCGCAGCTCATCCCAGTTGTGCGAGATCACGACCTGCTCGTCGGCGTCCTCGACCTGGCTGTCGTCCCACGCCGGCAGCACCGGTGCCGCGCCCGGTGGTTCGTGCACGATGTGCGCGGCGCAAGTGCGGCCCAGCACCGCACATTCGAGCAGCGAGTTGCTGGCCAGCCGGTTGGCGCCGTGCAGCCCGGTGTAGCCGGCTTCGCCGACCGCATACAGGCCGGCCAGGTCGGCGCGGCCGTCGAGGTCGGTGACGATGCCGCCGCAGGTGTAGTGCGCTGCCGGCACCACGGGGATGGGCTGGCGAGCGATGTCGATGCCGAGTTGCGCGCAGCGCGCGTGGATCGTCGGGAAATGCAGCTTCAGGAATTCTTCGCCGAGGTGGGTGGCATCGAGCAGCACGCAGTCGAGGCCGTGTTTTTTCATCTCGAAGTCGATCGCACGGGCCACGATGTCGCGCGGGGCAAGCTCGGCGCGTTCGTCGTGGTTCGGCATGAAGCGGGTTCCCCCGGCGGGATCGCCGGCGGGTCCATCAGGCAAACGCAGAAACGCGCCTTCGCCGCGCAGTGCTTCGGTGATGAGGAAGCTGCGCTCCTGCGGGTGGCCGCTTGGGAAATAGAGGCAGGTCGGGTGGAACTGGATGAACTCCATGTTCGCGACCCGGCAGCCGGCGCGCCAGGCCATCGCGATGCCGTCGCCGGTGGCGGTGTCGGGGTTGGTGGTGTAGCGGTAGACTTTGCCGATGCCGCCGGTGGCCAGCACCACCGCGCTGGCGGCGAGTGTTTCGACGCGGCCTTGTGCAATGTCGAGCGCGTAGACGCCGTGACAGCGCTGCGCTGGCGCGCGCTTCAGGTGGCGCGAGGTGATCAGGTCGACGGCCATCGTGTGTTCGCGCAGCTCGATGTTCGGGTGCGCCGCGGCGCGCGCCAGCAGCGCGTCGTGGATCGCCTTGCCGGTGGCGTCGGCCGCGTGCGCGATGCGGCGCACGCCGTGCCCGCCTTCGCGCGTGAGGTGCAGGCCGAGCGGGCCGGCGGCGTCATCGGTGAAGGGCACGCCCTGTTGCAGCAGCCACTCGACGGCGGCGGCGCTGTTCTGCGAAATGAAGCGCGCCGTGGGCTCGTCGACGAGGCCGGCACCGGCCTCCTGCGTGTCGTGCACATGGGCGTTCACGCTGTCGTCGGCACCGAGCACTCCGACGATGCCACCCTGCGCCCACGCCGTCGCGCCTTCGCGCAGGCTGCGCTTGGCGAGCACGATCACACGGCGCTGGTCGGCCAGGTGCAGGGCGGTGCACAGGCCGGCCAGGCCGGCGCCGACGATGACGATGGGCAGGGCAGCGCTGTCGGGCATCGCCTACCTTACCGCGTCGGGTTCGAGGTTGTCGATCAGGCGTGTCGCGCCGAGTTTCGCCGCAGCCACGACAACGAGCGCCTCGCCGCTCGATGGCGCCGCCAGATCGCTGCGCCGCCGGATCGCCACGTAGTCGGGCGACCAGCCACGGGCGGTGAGCGATCGCATTGCCGCGTCTTCCAGCGCCGCCAGATCGCGCCGGCCGCTGCGCAGCGCCTCTGCAACGCCCCTGAGTTCGCGTGACAGCGTCACCGCCTCGGCGCGCTGTGTTTCGTCGAGGTAAGCGTTGCGCGACGACAGTGCCAGGCCATCGTCGGCGCGTGTCGTCTCGCCGGCGACGATCTCGATCGGCAGCGCGAGCTGCCGCACCATCTGGCGGATCACCATCAGCTGCTGGTAGTCCTTCTTGCCGAACACCGCCACACGCGGCTGCACGCAGTTGAAGAGCTTGAGCACGACGGTGCACACGCCGGTGAAGAAGCCGGGGCGGAAGTGGCCTTCGAGGATGTCGGCGAGCGCCCCTGGCGGCTGCACCTTGTAGGCCTGCGGCTCCGGGTACAGCTCGGCCTCGTTCGGTGCGAACACGAAGTTGCAGCCCGCGGCGCGCAGCATCTCGCAGTCGCGCTCCAGCGTGCGCGGGTAGGTGTCGAAGTCTTCGTGCGGTGCGAACTGGAGCCGGTTGACGAAGATGCTCGCCACCACCGGGCCGCCGGCTTCCTTGGCGCGCTCGATCAGCGAGAGGTGGCCGGGGTGCAGGTTCCCCATGGTCGGTACGAATACGGTGCCGGCGGTGCCGGCCAGCGCCTGACGCAGTTCGGCAATGGTGTGGATGACGCGCATGGTGGAACGGATTCAGTAGGTGTGGATCGACTCGACGGGAAAGCTGCCGTCGCGCACAGCGGCGACGTAGCGGCGCACGGCATCCTCGATGCTGCTGCCACCTTCCATGAAGTTGCGCACAAAACGCGGCCGCTTGCCCAACGTGATGCCCAGCATGTCGTGCAGCACCAGGACCTGGCCACTGCAACCCGCGCCGGCGCCGATGCCGATGACGGGGATCGGCAAGGCTGCGGTGAGCTCGCCGGCGAGTGCGCTCGGCATGAGCTCGATCACCAGCATCGAGGCGCCGGCCTCGGCGAGCTCGCGCGCGTGCAGCCGCAGCGTCTGGGCGCCCTGCTCGTCGCGGCCCTGGACGCGATAGCCGCCCAGCGCATGCACCGACTGCGGCGTCAAACCCAGGTGCGCGCACACCGGGATACCGCGCTCGACCAGAAAACGCACGGTGTCGACGGTCCAGCCGCCGCCTTCGAGCTTGACCATGTGTGCGCCGCTTTGCATCAGCCGGGCTGCGCTGCGCATCGCCTGATCGGTGCTCTCGTGGTAGCTGCCGAACGGCAGGTCACCGACGATCCAGGCCTGTGTGTTGCCACGCGCCACGCACTGGGTGTGGTAGGCCATCTCGTCGAGCGACGCCGGCACCGTGCTGGCATGGCCTTGCAGCACCATGCCGAGTGAATCGCCGACCAGCAGCACGTCGACGCCCGCCGCGTCGAGCAGCCGTGCGAAGCTGGCGTCGTAGCAGGTCAGCATCGCAATTTTTTCACCGCCCGCGTGCATCGCACGCAGCCGGTGCAGCGTGACGGGCTTGCGCGCCTCGCTCACTTCGCGACCGCCTGCACCTCGACCTGGTGCTTGAGCTCGGTGGCGCGGTTGCCGGCATCGACGAACACCAGGCGCGGCAGGTGCGGCTCGGGCTGCGCATCGGACACCATGCCGAACGCCGCGATGATGACCAGGTCGCCCACCGATGCACGCCGCGCCGCCGAGCCGTTCAGCGAGACGATGCCGCTGCCACGCTCGGCGCGGATCGCATAGGTGATGAAGCGCTCGCCGTTGTTGATGTTCCAGATGTGGACCTGCTCGTTCTCGCGGATGTCGCAGGCGTCGAGCAGGTCGTCGTCGATCGCGCACGAACCCTCGTAGTGCAGCTCGCAGTGCGTGACCGTCGCGCGGTGAATCTTGGATTTCAGAAGCGTTCGGAACATGGTCTGACCTCGAGGCAGGTTGTCAGCACGCGGCGATGCCGAGTGTGTCGAACAGGCGTCGGTCGGCGGCCCAGTCGGGGTTGCCGGTGACCAGCAGCTTGTCGCCGTAGAAGATCGAATTGGCTCCGGCGAGGAAACAAAGTGCCTGCACCGCTTCGCCCATCTGCTGGCGCCCCGCCGACAGGCGCACACGTGCGCGCGGCATCGTGATGCGCGCTGCGGCGATGGTGCGAACGAACTCGAACGGGTCGAGCGGCGCGATGCCGTGCAGCGGCGTGCCTTCGACCTGCACGAGGTGATTGATCGGCACCGATTCCGGGTAGGGGTCGAGATTGGCCAGCTGCGCTATCAGGCCGGCGCGCTCGCGGCGCGACTCGCCCATGCCGACGATGCCGCCGCTGCACACGTGGATGCCAGCGTCGCGCACGTGGCCCAGTGTGTCCAGGCGGTCGGCGTAGTCGCGTGTCGTGATGACGCGGCCATAGGCTTCCGGCGCGGTGTCGAGGTTGTGGTTGTAGTAGTCCAGGCCCGCCCCCTTGAGTGTGCGCGCCTGGGTGTCGCTGAGCATGCCGAGCGTGCAGCAGGCCTCCAGCCCGTGGTCCTTCACGACGCGCACGAGCTCGGCCACCTTCTCGACATCACGGTCCTTGGGCGCGCGCCACGCGGCGCCCATGCAGAAGCGGGTGGCACCCTGTTCGCGCGCCGCCTTCACGGCGGCCGCCACCTCATGCACCTCCATCAACTTGCTGGCTTCCACGCCGGTGTCGTAGTGCACCGACTGCGGGCAGTACGCGCAGTCTTCCGGGCACCCGCCGGTCTTGATCGACAGCAAGGTGGACAGCTGCACCTCGTTGGCGTCGAAGTGCTCGCGGTGCACCTGCTGGGCGCGGAACAGCAGGTCGCTGAAGGGCAGGTCGAACAAGCCCTGCACCGCGTCGACCGACCAGCGCTCGGCCGTGACCACCCCGGCAGGTCGCACGGCGGGACGGATCACCGTGATGGGTTGGGCGGACAGTGTTGGGTTGTTCATGGGCATCGGGTTCCAGTGGGTTTCAATGATTGCTCGGCAGCGCGCTGCGCGCGGTGGCATTCTGGCTGCATATCAGGCTGCGGCCACGGCTTGGAGCGCCGTGACGAGTTGCGCCACATCGGCCTGGCTGTGCGCAGCCGACAACGAGATGCGCAGTCGCGCCAGGCCCGGCGGGACCGTTGGCGGGCGAATCGCCGGGACCCACAGGCCTTGGGCGCGCAGCGCGGCCGCGGCCTCGAGCACGGCCTGGTTGCCTCCGACGATGATTGGCTGGATCGCCGTGCTCGATGGCAACAGCTGCCAAGGCAGCCCCGCCAGGCCGTCACGCAGTTGCTCGTTGAGCAGGCCCAAGTGCTCGCGCCGCCAGCTCTGCGTTTCGATCACGCGCAGGTTGGCGCGCAACGCCTCGATGATCATTGCCGGCGCGGCGGTGGCGAAGATGTAGGTGCGACTGCGCTGCAACAGCCATTCGACGGCGGCGGCCGGGCCGGCCACGAAGGCCCCGGCGACGCCCGCGGCTTTGCCCAGCGTGGCCATGTAGATGAGCCGCGGCGAGCGCACCCCGAAATGGGCTGCGGTACCGCGCCCCTGCGGACCCAGTACACCGAAGCCATGGGCATCGTCGATCAGCAACAGTGCGTCGTGGCGCTCACACAAGTCCAGCAGCTGCGGCACCGGCGCGATGTCGCCGTCCATGCTGAACACGGCATCGGTGAGCACGAGCTTGCGCCGCGCGGTGGATGCCCCGAGCAGCCGATCGAGCAACGCCACATCGTTGTGCGAATAGACATGGATGGCGGCGCGCGCGAGCCGCGCACCGTCGATCAGGCAGGCGTGGTTCAGCGCATCCGAAAACACCGCGTCGCCGCGCCCCACGAGCGCCGGCACGACGCCGACGTTGGCCAGGTAGCCGGCGCCGAAGTACAGCGCCCGCGGCAAGCCGACGAAATCGGCCAGCTCGCGCTCCAGCGCCTCATGCGCCGCGCTGTGCCCGTTCACCAGCGGCGACGCGCCCGCGCCCACGCCATATTGCGCCGCAGCCCGCTGTGCCGCTTCGACCGCCGCGGGATGTTGAGACAGCCCCAGGTAGTCGTTGCTGCTGAAGGACAACAACCACTGGCCGTCGACCCGCAGACGGGCGCCGTCAATGGCCTGCACCACGCGCCGACTGCGGCGTGTGCCGGCGTGGTCCAGCGCCGCCAGGCCGGCCTCGAAATCGTCCGGGGCCATCGTGGCGAAGGGCGGCGTCATGCCGGCACCCACCGACTCATCAGTTCGTCTGGCAGAGCCAGTGTCACCTGATCCGCCTGCGGCCACTGCAGCCACGGGATGTCGCCAAGCAAGGGCGCTTTCAGCCGCGAGCGCAGCGTGGCGACGTTCTCTTCCTGCGCCGCCATGGTGGGGTCGACGCGGTTGACGACCCAGCCGGCCAGAATGAGACCGCGCGCGAAGATGGCCTGCTGCGTCAGCAGCGCATGGCTCAGGCAGCCCAGACGCAGCGCCACCACCAGCACGACCGGCAGCCCCAACGCCTGCGCCAGATCGGCCCCGGTGTGGGTGTCGGTCAACGGTACGCAAAAGCCGCCCGACCCTTCAACCACCACCGCATCACCCAGCGCAGCCAGGCTTCGATAACGTTCGACGATCAGCGCGATGTCGATCAGCTGACCGGCACGCCGCGCCGCGAGGTGTGGCGAGATGGCTTCGGGCAGCAGGTACGGGTTGTCCAGCCCGCCCGGCACACGCAGACTGCTGGCGGCACGCAACGCGCGCACATCTTCGTTGTCCCACCCGAGCGTGGTGCGCTGCGCGCCGGCCGCAACGGGTTTCATGCCCACGACCTTGGCATGCTGCCGGTGCAGGCGGTGCAGCAACGCGCAGCTCACCAGCGTCTTGCCGACTCCGGTATCGGTACCGGTGACGAAGACCCCGAGACCCGTGCTCATGTTCCGCAACCCGCTTGCTCAGGCGCAGGCATCGAGCGCGCCCAAGCTGCCTTCGACGAGGCACTGGCTGGCCTCGTCGTCGATCACGTAGGGCGGCATGAAATACAGCGTGTTGCCGATCGGCCGCAACAGCACGCCCCGCTTCAGCGCCGCCGCGTGGAAGCGGCGCGCGAAGGTGGGATCGTCGGTGGCGACGTCGAAGGCCCAGATCATGCCGATGTGACGCGAGCGCAGAACCTTGCGGTGGCATGCCAGCGGCTGCGCCAGCGCGTTCAGGCGCTGCGCGGTGCCCCGGTTGCGCGCCAGCACGTCGTCACGCTCGAACAGGTCGAGCGTGGCCAGCGCCGCCCGGCAGGCCAGTGGGTTGCCGGTATAGGAATGCGAATGCAGGAAAGCGCGCGCGGTTTCGTCGTCGTAGAAGGCGTCGAATACCTCGTCGGTGGTCAGCACCGCCGACAGCGGCAAGAAACCGCCTGTCAAGCCCTTGGACAAACAAATGAAATCGGGCCGGATGCCCGCCTGCTGGTGCGCAAACATGCTGCCCGTGCGGCCGAAGCCGACCGCGATCTCGTCGGCCACCAAATGCACTTCATAACGCTCGCACAATGCGCGCGCCAAGCGCAGGTACTCGGGGTCATGCATGCCCATGCCGGCCGCGCATTGCACCAGCGGCTCCAGCACCAGCGCCGCCGTCTGCCGGTGCTGCGCCTTCAAATACTGCTCCAGCGCCAGCGCGCAGTGGCGCGCATGCTCAAGCGCGCCCACCCCGGGCTCGGCGCGGCGGGCATCGGGGCTCGGCACCGTGTCGCTCAGGCGCACCAGCGGGGCGTAGGCGGATCGGAACAACGCCATGTCGGTGATCGAGAGCGCGCCCACGGTTTCGCCGTGGTAGGCCTGTTCCAGGCCCACAAATCGACATTTCTCCGGCCGCCCCCGGTTGCGCCAGTAGTGCGCGCTCATCTTCAGCGCGATCTCCACCGCCGAAGCTCCGTCCGACGCATAGAACGCATGGCCCAGACCGGTGAGCGCCGCCAGGCGTTCCGACAGTTCCACCACCGGCGCGTGGGTGCAGCCGGCCAGCATCACATGCTCGAGCCGATCGAGCTGGTCGGCCAGCGCGGCCTTGATGTCGGGGTGCTGGTGGCCGAACAGGTTGACCCACCAGGAACTGGTGGCGTCCAGGTAGCGCCGGCCCTCCGGGTCGAAAAGCCACACCCCCTCGGCCCGGGCCACCGGCAACAGCGGCTGGGACTCGTGCTGCTTCATCTGGCTGCACGGATGCCAGACGGCGCGACGGCTGCGCTGTTGAAGGGTCGGGCTATCGAGCACGGGGCGGACTGGGGCGGGCCACGGTCGAGCGGCTGCCCGGCTCAGGCGGCCGGCCGGATGTGCAGCGTCGCCTCGTCTTCGACGCGCTGCCAGATCTCCACCGCGATCGGGTTGTTGCTCTCCTCGAGGATGTGGCCGACCAGACCGATCGCACGCGCGAACACGCCGATGCCGCGCACGATCTTCCACGGCAGCCCGAGCTCGCAGCAGATCGCGCCGATCGCGCCGGTGGCATTGACCGGCAGCATCTTGCCCGACGCCCGTTCGGCCTCGGCGCAGATCAGCTGCTCGAGCCGGATGTAGTCGCCGAAAAAGCCGTTGTCCTTGGCGATCTGGAACAGCCGCGGCGCGCGTGGGTCGACCGGCTTGTGCAGCGGATGGCCCAGGCCCGGCACGATCTGGCCGCGCGCCCGGAACCCGGCGACGGTGTCGCGCGCGATGCGCTCCAGGTCGGCGCCCTTCGTGCCGGGCGGCAACACCTCGTAAAGCATCCTGGCCGTGCCCTCGGTCGAGCCGACGAACACCGTGCCCAGCCCGCACAGGCCGGCCGCCACGGCCGCCTGCAGCGACTCGGGCGCGCCGGCGTAGGTCAGGCGGGCGGCCAGGGCACTCGGCGTGATGCCGTGCTCCACCAGCGTCACCGAGATCGCGTTGAACATGTTCGACTCCTGCGGCGTCGGCATGCGGCCGAGGATCTGCAGGAAGGCCATGTCGCCGAGGTTGATGTGGCCGAGCAGTTCATCGGGCAGGCTCTTGCCGTGAACCTCGATGCGGTCGGGTGTGCTCCAGGCAATGTCGGAGCGGATCGGTTTGGTCTTGCGGGCCATGGCATGTCTTTCGAGTGAATGATGGGTCAGGGGGCAGCACCGGCCCGGCGAAGAATGACGAGCGCGAGTTCGTTCAAGGGGCGGTCGATCATCTGGCCATCGACCGACACCGCGGCGCCCCGAGCGGCCGTGAACGCATCGCGGACCCGACAGGCCCACGCCACCTGCGCCGCCGTGGGCGAGAAGGCCGCCTGCACCGGCGCGACCTGTTTCGGATGGATGCACAACTTGGCGCCGAACCCCATGCGCCGGGCGCGCTCGGTATCGGCGCGCAGGCGGTCGGCGTCGTCGATGGCGGTGCTGACCCCGTCTGCCGGCGACGCCAGGCCGGCCAGACGCGATGCCAGAACAATCTGCATGCGGAACGGGAGCAACTCCTCCTCGCGGCCGTCGGGGCTGCAGTCGATCCCGAGATCCAGCGCCAGATCGACGCTGCCGAACGCGAGGCGCACCACGCCCGGCACGCGAGCGATCGCGCGCACCTCCTCGAGGCCGCGTGCCGACTCGATGATCGGCAGCACGTCCTTGAAGGTGGTTTCCACGACCTGGCAGACGGCGTCGATGCCGTCGGCCTTGGGCAGCATCACGGCGGCGACACCCGGGTGGCGGCACAGCTCGAGATCGTCGGCGAACCACGGCGTGCCGCGCGCATTGATGCGCACGACCAGCGGCGCCGCTTCGTCGAGCGCTGCGGCGAGCGCGTCGCGCGCCCGCACCTTGGCCTCGGGCGCGACCGCGTCCTCGAGATCGACGATGACCGCGTCGACACCCGAGGCGCGTGCCTTGGCGTAGCGCTCGGGCCGATCGCCGGGAACGAACAGGTAGGCGCGCGGCAGCGGCGCGATCAGGCCGGCGTCGCTCATTCGGTCAACCAGCGTTCGATCCGGGGGCACTCGGCGACCGACCAGATGCGTGCGATCAGCGCGTCCATCTCGGCCGGCGTCGCGCCCTTGCCGTAGGCGGCCAGGCGGCGCGCCTTGTCTTCGAGTTCGGGCCGGGTGAGCGTGTTGCCCGGGTCGCCCTTGGGCTCGTCGACCCGGGCGCCCAGCTCGCGGCCGTCGCGGGTGGTGACGCTGACGCGGCCGATCCAGCGCTGCGGGTAGGCCTGGTCGATCTCGGCATCGAGCTGCATCGCGACGCGGTCGCGCAAGGCCGCGACACGCGGCGCGAGGAACTGCTGGTCGAATTCGTCGAGCCCGGCGAAGCCGAACTCGGCCACGAGCGCGAGCACCGTGCCCATCGAGAATTTGGCCTGGTGCACCGTGCCGGGCACGACGACGCGGCCGAGCACGTCGATCGCGCCCTGGTGCACATGCGCGGTCACGCTCGCCAGATCGTCGGCCTTCAGCGCGTGCGTGCGCATCAGCTGCAGCAGCGCGTCGGCGCTGGGGTGGGTGTGACGGCACGAGGCGTGGTACTTGAACGAGGTTTCGGCGGTGGCCCAACGGCTGCCCAGGCGATCGGTCAGGCGCGCCGGGTCGGCGTCGCTCGACATGCCCGCGGCCATGCCCTGTGGGCCTTCGAGTATCTGGCGCGCACCGGTGAACCCTTCGCGCGCCAGGTAGGCCGACGCCAGCCCGCTCGACGCGGCATGGGCACAGTGGAGCTGCTTGGAATCGGCCGCATCGCGCAGAAATTCCCACAGCCCGGCGGCCTGCGTGCCCGCACTGCCGAACGCGTGCAGCATGGTCGTGGCGTTCAGACCGAGCAGGCGGCCGGTGGCGGCGGCCGCCGCCACGGTGCCGGCCGTGGCGGTCGTGTGGAACACGCGGTAGTGCGAACGGCCGAGAAACTCGCCGACGCGGATGCCGACCTCGTAGCCCGCGACCGCCGCGGTGAGCAGCTCGCGCCCGCTCGCGCCGAGCGCCTGGGCCACCGCGAGCGCGGGCGGGAACACCACCGCCGCCGGGTGGAACACCGAGCCGTTGTGAACGTCGTCCTGCTCGGCGAAGTGCGAGGCCGCGGCGTTGACCATGGCCGCGAAGTGCGGTGAGGTGGTGCGGCGGGTGATCAGCACTTCGGCGCTGCCCGCGCCGGGTCCCATCGTGCGGGCATAGGCCTCGATCGCCTGCACTGGCCGCGCGCCTTTGCCGGCCAGCGCCGACGCGGTCCAGTCGAGCAGCAAATCCTCGCTGCGGCGCAGCACCGGCGCCGGGATGTCGTCGTAGCGCAGGCCGGCCGCGAAGGCCGCCAGCGCGGCCGTGGGTGAGCTCGAAGTGGTCATGGCCATGCGTGGCGGGTCAGATCGCCCGGTCGGCGCGCAAACGCGCAATGTCGTCCGCCGCGTAGCCAAGCTCCGCGAGGATGCTGTCGGTGTGCTCGCCGAGCGCCGGCACCGGCCCCATCGGCGGCGGCTCGCTGCCCGACAGATGGTGCGGCGGGAACAGCGCCGGCAAGCGGCCGCCCGGCGACGCGATCTCGCTCCAACGCCCGCGCGCCGCGAGCTGCGGGTGGCGCCAGAGGTCGGCCATCTCGTTGAGCTGGGCATTCGCGATCTGCGCCGCGTCGAGGCGTTCGACGAGCTGCACCGCGGTCAGCGTCGAGCACACGCCTTCGATGACACCGCGCAGGTGCTCGCGGTGCGCCAGGCGCTTGGCGTTGCCGAGGTACTCTTTCGCCAGGGCCGGCAGCTGCAGCACCTTGTCGCAGAAGACCGTCCACTCGCGATCATGCTGGACCGCCAGCACCACCTGCTTGCCGTCGCCGCAGGTGAACGGGCCGTACGGGTAGATCGCCGCGTGCGACGCGCCGGCGCGCGGCGGCGGCTGCTGACCGTCGAGCGTGTAGTACAGCGGGAAGCCCATCCACTCGGACATCGCCTCGAGCATCGAGATCTCGAGCCGCTGGCCGCGGCCGGTACGGCCGCGCTCGAGCAGCGCGGCCAGAATGCCGCTGTAGGCGTACATCCCGGCGGCGATGTCGGCGATCGACAGCCCGGCCTTCGACGGCTGCTCCGGCGTGCCGGTCACCGACAGGAAGCCGGCCTCGCTCTGGATCAGCAGGTCGTAGGCCTTTTTCTCGGTGTACGGGCCGCCGTCGCCATAGCCCGAGATGTCGCACACGACGATGCGCGGGTTGACCGTCTCGAGGCTCGCATGGTCGAGCGCCATGCGCGCCGCGGCACCGGGCGCGAGGTTCTGTACCAGCACGTCGCAGCGCGTCACGAGCTGCTGCAGCACCGCGCGCGCCGCCGCGTTCTTCAGGTCGAGCGTCAGGCTTTCCTTGGAGCGGTTGCACCAGGCGAAGTGCGAGGCCGAGCCCTTGGCGCGCGTGTCGTAGGCCCGGGCAAAGTCGCCCTCGCCCGGGCGCTCGACCTTGATGACGCGCGCGCCGAGATCGGCCAGCTGGCGGGTGCAGAACGGCGCGGCGATCGCGTGCTCCAGCGTGACGATCAGCATTCCCTGCAGTGGACGCATGGCGACAGCCCTTGTGATCAGAACGAGCGCGGCAGCCCGAGCACATGCTCGGCCACGTACGACAGGATGAGGTTGGTCGAGATAGGCGCCACCTGGTACAGGCGGGTCTCGCGGAACTTGCGCTCGATGTCGTATTCGCAGGCGAAGCCGAACCCGCCGTGGGTCTGGATCGCCGCGTTGGCGGCCTCCCACGAGGCCTTGGCGGCCAGGTACTTGGCCATGTTGGCCTCGGCGCCGCAGGCTTCGTGGGCGTCGAACAGGTCACAGGCCTGCCAGCGCATCAGGTCGGCGGCCTCGATCTCGATGTGGCTCTCGGCGATCGGGAACTGCACGCCCTGGTTCTGGCCGATCGGGCGCTCGAACACGCGCCGCTCGCGTGCATAGGCCGCACTGCGTTGCACGAACCAGCGGCCATCGCCGATGCACTCGGCGGCGATCAGCGTGCGCTCGGCGTTCAGGCCGTCGAGGATGTACTTGAAGCCCTTGCCTTCCTCGCCAATGAGGTTCTCGGCCGGGATCTCGAGGTTGTCGAAGAACAGCTCGTTGGTCTCGTGATTGACCATGTTGCGGATCGGCGTGACGACCAAGCCCTTGCCGATCGCGTCCTTCAGGTCAACGATGAAGATCGACATGCCGTCGGACTTGCGCTTGACCTCGCCCAGCGGCGTGGTGCGGGCGAGCAGGATCATCAGGTCGGAGTGCTGAACGCGCGAGATCCAGACTTTCTGGCCGTTGATGACGTAGCGGTCTCCCTTGCGCACCGCGGTGGTCTTCAGCCGCGTCGTGTCGGTGCCGGTGCCGGGCTCGGTCACCGCCATCGACTGCAGGCGCAGGTCGCCGGTCGCGATGCCGGGCAGGTAGCGGCGCTTTTGCTCATCGGAGCCATGGCGCAGCAGCGTGCCCATGTTGTACATCTGGCCGTGGCAGGCGCCGGCGTTGCCGCCGCAGCGGTTCACCTCCTCCATCACGACCGAGGCCTCGCCCAGGCCGAGGCCGGCGCCGCCGTACTCCTGCGGGATCATCACCGCCAGCCAGCCGGCCTTCGTCAGGGCATCGACGAACTCGACCGGGTAGCCGCGCGCCTCGTCGACGCCGCGGAAGTAGGTGTCGGGAAAGCGCTTGAACAGGTCGCGCAATGCCGCGCGCAGTTCGGGGTGACGTTCGCGGGCTTCGGACATGGGGTTCGATCGTGCAGGAGGTTGGGGAGACGAAGCAGACGCGCGAGCCGGAATCGTGGCCCGCGCGCAAGACCCCGGATCAGAGCGCAGCGACGAGTTCGGGCACCAGCACGAAGAGGTCGCCGACCAGCCCGTAGTCGGCGACCTGGAAGATCGGTGCCTCCGGATCCTTGTTGATCGCGACGATCACCTTGCTGTCCTTCATGCCCGCCAGATGCTGGATCGCGCCCGAGATGCCGACCGCGACGTACAACTGCGGCGCGACGATCTTGCCGGTCTGGCCGACCTGGTAGTCGTTGGGCGCATAGCCGGCATCGACCGCGGCGCGCGACGCTCCCAGCGCCGCACCGAGCTTGTCGGCGAGCGGCTCCAGCACGGCATGGAACTTCTCCGCCGCACCCAGGCCTCGCCCGCCGGAGACGATGACCGATGCCGCGGTGAGTTCGGGGCGCTCCAGTTTGACCACCTCACGCCCGACCAGTCGGGTCAGGCCCAGGTCGGCCGACGCTGTAACGGCTTCGACCGGTGCCGCGCCACTGCCGGCGGCGACCGGGTCGAACGCCGTGGTGCGGATGCTGAGCACCTTGATCTTGTCCTTCGACTGCACCCGCGCGATCGCGTTGCCTGCGTAGAACGGCCGCTGAAAGGTGTCGGCCGACTCGACCGCGATGACATCGGAGATCTGCGAACTGTCGAGCAGCGCGGCGACACGCGGCAGCACGTTCTTGCCGAACGGCGTGGCCGGTGCCAGCACATGGCTGCAAGCCGCGTCGGCGCGCACCCGATCGATCACCAGCGCGGCCAGGTTCTCGGCCAGCTGGTCGCCGTAATGTGCCGCGTCGGCGAGCAGCACCTTGGCCACACCCGAGCACGCCGCCGCCGCCTGGGCGGCCGCGGCGCAGCCGGCACCGGCGACCAGCACGTGGACGTCGCCGCCCAGCTTCGAGGCCGCCGCGATCGTGTTCAGGGTCGCGCCCTTGAGCGCGGTGTGGTCGTGTTCCGCAATGATCAGGATCGTCATCAGAGCACCTTCGCTTCTTCTTTGAGGCGTTTCACGAGTTCGGCGGTATCGGCGACCTTGATGCCGGCCTTGCGCGACGGCGGCTCGCTGACCCGCAGCGCCGTGGTTCGCGGCGCGACGTCGATGCCGAGTTCGGCGGCCTTCAGTACCTCGAGTGGCTTCTTCTTCGCCTTCATGATGTTGGGCAGCGTGATGAAGCGCGGCTCGTTCAGGCGCAGGTCGGTCGTGATGACCACCGGCAGCTTCATCTCCAGGGTCTCGAGGCCACCGTCGATCTCGCGCGTGATCGTGGCGGTCTCGCCGCTGACCTGCACCTTGGAGGCGAAGCTGGCCTGGGCCCAGCCCATCAGCGCGCCGAACATCTGGCCGGTCTGGCCGGCATCGTCGTCGATCGCCTGCTTGCCGAAGATGGCGAGCTGCACGCCTTCCTTCTGCGCGACATGCTGCATCAGCTTGGCGACGGCCAGCGGCTCGAGCACGGCGTCGGTCTCGACCAGCACGCCCCGATCGGCGCCGATGGCCATCGCGCTGCGCAGCGTCTCCTGGCAGGCAGTGACGCCGCACGAGACCGCGATGATCTCGGTGACGACCCCGGCCTCTTTCAGCCGCACCGCTTCTTCGCAGGCGATTTCGTCGAACGGGTTCATCGACAGTTTCTGGTTCGCCAGATCGACGCCCGATCCATCGGGTTTCACACGGGCCTTGACGTTGTAGTCGAGCACCCTCTTGACAGCCACGAGTATCTTCACTTCATCTCCATCGGTACATGAAAGGAACAGGTCGCTGCGCGGCTCGCCACGCGCGGCAGCAGCAGTGCGAACAGGGAATGCGCCAACGCATCGACATCCAGGCGGCCGCCGGGCCGGTACCACTGCGTGGCCCAGTTCAGCGCACCGAGCACGGTCTGGCGCACCAGCACCGTGTCCGTGTCGACCAAGCCCTGCACGGCGGCTTCACCGAGCGGCAGCATCCAGAGGTCTTCGTAGGCGTCGCGCGCGCCGAGCACCCGCGCCCGCGCAGGCGGCGACAGGCTGCGCCACTCGTAGAGCACGACCGACATCGCATCCAGCTTCGGGCCGAGCAAGGCCGTGAGGTGGCAGCGCAGCATCGCCAGCAGCCGCTCGGGCAGGCGTGGCTCGGCTTCCAGGCCTTCGCGCACCGACTGCATGATGTCCTGCACGCCTTCCTCCATGATCGCCACCAGCAGTTCTTCCTTGCTCTCG
>Ga0073925_1000129_pt1 | contig 17518 bp, 15 predicted proteins | sample GWRWT4_21May14_FD_70952 | JGI IMG/M metagenome (GOLD analysis project Ga0073925, IMG submission 70952) | Sand microcosm microbial communities from a hyporheic zone in Columbia River, Washington, USA - GW-RW T4_21-May-14 | ecosystem: Engineered > Artificial ecosystem > Sand microcosm >...
CGGCAACGATGACCACGCCGCCGATGTAGTCGCCGCGGTCGATGCTGTAACCCTGCCGGTGCACCTGCTCGATCTCGCGCCGCCACTGCGGCAGCGAGGGGGCGTTCTGCCAACGCAGCAAGCGGAACCGTCGTTCGATTTCCGGGCGCGGATGACCCCCGAACGCCGCGACGCAACGCCCGGTGGCGCTGATCAGCGCCGGGAAGCGGCTGCCGATGTCAACCTGCAGGCTCACCAGGGACTGGGCCCGCGACAACGCCACGACGATCATGTGCTCGAGGCCGACCAGTTCGATGCCGATGGCGGTCACGCCGTAGCGACTCGACAGGCGCCGCAGCTCGGGTTGCACGGTGGCCGAGAAACCGCTGTGCTCGACCGCCGCACGCGCCAGCGGCAGCAGGCCGATCCCCAGCCCGTACTGCTTGGTCACCGGGTCGACCTTGAGCAACTGCTCGGCAACCAATGCGCGCACGATGTGCAGGCAGGTGCTGGGCACCAGGCCGAGCGCGCGTGCGATCGCGTTGACGCCCAGCGGCTCGGGCGTCCGCGCGAGCAGTCGCAGCACCGCGACCGCGCGCCTGACCGCGGGCACGGCGCGTTCGCGCGACACCGCCGCGGAAACAGGGCTGACGAGGATTTTTGGCATCAGAGCTATTGTATTAGGACAACCAATACTCCTATTTGACAACACCTAACGAATGTTCGATAGTTGCGTCGACGCCCTCAAAATCTCCTGCAATCACAATGCCCAAGCTCACCGACACGTTGCGCTTCTCGGACGCTCAGGAGCAGTTCTCGTCAGCGCGACTGTGGGAGCTGTTTGACGGCGACCGTGGCTGCTTGAACATAGCGCACGAATGCATCGACCGGCACGCCCGCACCGACGGCGGGCGCACCGCCGTCATCGTCGCCCACGCCGACGGGCGCGACGAATCGCTGAGCTTCATCGAACTGGCACAGGCATCGTCGCGCTTCGCTCACCACTTCGAGTCGCTCGGCGTGCGGCCCGGCGACCGTGTCGCGATCATGCTCGAGCCCTCGCTCGCGTTCTACGCCGCGCTGTTCGGGGCGATCAAGTGCGGCGCGATCGCGGTGCCGCTGTTCACGCTGTTCGGGCCCGACGGCATCCGCCTGCGGGTCGGTGATTGCGCACCGCGTCTGCTCGTGACCAACGCCGAGAAGGCGCCGCAATGCGAAGACCTGACCGGCGTCCAGGTGATCGTGGCGGACGCGGCGTTGTCGACGGCGTTGGCGGCCCTCCCGACACACTACGAGCCCCGTACTCGCGCCGACGACCTCGCGATCTTCCAGTACACCTCGGGCACCACGCGCGAACTGCCCGAAGCCGTCAAGCACAGCCACCGCGCCATCGTCACGCTGATGGTGGCGGCGCTCTATGGCATCGGGCTGCGCCCCGGCGACCGCTATTTCTGCCCGTCGTCGCCGGCCTGGGGACACGGCCTGTGGCACGGCACGCTGGCGCCGCTGGCACTGGGCATCACGATCGGTGCCTACGCCGGCCGCTTCGATGCCGAGCGGTTGCTGCGCGCGCTCGCCGAACACCGCTTCACCAACCTCGCGGCCGCGGCCACGCACTACCGCATGATCCGGCGCTCGAACGCCGCGCCGCGTCACCGATACGCGCTCGAGAAGCTCTCGTTTACCGGCGAACCGATGGACAGCGAGACCGCCACGTTCGTGCAGCAGACTTTCGGTCACCCGGCGTGCAGCATGTACGGCACGACCGAGATCGGCGTCGTGCTGGTCGGCTACCCCGGCGCGCCGGACTTCATCTTCAAGCCCGGCTCGCTCGGCAAGGCGGTGCCGGGCGGCCGCGTCGAGGTGCAGGACGCGCAGGGCCGGCCCTGCCCGCCCGGCGTGGTCGGCGAACTCAAGGTCTGGCGGCGCGATCACTGGATCGCCACCAAGGACCTGGGCCGCATCGACGCCGACGGCTATTTCTTCCACGGCGGCCGCGCCGACGACACCATCATCTCGGCCGGCTGGACCATGAGCGCGGTCGAAATCGAGGATGCAATCCTGAAGCACCCCGATGTCAACGAAGCCGCCGCGATCGGTGTCGCCGACGAACTGCGCGGCCAGGTGGTCAAGGCCTTCGTCGTCTCTGCGCGGGCTGGTGACGCGGCCTTCACGCAGGAGATCCAAGAGCTGGTGCGCAGCCGTCTCAGCCAGCACGAATACCCGCGCCAGCTGGCCTTCGTCGGCGAGCTGCCCAAGACCGCCGCCGGCAAGGTCAACCGCAAGATCTTGCGCGAGCGCGAGCTGCTCGAGACCCGCCCCGCCACAGCCTGACCACTTTCGCCCAGACCGAGGACACCATGTCGAAGACCACCGAACGCGAGTTCCCGAAGATCACCGAACAAGGGCTGGACGACCTGCGCCGACGCATCGGCGTCAAGATCGGCAGCACCGTCGAGCCTTGGTGCCACGAGGCCACGCGCGACAACATTCGCCACTACGCGCACGGCATCGGCGACGACAACCCGCTGTGGTGCGACCCCGACTACGCTGCCAAGACGCAGTACGGCGGCCTCGTCGCGCTGCCGAGCTTCCTGTACGCCACCGACCGCATTGTGTCGGGCTACGTCGGTGGCCTGCCCGGCGTGCACGCCATGTGGTCGGGCGCCGACTGGAGCTGGCACAAGCCGGTGCGCCGCAACGACGAGATCAGCACCGAGGTGCGGCTGAAGGATCTGACGGTGCACGAGACACGCTTCGCCGGCCGCGCGGTGCAGCAGACCTACCACGTCGACTTCTTCAACCAGCAGGGCGACGCGATCGCCAGCGCCGACACCTGGTGCTTCCGCACCGAGCGCGACCACGCGCGCGAGAAAGGCACCAAGTACACCGAAGTCAAGGCCCGCACGCCGCGCCGCTACACCGAGGAAGAGCTCGCGCAGGCCTACCAGCTGTACCGGGAAGAGCCGGTGCGCGGCGCCAGCAAGCGCTACTGGGAGGACGTGATCGAAGGCGAGGAATTGCCCGTGATGTTCAAGGGCCCGATGACGGTCACCGGCTTCATCGCCTACGCGCAAGGCTGGGGCGGCCTGTACATCCGCGCCAACAAACTCGCCTGGAAGCTGATCGACGCGCATCCGGGCCTGGGCATCGCCAACCGGTTCGGGATTCCCGACTGCCCCGAGCGCGTGCACTGGGAAGAAGAGTTCGCGCTCGAGGTCGGCGCACCGGGTGCTTACGACTACGGCCCCGAGCGCAGCTCCTGGCTCACGCACCACCTGACCAACTGGATGGGCGACGACGGCTTCCTGCGCCGCGCCCACTGCAAGATCCGTCGCCACAACCCGGCCGGCGACATGCTGTTCATCAAGGGCAAGGTCAAGCGCAAGTTCGTCGAGGACGGCCGCGCGCTGATCGAGATCGAGCAGGAAGCGCGCAACCAGGACGACGAGTTGTCGGTCCTCGGCGGCGGCATCGTCGAACTGCCGCGCCGCGCCTGAGATGACCACAGCTCCGCCGAGCGCACTGGCCGGCCTGCGGGTGCTCGACCTGTCGCGCGTGCTGGCCGGCCCGCTGTGCGCGCAGATGCTCGCCGACCACGGCGCCAGCGTCATCAAGGTCGAGCCGCCGGACGGCGACGAGGCACGCCGCTTCGGCCCGCCGCTGGACGAGCGCGGTGAGGTCGCGTACTTCGGCGCACTCAACCGCGGCAAGCGTTCGATCGCCGTCGACCTCTCCCGTCCGGCTGGGCGCGCGGTGCTCGAGAAGTTGCTGGCCGATGCCGACGTGCTGGTCGAGAACTTCCTGCCCGGCACGATGGAGAAGTGGGGCCTGGGCTACGAGGACGTGCTGGCGGCGCGTCACCCGCGGCTGATCTATTGCAGCGTCAGCGGCTTCGGCGCCGACGGGCCGCTGGGCGGCCTGCCCGGCTACGACGCCGTGCTGCAGGCGATCTGCGGCCTGATGAGTGTCAACGGCACGCCCGACTCCGGCGCGCTGCGCCTGGGCGTGCCGGTGGTCGACTACCTCACCGGCTACAACGCGCTCAGCGGCGTGCTGCTGGCGCTGGCCGCGCGCGAGCGCAGCGGCTTTGGCCAGCGTGTCGAAGCGACGCTGTTCGACACGGGGCTGGCGCTGCTGATCCCGCATGCATCGAACTGGTTCTACTCGGGCCGCATCCCGCAACGCATGGGCAGCTCGCACCCGAACATCGCACCTTACGACCGCTACGCCGCGGCCGATGGCGAGATCTTTCTCGGCGTCGTCAACAACGGTCAGTTCAAGCGTTTCTGCGAATGCGTGGCGCGGCCGGATCTGGCCGTCGATCCGCGCTTTGCCGACGGCTCGGTGCGGCTGGAGCATCGCGACGCGCTGCGAACCGAGATCGAGCGCACGCTTCTCGGCTTCAAGGTCGAGCCCCTGTGCAAGGACCTGATGAGCCATGGTGTGCCGGCCGGCCCGGTCAACAACGTGGCGCAGGCGCTCTCGCAGCCGCACGCGGCGCACCGCGCGATGGTGGTCGACGAGCGCGGCCGCCGGTCGCTCGGCGTTCCGGTCAAGCTCTCGGCCACGCCCGGCCGAGCCGGCAGCCTGCCACCGCGCCTGAGCGAACACGCGGCGGCCATCCTGGCCGAGCTGGGCTTCGACACAGGCGCCGCCGAGGCGCTGCATGTTCAAGGAGCCGTGGTGCGCCCTCCTGCCTGACGTGCTGTCGTACCGACACGAGAACGAGGAGACAAACTCATGAACCCAGCCCACTGCGCACGCCGCACGCTGCTGATCGCCGCGACCCTGATGCCGCTGCTGGCCGCGGCACAGACCTACCCGAACCGCAGCGTGCGCATCATCGTCCCCTACCCCGCCGGCCAGGGCACCGATGTGGCGGCACGCCATTTCGCCGAGAAGCTCTCCAAGGCATTGGGGCAGACCTTCTACGTCGAGAACAAGGCCGGCGCGGGCGGCAACATCGGTGCCGATGCCGGCGCCAAGGCCGCGCCCGACGGCTACACGCTGACGATGGGCACCAACGCCACGCACGCGCAGAACCCGTTCCTGTACACCGCGATGCCCTTCGATGCTGCGGTCGACTTCGAACCGATCATCCTGACCGGCATGCTGCCGATGGTGATCGCCGCGAGCCCATCGTTCCTGGCCTCGACGGTCGGCGAACTGATCGCGGCAGCCAAGAGCCGGCCCGGCAAGGTAGACGTCGCGCTGCCCAGCACGAGCGCGCGCATTGTGCTCGAGCTGCTGCGCGAGCGCGCGCAGACGCCGCTGTTTGGCGTGCCCTACAAGGGCTCGGCCGCGGCGATGACCGACGTGATCGGTGGGCAGTTGCCGCTGACGATCGACACCGTGACGGCGATGCGCTCGCAGGTCGAGGCCGGGCGGCTCAAGGCCATCGCGATCACGTCGCTGCACGGCAGCGAGTTGATGCCGGGGGTCAAATCGGTCGCCGAACAAGGCGTGAGCGGTTTCGAGATGACCGCCTGGAACGCGCTGTACGCGCCGCGCGGCACGCCGCAAGCCGTGATCGAGACCCTGAACGCCGAGATGGTGAAGATCCTTGCGCAGCCTGAGACTCGCCAGCGCCTACTGCAGCTCGGCATCGAGCCGGCAGGCGGCAGCCCGGAGCGCCTGCGCGGCTTCGCCGAAAACGAGCGCGCCAAGTGGGGGCCGCTGATCAAGGCGGCGGGCATCAAGGTCGATTGAATCGGCCGGCCTCACGTGCGGGCCGGGCCGCGGCCTTCACTTCAAACCGGCCTTGAAGGCATCGAGCACCTCGGTGCCGGCGCGACCACGCCGGTCGAGGTTGTCGGCCCAGTCCTTGGCAACCTCGTGCATCGCGTTCGACACCAGCGCCTTGTCGGCCGCCGACAGCGTGACCAGCTGAACCCCGGCCTGCTTGACCTTGTCCATCTCGCCGGCCTCGTCGCGCTCGACCTGCGCGCAGGTGCTTCGGGCGGTCTCTTCGCCCATCGCCGTGAGCTCCTTCTGCAGCGGCACGGGCAGGCCTTGCCAGCGCTTTTCGCTGATCACGTAGTTGGCCACGAAGGAACCGAAGTTCTCTCCGATCGTCGCGGTCTTGGACAGCTTGTGGATGTCGTATGGCACCAGACTGTTGAACGGGAACAGCACGCCGTCGATCGTGCCGCGCGAGAGCGCCTCGTAGACTTCGGGCGTGGGGATTAACACCGGTGTCGCCTTGATCTTCTTCAGCACCAGTTCCTTGGCCGACCCCGATGCGCGGATCTTCATGCCCTCGATGTCCTTCAGCGACGCGAAGGGCTTGCGCGTGACCACCTGGTACGGTGGCAACACGATCGTGAACAGCAGGCGCACCCCGTTCGGCTCGAATTCCTTCTTCGACAGCAGGCCACCGAATTTGGCGAGGTTCCAGTAGGCGAGCGTGCCCTTGCACGAGCCGGTGAAGCTCAGCGGCAACTCCGCGACCACCGACAGCGGCATCTTGTCGGAGACGAATCCGGGCGCGACGTAGGCGATGTCGACGACGCCCGACTGGGTCAGCGACAGAAAGTCCTTGGCCTTCCCCATCTGCTCGGCCGGGTAGTACTCGAACTCGACGCCCTTGCCGGCAGGACTGGCCTTGAGCCGATCGATCATCGGCTGGATCATGTACCTCGGCAGGTAGTGGCCGACCGGGAAAGAGTCGGCGATCTTGAGCTTGATCGCTGTCTGCGCGCCCGCGCCAGCGGCGCCGCCGATACACAGTACCGTGGCCAGGGTCGGGAGCAGGTGGCGGAGGGTCGTTGACATGTCTCGTTCCTTTGGTTGTCGAGGCAGTGTGGCCTCAGCTATGGCGCCATCTGCGCCGGAAGCCACAGAATGATCGCCGGAAACGCCACCAGCACGACGAGCAGCAGCAAGTGGCTGAAGACATGCGGCCAGACCCCGGCGAACACCTCTTGCAGCGGCCGATTCGCATAGCGAGAGACGACGAAGACGTTCAGCCCCACCGGGGGTGTCACCAGGCCGACCTCGGCAACGACGATGACGATCACGCCGAACCACACCGGATCGAAACCGAGCGACTTGACCAGCGGCAGCACCACCGGGATCGTCAGGATCAGGATCGCCACCTGGTCCATCACGCAGCCCAGCAGCAGGAAGCCGAACAGGATGAACGCCATCACGAGCCAGCGCGACACCTGCAACGCACCGACCCACTGCACGATGACCTGGGTGACCTGCGTCAGCGTGAAGAAGTAGCCGAAGATCTTCGCGCACACGACGATCATGATGATCATGCAGCTGGCTTGGCCGGCGTGGGTCAGCGCCTTCATCAGCGACCCACGGTTGACCTTGCCCTCCAGCGCCGCCAGCAAGAAGCCACCGAAGGCGCCTATGCCGGCCGCTTCGGTCGGTGTCGCAATGCCGGTGTAGATCACACCGGTGACGGCCATGAACAGCAGCAGCATCGGCCCGACGACCTTCAGCGACGCGAGCTTCTCGCGCAGCGTGTAGGCCTTGCCGCGCGGCGCGCAGGCCGGGTCGAGCGTGACCAGGACCCAGACCGTGGCGATGATCGTCAGCGTCACCAGGATGCCCGGGATGACGCCGCCGACCAGCAACTGGCCGATGCTGACGTCGGCGATGATTCCGTACAGCACCAGCGCAATGCTCGGCGGGATCAGCATCGCGAGGGTTCCGGAGATCGCCACGACCCCTGCGGCGAGCCTGGGGTCGTAACCCTGCTTGAGCATTGCCGGCAAAGTGGTCGAGGACAGGGTCGCGGCCGACGCCGTGCTCGAGCCCGAGATCGCGCCGAAGCCAGCACCGGCGATGGCGGTGGCCATCGCCAGCCCGCCCGGCACGCGGCCGACCCAGGCCGCGGCCGCCTTGAAGAGATTGTCGGCCACGCCGCTGAGGATCACGAACTCGGCCATCAGGATGAACATCGGCACCGAGATCAGTTCGTAGGTTGCGGCGGTCGACAGCGGCGTCGTCGCCAGCACGCCGGTCAGCGTCTGCACCCCGCCCACCAGGTACAGGCCCAGGCTGCCGGCGACGGCGAGCGAAAATGCCACCGGCATGCCTGCGGCCAGCAGCACGAACAGCAACAGCACGACGCCGCCGGCGGTCATGCCCCGAGATCCTCGGTGCCCGAGATCGGCGGCAAGGGAATCACTTCGCGCCCCGAGGCCAGGGTCGCGACGTAGCCGGCAGCATCGAGGGCCAGCCGCAGCGCCAGCAGCCCGAAGCCCAGGGGCAGCAGGATGCTGGTGGTCCAGCTCGGCGCGCCGATGCCGCTCGTGGCGACGGACCCGATTCGGAATTCGTCCCAAGTGTGCCGGGCCGCGACGACCGCGCACAGGCCGAAGACCGGCGCAGCCAGCGCGCTGGTCGCGGCCTGCAGAAGATGGCGGGTGGTGCGGCCCAAGCGGTTGTGCAGGATGTCGACCGCGACATGGCCGTGCGTCTTCAGCGTGTGCGACACCGCGAGGAAAAACAGCCCCGGCATCAGGTAGCTCGACACCATCTCGTACGACCAGGACAGCGGAGCGTTGAACAAGTAGCGCAGCGCCACATCGGCCACGACGAGCAGCATCAACAGCATCAGCATCAGGCCGCCGATCGCCATCAACGCGGCATCGAGGCCGTCGACCGCGGCGCGCAGCCGGGAGAAGCCCGAGGCGTCGGAGCCCGGACCTGGTGGCAGCTGGTTGGGCTGGGTCATTGCAGTCGGTGCCGCGTCATGACCGGCGCTGATCGAAAGCGCGCCCGTAGACCATCGAGGCAATCGTGTTGCGCAGGATCTCGGTCGTGCCGCCGCCGAGAGCGAAACCGCGCGAGTCGCGCACCATGCGCTCCAGCGGCAATGCGCGCGTGAAGCCGGCGTGGCCGTGGATCTGCAGCGCCTCGTTGGTGACGCGCTGCACCATCTCGTTGGCGTAGAGCTTGGCCATCGCGGCTTCGAGCGGGTCGGGGAAGCCGTCGACCAGGTTCGTCGCCGCGCGGTAGATCATCAGGCGCGCCGCGTGCAGCTGCACCGCCATGTCGGCGATCTTCCACTGCAGGCCCTGGAACTCGCAGATCGGCCGGCCGAACTGCTGGCGCTCCTGCGAATACTTCTTGGCCGCCTCATAGGCCGCCTGCGCCACCCCCAGGCACATCGCGGCGTTGCCGACGCGCTCGGGGCCGAACGAGCTCATGAGTCGCTTGAAGCTGCGCGTCGAGTCGGGGTCGCCGGCGAGGATGACGTTCTGCATCGGCACGCGACAATGGTCGAAGTAGAGTTCGACCTCCGGCATGCCGCGCCCGCCCATCTTGCGGTCGGGGTGGCCGACTTCGAAGCCCTTCATGCCGCGCTGGACCACCAGCGCGCCGATGCCGCGCGGGCCCTGCGTCTTGCCCCAGCGCGCAAAGACGAAGATGTGGGTGGCCAAGTGGCCGCCGGTGCAATAGGCCTTCTGGCCGTTGAGCACGATGTGGTCACCGTGGGGTGTGGCCGAGGTGATCATGTCGGTCATGCCCGAGCCGGCGCCGGGCTCGCTGATGCCGATCGCGAAGTTGTACTCGCCGCTGGCGCAGCCTGGCAGCCAGCGCTGCTTCTGCTCCTCGGACGCCAGCACCGCCAGCGCGCGCGACGGCCCGTTGAGCGCGAGCTGCGCCACCAGCGCAGTGTTGAAGCACACCCGGGCCACTTCCTCGAGCAGGATGGTGCCCTGGATCACGGGCGCGCCCGAGCCGCCGTAGGCCTCCGGGATCACCATGCCGAGGTAGCCGAGCCGGGCCAGCAGGTCGCGGTTCTCGGTCGGGAACTCCTCCTTCTCGTCCCAGTACGCGGCCTTGGCGCTGAAGGCGCGCTCGGCGGTCTTGCGGATGTCCTGACGGAAGGATTCGAGTTCGGGGTCGAGCTGGAACATGGGGGTACTCCGGTGTCAATGGCCGACGAACTTGGGCTTGCGCTTTTCCATGAAGGCTGCGACGCCTTCCTTGCGGTCGTCGCTGTGCAGCACCAGGTTCTGGGCCTGGGCTTCGTAGTCCAGAAATGCCTCGAGGCTGGGCTGCATCGCATTGCGGAACATGCGTTTGCCCACCGCGAGCGCGAAAGTGGCCGATTCGGCCAGTTCCTCGGCCAGCGCGACGCCACGCGCGTCGAGCTGGTCGTCGGGCACGACCTCGTTGACCATGCCGAGCTGCCGGCCCTCCTCGGCCGGCACCATGCGCGCCGACATCATCAGCTCGCGTGCGCGCAGCACACCGATGTACTGCGTCAGGAAGTAGGCCGCGGCGCCGTCGGGGGCCAGGCCGATCTTCTTGAACACCAGGCTGAATCTCGCGTTGTCGGACGCGAGGATCAGGTCGCAGGCCAGCGCCAGGCTCCAGCCGACGCCCACCGTCGCGCCGCGCACCACCGCGATCACCGGCTTGTCGAGATTGGCCAGGCCGGTGATCACGCGGTGCGCGCGCTGGATGCGCTGCCGACCGGAGAGCACATCCAGGCTCTGCATCGTGCCGACGTCGGCACCGGCGCAGAACGCGCGGCCCTCGCCGCGCAGCAGCACGGCGCGCACTGTGCCGTCCTTCTGCAAACTCAGCGTCGCGTCGGAGAGCTGCTCCATCATCTCCGGCGTGAGCGCGTTGAGGCGCTCGGGCCGGTCCAGCACGAGATGCGCGACCGCGCCGTGGCGTTCGATTCGAACCGTCATGAGACTCTCCGGTGTTGGCGTGGCAGGTCCCGAGGCCCGGGGTCAGCTCACCTGTTGTTGCCCTGCGCGTACTGCACCGCGATGCGGCCGACGCGCTCGCGCGCGATCACGAGCTTCATGATCTGCGCCGTGCCGTCGCCGATCTGCAGACCCAGCGTGTCGCGCATGCGCTGCTGGTGCGGCAGGTCGGTGGTGTAGCCGTAGTGGCCGTGGGTCAGCAGGCATTGCGTGATCACTTCGTAGCTGATCTTGGGCACCCACCACTTGCACATCGCGGCCTCGGCGGTGTGCGGCAGGTTCGCGTCGCGCAGCCACAGCGTGCGGTAGCACAGCGCGCGCGCCGCGGTCAGCAGCGTGTCGGCCTCGGCCAGCGGAAAGGTGACGCCCTGGTACTGGGCCAGCGGCGCGCCGAAGGCCTTGCGCTCCTTGATGTACTCCCAGGATTCATTCAGCGAGGCCTGTGCCGCGCCCAGGCACTGCAGGCCGATCAGCGCGCGGCTGTAGTCGAAGCCATTCATGATCTGGAAGAACGCGCGGTTCTCCTCGCCCATGCGGTGGTTGGCCGGGATCTTCACGTTGTCGAAGAACACCGAGCCGCGGCCGACGATCTTCGTGCCCACATCGTTGAAACGCGCGCGGCTGACGCCCGGCGCGTTCATCGGGACGACGAACGCGCTGATGCCCTTGGCCACGTCCTCGACCTTGCCGGTGCGGGCGAAGGACACGATCACGTCGGCCTGCTCACAGAAGCTGATCGAGGTCTTCTCGCCGTTGATGATGTAGTGGTCGCCCTTGCGCTCGGCACGCAGGGTCAGGTTGGCGGCGTCGGAGCCGCCGCGCGGCTCGGTCAGGCCCAGGGCCACGAGGGCCTCGCCCGCCGCGAGCTTGGGCACCCATTCGTTCGCCACGTCGGGCTCGGCGTACTTGCACAGGATCTGGCCCATCAGCCAGCTCACCAGCTGCACGTAGCTCATGTTGAAGTCGCCGGCGGCGATCTCCTCGATGATCACGCCCGACGTGACGCAGTCCACCCCCATGCCGCCGAACTCCTCGGGCAGTGCCGCGCTGATCAGGCCCAGGCTGCCCATCTCCTTCAGGATGGTCCGGTCGATCGTGTTCGTCTTCTCGCGCTTCATGTAGTCGGGCGCCAGCCGTTCCTTCGCGAAACGCGCCGCCATGTCGCGCATCGCCACTTGTTCGGTGTTCAGTGAAAAGTCCATTCAGCGTCTCCTCGGTTCATCGGGTGAAGGGGTTCAAGATGCCGGTCACGAATTCGGAAAGATGTGGCCGGCGATCACGTTCTTCTGGGTCTGCGTCGTGCCGCCAGTGAGCGTGAGCATGCGCACGTCGCGCACCATGCGCTCCAGCGGCAGCGAGCCGAAGTAGCCGTAGCCGCCGAACATCTGCTGGCATTGCACCGTCACGCGCTGCGCCATCTCGGTGGCGAAGACCTTGGCGATCGAGCACAGCTGCGGGTCGGGCTTGCCGGCGTCGATCAGCGCCAGCGCCTTGTAGCAGAGGCAGCGCGCGGCCTCGATCTCGATCAGAGAATCGGCCATCATCCAGCGCAGGCCCTGCATCTCGCTGAGCTTCTGGCCGAACTGCTCGCGCACCGTCATGTATTCGCGCGCCAGGTCGAACGCGCCCTCGGCCACGCCGAGCGCCATCACGCCCATGCCGACGCGGGTGCCGTTGTAGATCGTCAGCGGCCTGACGAAGCCACGCGAGTTCTGCGGGTCGCCCAGGGTCACCACGTTGGCCGCCGGCACTCGCACGTTGTCGAAGAACAGCTCATTCTCGGCCGCGCCGCGCACCCCCATCTTGCCCTCGAGCTTGCGCACCGTCAGCCCCGGCAGATCACGCTCGACGACGATCGTGCCGATGCCCTTGGCACCGTTCGACGGCCCGAAGCGCGCATACACCAGATGCATGTCGGCGCGGTCACCAAAGGTCGTGAAGATCTTGCTGCCGTTGATCAGGTATTCGTCGCCGTCGCGCACGGCAGCCGTGCGGATCGCGGTGCCGTCGGAGCCGGCCTGCGGCTCGGTCCAGGCGATGCTGCATTCGAGCTCGCCGGTGACGAAGCGCGGCACCAGCCGGCGCTTGAGTTCCTCGGGGCCGTGGTTGGCGATGATGCGCGGCGAGACGTTCTGGTCGTGCACGATCATCGCGGTCAGCAGATCGACCTTGGCAAGTTCCTCGATCACCAGGTAGGTGCTGACCAGCCCGGCACCCGCACCTCCGAATTCCTTGTCGACGCTCAGGCCGAGGTAGCCGAGCTCGGCCAGGCGGTGTTTGTTCTCTTCCGGGAACGCTTCTTCACGGTCCCAGCGTGCGGCCTTTTCGCGAAACTCCTGCTGCGCCAGCTTGCGCGCGGCATCCCGCAGCATCACCTGTTCTTCGGTCAGATCGAAATCCATGCGGGCCTCATTTGGTCTTCAGGCCCATCAGGCCGGCGATCAGGTTGCGCTGCATCTGCGACGTACCGGCCGTGATGGTGGTGGCGCGGGCATCGCGGTAGTGGCGCTGCATGTCGAACTCCATGATGTAGCCGTAGCCGCCCATGATCTGCATGCCCTGGTTGGCGATGTTGGCGTAGGCCTCCGAGCCGAACAGCTTGGCCTGAGAGATCGCCATCAGCGCGTCCTCGCCCCGCGCCAGCTGCCACGCGGCGCGCCACATCATCAGCCGACTCGCCTCGACCGCCGTCTGCATGTCGGCGAGCATGTGGGCGATCGCCTGGAACGTGCCGATGGGTTTACCGAACTGCTTGCGTTCCTTGGCATAGGCGAGCGCCAGATCGACCGCCGCCTGCGCGCCGCCGACGTAGCCCGCCGCCGTCATCAGGCGCTCGAGCTGCAAGCCCGACAGCATGTAGCCCCAGCCCTTGTGCGGCTCGCCGACCAGGCGATCCGCGCCGACACGCACGTCGTCGAAGAACACCTCGTAGGTGCCGAGCGAACGGCGCCCCAGCGTGTCGAGCTTGCGCAGCGTGATGCCCGGCGTGTCCTTGTCGACCAGGAACAGCGACAGCGCCTGCTGGTGCGGGCCCTCGGGCTGGGTGCGGGCGTACAGGTTGATGACGTTCCTGTCGGCGCCGGCACCGGTCGAAAACACCTTCTGGCCGTTGATGACCCACTCGTCGCCGTCGCGCCGCGCGCTCGTGCGCATCGCGCCGGCATCCGACCCGGCGCCCGGTTCGGTCATCGAGATCGACATGCGAATCTCGCCATCGAGCAACTTGGGCAGCCAGTGCGCACGCTGTGCCTCGGTGCCGTTGTGCAGGATGTTCAGCCCGTTGAACACGCAGGTGCCGTAGGCGCCGAGGAAGTCGTAGCTCTTGCGGCCGAGCTCTTCGGCGATCACGGCGAAGTCGATCACGCTGCCGCCCAGCCCGCCCACCGACTCGGGGAACGGCATGCGCAGCAGGCCCATCTCGACGAACGCGTCGTACAACTCGTAGGGGTAGTGCGGCTCGGCATCGCAGCGCCGGATGTATTCGGGCGTGGCGACGCGGTTCAGCATCGCGCGCACGCTGTCGCGCAGCAGGTTCTGCTCTTCGGTGAAGCTGAAGTCCATGGGTTGAAGTCCTTGCCGGGTCAGCGCGCCACGAACGGCGGCAGACCGGTCTGCGCCGTCAGGCCGCCGTCGGCCACCAGCGCGGCGCCGGTGATGAATGAAGCCTCGTCCGAGGCGAGGAAAAGGACGGCGTTGGCGATCTCGTCGGCCTCGCCCATGCGGCCCAGCGGATGCACGGCCGCCATCGCGCGACGCACCTCGTCGGCGCGCGCGCCGGCCAGCACCCGCGTGACACGGGTGTCGATGCCGCCCGGGCAGACGCAGTTGACGCGGATGCCATCCCGCGCGCACTCCAGCGCCGCCGACCGCGTGAGGTTGATCACACCGGCCTTGGCCGCGTTGTAGGCCGACATCCCGTAGTCGGCCGCCGTGCCGGATATCGACGCGGTGTTGACGACCGCCCCCTTGCCCCGACGGCGCATCACCGGCAGGCAGTACTTGAGCCCCAGGAACACGCTGGTCAGGGTCACGGCCAAGATGCGATTCCAGGTGTCGAGCGAATAGTCGGCCAGCAACGCCGGCTCGCCGTAGCCGGCATTGTTGACGAGCACGTCGATGCGGCCGTAGCGGTCGAGCGCGAGTTGCACGGTCGCCTGCACCGCGTCCGGGTCGGCGGCGTCCATCTTGATCCACGCCGCGTCACCACCCTGCGCGACGATGCCGGCCGCCGTCTCCTCGGCCCGCTTGCCGCTCAGGTCGGCGACAACGACGCGCGCACCTTCGAGCGCGAAGCGCCGCGCGGTCGCGGCGCCGATGCCGGCGCCTGCCGCGGTGACGATCGCGGTGCGTGTTTCGAATCTGCCGGTCATGGTGTCGGTGTGCCCTCAGCTGAGCTGGATCCAGGTCGTCTTCAGCTCGGTGTACTTGTCGATCGCGTGCAGCGACTTGTCGCGGCCGAAGCCCGACTGGCGGTAGCCGCCGAACGGGGTCGTGATGTCGCCGCCGTTGTAGCAATTGACCCAGACTGAGCCGGCGCGGATCGACTTCGCCATCTTGTGGGCCGTGTTGATGTTCGAGGTCCAGATCGCCGAGCCCAGACCGTAAATCGTGTCGTTGGCGATGCGCACCGCGTCGTCCTGGTCACGGAAGGTCAGGGTGGCCAGCACCGGGCCGAAGATCTCCTCGCGCGCGATCGTCATGTCGCCGGCCACGCCGTCGAAAATGGTCGGCTCGATGTAGAAGCCCCCGGTCTGCGTCAGCACCTGCTTGCCGCCGAGTGCGAGCCTGGCACCCTGCTGGCTGCCCTTGGCGATGTAGCCGCAGATCCGCTCGGTCTGCTCGAGGCTGACGATCGCGCCGGCCCGCGACTTCGGATCGAGCGGGTCGCCGGGCTGCATCTTGCGGGCCCAGCCGATCACCTTCTCGAGCACCTCGTCCTTGATCGACTCCTGCACCACCAGGCGCGAGCCGGCGGCGCACACCTCGCCCTGGTTGTAGAAGATGCCGAACGCCGCGTTGCGCGCGGCGGTGTCGATGTCGGGGGCGTCGGCGAAGATGATGTTGGGCGACTTGCCGCCGCATTCGAGGCTGACCCGCTTCATGTTCGACTGCGCCGCGTAGGCCATGAACATCTTGCCGATCTCGCCCGAGCCGGTGAAGGTCAGTGCGTCGACGTCCGGATGCAGGCCGAGTGCCTTGCCGGCGGTCGGCCCGAAGCCGGGCACGACGTTGATCACGCCGGGCGGCATGCCGGCCTCGAGCGCGAGTTCGGCGAGGCGGATCGCGGTCAGCGGCGATTGTTCGGCCGGCTTGATCACGACGGTGTTGCCGGCCACCAGCGCGGGGCCGATCTTCCAGCACGCCAGCATCAGCGGAAAGTTCCACGGCAGCACCACGCCCACCACGCCCATCGGCTCGCGTGTCACCATCGCGACCACGTCGTGGCCGGTCGGCGCCACCTCGTCATAGAGTTTGTCGGCGGCTTCCGCGTACCAGGCGATGGCCTCGATCGCCATCGGGATGTCGATCAGGTGCACGTCGCGGATCGGCTTGCCAACGTCCAGCGTTTCGAGCAGCGCGAGTTCCTCGGCGTGTTTGCGCATCGTCTCGGCGAGCGCGAGCATGAGCCGCTTGCGTTCGCGCGGCGCCAGCCGCGACCAGCGCCCGTCCTCGAACGCGGCGCGCGCCGCCTTGACGGCGCGGTCCACGTCGGGCGCGTCGCACGACACGACGCTGGCGATCGTGCGGCCGTCGATCGGGCTGACGCAGTCGAAGCTCGCACCCGACGCCGCCGCGACGAACTTGCCGTCGATGAAGGCCTGGTTGCGGATCGACAGCGTCGCTGCCTTTTGGGTCCAGTGGTCCCGGGTCTGTGTCATGGCCACGTCCTCATGGTGTGAATGACCGGCCGGTCAATGCTCGACCGCGCCCTTGGGCAGGAAGGTGATGGTCTCGGTGAACTCGACCAGCACCTCGCCGTGCTGGTTGATGACGCGGTGGCGCAGGTCCATCAGCGTGTAGCCGCGCGAGCTCGGCGGGCGCAGCCAGGCCTCGCCCTCGACGTGCACGGTGTCGCCCGGGAACAGTGCCGCCTTGACGCGCGCATCGACGCCGGTCATGCCGCCGAAGGGGCCGTGCTCGCGCCCTTCGAGCACCTTGTCGATGATGCCGGCCACCGTCGGCGCCAGCAGGCCCATGCCGATCGAGATGATCATCGGCCCCGGCGCGAAGCGGTTGCGGTGCTTGCCCGACATGTTGTTCTTGATGTACTCCATGTCGATGAAGAAAGGCTCGTGCAGGCCGACGACGTTGACGAAGGTGACGATGTCGGTTTCGGTGATCGTGCGGTTGTGGGTTTTGAAGGGCACCGGCTTCGCGCCGGCGGGGGGGTCCATGGCCATCGTGGTCTCCTGTTGAAGGTAAGGGTCGTTACTGTGCGCCCGGCTTCAGGCAGTCGGGCATCTTGGCGAGCGGGAAACCCTCATAGGGCACAGAGCGGCTGTGCTCTTCGAGCTTCCAGGTCTGGCGCGCGTTGGGCACGCCGCCGTCGACGCGAATGAATGAACCGGTGATGTAGGCCGCGCCTTCGGACAGCAGGTAGACGATGGCCGAAGAAACCTCGGCCTCGGTGCCGTAGCGTTGCAACGGGGCAGCCTTCATCAGGCTGCGGAACTTGGCCTTCATTTCCGGGCCGTAGGTGTCGAAGCCGCTGCTGGCCACGAAGCCCGGTGCCACCGCATTGACGCGCACGCCCGACTGCCCCCATTCGCAGGCCGCGGTCTCGGTGAACGACAGCATGCCGGCGCGCGCCGCGCCACTGTGCGCCATGCCCGGCATGCCCATCCACA
>Ga0073925_1000130_pt1 | contig 17479 bp, 14 predicted proteins | sample GWRWT4_21May14_FD_70952 | JGI IMG/M metagenome (GOLD analysis project Ga0073925, IMG submission 70952) | Sand microcosm microbial communities from a hyporheic zone in Columbia River, Washington, USA - GW-RW T4_21-May-14 | ecosystem: Engineered > Artificial ecosystem > Sand microcosm >...
TGGAAATCGTGCTGTCGTTCGGAGCCGCAGCGCTGATGTACCTGGTCGTCGAGGAGTTGCTGACCGAGGCGCATGAGGTCCAGGAGACGCCGCTGATCACGGCCGCGTTCTTTGCCGGGTTCGTCGCCTTGTATCTTCTGGAACTGATGGCCTGATGAGTCGGCGCCCTCATCCGTGGGCATCGGCACGGCACGGCCGGCGGATCGAACATCTATGCCTGCGAACGGATGGCCGTCCCGTCGGCGCCTCAGTGCTTGCTCGAGACCGGCGATGACCGATGCGGCATTCCACATGCGCCCCCGGTGGGGGATCTGCCTGCTGGCCGCAACCGCCCTGACGGTCCTGGATCAGACGCTCAAAGGCGTTGTCGCTTCCGAGCTGCGCCTCGGTGAGCAGGTCGTCGTCACGGGCTGGTTCAACCTCGTGCACGTGCTCAACCCCGGGGCGGCCTTCTCCTTTCTGGCCGACGCGGGTGGCTGGCAGCGTTGGTTCTTCATCGTGCTGGGAACCGCCGTCAGCCTCGTGCTCGCACTGGTGCTGAAGCGCGGCGTGCGCAGCCGCCTGGAAGCAGCGGCGTTCGTCGGTCTGATCGGGGGCGCACTGGGCAACGTGGTCGATCGGCTGCGCATCGGTTCCGTCGTCGATTTCCTCGACCTGCACTGGCGCGGCATGCACTGGCCGGCGTTCAACTTTGCCGACATTCTCGTGGTCGGCAGCGCCGGGCTGCTGATGCTGGCGTCGTTCGGGACAGGCAAGCCGCCCGCGCACCGCAATCGCGAAGGCGGTGCCGCTTGACGCGCCACGCCCTGCGATCGAAGGAGGACCACCCCATGGCCATCAAGCAAGGCAAGCACGATCCGCGGGCTTGGCTGGCGCTGGTGCTCGGCCTGTGCCTGGCGTTCAGCGTCAGGGCACAGCCGGTCGTGGCCGAGCAGGCCTGGGCCCGCGCCACGGTGCCGAATCAGACGGCCAGCGGCGCCTTCATGCGCCTGACGGCCAAGCAGGATGTCACGCTGATCGGTGCGCGATCACCGGACGCCTCGGTCGTCGAAGTGCACGAGATGAAGATCGACGACGGCATCATGCGGATGCGCCCGGTCGGCGCAGTGCCGATCAAGGCCGGACAGACCATCGAGCTGAAGTCCGGCGGCTATCACTTGATGATGATGGACCTGAAGCGGCAGCTCAAGTCAGGGGATGCGGTCGCGCTGACGCTCGAATTCAAGTCGGCGGACGGGCGCGTCTCGACCGTCGATGTCAAGGCCACCGCACGCCTGACCCCACCCGGTCCATGAGCGCTGAACCCTCGTCTTTGCCGGCGAACAGGCGCATGCGCGAGGCGGCCTGGACCGCCCTGTTCCTGGCCTGGCTTGTCGCCCTGCTGGCCACCGCCGGCGCGCTGTTTCTCGGTGAAGTGATGGGCAAGTCGCCTTGCGTGCTGTGCTGGTACCAGCGCATCGCCATGTTTCCGCTGGTCGCGATCCTGGGCGTGGGTCTGCTCACATCCGACAATCACAGCGCGCGCTATGCGGCTCCTCTGGCGTGGGCGGGGTGGGCCATTGCGCTGTATCACTGCTTGATCTTCTGGGGCGTGGTGGCCGAAGGGCTCGTGCCGTGCGGCAAGGGATCGTCCTGCGCCGATGCCGACGTGCAGGTGGCAGGTGTGGTGCCGATCCCGTTGCTGTCGCTGGTGGCGTTCACTGGAATTGTGGTTGCGTTGTGGGTGGCAAGACGGGGGGCAAGAGCATGAACAGGAAGTCGATCGTTCTGGGCACTGTCGTTGCGGTCGTCGTGGCTTTCTTGGCTGGCGTCGTGGTCTTCACGAGCCGTTCCAATCAGGAGGTGAAGCAGGCGGTCCAGACGAACAGCGACGCGCTCGTCAGGCCGCATTCGCCGATCTTCGGCAACCCGACGGCGAAGGTCACCATTGTCGAGTTCCTCGATCCGTCGTGCGAGACCTGCCGCGCCTTCTATCCGATCGTTAAGCGCATGGTCAACGCGAGCTTCGGCCAGGTCAGACTCGTGGTGCGTTATGCGCCACTGCACCAGGGCTCCGACACGGCGATCAGGATCCTCGAGGCGGCGCGGCAACAGGGCAAGTACTGGGAGGCGCTCGAACGCGCGATGGCCACCCAGCCGCAGTGGGCCGCCCATGACCGCCCTCAGCCGGAGTTGATCTGGGAACTGATCGCCGACATCGGCCTGGACATGGCCCAGGCCAAGGCAGACGCCAGCGGACCGGGTGTCGATCAGTTGCTGCGTCAGGACGTGGCCGACATGCAGGCACTGAAGGTCGACAGGACACCGGGATTCTTCGTCAATGGCACACCCTTGCGTGACTTCGGCGAGGCGCAGCTGAGGGCGCTCGTCGAGCAGAAACTCAAGGGCGCGAACGGAACCTGAGCTGACGCGCTGAAAAGCCCGATCAGCCGCACTCGCTTTCAGTGCTGCCTCCGTGGCTTGTCCTTCTGCCCTCAGGGTGCGAGCCCGGGATGCGCAAGCCCACGGAGGTCACGCCGCCCACCGATGTGGCCAACGGACTTCCTCCATGCATGCGTGCAATGGCGCAGACGATGGCCAGTCACAGCCCGTGATTGCGGGCGGCGTCACTTCGCGAAGTGTCTGCGCGGCAGAAGCGATCGATCAGTCGGGGCAGACGTTCTTCGGCGATCTTCGTGCCACTAGCTGCGCGCCGGTCGACGAGCGGCCAAGGTCCGTTGACCACTCGTCGCCGCTTGGGCGAGTTCGTTCAGGATTCCGCAGTGATCGGCGGCTGTGGCTTGCAGACACAGCGAGCGCAGGTTCTTCAACTGCTGCTCCAGCGCCCGCAGGTCACGCACGCGCTGCGCGACCTGCGCAATGTGCACGTCGAGCAGGCGATTGACGTCGCCGCACTCCTGTTCGCCACCGTCCCGGAAGCGCAGCAGCAGCCGGATGTCGTCCAGCGCCATGTCCAGGGACCGGCAATGGTGGATGAAGGCAAGCCGCTCGGCGTGCGCCGGGCCGTAGATGCGGAAGTTGCCCAGCGTGCGCGATGTGCCTGGCAGCAGACCTTCACGCTCGTAGAAACGGATGGTTTCGATCGCGGTGTCGGTGGCCTTGGCCAGTTCGCCGATCTTCATGGCGCTCTCCCTTCGTCGGATTGGACTCAAACCTGTATCGACTCAAGAGTGGCAACTGTGCCGCATCGGCTGGGTTTGCGCCACTGCGGACGTCAAAGGGCACCAGGGCCATCGACCAGTGGCAGATGGTGCTTGACTCTGGAGCTGGTACAGGTTGTGTAATCGCGGGTGCAGCCAGCAGGAGTGCCCCCATGAACGACAACGCCGACCAGGATGCCTCACTCGCCAACGAACCGGTCCGTCCCGGCAACGTGCCGTCGGCCGCCGAAGACATCTTCGACATCCCGAACATGGACTGCCGCTCGGAGGAGGCCGCGATCCGCGCACGGCTGGCGACGATGCCGCCCGTCGAATCGCTGCGCTTCGATCTGCCGGGACGCCAACTGACCGTGATGCACAGGTTCGAGTCAGCCTCGCCGCTGACCACCGCACTGCGCGAGATCGGCATGCAGGCAACGGCTCGCGACCGCGCGACCCGGACGCGGGAGGCACCATGCGGTGGTACCTGCACGGGCGCGTGTGTCGGCGAGCCTGCCTTTGGCGCTCATCGACCGGATGGGGCCACCAGCGTGTTTTCGATCCTGAACATGGACTGCCGCTCGGAAGAGGCTGCGATCCGCGAGCGGCTGATACCGCTGGCAGGCGTGCGTGCCCTCGAATTCGACCTGCCGGCGCGCCGGCTGACCGTCGTCCACACGCTGGCGACGACAGCGCCGATCCTGGACGAACTCCATGCGATCGGCATGCGGGCTTCGTTGGACCTCGGCAGGGACACCAGCGTGCCGTCGGCAGCGCCCGCCGTGGCGGCCGAGTGCGCGCCCTGCGTCCAGGAGCCGCTCGTCTTCCTGCCGCCGCAGGCGGGCTGCACGACGACGATGTCGATCGCGAACATGGATTGCCCCACCGAGGAGGCACTGATCCGCAAGCGACTCGGCAAGGTCGAAGGCATCGACCGACTCGACTTCGACCTGATGAATCGGCGCCTGGCCGTGCACCACCACCTTGCGTCGATCGAACCGGTCGTGGTCGCGTTGCACGAGATCGGGATGAAGGCATCGCTCGAACCGGCAGCGGACGAGGCCGCCCCTGGCTCCGGCGCCCAGGCGCTCTACATGATCGAGAACATGGACTGTCCGACCGAGGAGGCGCTGCTGCGCAAGGCCCTGGACGGCCTGCCGGGCGTCGACGGTCTCCGCTTCGACCTCATGGCGCGCACGTTGACCGTCGATCACCGGCTGCAGGATGTGGCCCCCATCACAGCGGCAATCGAGCGACTGGGCATGGCACCGGTGCTGCGTGCCGCGGGTGCGCCGCCATCGACAGCGCCGCAGGTTCGCGGACCCCTGGTGTCCGGGTCGCAGTGGTTGCGCATGGGCGCCGCCGGTGTGCTGGCCATCGGCGCGGAGGTCATGGCCTTCGCCGGACTGGGCGAATCGGGCTGGCCGGTGATCGGGGCCGCGCTGGCGGCGATCGCCTTGGGTGGAACTCAGACGCTGAAGAAGGGCTGGATCGCGCTGAAGAACCTGTCGCTGAACATGAACCTGCTGATGACGATCGCCGTCATCGGCGCGGCGCTGATCGGCCAGTGGCCGGAGGCCGCGGTGGTGATCTGGCTGTTCGGCATCGCCGAGATGATCGAGGCGCTGAGCCTCGACCGTGCGCGCAACGCGATCCGCAAGCTGATGGACCTGGCCCCGGAGACCGCCCTGGTGCGCCAGTCCGACGGGCGCTGGGAGGAGATGCGGGCCGAGGCCGTGCCGATGAGCGCGACGATCCGCGTGCGACCGGGTGAGCGCATCGCGCTCGACGGCATGGTGGTGAGCGGCTCCTCGGCGGTGAACCAGGCCCCGATCACCGGTGAGAGCATGCCGGTGGCCAAGGCGGCGGGCGACACCGTGTTCGCCGGCACGATCAACGAGCGCGGCACGCTGGAGTTCGAGGTGCGTGCTCGCAAAGGCGAGACCACGCTGGATCGCATCGCCCGTTCGGTGCAGGAGGCGCAGGGCCAGCGCGCGCCGACGCAGCGCTTCGTCGACCGTTTCGCGAGTGTCTACACGCCGGCCGTCTTCGCCATCGCGATCGCGGTGGCGATCATCCCGCCGCTGCTGTTCGGCGGCGCCTGGTTCGACTGGACCTACAAGGCTCTGGTGATGTTGGTCATCGCCTGCCCCTGCGCCCTGGTCATCTCCACCCCGGTCACCGTCGTCAGCGGGTTGGCCGCGGCAGCTCGCCGTGGCATCCTCGTCAAGGGCGGCCTGTACCTCGAGCAGGGGCGTACCCTGCGCGCCGTGGCGCTCGACAAGACCGGCACGCTGACCCATGGGCGTCCGACGCTGACCGATGTGCTGCCCCTGGGGACGCTGTCGCGGGAAGAGGCCATCCGGCTCGCCGCCAGCCTGGACGCCTTGTCCGAGCACCCGGTGGCCACAGCGATCGTGAACGCCCATGGCGCCAAGCCGCTGGCCTCCGTGGCGAATTTCGAGGCCCTCGATGGCCGCGGCGTGAAAGGCGACATCGACGGTGTCACCTTCTACGTCGGCAATCACCGGCTGGCCACTGAACTCGGCCTGGCTGAAGCAACGATCCAGCAGAGATTGCAGCAGCTGGAAAGCCAGGCCAAGACCGCCATCGTGCTGGCCACGGCGGGCGAGGTTCTGGCGGTGCTGGCTGTCGCTGACACCGTGCGCGAAAGCAGCAGACTCGCCGTGGCCGAGCTCAAACAGCTGGATGTCGAAACCGTCATGCTGACGGGCGACAACCGCCGCACCGCCGAGGCCGTGGCAGCCCAGGTCGGCATCACCGATGTTCGCGCCGAACTGCTGCCTGAGGACAAGCTGGCCGCGATCGAACAGCTGTCGGCGCAGGGCCCGGTCGGCATGGTCGGCGACGGCGTCAACGATGCGCCCGCGCTGGCCAAGTCGACCATCGGCTTCGCAATGGGCGCAGCCGGTACGGACACGGCGATCGAGACTGCCGACGTGGCGCTGATGCAGGACGACCTGCGCAAGTTGCCCGAGTTCATCCGCCTGTCGCGGCGCGTGGGTGGCGTGTTGAAGGCCAACATCGCCTTCGCGATCGGAACCAAGGCGGTCTTCATGGTGCTTGCATTTACCGGGCACGCCGGACTGTGGCTCGCGATCCTGGCCGACATGGGCGCGAGCCTGATTGTCGTCTTCAACGGACTGCGGCTGCTGCGTGCGCATGAGCCGGCCAGGTTGACCGATGGCACGTGAACTCGAAGTGCGTCGCGCAATCGCACTGGGGAAGGAAGTGCAGCGCCATCGAGATGCAAACTATAATCATTCTCATTTGACTTTGAGCATTCGCCATGGACAGTCTGCGCCGCTGTAGGGTTCTGGTGATGTCGGTCCTGATGGCGGCTGGCGCTGCTTCAGCGGTTCTCGCGGCCGAGCCGACGGTCGAAGACAAGGCCAGACAGGTCTGGCGACTGCTTGACTACGTTGCCGTCGACTACGGCGGTGCCATAGCGAACGGAGCCGTGCTGAAGGCCTCGGAATATGCCGAGATGCAGGAGTTCGCTGCGACGGCCGAAAGGCAGCTGGCCGAGCTGCCAGGCGGTGAGGTCGGCGCGGCCCTGCAAGCCCAGGCGGCCCGACTGCGCCAAGCGGTCGCAGACAAGGCGGACCCTGCGGCCGTGGCGCAACTGGCGCACGCCCTGGCCGGCGCCGTGTTGAAGGCGTATCCCTTCCCGATCGCGCCAGCGCAGGTGCCTGACCTGCGCCGCGGCGCGCAGTTGTTCCAGGCGCAATGTGCCGCGTGTCACGGAGCACAGGGCCACGGCGACGGGCCTGCGGCGGCCCGCCTCGACCCTAAGCCGACGGCGCTGGCGGAGCCACTGCGCGCGAAGGAGCGATCGCTGTTCGCGCTGCAGCAGATCATCAGCAGCGGCGTCAACGGAACGGCGATGGCCAGCTTCGGTGCGTTGCCCGACGCGGACCGCTGGGCGCTGGCGTTCTTCGTCGGCACCTTGCCGTACGCCGAATCCGACAAGTCCGCAGGCGCGAAGGTCTGGCAAACCAGCGCCAAGGCACGCGAGACGATGGCCAGCCTTGATGCGTTGACGCAGACTTCCGAGCATGCGCTGGCCGAGCGGCTGGATGCCGAGACGGCGAAGTCCGTGACGGCCTACCTGCGTGCCGATCCGCAAGCGGTTTCCGCGAACAAGCCCGGTGGCATTTCCATCGCCAAGGCCAAACTCGCGGAGAGTGTGGCGGCCGTGCGCGCCGGCGATCGGACCATCGCGAGCAAGCTGGCCTTGTCGGCCTACCTCGATGGCTTCGAACCGATCGAACCGGCACTGGCGACACGCGACCGACCCCTCTTCGAGAAGATCGAGTCCGGCATGGTGGCCTACCGCGCCAAGGTCGTCGCTGGCAGCTTCGAGGACGTGCAAGCCTCGGCGCAGTCGTTGCAGCAACTGCTGGACGACGCCGACAGAGCCTTGGTGCCGACCGAGGACGACGCCGCCGCCACGTTCGTTGGTGCCCTGACCATCCTGCTGCGCGAGGGGCTGGAAGCGCTGCTCGTGGTCGTGGCGATGGTGGCCTTCTTGAAGAAGGCTGAGCGCCAGGACGTGCTGGTGTACGTGCACGCCGGGTGGGTCGCCGCGCTGGCGGCAGGTGGCGCGACCTGGGCCGTGGCGACCTACCTCGTCGGCGTCAGCGGCGCGAGCCGCGAACTGACCGAAGGCTTCTCGTCACTGTTCGCGGCGGTCGTGCTGCTCGGCGTGGGCATGTGGATGCACCAGAAGAGCGTGGCCGGCCGCTGGCAGGTCTACCTCAAAGAGAAGATGTCCGCGGCACTGACCACGCGAGCCGCGTGGTTCCTGTTCTCGCTGGCCTTCATTGCGGTCTACCGCGAGGTGTTCGAGACGGTGCTGTTCTATGCTGCCCTCTGGACGGAGGGCAATGGCTGGCCGTTGCTGGGAGGCCTCGCGACCGGCATCGCAGTGCTGGGCGTGGTGGCAGCGATTCTGCTTCGCACCAGCGCGCGGCTGCCGATTGGCAAGTTCTTCGCCGCAAGTTCATTGCTCGTGGCGGTCCTGGCTGTCGTGCTCGCTGGCAAGGGCATCGCCGGCCTGCAGGAGGCTGGCTGGATCCACACGAGCCCGGTCGCCTTCCCGCGGATCGATGTCCTGGGCATCCGCCCCACTTGGCAGACGCTGCTGGCGCAGCTCACCGTCCTGCTCGTGGCCGCAACAGCGTTTGCAGTCAACACACGATCGACCACCCCGGCGCCAAAGGGCGCCTGATCACATCTCTCTTCCGCGACGGCCGCCGGTCCAGGATCGTCGTGTTCCTGTCGCCGCCGTGCAGCGGCTGGCCAGCGCTCGCGGTGCTCGGCGCGTGCCTCGCCTGGGTGATCGACAACAACTGAGGCGCAGGGCCTCACTTCGCCGCCATGTCGAAGCCAATCGAGGTTTTTCCCGCCTCGGAGAGCGCATGCGTTTGCCCGCCATGCATGCGGGCGATGGCTGCAACGATCGACAGGCCGAGCCCGTGATTCGCCTCACCGTGTTCGCGTGCCGGGTCTGCACGGTAGAAGCGGTCAAACAACCGAGGCAGGTGGGCTGCATCGATCTCCGGCCCGATGTTGCTGACCGACACGCCGGTGATCTCACTGCGGTCACCGCCGGCAGAACGCTCGATCCGGATGCTGATGGTCGAACCGCGGTCCGCGAACCGGGTCGCGTTGGCGAGCAGATTCGACAGGGCCTGCCGCAACAAAGCCGCGTCGAATTCACCGTCAGCTTCCCCTGTGATCAGGACGTTCAGCCCCGCTTCCTGCAGCGGAGCGTCGTGGAACTCCACCACCTCGGCGGCCAGCGCCGCCAGGCTGGGAACGGGCACTCTGCGCGCGACGGCGCCCCGTGCGGCCTGCGACAGGAACAGCATGGAGTTGACCACTGCAGACAGCCGGTGCAACTCCTCCAGATTGGAGCCGAGCACCTCGCGTGATCGTGCTGCGTCGACGCCTTCGTTCAATGCAAGCTCGCACTCGCCGATCAAGGTGGCCAGTGGCGTCCTGAGTTCGTGCGCCACGTCGGCATTGAACCCTTCCATCTGGTCGTAGGCCTGTTCCAGACGGCCCAGCAGTGCGTTGAACTGCTGTACCAGGGGCTGCAACTCCTCGGCCTGTGCCGAACCATCCAGCCGATGGCTGAGCCGTGTCGCGCCGAGCCGCTGTGTTTGCAGCGCCAGTTCCCGCACCGGGACCATCGCACGCCGCACCAGCCAGAACGCGCCGGCCGAGACCATGAGCGCTCCTGCCACCGCGCAGGCAAACAGCGTCCATGCCAGCCCCCGCAGGATCTGTGCATCGGCGGCGGTGTCCATCTTCAGTTCGGTCCGCAGAAGGCCCCCCTCCACCAGAGGCGACGGCATCTCGAAGCGCGACCAGCGTGCATCGGCAGCGATGGCGTTCGCAGCAGGACCGTTTGAATACACCGGCGCACCTGCGGCGTTCTGCAAAGTCAGCCTGAGGTCGCTGTGGCCAACGAAGAAGTCGTCGAGTTTGTGTTTCAGGCTGGCCAAGTCTCCGCCCCGCGTCGCCTCGCCAATCAGATGTCGAACCACCTCTTCCTGCTGGGCGAGTTCGTCACGCTGGCGCACGGTAAGGCTGAAACTTGTCACGACATAGACAACCATGCACACGATCCCCAGACCCAGGAAGGTCTGTCCCGCCAGCCACCAGGACAGCCAGCGCCCCAGTGAGTGGGGCGACGCAGGCCTCACGAATCGCGGCTCTCGAGCACGTAGCCCATCCCTCTCACCGTGTGGAGCAGCTTCCTCTCAAACGGGTCGTCGAGCTTGCCGCGCAGGCGTCGGACGGCAACCTCCACGATGTTCGTGCCGCCATCGAAGTTCATGTCCCAGACCTGTTCGGCCAGCAAGGTGCGGGACAACACTTGACCTTGCCGGCGCAGCAGCAAGGTCAGCAGCAGGAACTCCTTCGCGGTCAGGTCGAGCCGTTGCCCGCCCCGAAGCGCTTTGCGACGCACCAGATCCAGTTCAAGGTCTTCCATCTTGAGGACGACCAGTTCCTGCGCGTCGCTGGCCTGGCTTCCGCGCCGGAGCAAGGCCTCGATCCGGGCCAGCAGTTCGGAGAAGGCAAAGGGTTTGACCAGGTAGTCGTCGGCACCGTCCCGCAGCCCTTTGACACGGTCCTCGACCTTGTCCCGCGCCGTGAGCATCAAGACCGGTGTGCGCTTGCTCAGCCGCAGCGCGCTGAGCACACCGAAGCCGTCGATGCCCGGCAACATCACGTCGAGCAGGATCAGGTCGTATTCGCCTTCCAGGGCGAGGTGGCGGCCGTCGATGCCGTCGCTGGCCACGTCGACGACATATCCGCTTTGCGTGAGGCCGCGGCGCAGGTATTCGGCCAGCTTGGGTTCATCTTCGATCACGAGCAGTCGCATCGGGGGATTGTCCGCAGCAGGCTGGGTCGGTACATGACCATTTTGTAATCTGAATGGGCGGCTACTGGCGTAGTGCCCTCCCTAGAGTCACGTTCGTGGTGCAGTCAATGCTTCACGCACCAGGTGAAAACGCCGGGTGGTCCGTCAACCCAACTGATAGGAAGACCTCATGTTCTCGCAAAAACTCCTCACTGCCGGTTTCGTTGCAACCCTCGCGCTGACGGCCGGCTCTGCCTTCGCTGCCGGTGACACCTTGCCGAACGGCAAGTCCCGCTTCGGCCAGCCCGCCGCAGAGATGCAGGGTGCACGCGTGGTCGATGCCACGAACGCCAAAGCGCTGAATGTGCGTTGCGGCGACACGGTGACCTTCGTCAACGGTGCCAAGAAGTTCTCCTGGAAGTTCGACACGGCGAGTCACGGCGCGGTGCCGCTGGCGAAGATCGCGCCGGCAGACTTCGGCGCTGTCGCATCCACCGTCTATGTCAGCCGCAACGATTCCGAGCGCGGCGGCTGATCCACCGCGGCCCGGCCGTGCCGACCCCCCCGCCAGGCCAGCGCCGCGCGATGGGTTGCCCGGCGCGGGCCAGATGGTCCACTGACACACACCCCTGATACCATCGCCCTGTGCGCCGCGTTCTCGTCATCCTCATGCTCTCGCTGTTGCCGTTCCAGTTCGTCTGGGGCGCGGCGGCCAGCTATTGCCAGCATGAGCAGGGGGCGGGTGTCAGACATTTCGGACATCACGCGCACAAGCACCAGGGCAAGGTGTTGAAGGTCGCAGGCGAATCCGCGTCGGACAGCAAGAACTTCACCGCGGACGACGACCCTGACTGCGCCGGCTGTCACCTGAGCTGCGTTTCTCCGGTGATGCAGGCCGCCGCATGGTTCAGTCCGGAACCCGGTGCGTCGCTGCGTGCCGCGCCGAGCAACGAACAGCCTGCGTACATCCCGTCCGTCATCGAACGCCCGAATTGGTCCCTCGCCGCTTGATTCGGCGAGATCGTCCCCACACGCACCCCATCCCCGCGTAGCACCGACCTCTCGCCGAATTCTTCCGGTTTGTTGTTTTCCACAACGAGGAGAGTTCGATGCGATCGAAGACGCTGGCATATGCCATCGGTATGGCGTGTGCCACCTGGGCCACTGGTTCCATTCTGTTCATGCCTGCCGTGGCCTGGGCACAAGCCACGGGCACGGCCCCGGTCTCAGCGCAAGCTGAATCGTCAGGCACAAATCCGGTTGCTGCGCAGCGCCTGACGCTCGCCGAGGCGCTGAGCCTGGCCGAGTCTGCCAACCCGACGTTTCGCGCCAAGCAGGCGCAGCTGGCTGCTGCAGAGGGCGTTCGCACGGACGCCAATGCGCTTTTGTTCAACAATCCCCAGTTGTCCACGGACCTGACGCGCCGCTCCGTCCCCCAGGCCGGCCAGGGAAGCGAGCGCCGCCAGGAGTGGAGCGCCGGGTTGTCCCAGGCGCTGGAGATCGCCGGCCAGCGCGGCTATCGGCGCGAAGCGGCTGACGCTGCCCTGGCCGCCTTGCGGGCGGAGATTGCCGATGCGCGCCGTTCGGCTCGCACCACTGCATCCGAGCGCTTCTACCGCGTCCTGGCACTGCAGCAGCGCGTGGTGCTGGAGGAACAGGCGCTGAAGCTGTTCGAAGGGACGGCCGCTGCCATTCAGAAGCGCCGCGCTGCCGGCGAAGACACCAAGCTCGACGCCAACATCGCCACGGTGGAAGCCGAGCGCGCACGCAACCAACTTGCGATCGCTCAAGAGCAACTGCTCGCTGCGCGGTCCGAGTTGTCCGCCACCATTCAATTGCCGCCGAGCAGCCTGCCCGAGGTCGTCGGTGAGCTCTCGATGACGCCACGGCGCTTCTCGCTGGCTGAGCTGCTGGCGGGGGTGGACGCGCAGCCGAGGTTGCGTGCGCTGGTTGAGCGTGAGAACAGCGCAACGTCCCGGCTGAAGCTCGAACAGGCAAGCACCTACCCCGACGTGACGGTGGGGGTGAACGTCGGCCGCGAGGGGCCGGGCACGGCTCGCGAGCGGTTGACGACGCTGACCTTGTCAGTGCCTTTGCCGCTGTTCAAACGCAACGCAACGGGCATCGGCCAAGCGCGCTCGGAGCTCAGTCAGGTCCAGATCGAGCGGCAGACCACGTTGCGCGACACGCGAGCCAACGTGAACGCGCTCTGGCTGCGGCTCGGCAGCCTGGAAGCCCGCGTGCGTCGGCTGCAGGAATCGATGCTGCCGGCGCTCGCCGACAACCAGCAGCTCTCGGTCAAGTCGCAGCAGGCCGGTCAGATCGGCCTGCTGGAGTTGATTGTCGTCAACCGTCAGGCGCTCGACGCCCGGCGCGACCTCAACGACGCACTCTCGGAATACCAGGCGACCCGGCTCGAACTCGAACTCGCCGCTGGCTGGTCAACGGACGCAACCCAACCATGAACAACATGAACACTTCGACGACCGGCGCACTCCATCGCGCCTTGTTTCTGGCCACGGCCGTGGCGGTCACCAGCAGCCTGGTGGCTTGCGGCAAGGGCGACAACGCAGCGCCGGCCAAATCAGCCTCGTCTGCTGCTGCAGGCGAGAAAGGTGAGCCCAAAAAGGAAGAAGGAAAAGAAGGCGGCGGCCTGAAACTGACGGCGGAAGAAGCGCAACGCGCCGGCGTCAAGGTGGAGACGCTCGCGTCGCTGGCCTTCGCCGACTCCATCACCGTCACCGCCACCATCCGACCGAATCAGGACCGCATCGCCCGCGTGGCGCCGCGTGTGGAAGGGCGAATCATCTCGGTGAGCGCCAATCTTGGCGACACCGTGCGCGCCGGGCAGCCGCTCGCCGTCCTCGACAGCCTGGCCATCGGTGAGGCCCAGTCGGCGCTGCAGCAGGCGCTGTCCAGCCAGCGCGTCGCGCAGTCGGACTTCAAGCGCGCAGAGTCGCTGAGTGCCGAAGAAATCATCCCGCAGCGCGAATTCCTGCGCGCCAAATCCGAGCTGGAGAAGGCGTCCTCAAGCCTGCGCGCGGCCGAGGACCGGCTGCGTCTGCTGGGCGCTTCGTCGAAGTCGGGCACGGGTGCCTCCACATTCGCATTGAACACGCCCCTGACCGGAACTGTCATCCAGAAAACGGCCATCGTCGGTGAGTTGGGCACACCTGCAGCACCGCTGTTCACGGTGGCGGACCTGTCGCGCGTGTGGATCGAAGCCAACCTCACCGAAGACGCCTTGTCCAAGGTGCATGTGGGCGCACAAGCCAGCGTGAAGGTGGCCGCCTATCCGGGCGAGCTGTTCAAGGGCCGTGTGACCTATGTGGCCAGCCTGCTGGACAAGGACAGCCGCACAGTGCCGGCACGCATCGAGGTGGACAACAAGGACGGCCGGCTCAAGCCCGAGATGTTCGCCAGCGCCACCATCGACACCAACGGCGCCAAGCGCGAAGCGCTGTCGGTGCCCGACGCCGCGATCCTGCTGCTGCAGGGTCAGCCGACGATCTTTGTGGCCAAGGGCGAAGGTTTCGAATCGCGGGCCATCGAGCCGGGAGAAAAGCTGTCCGGGCGAACCGTCGTCAAGTCGGGCGTTGCCGCGGGCGAGAAGGTCGTGACTGCTGGGGCCTACGCCCTGAAGGCCCGCCTGCTCAAGTCGCAAATCGGCGAATAGGTCCAGGAAGAATCACCATGCTCAATGCCATCGTTGACGCGTCACTGCGTTACAAAGTCCTGGTGCTCGTGGCCTTCCTCGTCGTGATCGGCCTGGGCATCCAGGCGTTCCGCCAGGTGCCCGTGGACGCCTTCCCCGACGTGACGCCGATCCAGGTCAGCATCTACACCGAGTCGCCAGGCCTCGCCGCCGAGGATGTCGAAAAACTGCTCACCACGCCGATCGAAGGCGTCATGGCCGGCTTGCCCGGGGTCGAGGAAGTTCGTTCCGTTTCGCTGTTCGGCCTGTCGTATGTGGCGGTCTATTTCAAGGACAACGTCGACATCTACTTCGCACGCCGGCTCGTCGGCGAGAAGCTGCAGGATGTCAAAGGCCGGTTGCCACAGGGATACGGCGAACCCGTTCTCGGGCCCAACAGCTCGGGCCTGGGCCAGGTGTTCTGGTACACGATCGAGTCCGCCGACAAGAAGCTGTCCGCGATGGACCTGCGGACCTTGCATGACTGGACCGTGCGGTTGATCCTGCGCACCGCGCCTGGCGTCGACGACATCGTGTCCTGGGGCGGCGATCAGAAGCAGTACCAGGTGCAGATCGACCCGCGCCAGCTCATCAAGTACGGCCTGTCGTTCAAGCAGGTGATGGAGCGCCTCACGGCGAACAACAAGCAGGTGGGCGGCCAGTCCATCAACCTGGGTTCCGAGCAGTACCTCGTGCGCGGCCTGGGGCTGGTGAGCAACACCAAGGACATCGCGGGCATCGTCGTTGCCGAGCGCAACGGCGCGCCGATCTATGTGCGTGACGTAGCGCAGGTCAAGGAGGCGCCGGCACCGCGCTTCGGCGCCGTCACCAAGGACGGCAAGGAAGCCGTGCTCGGCATCGCGCTGGCGCGCGTCAATGAAAACGCGCAGGCGGTCGTGGACGCGGTGAAGGCCAAGCTGGCCGTGGCGCAGGCGGCATTGCCCAAGGGCGTGACGCTGGTGCCCAACTACGACCGCGCCGAGCTGGTCCAGAAGGCGCTGAAGACGGCGGAGAGTTCGCTGGTCGAGGGTGCCATCCTGGTGGCGGTCATCCTGTTCCTGTTCCTCGGTGAATTCCGCTCGGCCATCGTCGTGATCGTCACCTTGCCACTGGCGATGCTGATTGCGTTCATCCTGATGCAGCAGTTCGGCGTCTCGGCCAACCTGATGTCACTGGCCGGTCTTGCCATCGGCACGGGGATGATGGTGGACGGCGCGGTGGTGCTGGTCGAGAACTCCTTCCGGCTGCTATCGCATGCGAGGGAGTCCGGCAAGCCGATCAACAAGACGCACCTGATCCTGGAAGCGGCGCGCGAGGTGATCAACCCGATCGCGTTTGCGATCATCATCATCATCGTGGTCTTCCTGCCGCTGTTCTCGCTGACCGGGCTCGAAGGCAAGCTGTTCAAGCCGATGGCGCTGACGATCACGTTCGCGATGGCCGGCTCGTTGCTGCTGTCGATGACGCTGGTGCCAGTACTCGCCGCACTCATCCTCAAGCCCAAAGAGGAGAAGGACACGTTCGTCGTGCGCTGGGCAAAGAAGGCCTACTTGCCCTTGCTTGACTGGGCATTGGAGCGCAAAAAGCTGGTCATCGGCTCTGCCCTGGCCCTGTTGGTCGCATCCCTGGCTCTGTTCCCGTTCCTCGGCAAGGAGTTCATGCCGACGCTGCAGGAGGGCACGATCCAGTTCCGCGTGACCAACATCCCATCGGCATCGCTCGACGAGTCGATCCGCGTGTCCAAGGTCGTCAGCGACGAACTGCACAAACAGTTCCCGCAGGTGGTCTCCGTGCTTGCCACGATCGGCCGTGCCGAGGGCGGCGAGACGACCGATGTGAATTACATGGAACTCAACCTCGCCACCAAGCCCCAATCGGAGTGGCCCGAAAAGATTCCGTACACCAAGCTTGCGTCCGAGATGCAGGAGGCTCTAGAGAAGGTCGTGCCGACGGCCGTATTCGGCGCGACCCAACCGATCCAATCGCGCGTCGAGGAGCTCATCTCTGGAGTTCGTGCGACGCTCGCACTCAAGCTCTACGGTCAAGACCTGGAGACGCTGGACCGCCTGACGGGACAGATGAAGGAGGCGCTCGAAAAGGTGCCCGGCGTCGCCGATCTCTCCGCTGAGGCGAACAAAGGAAAGCCGCAGCTGATCATCAAGGTCAACCGAGATGCGGCTTCTCGCTACGGCATCAATGCGGACGAGATTCTCGAAGTGGTGCAGGCCGGCATCGGCGGAAGCTCGGTCTCGACGCTGATCGAAGGTACCAAACGGTTCGACATCGCCGTGCGACTTGCCGATGAGTACCGGCTCGACCCGACCACCATCGGTGCGATCCCGATCCGAAGTGCCGACGGTGCCCTGATCCCGTTCGCGCAAGTGGCTTCCATCGAGCTGGACGAAGGCTATTCGTTCATTCGGCGCGAGTCGCTGCAGCGCTATTCCGTGCTGCAGATGGATGTGAAGGGACGCGACGTCGACGGCTTTGTCAAGGACGCCGACGCGATGATCAAGCAACGGGTTCAGTTGCCGGAGGGCTACTACCTGGAGTGGGGCGGTGCCTTCGAGAACCAGCAGCGCGCCATGGCGCGTCTGGCCGTGATCGTTCCGCTGACCATCGGGCTGATCTTCATGCTGCTGTACACCGCGTTCAACTCGGTGCGGCACGCGACGATCATCATCGCCAACGTGCCGTTCGCGGTCATCGGCGGCATCGTGGGCCTGTTCGTCAGCGGCCAGTACCTGTCGGTGCCGTCGGCGATCGGGTTCATCGCGGTGTTCGGCGTGGCCATGCTGAACGGCATCGTGATGGTCGAGTTTCTCAACGACCAGCGACGACAGGGCATGTCCGTGCGCGATGCCGTGCGGCGCGGCGCGGCACTGCGGCTTCGGCCGGTGCTGATGACGGCGTCGGTGGCCATCCTCGGCTTGATTCCCATGCTGCTGTCCACGGGTGTGGGTGCAGAGACGCAGCGTCCACTGGCCACCGTGGTGGTCGGCGGACTGTTCACCTCGACGGCGCTCACGCTGCTGCTGCTGCCGTTGATCTACGAGTGGTCGGAATTGCGCGCTGAAAGGCGCAACCGTCCAGTCGGTGTTGTCGAAGGAGCCACGACATGAAGGAAATCAAAGCCTACGTCCATAGCAACCGCATAGCCGATGTCATCGCTGCGCTGAAGGCGTCGCCGGTTTGGAGCGTCGGAGGCAACGGCGACCACAACTTGACGGTCTACATGGTCAAGGG
>Ga0073925_1000133_pt1 | contig 17007 bp, 12 predicted proteins | sample GWRWT4_21May14_FD_70952 | JGI IMG/M metagenome (GOLD analysis project Ga0073925, IMG submission 70952) | Sand microcosm microbial communities from a hyporheic zone in Columbia River, Washington, USA - GW-RW T4_21-May-14 | ecosystem: Engineered > Artificial ecosystem > Sand microcosm >...
ACCGGTGATCATGTTCTTCACATAGTCGGCGTGGCCGGGGCAGTCGACGTGGGCGTAGTGCCGGTTCTTGGTCTCGTATTCGACGTGCGCGGTGTTGATGGTGATGCCGCGTGCCTTTTCTTCGGGAGCAGCGTCGATCTGGTCGTAGGCCTTGGCCTCGCCACCGAACAGCTTGCTCAGCACGGTTGTGATCGCCGCCGTCAGCGTCGTCTTGCCGTGGTCAACGTGTCCAATGGTCCCCACGTTCACGTGCGGCTTGGTGCGCTCGAATTTGCCTTTTGCCATTTCAATTTCTCCGTCAGAGTAAAGAGCATTGCCAGTGAGGTGTTTAAGGTTTCCCGCAGGGTGTTGATTCGTTCGCCACTGGCAGCGAACGGCACCCCACGGAAGACCGGCTTGGTATTACTTGCCGCGCGCGGTGATGATCGCGTCGGCGACGTTCTTCGGAGCTTCGCTGTAGTGCTTGAACTCCATCGTGTACGTGGCCCGGCCTTGCGACATCGAGCGCAGCGTGGTCGAGTAGCCGAACATTTCCGACAGTGGCACTTCGGCCTTGATGACCTTGCCGCCACCCGGCATGTCGTCCATGCCCTGCACCATGCCACGGCGTGACGACAAGTCGCCCATCACACCACCGGCGTAGTCTTCCGGCGTCTCGACCTCGACCGCCATCATCGGCTCAAGAATCACCGGCGAAGCCTTGCGGCAGCCGTCCTTGAAACCGAGCGAAGCGGCCATCTTGAACGCGTTTTCGTTCGAGTCGACCTCGTGGTACGAACCGAAGGTCAGCGTGACCTTCACGTCGACCACCGGGTAGCCTGCCAGCACGCCGGCCGGCAGCGAATCTTCGACGCCTTTGCGCACCGCAGGAATGAATTCCTTCGGCACCACGCCACCCTTGGTCGCGTCGACGAACTCGAAGCCCTTGCCCGGCTCCTGCGGCTCGATCTTCAGCACGACATGGCCGTACTGGCCCTTGCCGCCCGACTGGCGCACGAACTTGCCTTCGATGTCCTGCACCGGCTTGCGGATCGTCTCGCGATAGGCCACCTGCGGCTTGCCGACGTTCGCTTCCACGCCGAATTCGCGCTTCATGCGGTCGACGATGATTTCCAGGTGCAACTCGCCCATGCCCGAGATGATGGTCTGGCCCGACTCTTCGTCGGTCTTGACGCGGAACGACGGGTCTTCCTGGGCCAGGCGGCCCAGGGCGATGCCCATCTTTTCCTGGTCGGGCTTGGTCTTCGGCTCGACGGCCTGCGAGATCACCGGCTCCGGGAAGATCATCTTCTCGAGCGTGATGATGGCGCTCGGGTCGCACAAGGTTTCGCCAGTCGTCACTTCTTTCAGGCCGACGCAGGCCGCGATGTCGCCGGCCAGGATTTCCTTGATTTCTTCGCGCTGGTTGGCGTGCATCTGCAAGATGCGGCCGATGCGCTCCTTCTTGCCGCGGATCGGGTTGTAGACCGAGTCGCCCGACTTGAGCACGCCGGAATAAACGCGCACGAACGTGAGCTGGCCCACATAGGGGTCAGTCATCAGCTTGAACGCGAGCGCGGCGAACTTCTCTTCGTCGGTGCGGTGGCGCACGACCGGCTTGTCGTCGTCGTCGGTGCCCGGCACCGGCGGGATGTCGGCCGGCGACGGCATGAAATCGACCACACCGTCGAGCATCCGCTGCACGCCCTTGTTCTTGAACGCCGAGCCGCAGAACATCGGCTGGATTTCAGCGCCGATGGTGCGCGTGCGAATGGCGGCCTTGATCTCGTCCTCGGACAGGTCGCCCGTCTCCAAGTACTTGTTCATGATCTCTTCCGACGACTCGGCCGCGGCTTCGAGCAGGTTCTCGCGCCACTTCTTGGCTTCTTCGAGCAACTCGGCCGGGATCTCTCGGTAGTCGAACTTCATGCCTTGCGAGGCCTCGTCCCAGATGATCGCCTTCATCTTGATGAGGTCGATCACGCCGGTGAAGCCTTCTTCGGCACCGATCGGAATGACGATGGGCACCGGGTTCGCGTTCAGGCGAACCTTCATCTGCTCGACGACCTTGTAGAAGTTCGCGCCGGTGCGGTCCATCTTGTTGACGAACGCGAGGCGCGGCACCTTGTACTTGTTGGCCTGGCGCCAGACGGTTTCCGACTGCGGCTGCACGCCACCTACGGCGCAGTACACCATGCACGCACCGTCGAGCACGCGCATCGAGCGCTCGACTTCAATGGTGAAGTCGACGTGCCCGGGGGTGTCGATGATGTTGATGCGGTGCTCGGGGTAACCCAGCTCCATGCCCTTCCAGAAGCAGGTGGTCGCAGCCGACGTGATCGTGATGCCACGCTCCTGCTCCTGCTCCATCCAGTCCATGGTCGCCGCGCCGTCGTGCACTTCACCGATCTTGTGATTCACACCCGTGTAGAACAGGATGCGCTCGGTGGTCGTGGTTTTGCCGGCGTCGATGTGAGCCGAGATGCCAATGTTGCGATAGCGCTCGATCGGGGTCTTGCGGGCCATGGTGAAACTCCAAATGCAGGGGCCGCTCGCGGGTTCGTGTAAACCCGATGAGCGGCCGGGGGAACAACCGGCTTATGGCCGGCTGCCGTAGAGGGAAAAACTCAGAAGCGGAAGTGCGAGAACGCCTTGTTGGCCTCGGCCATGCGGTGCACTTCGTCGCGCTTCTTCATCGCGCCGCCGCGGCCTTCGACGGCCTCGAGCAACTCGTTGGCCAGGCGCTGCGCCATCGACTTCTCGCCGCGCTTGCGCGCCGATTCCTTGAGCCAGCGCATGGCCAGCGCCACACGGCGCACCGGGCGAACTTCCACGGGAACCTGGTAGTTCGCACCGCCCACGCGGCGTGACTTCACTTCGACCATCGGCTTGATGTTGTTCAGCGCGACGACGAAGATCTCGAGCGGATCCTTGCCCGACTTCTTCTCGACCTGCTCGAGCGCACCGTAGATGATGCGTTCTGCGATGGCCTTCTTGCCGGATTCCATGATCACGTTCATGAACTTCGACAGATCGACCGAACCGTACTTGGGATCGGGGAGGATGTCCCGTTTGGGGACTTCGCGACGACGAGGCATTTCTCTTCCTTTTGCTTCAGTTGGCGAGCGTTTTCACATTCGCCGCGGACAACCCATAGGGGGCCATCCAACTTACTCGGCAAGCCGGGATGACTTGACGATCCTTTTTCGGCCTTCAGGCCGAATTTCCTGTTTGCCGAAGGCTTACGCCTTCTTGGGGCGCTTCGCGCCGTACTTGGAACGCGACTGCTTGCGGTCTTTCACGCCTTGCAAGTCGAGCGAACCACGCACGATGTGGTAACGCACACCGGGCAAGTCCTTCACGCGGCCGCCGCGCACGAGCACGACACTGTGCTCCTGCAGGTTGTGGCCTTCGCCGCCGATGTAGGAAATGATCTCGAAGCCGTTGGTCAGGCGAACCTTGGCGACTTTACGCAGCGCAGAGTTCGGCTTCTTCGGCGTGGTGGTGTACACACGAGTGCACACGCCGCGCCGCTGGGGGCCGCCCTGCAGGGCGGGCGACTTGGACTTCGTGATCTCGGTCTCGCGACCGTGACGCACGAGCTGGTTGATGGTAGGCATTGGTAACTTGTTCCCGTTTGAAGTCACTTGGTTTTCGGCCACCTTGCCAACTGGCCATGCAACTCTTGGGAAAAGCGCACCCGACTCGGCCGTTTGGTCCGGTGGGTAGCCCAGCAAAGAGCGCAGCAGTGTCTGCCGAAAAGCCTTCTATTGTATGCCGAGGCTCCAAGTGCTGCAAGCAGACCCATTCGTGACCTGCGCAAGGGCGCGCGGGTGCTACCGTGGCGGCCCTCGCCCCACCGCCCCCGCTTCGATGAACCACGATCCGCAGATTGCCGTCCTCGACACGAACGTGGTGCTCGACTGGTTGTTGTTCGGCAATCCGCAATGCGCCGCGCTGCAGCAAGCGCTCACCAGCGCGGCGCTGCGCTGGGTCGCCACGGCAGAGATGCGGGACGAGCTGACGCATGTGCTCGGCGGCGGCCACCTCGACCGCTGGCAGCCCGATCTGGCGCTGCTCGGTTCGCAGTGGGACAAATACTGCGTCGAAGTACCGGTACCGCCGCCCGAGAGCCACGCGACGCGGCTGCGCTGCACCGACGCCGACGACCAGAAATTCATCGACCTCGCACTCGCGTGCGGCGCACGCTGGCTGCTCAGCCGCGACCGCGCCGTGCTGAAGCTCGCGCGCAAGGCGCAAGCGCGCGGTCTGACGATCCAGACGCCAGGCGCCTGGGCAGCAGCCCACACCTGAGCCGCGCAGGCAAAAAAAGAGCGGCCCGCAGGCCGCTCTTCGTGACGGGAACACCGATTATTCGGTCGCCGCGTCGCTCGCCGCGTCGATCTGGGCCAGCTGCACGGCCGCCAGTTCTTCGGCTTCCTGCATGACGATGGCCTTGCGCTCGGCGTCGTCCATGGCTTCCTTGGTCTTGCGGGCGTCGTGGAAGGCCATGCCGGTGCCGGCGGGGATCAACCGGCCGACGATGACGTTTTCCTTCAGGCCACGCAGCTCGTCTCGCTTGCCCATGATGGCCGCCTCGGTGAGCACCCGCGTGGTTTCCTGGAACGAGGCCGCCGAGATGAAGCTGTCGGTCGACAGCGACGCCTTGGTGATGCCCATCAGCACATCGCTGTGCGTGGCGGGCAGCTTGCCTTCGGCCAGGGCCTTGTCGTTCTTGCCCAGCAGCTCGGAACGCTCGACCTGTTCGCCCAGGATGTAGCTCGTGTCGCCCGGGTTGGTGATCTGCACGCGGCGCAGCATCTGGCGAACGATCACCTCGATGTGTTTGTCGTTGATCTTCACGCCCTGCAAACGGTACACGTCCTGCACTTCGTCGACGATGTAACGCGCCAGCTCCTCGATGCCCAGCAAACGCAGGATGTCCTGCGGATCGGCCGGGCCGTCGACCACCGACTCGCCCTTGTTGACCACCTGGCCCTCGTGGACCACGATGTTCTTTTCCTTGGGCACCAGCTCTTCGTAGACCTTGCCTTCCGGGTCAGTGATCTGCAGGCGAACCTTGCCCTTCGTCTCCTTACCGAACGACACGGTACCGGTCATCTCGGCCAGCGTGCCCTTGTCCTTCGGCGTGCGGGCTTCGAACAGCTCGGCCACCCGCGGCAAGCCGCCGGTGATGTCGCGCGTCTTCTGGCCTTCGACCGGGATGCGTGCCAGCACTTCGCCCGGCATCAGGTCTTGCCCGTCGCGGATCTGCACCAGCGAGCCGACCTGGAACGCGATCGTCACCGAGTGGTCGGTGCCGGGGATCTTGACCTCGTTGCCGGCTGCGTCGAGCAGCTTGACCTGAGGGCGGATCACCTTGATCGCGCCACGGCGCTTCGGGTCGATCACGACGAGTGTTGACAGGCCCGTCACTTCGTCGAGCTGCTTGGCAACGGTCACGCCTTCTTCGACGTTCTCGAACTTCGCCTTGCCGGCGAATTCGGTGATGACCGGGCGCGTCAGCGGGTCCCAGTTCGCCAGCACCGTACCGGCCTTGACCTGCTGGTCGGCCTTGATGCTGAGCAAGGCACCGTAGGGCAGCTTGTGGCGCTCGCGCTCGCGGCCGTGCTGGTCGGAAATGATGATCTCGCCGGAACGCGAAATCACCACCAACTCGCCCTTGCCGTTGGTCACGTAGCGCATCGTGGCGTTGAAGCCGATGCGGCCATCGCTCTTCGCGTCCACGCTCGACGCCACCGCCGCACGCGACGCCGCACCACCGATGTGGAAGGTGCGCATCGTCAGCTGCGTGCCCGGCTCGCCGATCGACTGCGCGGCGATCACGCCGATCGCTTCGCCGACGTTGATCAGGCCACCGCGACCCAGGTCACGGCCGTAGCACTTGGCGCAGATGCCGAAGCGCGTGCCGCAGGTGAGTGCGGTGCGAACCTTGACTTCGTCGACGCCCGCCGCTTCCAGCATGTCGAGCACGTCTTCGTCGAGCATCTCGCCGGCGCTGAGCAGTTGCTCCTGCGTTTCCGGGTGCTGCACTTCGATCGCGGTCACGCGGCCGAGGATGCGGTCGCGCAGCGACTCGATCACTTCGCCGCCTTCGACCAGCGCGCGCTGGTTCATGCCGTTCTGCGTGCCGCAGTCTTCTTCGATCACGACCAAGTCTTGCGTCACGTCGACGAGTCGGCGTGTCAGGTAGCCCGAGTTCGCGGTCTTCAGCGCCGTGTCCGCCAGGCCCTTTCGGGCGCCGTGGGTGGAGATGAAGTACTGCAGGACGTTCAGGCCTTCGCGGAAGTTCGCGGTGATCGGCGTCTCGATGATCGAGCCGTCAGGCTTGGCCATCAGGCCACGCATGCCGGCGAGCTGGCGAATCTGCGCGGCGGAACCGCGCGCGCCCGAGTCGGCCATCATGTAGATCGAGTTGAACGACTCCTGGTCCACCGTCTTGCCGTGGCGGTCGGTCGTCTTCTGCTTTGACAGCTGGCTCATCATGACCTTGCCGACTTCGTCGCCGGTCTTGCCCCAGATGTCGACCACCTTGTTGTAGCGCTCGCCGGACGTGACCAGACCCGAGACGTACTGCTGCTCGATCTCTTTCACTTCCTTCTCGGCGCGCTCGATCAGCGCGGGCTTTTCCTTCGGCACCAGCATGTCGTCGACGGCGATCGAGATGCCGGCGCGCGTGGCCAGGCGGAAGCCCGACTGCAACAGCTTGTCGGCGAACACGACCGTCTCTTTCAGACCGCACTTGCGGAACGAGACGTTGATCAGGCGCGAGATCTCTTTCTTCTTGAGCGCCTTGTTGATGTTGCTGAACGGCAAGCCCTTCGGCAGGATCTCCGACAGCAACGCGCGGCCGACCGTGGTGTCCACGAGCTTGGTCTCCGGCGTGAATTCGCCGGTTTCCTTGTTCTTGGTGTACTCGGTCAGGCGCACGCTGATCTTCGAGGTGATCTCGACCATGTCGTGGTCGAGCGCACGCTGCACTTCACCGATGTCGGAGAAGATGATGCCTTCGCCCTTGGCGTTGATGCGATCGCGCGTGGCGTAGTACAGACCCAGCACCACGTCTTGCGACGGCACGATCGACGGCTCGCCGTTGGCCGGGAACAGGATGTTGTTCGAAGCCAGCATCAGCGTGCGGGCTTCCATCTGTGCCTCGATCGACAGCGGCACGTGAACGGCCATCTGGTCACCGTCGAAGTCGGCATTGAAGGCCGCGCAGACCAGCGGATGCAGCTGGATCGCCTTGCCTTCGATCAACACCGGCTCGAACGCCTGGATGCCCAGGCGGTGCAGCGTCGGCGCGCGGTTCAAGAGAACCGGGTGCTCCTTGATGACTTCTTCGAGGATGTCCCAGACCACCGGCGTGCCGGATTCGACTTCCTTCTTCGCGGCCTTGATGGTCGTGGCGATGCCCATCGCTTCGAGACGCGAGAAGATGAAGGGCTTGAACAGCTCGAGCGCCATCAGCTTGGGCAAGCCGCACTGGTGCAGCTTGAGCGTCGGGCCGACCACGATGACCGAACGGCCCGAGTAGTCGACGCGCTTGCCCAGCAAGTTCTGGCGGAAACGACCCGACTTGCCCTTGATCATGTCGGCCAGCGACTTCAGCGCGCGCTTGTTCGCGCCCGTCATCGCCTTGCCGCGGCGGCCGTTGTCGAGCAACGAGTCCACGGCTTCCTGCAACATGCGCTTTTCGTTGCGCACGATGATTTCCGGCGCCTTCAACTCCAGCAAACGCGCGAGGCGGTTGTTGCGGTTGATGACGCGGCGGTACAGGTCGTTCAGGTCGGACGTGGCGAAGCGGCCACCGTCGAGCGGCACCAGCGGACGCAGGTCCGGCGGCAGCACCGGCAGCACTTCCATCACCATCCACTGCGGCTTGATGCCCGACTTCTTGAAGGCTTCCATCACCTTCAGGCGACGCGAGTTCTTCTTGACCTTGAGCTCGGAGCCGGTCATGTCGCCACGCAGCTTTTCGATCTCGACGTCGAGGTCGATCTCGGCCAGCAGCTTGTGCACGCCTTCGGCGCCCATCAGCGCGACGAACTCGTCGCCGAACTCGGTGCGCTTCGCGTCGTAGTCGTCCTCGGACATGATGCTGAACTTCTTCAGCGGCGTCATGCCCGGGTCGACGACCACGTAGGCTTCGAAGTACAGCACGCGCTCGATGTCGCGCAGCGTCATGTCGAGCACCAGGCCCAATCGCGACGGCAGCGACTTCAGGAACCAGATGTGCGCGCACGGCGCAGCCAGGTCGATGTGACCCATGCGGTCGCGGCGAACCTTGGTCTGCGTGACTTCAACACCGCACTTCTCGCAGATCACGCCACGGTGCTTCAGGCGCTTGTACTTGCCGCACAGGCACTCGTAGTCCTTGATGGGCCCGAAGATCTTGGCGCAGAACAGACCGTCACGCTCCGGCTTGAAGGTGCGGTAGTTGATGGTCTCCGGCTTCTTGACTTCGCCGAACGACCAGGACCGAATTTTTTCGGGGGAAGCCAGGCCAATCTTGATGGCATCGAAGTGCTCATCGGGAGTGAACTGGCGGAACAGATCAAGTAAACCCTTCATGTTCTGTTTCCTTCTTTCTTAGTTGCGCTCGAGTTCGATGTCGATGCCCAAGGAACGGATTTCCTTGACCAGCACATTGAACGATTCCGGCATGCCGGCTTCGATGGCGTGTTCGCCCTTGACGATGCTTTCGTACACCTTGGTGCGGCCGTTCACGTCGTCGGACTTGACGGTCAGCATTTCCTGCAGCACGTAAGACGCGCCGTAGGCTTCCAGGGCCCACACTTCCATTTCGCCGAAACGCTGGCCACCGAACTGGGCCTTGCCGCCCAGCGGTTGCTGCGTGACCAGCGAGTACGGGCCGGTGGAACGGGCGTGCATCTTGTCGTCGACCAGGTGGTGCAGCTTCAGCACGTGCATGTAGCCGACCGTGACGGGGCGCTCGAAAGCGTCGCCGGTGCGGCCGTCGTGCAGCGTCGCCTGGGTGCGCGTCGCGGTCAGGCCCTTGGCCTTGGCAATGTCGTCCGGGTAGGCGAGCTTCAGCATCGCGCGGATTTCTTCTTCCGCCGCGCCGTCGAACACCGGTGTCGCGAACGGCACGCCCTTGACCAGGTTGCCCGCCATCTCGATCACTTCGGCGTCAGACAGGTCATCGAGCCGCTCGGTCTTGCCGCCCGACTTGTTGTAGAGCTCGTCCATGAACTTGCGGATCTCGGCGACTTTGACCTGCTCCTGCAGCATCGTGCCGATGCGCTGGCCGATGCCCTTGCCGGCCCAGCCCAGGTGCACTTCGAGCACCTGGCCCACGTTCATGCGCGAAGGCACGCCCAGCGGGTTGAGCACGATGTCGCACGGTGTGCCGTCGGCCATGTAGGGCATGTCTTCGACCGGAACGACCTTGGACACGACACCCTTATTGCCGTGGCGGCCGGCCATCTTGTCGCCCGGCTGCAGGCGGCGCTTGACGGCGAGGTACACCTTGACCATCTTCAGCACGCCGGCCGGCAGCTCGTCGCCCTGCGTGAGCTTCTTGCGCTTTTCTTCGAACGCGAGGTCGAAGCTGTGGCGCGTCTGCTCCAGCGAGTTCTTCACGCTCTCGAGTTGCCCGGCGATGGTTTCGTCGGCCGGGCGGATGTCGAACCAGTGGTACTTCTCGACGCTGGCCATGTAGGCCTTGTCGATGATCGTGCCCTTGGTGATCTTCTGCGGGCCGCCGTTGGCAGGCTTGCCCACCAGCAGCTTCTCGATCCGGTCGAACGCGTCGCTCTCGACGATGCGCAACTGGTCGTTCAAATCGAGGCGGTAGCGCTTCAGTTCATCGTCGATGATCTGTTGCGCACGCTTGTCGCGCGGAATGCCTTCACGGGTGAAGACCTGCACGTCGATCACGGTGCCGTTGGTGCCCTGGTCGACACGCAGCGACGTGTCCTTCACGTCGGAAGCCTTCTCGCCGAAGATCGCGCGAAGAAGTTTTTCCTCAGGAGTGAGCGTGGTCTCGCCCTTGGGCGTGACCTTGCCGACCAGCGTGTCGCCCGGGTTCACTTCGGCACCGACGTAGACGATGCCCGACTCGTCCAAGCGGCCGAGTTGCTGCTCGGACAGGTTCGGAATGTCGCGGGTGATTTCTTCCGAGCCCAGCTTGGTGTCACGCGCCATCACGACCAGCTCTTCGATGTGGATCGAGGTGTAGCGGTCGTCGGCGATCACACGCTCGCTGATCAGGATCGAGTCTTCGAAGTTGTAGCCGTTCCAGGGCATGAAGCCGACCAGCATGTTCTGGCCCAGGGCCAGCTCGCCGATGTCGGTGGAGGCACCGTCGGCGATGATGTCTTCGGCTTCCACCTTGTCACCGCGCTTGACGATCGGGCGCTGGTGGATGTTGGTGTTCTGGTTGGAACGCTGGTACTTGATCAGGTTGTAGATGTCGACGCCGACTTCGCCTGCGACCGTTTCCTTGTCGTTGACACGGATCACGATGCGGTTGGTGTCGACGTAGTCCACCACACCGCCGCGCTTGGCAGCGACGACCGTGCCCGAGTCCTTCGCGGCCACGCGCTCCACGCCGGTACCGACCAGCGCCTTCTCAGGCCGCAGCGTCGGCACGGCCTGGCGCTGCATGTTGGCGCCCATCAGCGCGCGGTTCGCATCGTCGTGCTCCAGGAAAGGCACGAGCGAAGCGGCCACCGAGACGATCTGCGTGGGAGCCACGTCCATGTACTGGATGCGCTCGGCCGAGGTCAGGATCGACTCGCCGTTGTCACGCGCGCTCACCAGCTCGTCGATCAGCTTGCCGTCCTTGTCGAGCGTGGCGCTGGCCTGCGCGATCACGTACTTGCCTTCTTCGATGGCCGACAGGTAGTCGATCTGCATCGACACCTTGCCGTCGGCCACGCGACGGTACGGCGTTTCGAGGAAGCCGTATTCGTTGAGCTGTGCGTACAGCGCCAACGAGTTGATCAGGCCGATGTTCGGGCCTTCCGGCGTTTCGATCGGGCAGACGCGGCCGTAGTGCGTGACGTGCACGTCGCGCACTTCGAAGCCGGCACGCTCGCGGGTCAAACCACCCGGGCCCAGGGCCGAGACACGACGCTTGTGCGTGATCTCGGAGAGCGGGTTGGTCTGGTCCATGAACTGCGACAGCTGCGACGCACCGAAGAACTCCTTCAAGGCAGCCGAGATCGGCTTGGAGTTGATCAGGTCGTGCGGCATCAGCGCTTCGGTCTCGGCCTGGCCGAGACGTTCCTTGACGGCCTTCTCGATGCGCGCGAGGCCCGAGCGGTACTGGTTTTCGGCCAGCTCGCCGACACAACGCACACGGCGGTTGCCGAGGTGGTCGATGTCGTCGACTTCGCCGCGTCCGTTGCGCAGCTCGACGAGGATCTTCACCACGTCGAGGATGTCTTCATTGCTCAGCGTCATCGCGCCTTCCGGCACGTCGCGGCCGACACGGGCGTTGAACTTCATGCGGCCGACGCGCGACAGGTCGTAGGTGTCGGCCGAGTAGAACAGGCGGTGGAACAGTGCTTCCACAGCATCTTCGGTCGGCGGCTCGCCGGGCCGCATCATGCGGTAGATGGCGACACGCGCGGCCAGCTGGTCGGCGGTTTCATCGGCAGCCAGGGTCTGCGAGATGTAGGCGCCTTCGTCGAGCTCGTTCGTGTACAGGCAAGGAATTTCCTTGATGCCTGCGACACGCAGCTTCTTCAGCAGCGTTTCGGTCAGCTCGTCGTTGGCCTTGGCCAGGATCTCGCCGGTGTCGGCATCGACCACGTTGCGGGCCAGCATGCGGGCCAGCAGGTAGTCTTCCGGCACGCTGATGAATTGCGTCTCCGACTGCTCGATCGCGCGCACGTGGCGGGCTGTGATGCGCTTGTCTTTTTCGACGACGACATTGCCGTTCTTGTCGGTGATGTCGAAGCGCGCGATTTCGCCACGCAGCCGGTCGGCCACGAATTCGAGTTGCGCGCCCGAATCCATCAGGCGGAAGTTGTCGAACACGAAGAAGTTCGCGAGGATCGATTCCGGGTTCAGGCCGATGGCCTTCAGCAGAATCGTCACCGGCATCTTGCGGCGGCGGTCGACGCGGAAGTACAGGATGTCTTTCGGGTCGAACTCGAAGTCGAGCCACGAGCCGCGGTACGGGATGATGCGGGCGCTGAACAGCAGCTTGCCGCTGGAGTGGGTCTTGCCCTTGTCGTGCTCGAAGAACACGCCCGGCGAACGGTGCAGCTGCGAGACGATCACACGCTCGGTGCCGTTGACGATGAACGAACCGTAGTCGGTCATCAGGGGCACTTCACCCATGTAGACCTCTTGTTCCTTGATTTCCTTGACCGTCTTGGCCTGCGGGCTCTCACGGTCATAGATGATCATCTGCAGCTTCGCGCGCACGGCGGCGGCGTAGGTCAGACCCCGAACCTGGCACTCGCGCGTGTCGAACGCGGGCTTGGCCATGTTGAATTCGATGAACTTCATCTCCACGAACCCGTTGTGCGACACGATCGGGAAGGCGGAAAGGAAAGCGGCCTGAAGGCCTTCGGGCTTGCGCTTCTGCGGCGGCGTGTCCTTCTGCAGGAACGCGACGTAGGATTCCTTCTGCATCGTCAGCAGATAGGGGACTTTGAGAACACTCTCGCGTTTACCGAAGCTCTTGCGAATCCGCTTGCGCTCGGTGTAGCTGTAGGGGGTTTGTTGCTGCGCCATGTGTCGTTTCTCACTCCGTCTCAGAGAACTCGGCCCGGCCGGGGGCTCTGCTCTCGTCGGCGACTGTCGCTCGTTTCCCGGGTTGCGGGAGCGAGGCAATTCGAAGTCTGGTGGTTGGCCACTACCAACCGCTGGCGGACAACCCCGGCATTGCACCGGGGCCCGACCAAACTCGCCCTCTGCAGTCGGATCAGAGGGCTTTTGAAATCACTTGAAAGAACCCTCGATTGTCGAGGTTCGTGCTTTCAAGTGCTTTCAAAGGGCCAATAGCGAACCATGGCCCGAGAAAGCACAAAGGCTGGGTGCCGAAAACGGCCCCAGCCCCGTGCACAGAGGCGAATTACTTGATCTCGGCCTTGGCGCCGGCGTCGAGCAGCTTCTTCAGTGCAGCGTCGGCGTCGGCCTTGGCCACGGCTTCCTTGACAGCCTTGGGAGCGCCGTCGACCAGGTCCTTGGCTTCCTTCAGGCCCAGGCCCGTCAGTTCGCGCACGGCCTTGATGACCGACACCTTGTTGGCGCCGGCTTCGAGCAGCATCACGTTGAATTCGGTCTGCTCTTCGACCACGGCAGCAGCGGCACCGCCGCCAGCGCCGGCCGGAGCCGACATCGCGGCGGCCGACACGCCGAATTTCACTTCGATGGCCTTGACCAGGTCGTTGAGGTCCATCACCGACATGCTGTCGAGTGCGGTCAGGAATGCGTCTTTATCGAATGCCATTTTGATTTCCAGTTCAATAGATTGATTACAAAGATCGGTCGATCAGGCGGCGGGCGCTTCAGCCGCAGGTGCTTCGGCAGCGGGTGCTGCTTCTGCGGCCGGGGCCGCTTCGGCGCGCTTCTCGGCGATGGCCGCCAGCACACGCGCGATGCGCGAGACCGGGGACTGCATCAGGCCGAGCAGTTGCGCGAGCAGGACTTCCTTGCTCGGAACGGACGCCAGGGACTTCACCCCGTCGGCATTCAGAGCCTTGCCTGCGTAAGCGCCCCCCTTGATGACCAGCTTGTCGTTGCCCTTGGCAAAGTCGGCGATGACTTTGGCCGCGGCGACAGCGTCTTCGGAAAAACCGTAGATCAGCGGGCCGACCATGCTCTCCGAGGCCACTTCGAACGGTGTGCCGGCAACGGCGCGACGGGCGAGCGTGTTCTTCAGGACATGAAGGTACACACCCTTGTCGCGCGCCTGCTTGCGCAGCACGTTCAAGTGTTCCACGGTGAGGCCACGGTATTCAGCCAGCGCGAGCGTCTGTGAACGGGCCACTTGGGCCGACACATCCGCCACCACGGTCTGCTTCTCGCTTTTGTTGAGACTCAAGGTCTACTCCTCACATCATGTGTTCTTCGCCTGTTGCCAGGCTCCGAACACCCCAAGGTTCAGCGAAACAACCGAACTGGAATTCATCATTCCTTTTCGGTGGAGCCGCCATCTGCGCTGGCTTGTTGCGGGCGCGGTTTTGATGCCGCGCCTGCCGTCCATTAAGCGACCACGAGGGTCACACCAGCGGTCTTGGATGACCTGCGCTCACCTTGCGGCTTGCGCAGTCCACCAAACTCATTCGATCGGCACCAGACTCGTGCCGACCTTCAATCAAATTCAGGCCGCCGTTGCCGACGCGTTGATCGACGCGATTTCGACCCGGGCGCCCACGCCCATCGTCGAAGACAGCGCGACCTTGCGCAGGTAGATGCCCTTGCTCGACGCCGGCTTGGCCTTGTTCAAGGCCTCGATCAGCGCGCGCAGGTTGCCCACCAGCTTGTCGGACTCGAACGAACGGCGGCCGATCGTGGCGTGGATGATCCCGCCCTTGTCGACGCGGAACTGCACCTGGCCGGCCTTGGCGTTGCGCACGGCTTGTGCCACGTCGGGCGTCACGGTGCCGACCTTCGGGTTCGGCATCAGGCCACGCGGGCCCAGGATCTGGCCCAGCGTACCGACGACGCGCATCGTGTCGGGCGAAGCGATCACCACGTCGAAGTTCATCACGCCGGCCTTGATCTGCTCGGCCAGGTCTTCCATGCCGACGATGTCGGCGCCGGCGGCCTTGGCTTCTTCGGCCTTGGCGCCCTGGGCGAACACGGCCACACGCTTGGTCTTGCCGGTGCCGTTGGGCAGCACGACGGCGCCGCGCACGACCTGGTCGGACTTCTTGGCGTCGATGCCGAGTTGCACCGCCACGTCGATCGACTCATCGAACTTCGCGGTCGCGCATTCCTTGACGATGGCCAGGGCGTTGTCGACCGGGTAGAGCTTGTTGCTGTCGACTTTGCCGGCGACAGCCTTCTGGCGTTTTGTCAAAGCAGCCATGTCAGACCACTCCTTCCACGGTGATGCCCATCGAGCGGGCGGTGCCGGCGATGGTGCGAACAGCGGCGTCGAGGTCGGCGCCGGTCAGGTCTTTCAGCTTGATCTTGGCGATGTCTTCGAGCTGTTCACGCGTCAGCTTGCCCACCTTGTCGGTGTGCGGCTTCGGCGAACCCTTGTCGAGCTTGAGCGCCTTCTTGATCAGCACGGTGGCCGGCGGCGTCTTCAGGATGAACGTGAACGACTTGTCCGCGAACGCGGTGATCACGACCGGCAGCACGAGGCCGGGTTCCATGCTGGAGGTCTGGGCGTTGAACGCCTTGCAGAACTCCATGATGTTCAGACCGCGCTGGCCGAGCGCCGGGCCGATCGGGGGCGACGGGTTTGCCTTGCCCGCCGGGACTTGCAGCTTGATGTAGCCGACAATTTTCTTTGCCATCTTCACTCTCCAATGCAACCTTCACCACGATCGTTTCGCAGCGAGGGTTGTTGAGTTCAAACGCCAAGGGCTGGTTACCTTGGCTCCTCTTTCCGGTGTCTCGTCACCGGCAGCAACGGCTGATGATCGAGCGCCTTGCGGCGCTCGCCCCCATCAGCAGGGACTCAAACTTTTTCGACCTGCGCGAAGTCGAGTTCGACTGGCGTCGCACGACCGAAGATCGTGACCGCCACGCGGACTTTCGACTTGTCGTAGTTGACGTCTTCTACGGCGCCGTTGAAGTCGGTGAACGGGCCTTCCTTGATGCGCACCAGTTCGCCCACTTCCCACTGCACCTTGGGCCGCGGCTTTTCCACGCCCTCTTGCATCTGGTGCACGATCTTCAGCACTTCGGCTTCCGAGATCGGCGACGGGCGGTTCTTCGCGCCACCGACAAAACCCGTGACCTTGCTGGTGTGTTTCACCAGGTGCCAGCTATCGTCGGCCATTTCCATTTCGACCAGCACGTAGCCCGGGAAAAAGCGCCGCTCGCTGACCGACTTCTTGCCGTTCTTCAGCTCGACCACTTCTTCCATCGGCACCAGGATGCGGCCGAACTTGTCCTGCATCTCGGAGCGGTCGATGCGCTCGCGCAGGTTGCGTTCGACGGCCTTTTCCATGCCGGAATAAGCGTGCACCACGTACCAGCGCTTGTTGGTGGCCGGGGCCACTGTCGCAGCGGTCACTTCGGGCGTGTTGAGTTCTTCGGTCATGCTTTTTTCCTCAACGCTTCCAGCCCAGGATCAGGTCGTACAGCAACCATTCGAGCGTCTTGTCCGTCAGCCACAGGAACAGCGCCATCACGAACACGAAGGCGAAGACGTAGCCCGTCATCTGCAGGGCTTCCTTGCCAGTCGGCCAGACGACCTTGCGCACTTCTTTCACGGAGTCGCGGCCGTAGGCGATCAGCTGCTTTCCAGACTCGGACGTGAAGAACGTGGCCACCGCCGCCGCGAACAGGACGACCAGGGCCACGACGCGCAGCCACAGGTCCTGCTTGCCGAGCATGTAGAACGCCACCACGCCGCCGACGACCAGCAGCACGGCGACCGCGAGCTTGGCTTTGTCAGCGCCGGTGGAGATGGTTTCGACTGTGGGTGGGTTCGCCATGTGTGTTCACTGTTTCAATCTAACGAGGCCGGCGCTCAAGAGTTGCACCACCTCTGACAGCAAAGCCCGCAAGCGCTTTTCGGTGCGTTCGCGGGCTGCTGTGGTCGCCAGACGCCGGCCTCTTCAGACCCTGGATCTGGCAGGGGCGGAGGGCATCGAACCCCCAACCTCTGGTTTTGGAGACCAGCGCTCTGCCAATTGAGCTACGCCCCTCTTGATTGCAAATTACTCGATGATCTTGGCAACCACGCCGGCGCCGACGGTGCGGCCACCTTCACGGATGGCAAAGCGCAGGCCCTCTTCCATCGCGATCGGGTTGATCAGCTTGACGGTGATGCTGACGTTGTCGCCCGGCATGACCATTTCCTTGTCCTTGGGCAGCTCCACCGCACCGGTCACGTCGGTC
>Ga0073925_1000143_pt1 | contig 15936 bp, 14 predicted proteins | sample GWRWT4_21May14_FD_70952 | JGI IMG/M metagenome (GOLD analysis project Ga0073925, IMG submission 70952) | Sand microcosm microbial communities from a hyporheic zone in Columbia River, Washington, USA - GW-RW T4_21-May-14 | ecosystem: Engineered > Artificial ecosystem > Sand microcosm >...
TCAGTCCTGCGCAATAACGCACCAGTTTGCGCAAAGAAATAACACCCGCTTTATGGCCTTCAACACTCGGCAGGTGCTGACGTTTGGCCCAGCGGTTATTGCCATCCATAATGATGGCCACATGACACGGCAATGGACCACTGCTTTGATTTACATTTTCTTTTGACAAAACAACAACAAACCCCGGTTATTTAATTCATTTGCGCTGTCTACAAGTAGCGCCTTGCTCACAATCCGATAAAAAAGCTCGCTCGTATCACAGCACTATCATCGTGCTTAGATTTTTAACAATTCTTCTTCCTTGGTTTTAAGCTTGGCATCAATGTCCTGAATGAATTTATCCGTGAGTTTTTGTACATCGTCCAGGGCGCGACTTTCGTCGTCTTCGGTGATTTCCTTGTCTTTTAAAAGCTCTTTGAAATCGTTATTGGCATCACGACGAATATTACGCACCGCCACACGGCTGTGTTCCGCTTCAGCCCGAACTGTTTTGATTAAATCCCTGCGAGTCTCTTCAGTCAGCGAGGGCATGGGCAGGCGAATAACCTGCCCTGAGGTTGAAGGATTCAATCCCAGATTGGATTTCATAATGGCACGCTCCAACTCAGGAATCATGTGTTTTTCCCAAGGTGTTACGACCAGTGTGCGGCCATCTTCAACCGTGATATTGGCCAACTGTTTTAAGGGGGTGTCCGAGCCATAATAAGGAACCATCACACTATCAAGCAGGCTGGGATGGGCACGCCCTGTGCGCACTCGTTTGAATGCATCTTCCAAAGCAAGCAGAGCCTTTGCCATACGGTTTTTGACATCCTCTTTGATTTCTTTAATCATTCTTGAGATTCCCCTGAAATTAGCGTTCCTTCATCAATTCCAACAACAATCTTTGTTAATGTACCGGCTTTAGACAGGTTAAAAACACGTACCGGCATGCCATGATCACGCACAAGACAAATCGCCGTCAAATCCATCACACCCAGCTTCTTGTCCAACACTTCGTCATACGTCAACCTTGGATAAAAAATGGCGTCCGGGAATTTCATCGGATCGTCCGAGTAAACACCATCGACTTTCGTGGCTTTTAAAACAAGATCGGCGTCCATTTCAATACCACGCAAGCATGCCGCTGAATCGGTGGTAAAAAACGGATTACCTGTGCCGGCAGCGAAGATCACCACATCACCATTATTAAGGTAACGCACGGCATTGCGGCGATCATAATGCTCAAGAATGCCACTCATAGGGATAGCTGACATCAGGCGCGTGGGGATATTCGATCGCTCCAGGGCATCACGCATCGCCAAACCATTCATCACCGTAGCCAACATGCCCATGTGGTCACCGGTCACCCGGTCAAGCCCCGCCTTGTTCAGCTCGGTGCCGCGAAAAAGATTACCTCCCCCCAAAACCACACCGACCTGCACACCAATTCCTACAAGCTGCCCAATTTCCAGGGCCATCGTGTCAAGGACTTGAGGATCAATACCAAATCCTTTATCTCCAGCCAGCGCTTCCCCACTAAGCTTTAATAAAATTCTCTTAAATTTCGGCTTTTTGTCTTTGATGATCATGAGAACCTGTCAATACAGCTTATCCATTAAAAACGACCTAAATGGCGATTCTGGATCGCCATTTAATCAGCTCAGAATTATGCTTTAAGTACGATTAGCCTGTGCACGAACTTCGGCAGCAAAATCAACTTCTTCTTTTTCAATACCTTCACCCACCTCAAAGCGCGTAAAAGACACAACACTCGCACCTTTATCCTTGAGTAATTTACCCACGGTGGTCTCGGGATCTTTAATAAAAGACTGCTCTACCAGACTGACTTCCGCCAAATATTTTTTTATGCGACCGCTGATCATTTTTTCAATAATTGCTTCAGGTTTGCCGCTTTCTCTGGCTTGCGCAGCAAAGATTTCCTTTTCTTTATCTAATACAGACGCGGATACATCTTGCGGATTTACCACCAATGGATTAACTGCTGCGATATGCATGCAAATATCCCGACCCAAGTCCACATCACCCGCCGACAATGACGCTATAACACCGATTTTGCCACTGTGGATGTAGCAACCCACCACGCCATCCGCTGAAATTATTTGTATGCGACGTACTTGAATGTTTTCACCAATTTTCTGCACCAGTGCCTGGCGTGTCGCCTCCAGACTCTCTGAGCCGCCCTTTTCAGCAGGCAAGGACATCAATGCAGCCACATCAACTTCCTTGCTCTCCAAGGCCCTGTTTACAACCAAATCTACGAATTTTTTAAAGTTATCATCACGTGCAACAAAGTCCGTTTCGCTGTTTATTTCTACCATCGCAGCGGTTTTGCCATCAGCAGATGATTTAATCGCCACAGCGCCTTCCGAGGCGATTCTACCTGCTTTTTTGGCCGCTTTTGCCTGCCCTGACTTACGCAGATTCTCAATGGCCAATTCTATATTGCCATCGGTTTCAACCAAGGCCTTTTTGCATTCCATCATGCCCAGACCGGTGCGCTCTCGAAGTTCTTTTACCAATGAAGCCGTAACTGCCATGACTCTCTCCTCACCTTGAATTGAAAAATCTAACTATCTCTAATTGCCTTAACGCTGAATTCTGACATTAAAAAAAAGGGGCGCTTCGCCCCTTTTTTTATTGCTTAACATATGCGGCGCTAGCCCTGAGCAGATACTGCCGAAGCATCACCTTCAATAACAAAGGTATCCCGGCCTATTACAGGCTGTCCCAGCGCAACAGAGCGACCATCGGCACATGCATTAGCCATGCTTTCAATGTAGAGCTGAACCGCTCTAATCGCGTCATCGTTACCAGGAATAACATAATCAACGCCATCTGGATTACTGTTGGTATCTACGATACCAATAACAGGAATACCGAGTTTATTGGCTTCTTTTACTGCAATACGTTCATGCTCTACATCAACAACAAACAGAATATCGGGCAAACCACTCATATCCTTGATACCGCCCAAACCACGCTCCAGTTTTTCCAGCTCACGCTGCAGCATCAAACCTTCTTTTTTGGTGAGTTTATCCATTGTGCCATCAATTTGTTTGGCCTCAAGCTCTTTCAAACGACGAATGGACTGACGAATCGTTTTATAGTTAGTTAACATGCCACCAAGCCAACGGTGATTCACATAAGGCATGCCTACACGCGCCGCATGTTCCTTGACCAACTTGCTGGCTGATCGTTTGGTGCCAACAAAAAGCACTTTCTTGTTTTCACTTGCCATGTTTTTGGCAATAGCCAAAGCTTCGTTAAACGCTGGCAGGGTAATTTCGAGGTTAATAATATGAATATTATTACGGGCACCGAAAATATAGGAGCCCATTTTTGGGTTCCAGTAGCGAGTTTGATGCCCGAAATGCACACCCGCTTTTAACATATCACGCATAGTTACGTTTGACATACTTGATCACCTTATTTGGGTTTGACCTCCATGCATCCCACGATCCAACCCTGGCTTTAAATCTCTTGCCGAGGCACCCGGATCTGTGTGTCGATACATGTGCGAAGTTTATAAATACCAGCCCAATACATGACGCATTGAACTAGCCAAGCTTTATACCACACATCCACCCTTGCCACCAATTAATTTACCTCGAATACACTGCAATACGCATTGAAATACGGTAGGCTTCGCGTCAATTATACTATCATCCCAGATACCCTATCGTTTGTAACGCTTAAGGACCCCATGACTGTTTCCATTAAAACACCAGACGAAATCGAAAAAATGCGTATTGCCGGGCGCATGGCAGCCTCCACCCTTGAAATGATTACCCCTCATGTCAAAGCCGGTATCAGCACGGACGAACTCAACGAAATTTGTCATGCTTATATTGTGGATACCTTGGGTGCCATTCCAGCGCCGTTGAATTACAACGGTTTCCCCAAGTCGATTTGTACGTCCATTAACAATGTTATTTGTCACGGCATACCTTCCAAAGAACGTCGACTCAAAGATGGCGACATCATCAATATTGACATTACCGTGATCAAAGACGGTTTTCACGGCGATACCAGCCAGATGTTTACCATAGGCGAGGTGTCCGTAGTTGCCAAACGATTGATCCACGTAGCCCAGGAAAGCATGTATCGCGCAATCCGCTTGGTTAAACCAGGCGCCAGGCTGGGAGACTTGGGCTCAGTCATACAGAAATACGCTGAAAGTGAACGTTTTTCTGTCGTACGCGAATATTGCGGCCACGGCATTGGCAAAGGTTTCCACGAAGAACCACAAGTACTTCACTACGGCAAGGCCGGAACAGGTATGGAATTAAAACCCGGCATGACCTTTACCATTGAACCCATGATTAATCAGGGAAAACAGGAAACGCGTTTACTGCCCGATAAATGGACTGTTGTCACCAAGGACCACAAACTTTCTGCGCAATGGGAACATACTATTCTTGTCACCGATGTCGGTTATGAAGTTCTGACCTTGCGAAGCGATGAAGAATTTTCCAGAACAAACCTTGATCAATAACAATGCTCTGAACTGACTTCAGCACAACAGGTGCCTCAACATGCCCGATATTGCCCCCCATGACCCTCTCGAACTCCCCTCGTTAAAGGAGTTCACGCGTTCACGCGAGGATTCAGGCAATGGGAAAAATAGTCTTCTATATATCCGGGAATATATTCAGCTCTGTCAGAACAGCCTGAATAAACATGTGCTGCAAGGCAAAGCTGTTGAGCTGGCTGTCAAAAAACGCGCCTGGCTGGTCGATCAGGCGCTCATCTATCTTTGGCAACAAGCGCATCTTGTATCATCTGACGCGATGACTCTTCTTGCGGTAGGGGGGTATGGTCGCGGTGAGCTTCATCCCCATTCTGATGTTGATATATTGATCCTGTTACGCGAGAACAATCCGCATTTTGACCCGTCTATAGAGTCCTTTCTTACCAACCTTTGGGATATCGGTCTGACTATTGGCCACAGCGTTCGCAGCCTTGACGAGTGCCTTGAAAGTGCGCGTGACGATCTAACGATAGCAACCAGTTTAATGGAAGCGCGTATTATTACTGGTTCGCCTGTTTTACTGGATGCACTCAATCAAGCCATCGCGCCTGATCAAATCTGGTCAGATCGTGCGTTTTTTAAAGCCAAACTTGATGAACAAATTCAACGCCACAGCAAATCCAACTTTACCGAGTGCAATGTTGAACCCGATCTCAAAAAAGCACCGGGTGGATTAAGGGACATTCACACCATAGGCTGGGTCGCCAAACGTCACTTTGGCGTTAATGATTTGACAGGACTGATGAACAAGGGTTTTATTTCTAATACGGAACATCAAACCATTCTCGATGGTCAAAATTTTATTTGGCTCCTAAGGTACCATTTACACCTGATTACAGGGCGCGGTGAAAACCGTTTGCTGTTTGACTACCAGACACAACTCGCCCAGAAACTTGGATACGTTGACAACGAACAAAATCTGGCTGTCGAACAGCTCATGAAACGCTACTATCGTACGGCGCTGGCCATTTCCCAACTTAACGAACTCTTGTTACAGTTATTTAATGAACTTATTCTTGAAGATGCCAGCAGCCGGATCACCGCCCCTCTAAATGAACATTTCCAGCTCACCAATGATGCAATTGAAGTTACGCATCCTTTGGTTTTTGAGCAGTATCCGCCCGCTCTACTGGAAATTTTTTACATCATTGCCAACCACAAGGACATTGATAAAGTTCGGGCGTCGACGATCAGATTAATTCAGGATCATGCTCATCTAATCGACGAGACTTTTCGAACCGATCCAAGAAACAACCGTATTTTTATGAACTTTCTACGCTCACCCTACAATATATTTTCGCAGTTAAAACGCATGAAGCGCTACGGCATTCTCGGACGTTACATACCGGCCTTTGGACAAGTTATCGGGCAAAGTCAGTTTGATCTGTTTCATATCTATACCGTCGATGCGCATACGCTTCTGGTGATCAAAAATATGCGCCGCTTTCGCCTGCGAACACAGCAACAACAATTTCCTATTGCGTATTCTATCGTCCAGCAATTACCCAAACTTGAACTGCTTTATCTTTCCGGGCTTTTCCATGACATTGCTAAAGGACGTGGTGGCGATCACTCAAAATTAGGCGCCCAGGATTGCCGTAACTTTTGCATTCAACACGGCCTTAGCCGCGCAGACACTGATCTACTCATATGGCTGGTCGAAAATCATCTGTTAATGTCGATAACAGCTCAAAAGAAAGACATTAATGACCCCGATGTTATTCAGCAATTCTCTGAACGCGTCGGTGATGAATTACGCCTGGATTATCTCTACGCACTCACCGTGGCCGACATTTGCGCCACCAACCCTGAATTATGGAACTCATGGCGAGCGACACTGATGCGTGAACTTTATCAGGAAGCCAAACACGTTTTCAGACGTGGCATTGAAAATGCCGTAGATAGCAGCGACCGTATTATTGATAAACGAAATGAAGCCTTGCTGCGCCTGAAACAGGACAGCCATAGAGATCTCAGCCTGCAAGCCAGTGCCATATGGGACAACATGAGTGATGACTATTTCCTGCGAGAATCCGCTAACGATATTGCATGGCATACACAAGGGATTCTTAATCACCAGTCGTCCAAACCCCTGATATTAATAAAACAGACAACCAGCAGAAAGTTTGAAGGTGGTACACAGATTTTTATTTATACTGAAGATCAACCTAATCTTTTTGCCGTTATGGTGGCAACGTTAGAGCAACTACAGCTTTCTGTTGTTGATGCACGGATTATCACATCCCGCTCAAATTTCAGTCTTGACACCTATATTGTGCTTGATGAAGACGGCAGTCCAATTGGCAAAGACCCCTACCGTATCAGCGTTATTCAAAAAACGCTTGAAAAGGCATTGGAGAATCCAGCGGTATATCCACAACTGGTCACTCAGCACATTCCGCGTCAACGGAAAAACTTCAAAACGAATACACACATAAAATTACACGACAGTAATCGTTATCACTATTCGATTCTGGAAGTTAACACCTTGGATCGACCCGGTTTATTAGCGCAAATTGGTCGTTTTTTATCTCGCATGCATATCTCTGTTCTAAATGCCCGCATTACCACTTTGGGCGAACGAGCGGACGATATCTTTTTTGTGGTCGATCAAGAAGGCCAGCCCTTCGCTCAAAAAGAACTTGGACGACTGCTTCAAAAAGAATTGTGTCAATCGCTGGATCAACTTTGCAAATAAGCTCACGGGAATAATCTTTCTTATGCTGCCGCAATGGCCGCCAGAATGTCCTCTTCGGCTTGTGAGCTGAAGCGCTCAGCTGAACGTTTGGGTTTTGCCTCTGGTTCCAGTATGGGCACATCCACATTATTTACATCAACCTTGCTCGCTTCGACTTGAGGCTTCTCACGTTTCTGTTGAGTTGCACCCTCTTGCTTGAGCTGCGCTATACGCACACAAATTCTCTTTTCTGCTTCAACAATACGTTTTCTTGCATCGAATGACGATTCGGCCAGCGCTGCTATTTGATCTTCAAGCCGCGACAGATCCTGTTGAATTTTATTCCGTTGCCGCACGAGCAAAAAAACAAGAAAAGCAAGCGTATTTATGATAAACAGGATCAAAATTGACAATACCAGCTGATCATTTAAAAAACTATCAATGATATTCATTTTGACTCTCCCTCTTTTTTGACACATTGAATGGATTGATGCCGACGCAAAATCAGGTTGATAGAACAAATGACAATATTCTGACTTTTAACGAACGACAGAATCTATCAACACAGACAAAGCACAGTCCATGCCAATGTGTTTAATAGGGAAGATGAAATAAGCAGCACTTGTCGAGATTAGAGAGATAAGGCACCCGAATTAAGCAACACGAGCGCCTTTTGTGCCATGGCATTAATAAACTGAAATTTGAGACCATTCTGTATCAGACAACATTTTGTCCAACTCAACCAGAATAAGTAATTCGTCATTCTTATTACAAACACCCTGAATAAACCGACCTTTTTCATCGTTGCCAATGTTGGGGGTGGTCTCAATTTCTGATTGTCTCAAGTAAACAACTTCAGACACGCTATCGACAAGAATACCAAGCACTTGCCCTTCGGCTTCTATAATTACAATACGCGTCTGATCAGTGATGTGATCGGGTGACAAGCCAAAACGCTGACGGGTATCAATCACGGTAACAACATTACCTCGAAGATTGATAATCCCGATCACATAAGGTGGCGCGCCAGGAACCGGGGCAATTTCAGTGTATCTAAGCACTTCCTGCACCTGCATAACATTAATGCCATAGGTCTCACTGTCCAGTTTAAACGTCACCCACTGCAAAATAGGATCATCTGTAGTTTGTTGCATTGCAGATTTAGCGCTCACAACGATCTCCTAAAAATATACATTTCAATCAAAGTCGCATGTATTTTTATTAACGTGTTCAAAAAAATGTAAACGAAGTATTTGGCCGGTCAAATGATTAATGTTTATACATGTTGCTTTTTAAGATTAGCTGCTTTTCAGCGAGTCGTAACAGTAAAACTGTTTCATGAAGCTATACACGGCTCAAGCAAGGCACAGGTATCGACGAGTATGCACATCTGTGAAGGCAAAATTCCTCTATACCACAGCTTATTGTCATTTAATGTACGCCAACGAACACCATCTGGCGTCAGCCTTACGACCTTTTCAATTTGACAACATGCCAGAGCATATTGACTGTCAGTCAGGGTCAAGAAATAACGGTAATTTGTAACGTTAGCTGACGATGACTGCGCATTATTTAAAAGAGCGTCCGTATCCAGCACTTTTATATTAATACCTTTCTGCGGATATAAACCCATAAACCAGGAAGGCATATTCACCAAGCGAATAAAGTCTGATTCAATTTTACAAACCATTCCTATTTGAAGCAGAGGAACGGCAATTTGCGCATGATTCAATCGAACCAACAAGACCTCAAATGTAGAATGCGCCCACTCAGGTAAAACCCGAGTTGCAGTAATGGGCGGAGTCGATACAAATGAAACATCGGCAACATCGGCAACGTTTTTTTCGGATAAATGTGTTTGAGAATTATGCGCATCATCACATGCTGCGCTATCGTCCTGCTCCTTAAGCATGGAGGCAAAATAGCTGACAAGTGCATTAGCGGGATCCTCTTGCATAAGATGCAAACTCAGCGTATCAATAAGCAATAATTTTCAGGCAGGTATTTCATCAAATTGATCAACATAATACGGTTTTAAATATTTAAGCAAGGCCGCATAAGCCAAGACCCCACGGCTGTCAGACATACAAAAAGCAGGTGGAATACCTTCTTTACTTGCATCACGAAATTTAGTGTCTATAGGTATGCATGAAGGCCACACATCATTTGAATAACGAATCCTGAGTACATGCAAGCTATCTACAGACGCATGTGTTCTTCTGTCATACATGGTGGGAATAATTGTGTAGGGCATGGCACGCCCTAACGAATGATTTAACATGGTGAGTGTATTCATCATGCGCTCAAGTCCCTTAAGTGCGAGAAACTCTGTTTGCACCGGAATTAGCAGATGATCACTCGCAGCAAGGGCGTTAATCAGCAAAACACCCAATAATGGCGGCGTATCAACAAGCACAAAATCATACATAGGTGTTACGTCACGCAAGGCCTGTTGCAAAACACGGCCCATGCCATCACGGACACCCATTTTTTTTTCCATGGTTACCAATGCTGTCGACGCCGTGATTATATCCAGACCAGGTATACAGGTGTTTTTTATGAGTGGAATGATATTTCTCTTGGTGGTACTTGTTTCATCAAAGAGATCATAAATTGAAACAGAAACATCATCAGGGCTGTATTTAAAATAAGCGCTTAATGAACCATGCGGATCCATATCGATCATCAGCACGCGACTCCCGGATCGTGCAAGCAAACCGGCCAGTGACACGACGGTAGTCGTTTTTCCAACACCCCCCTTTTGATTAGAAATAGCCCACACTTTCATAGCACTTCCTTGTATACATTGTTACGCGTGCATACACCCTTAAACAGCAGAAAATCAAACCTACCTCACTAGCACATTCAGAATTAATCTCTATTTATTCATGTACGCTAGTTGGTGACTCTTTTGAAAAATACGATTCCAGTGCCTCTTTATTTGATATCTGCTTACGTACCTGCGTGCCTTTAGAAATTATAAGTGTAACGCGTCTGTTCATTTTTCTACCCTCTTCATTACTGTTATCAGCAATCGGCTGAAACTCACCGTAACCAATAGCAGCAAGACGATGTGGCATCACACCCGCCTCAATAAGCAACTGAACAACGGCAACGGCACGGGCTGAAGACAAAGCCCAATTGGAGGAAAAACTCATCGTATTGATGGGCACGTTATCAGTGAAGCCTTCAATTTGAACCGAATTTTCGTAGCCTTTTAATATTTCAGCCAAGGACTTTATCACTGGACGAGCATCCAGATTTAATTCAGCTACTCCGCTGGGAAATAAAAGACTGCTTTTAATTTCTACTTCTATCCATGCATCGTTATTTTTTACCGAAATATTTTTATTTGTTATTTCCTGAAAGAACATTCGCTCAATTTTTCCGGAAATCTCATTAAGTTGAATTTTTTCCTCAATACTACTTTCACTCTCGACACTATCACTACGTGTATTAGACGACTCAGCCGTGTTATCGGGATTTTTATGTTTAAGCTCTATAGGATTTATCGATGTCTGCCCAGTCGTATCAAGCAATGAAACTCCAGCGACAGGTTTACTAAAAGAGGTAACGAGTGCATCAGATAAAACACGGTATTTACCTTCATTTACAGAGGATATTGAGTACATTACTACAAAAAAAGCAAAGAGCAGCGTAATAAAATCAGCATAGGAAATAATCCAGCGATCATGACTTTCTGCTTCTTCATGATGCACTTTTTTCCTACGATGTGATCTGGGTGTTGACATGATTCCATCTCATTAATTTAGATACGACTTAAGTCTTAAATCGATCGAACGTGGATTTTCACCCTCGGCTATTGCACTGATGCCTTCAAGAATCATTTCATTGTATTGAACTATGGAACGAGACACGGCCTTGATTTTTGCTGCGCAAGGTAAAAATAACAAGTTGGCAAAGGCCACACCATAAATGGTTGCCACAAAAGCTGTTGCAATTCCGGCACCTAACATGGAGGGATCGGCCAGATTATTCATTACATGGATCAAACCAATAACCGCACCTATAATACCAATTGTAGGTGAATAACCACCCATGCTCTCAAATACTTTAGCGGCTTCATTACTTCGACTCTCAAAAATTTGAATATCATTTTCAAGCACGATACGAATGGTTTCAGGCTCACTGCCGTCGACAAGTAGCTGCAAACCTTTCTGGGAAAATTTGTTTTTCTCTTTTTCAATAAGCGCTTCCAGTCCTAACAAACCTTCCTGTCGCGCCGTAATGCTCCATGAAATAATACGGGCGATGTCTTTATCCAGATGTATGACAGGGGGAAACAAAACCCACGAAAGTAATTTCATTGCGCGCTTCATCGTAACCAAGGAGGTTTGTACAAATACAGCGCCAAACGTACCCATTAAAACAATAAAAATGGCCGGGAAATTAAGCAAAGAAGCAATATGACCGCCATCAAGATAATTCCCAACAAAAATGGCGCTTATGCCAAGAACAATACCAATGACGGTTAAAATGTCCATCGTTCTCAACCCGTCACAAATAGATCAGTCAAGGCATCCATCGATAACACAGCGTCCGCCAGATTTGCTTTAACAATTGCACCAGGCATGCCAAACACGACACAGCTCTTTTCGTCTTGCACCCAAATTGTAGCGCCGTTTTTTTTAATCAATTTTGCACCTTCTCTGCCATCAGCACCCATACCCGTTAGCACTAAAGCAAGAACTTTTTTATCCAGATCGCGTGCCGCAGAGGCAAACAAGACATCAACACAAGGCGCATAATTCAGATTTTTTGAATTTGGCACAACAACAAGCGAATTACGTGTTTTAGGATCAAAAATTAATTGTTTGCCGCCCGGCGCAAGCAAGACCTGCCCTCTGACTAATGTGTCACCTGTTTCAGCTTCCTTAACTTTAAGTTTTGAGAGTTGATTTAAACGTTGTGCAAATGTTTCAGTAAAATATTCAGGCATATGCAATGCTATAACAATTGGCAAAGGAAAATTTGCCGAGACCAGTGATAAAATTCGATTTAGAACAGCCGGACCGCCTGTCGAACAGCCAATAAGCATCACATCATAGTGACTCAGTGATTTTAATTTTGAACCCGTGTTTTTCTGCTCAGCCGTGTTTGCTGCGGCGTTATTTTTTTGTTCTGTTTTTGATGCTGCTGAAGAAGCTGTTGTCTGTGCAAGCTTGGAAGAGCTGTCATTTTCACGTTTAGAGGTGCCGATTGGCTTGGCTGGTGTCGGGTTTGGTGTGGCGGGTGTTGGTGTGGCTACTCTACTGGCTCGCGATAAAGGCGACTCTGAAAGTGCTTTAAGTTTTTTATACAGTTCGTTCTGTGTTTTGGTTGTGGCTCTGGCAAATGATTCAAAATCCTTGAGCAAATAATCTGTGGCACCTGAATCCAGAGCATCAAGGGTTATACGCGCACCATCGTAGCTGAGCGATGAAAGCATCAGTATCGGCGTTGGGGTTTTTTCCATGATTTGACGGATAGATGTAATGCCATCCATGCCGGGCATTTCATAATCCATGGTAATGACATCAGGTCTTAACAAGGCCGTTTTTGTAATGGCTTCAGAACCGTTGACCGCCGTTCCAACAACTTTGAAATCACCAAAACTATTAATAAGTTTGCTAATTTGCTGCCTGAAAAAATTTGAATCATCAACAACCAACACACCGATTGTCATTCCCACTCCCTTAGCACTGCGATAACAGCCTGTCACACTGACAATTTAACTCAGAAAAAGCTCTTTAACAAAGTGCAGCTAAAAGAGAACTTAAATAATCAATGCATCTCATGCATAACGTTTTATCAAACCAGGCACATCAAGAATAATTGCAATTGATCCGTCACCGGTAATGGTAGCACCGGCCATTCCCAGTGTGCCATGCAGCATTTTACCCAATGGTTTTATGACCACTTCTTCTTGTCCAATTAATTTATCAACAACCAAACCCACCCTGATACTGCCTACAGTCACCATAACCACATGCGGCGAGTCAGAAATAAGCGCTCCTTTATAAGAAGGCACCAACCAGCGTTTTAAATAGAATAAGGGGACGGCTTTATTTCTAACGATGACTACTTCCTGGCCATCAACCACATTGGTTCGTTTAATATCAAAATGAAAAATTTCATTAACACTGACCAGTGGCAAGGCAAAGGATTGTTGATCAAGTTTAACCATCAAGGTAGGCATAATAGCCAATGTCAGCGGAACCTGAATTGCAATTCGAGTCCCTACGCCAACTTCCGATTGAATTGATACCGTGCCATTCAGCTGTGAAATTTTTGTTTTAACCACATCCATGCCGACACCACGGCCTGAAACATCGGATATTTCAGTTTTGGTAGAAAAGCCAGGATAAAATATTAAATTGTAGGCCTCGCTATCACTCAGTCTTGCCGCGGCATCTTCATCCAACAAACCTTTCTCAACAGCTTTTGCCTTGAGAATATCAGGATCCATGCCTGCGCCATCGTCAGTGATCGATAAAATAATATGATCACCTTCCTGCTGAGCAGATAGAACAATCTTGCCAATACGTGCTTTGCCCGCTGCCTCACGCACAGAGGGCATTTCTATTCCGTGATCAACTGAATTTCTCACCAAATGAACAAGTGGATCAGAAAGTGCCTCAACCAGATTTTTATCTAAATCGGTTTCTTCGCCCTCAAGCTCAAGATTAATTTCCTTTTTTAAATTACGCGCCATATCACGCACCACACGCGGGAAACGACCAAAAACCTTTTTAATGGGCTGCATGCGTGTTTTCATTACAGCCATTTGAATATCCGCCGTAACAACATCCAGATTTGCAACGGCCTTTTGCATCTCCTCACTGCTGCTTGCCAAACCAAGTCGCATAAGGCGATTCCTCACCAATACCAACTCACCCACCATATTCATAATATCGTCAAGGCGCTTGGTATCCACACGAACCGTGGTTTCGGCAGGTGCTTCTTTTAAGGGCGGATTACTTGTTGCCGGTGATTGTTCCGATGAATTTTGACTCAAAGCAACAGAGGCTGGTTGTAATTCTTCATCATTAGCAGAATTAGCAAGTGATGTGATTTTTTTACTTTGCGAACTCGTTGAATTTGCGGATTTAAGCTTGCTTGGTTGTTTATTCTCGATGACCTTTGATGCGACAGGCTCACTCGCCTCTTTTGCGGAATTACTTTGAGTTTTTGCGGGAACAGGACTCTTGCCTTTACCATATAAATCATCAAGCAGGGCGTCAAACTCATCATCCGTAATTAAATCACTCTTAAGCGTTTTTGCTGGCGCCGCATTTTTATCAGTTGCATCGTTATTGCTTTTGGATTTTTTACCATGCAAGGTATCCAGAAGTTGTTCAAACTCATCATCGGTAATTAAATCACCTGAATGTGTTGTATTACTTTTATTCTCCGGTTTTTCTGTAGGTGCGGGAACAGGACTCTGCGCATCCGTAGTGACAGAAAGAATTTTCTTGAATTCATCTTCATTGATTTCATCAGTGACATCAGCTTCATCATCCGAAAAACCAAACAGATCATCATCGTTATCGTCCGTACTTGGGCTGGCATTATTATTTTTTACATTATTATTTACATTAGAATTTACATCAGAATTTTCTTCATAACCTGTATCAGCACCTTCTTCAGATTCAGATTTAAGCGCCAACAAAAGTGCGCTTACTTGATCATCACTGATTTCATCCGGTGTTTTTGTTTTATTCTCGGTCGTATGACTGTGATCAAACGCATTGTTTACAAGCTCACCATTACCTGACTGCACCAAACGATGCAAGGCTGATTTTAAACTTTCGGGGGCCAATTCTATTGGGTTTCTGGCTTTTACATTTGAGAACATCACATTGATTGCATCCAATGCTCTCAACACTACATCCATCAAATCAGAGTTAACACTGAGTTTTCGATTCCGCAATAAATCGAAAACATTTTCAGCGACATGACAAAGTTCGACCAAAGCGTCTAATTGCAAAAATCCTGCGCCACCTTTAACGGTATGAAAGCCACGGAAAATAGCGTTTAATAATTCTATATCGTCAGGACGCTGTTCCAAATCAACAAGTTGTTCAGAAAGCTTTTCAAGAATTTCACCTGCTTCAATCAAGAAGTCGTTAAGTATTTCTTCATCTGGATCGAAACTCATCCAAATTGCTCCTTAAAATCCCAAACTCGATAGCAGGTCATCCACTTCATCCTGCCCGGACACTACATCATTTCTTTTTTCTTTGTTTATTACAGGCCCTTCAGCAACAATTGAACTCGCAACTTGTCTATCATTGGATTTAATTCCTGCGAGCTGCTCAACGGAAGCAGCCATCCTCACCATATCCACTAAACTTTGTTCAATTTCCTGAACCATGGTGATCACGCGTTTCAGAACCTGGCCCGTGAGATCCTGGTAGTCCTGTGCGAGCAAAATCTCCGACAGGCTTTTATTCAATCCTTTTGACGCCAAAATTGTGCTGTCAATAAACAGACCCATACGATAATGTAATTCCCTGTATTTTTTTGGATCAATCTCGCCTTTTAATACTTTATCCCATTCAGGCTTTAGACTTTCTGCCGTTTGCAGAATCAGGTTTGCGGTCGGCACAGCTTCTTCAACCTTGTCCATAGTTTTATTGGCCGCTTGTTCAGTCAGATTAATCACGTAATTCAAACGATCTGACGCGTCAACGATGCGTGATATTTCCTTTTGATTTTCTGT